>Ga0210122_1000664_pt1 | contig 11915 bp, 6 predicted proteins | sample Muzzi_CordB_D2_FD_185530 | JGI IMG/M metagenome (GOLD analysis project Ga0210122, IMG submission 185530) | Wetland microbial communities from San Francisco Bay, California, USA, that impact long-term carbon sequestration - Muzzi_CordB_D2 (SPAdes) | ecosystem: Environmental > Aquatic > Marine >... | reverse complement strand
CGCGAGCACACCATCTACCGCCAGCTCAACGAGCACCTGGTGCGGGCGGCCGAGATCGCCACCGCCCGCCGGGTGCTCGACCTGGCCTGCGGCACCGGCCTGACCGCCGAAGCCTGCCTGGCGGTGCTGCCGCCGGACGGGGAGCTGGTCGGTGCCGACGCCTCGGCCGAGATGGTCGAGCTGGCGCGGAGCCGGGTCACCGATCCGCGCGCCCGCTTCGAGGTCGTTCCCGCCGCCCGCATCGCGCGCACGCTCGACGGCCCCTTCGACCGCGCGGTGTCGAATGCCGCGTTCTGGCAGTTCCCCACCCGCCGGCCCGTGCTCGCGGCCCTGGCCCGCCTGCTCGAGGCCGGCGCGCTCTTCGCCTTCAACGTGCCCGCCGAGCGCCTCCGCGGCGAGACGACGGAGATGCACCCCTTCCAGGCGGCCCTCGCCCGGGCCATCGAGCGTCGCAACGACCGCCCGTTCCCACGCACCGCAACCACCCTCGAGCCGAAGCGGATCGAGCGCCAGCTCGCCGAAGCGGGCTTCGAGCCCACGCGGAGGGAGCGTCTCGACGTGCGCTGCCGCCAACGGGAGCTGATGGAGCTGATGGAGATCCCGGCGATGCTCCGCCCCATGACGCCGGATCTCGAAGAGGCAGACCGCGAGGAGCTCCTCGCCGAGGCTCGGGGCCGGTCCGACCCGGATCAGCGGGTGATCGTGCCGTGGGTCGTGTTCGTTGCCAGGAGGCGCGCGGACTGAGCCCTCCCCTCACCGCCGCCGCACGCCGCCTCCGGGAAGTACTTCTCGCAGAACGGACACCCCAGAACCGGTAGCCAATCGGGGACGTCGTAGTAGGTCCGGCGCACCTGGTCCAGCACCTCGTCCCGATAGGCGACGAACCGGAAGCCGTCACCGACCAGGAGGTGGAAGGTGGCACCGTGCAGCTCGAGCTCAGCGGTCTCCAGTCGCTCGAACCAGGGCCGGTAGGTCTCCGGCTCGAAGGGCCGCTTCGACACCACGACCACCCGCTCCCCGTCCCAGGCCCGGAAGTCGGTCAAGAAGTCGTCCTGCCGGGCGTAGTGGCTGCCGCGCCCCAGCACCGCCACCGTCTCGCCGCCGGCGTAGGAGAGGATCGACGCCAGGGAGTAGCCCGTCGACGCCAGGTGGGCCTTGCCCTCCGCGCCGGCCGCGGCCTGCCCGGCCCGGAAGGGCTCAAGCCGCGCCAGTAGCTCCCCCGGCCGCTCCATGGTGACCATCGAGCGGTAGAAGCCCACGTCCTGCCACGCTTCGAGCGGGGCGAGCGCCGCCGCCCCCACCACCAGCGCCTGCACCCCGCCGAAGACCCCCAGGAAGAGCGCGGCGCGGACCAGCTCCCGCCGGTCGAGCACCCGGTGCAGCAGCAGAAAGAGGAACGGGTAGAACGGCAGCACCCAGTAGGCGCCGAAGACCGACGTCAGGGCGAAAAGCAGCAGGAGCGACATCGGCACGCCGAAGGCGGCGACCGCCACGCGGAAGGCCGGCTCGGCGAGAGCGCCCCGAAGCCTTCGCCATCGCCGCACGAGGTACCAGAGCACCAGCGGGGTCGCCATGTAGAGGTGGGTCGTGACGTAGAACAGCAGGTTCCGGGGAACCGAGTAGTTGTGCCCCTCGCCCACGTGCCGGGAGTAGAGGTTGAAGAGGACGTTCGTCCAGCAGTGGGTGGCATTCCAGCCCAGGTTGAAGAGGGCGAATGGGGCCGCCGTCGCCACGAGCAGGACGAACCCCAGGGTGCGCCGGCCGACGCGCGCCCGTCCGTCTCCGGGCATCCGAGCGGAGCCCAGCCACCAGACCAGGTAGCCGGCGGCCAGGAGCACCGCCAGGTACTTGGCCAGGAACGCTAGGCCCAGGGCGAGGCCCGAGGCCGCATACCAGCGAAGGTCGTCGTCCTCGACCGCGCGGATAAGGGCCGCCCCGGAGGCGAACGAGAAGAGGACGAGCGGGGTGTCCGTGAGGGTGAAGACACCGACCAGGTGGATCGGTAAGAGCAGGAGGAGCATGCCGACCAGGTAGGCCCGGTCGGCGGCGTCCCGGCCGGCTTCCAGGTCGGGGGATGTCGAAGAACCGATCCCGCCCCCGTGTCGTACGAGGAGGGCCACCGCACCGAGGGCCATCAGGCTCGACAGCAGGACGCTCGGTAGCCGCAGCCAGGGCAAAGACCGCCCGAAGACCATCGAGGCGGCCAGGAGCCAGCCCACGAGCGGCGGGTGGTCGTAGTAGCCGAGGGCGACGTTCGACCCCCACTCGAAGAAGTAGGCCTCGTCACCCAGCACGGGAACGCTCGCGGCGAGCACGAGCTTGACCGCCAGGGTCAGGGCGAAAAGCGCCCAGAAGACCGTGCGAATTCGGGGGGTCGGGCCTCGTTGAACGGGTCTCTCGGGGAAGTCGAGGGGCGGCTCCATGGGGAGCCGGGATCGTAGCAGGAGCAGCCGGAAGAAGGATGGGCCTGCGGCCCACCAGACCGGCACGGAGGCCGGTGAGGCAGCCCCCTGACGGGGGCAGTCGGCCGGCACAGGTCCGGCCGCTTCATCTAGACGGATCGTTGCCCAACCTCCATCCGGAACCGAAGCGGCCGGACCTGTGCCGGCCGAAGTGCGAGCGCAGCGAGCGACCTTACCGGCCGGCGGCGAGGGCTCCCCCGCCGCCGGCCGAAGGGTTCCAGCTCAGTTGCCCGGGCCGCGACCCTCGAGACGCGCGGCGGCGTCCAGAAGGTCGGGGCGGCCGAACGGCTCGGCGCGCATCTGGCCGGCACGCACGGGGTGCGTGGTGTACGCATCGAACAGCGGAGCACCGAGACCGTTGGGCATGGCGCCGGTGGTGGTGAGTGCCACCGAGCCGAGGCGCAGCGGACCGGAGACGTTCCGGTCGTGGAACATCAGGCCGTAGAACGACAGGTCCACCCAGTGCACGCCCGGCTCCAGCTCCACCGCGGTCTGGGCCCAGCCCACGGGGTCACCGGACATGGTGTGGAGGGCGCCCTCCAGGTGGAAGCGGCCCGAGCGCTCGACCGACACCTCGGCCGACACCACCAGATTGCCGTCCACCACGCGGTCGCGGAAGCTCCCGGTCAGCTCGGCCCACGGCGAGGTGTACAGGAACCCGGCCGCGACGCGGCGGAAGTCGCCGTTGTCGAGGCCGGCATCGACCTTGACCAGGTAGGCCTGGGCGAGGTCCGGGGTCGCGTCCGCCGGCATTTCGAAGCGGGCCGAGTAAACGCCGTCGTGGGCGTGGGCGTCGGGGGCGACGCCGTCGTCGAGGTAGATCACCTCACCCACCTTGCGGCCGGTCGCGTCCTCCACGTCGCCGGTGATGACGGCGGTGTGGCGGCCGGGGCCTTCGAGGGTGGCGAAGAGGTCGATCGGCGCCGGAGCCTGGAAGGCCACGGCACCGGCCCAGACTGACAGACGGGGCAGGGCACCGTCCGGGCCGCCCAGGGAGTGGCGGGTCGGGGTGTAACGGTCGGCGACCGGGTCCGGACGGCCGGCCTCGAGAGCGTGGGAGTGCTCCGGGTAGCGGGCCTGGGCCCGGTAGTCCGCCGCGGCGCTCGCGGCGAGGGTCGAGTGGGAGTCCTGAGCAGCGGCAACCGAGGGCAGCACGCCGAGCACGAGCAGCGCCAGGGACAGGGCGCAGGCGACGGTACGGATGATCGAATTCATCAGCTTGTTCTCGTGGTTCATGGTCGTCTTCCTCCGCCTAGTACAGGATGCTCACGAACTCAGCCGTGGTCATGGAGCTCTGAACCGTGGTGTTCGGCGAGCAGGGCACGCCGCTGCAGGTCCAGATCCCGTCCGGGATGGCCTTCCGCGTATCGGAGTCCGACGCGTTGCGGATGTCGTCGTGGTTCTCGTGGGCGCCGTCCAGGTTGTAGAAGCCGAAGGACTCCTGCTTGTACGAGTTGTTGCACACGTTCGAGTTGTTGTAGCTCGACGTGGCGCTGCCGTTGCAGGCATAGATCGAGGCGTACTGCACGATGCCGTCGTCCTCGCCGGACAGGCAGGCGCTGGCGCCGAAGATCGCCTCGTAGCCGCCGGTCAGGTAGATGTTCCGGGCCGGGGCGCTCGCGTAGCTCTTCACCTGGACGGAGTCGTCGCTGCGCAGCCAGTAGGTGGCGTCGTCGCAATCCTGGATGAAGAACGCGATGAAGTTGCACAGGAAGCTCGAGTTCCCGCACACCGCGTCCGCACCTTCGGAGCCCCGGTGGGCGCCGGAGAGGGTGACCACCAGGCCGACCCGGCTCGCGACCGTGCTGTAGGGACCGTTGAAGTTGTAGTTGGGGTCGGAGGAGTCGTTGTTCCCCATGATGAAGTCCATCACCGGCCCGCCCATGGAGTGGGCGATGACCCAGAACGTGCCGCCCTGGGAGGCCGACAACGCACACCGATGGCCGCCGCCGTCCGCGCCGCCGTTGGTGGCGTTGACGATCTCGTTCGCCACCTCACCGGCGGCCTGGGCCTCGAAGTACGGGCGGCTGCCGTTGTAGCCGACCACGTAGTACGACGCCGCGAAGTTCTTGGTGGCGGTACGGATGAAATCGTTCGAGCCGCTGACCCAGTAGTTTCTGGCAGCGCTGTAGCTGGTGTACGTGTTGGTGTTGGTCTGCTTGCCGTGGACAAAGATCAGGCAGGGGTTCTGGGCCTGGGCAGCCGGCACGGCCGCCAGGGTCATCGCCACGAGGGCGAGGCCGAGAACCGTCCATCGGAGGGGGGAACGCATCGAAACAGTCTCCTTTTCCTCGATTGACTCGATGGATCCGATCGGGCCGACGAGCCCCGGAGGGCGTCGCTCCAGCCGATCGGGTCGGAAGAATCGCCGCACCAGAACGGGCGGCGGCGCAAAACTTACTTAAGCCATTGCAAGTCTGCGCGCACTCCGATACATGAGTGTGTGCCGAGCCCGGATCGGGACAAGGACGATCAAAGAAACATACAATCGACCGTCGCCGCCCCTCCCGGCCGGCCGGCGCACGAACCCAGCCCATGCCTCGCTTCGATCCCCATCTCCGCCGCCGCCTGGCGGCCAACCTCGCCCATTTCGAGCGCCGGTCGCAACCCGACGGCGATCGCCGCCGGGCGGCCGTGGCGGTCGCGCTCCTGCCCGAGGAACCGTCCGGGCCCGAGCCCCGGGCCTGCTTCGTCCTCACGGTGCGCGCGGCCGGACTCAACCGGCACAGCTACCAGTTCGCGCTGCCCGGCGGGCGAATCGATCCGGGGGAGACCGCCGAGCAGGCGGCGCTTCGGGAGCTTTCCGAGGAGGTGGGCCTGGAGCTCGGACCCGAACGGGTGCTGGGCCTGCTGGACGACTACCCCACCCGCTCCGGCTTCCTGATCACACCGGTGGTGGTCTGGGGGGACGGCACCCAGCGCATGGTCAAGGACCCGGGGGAGGTGGCGGAGGTCTTCCGGGTGCCGGTCGAGGACCTGGAAGCCCCGGACGTGCCGATCCTCGAAACGATCCCGGAGAGCGACCGCCCGGTCCTCTCGCTACCGCTTCTGGGCTGGCAGGTGTTCGCACCGACGGCGGCGATCCTCTACCAGTTCTCCCAGGTGGCGGTCCTGGGCAACGAGGTGCGGGTCGCCGACTACGACGAGCCGGTCTTCGCCTGGAGGTAGGGGCTTGGCCGGTCGACGGCGGGCGCCTCGAACACCAGCCCGGCCTCCTCCAGCAGCTCCACCTCCTCCGGGCGCATGCAGAGCGCCTCCCGGTAGAGGGCGTCGAGACGCCGGCAGAGCTCCTTCTCCCCGACGCCGGCCGCGCGGAGCTCCCGGACGAGCCCCGCGGCCCGGTCCTCCAAGGGCGACGGCGGAAACGGCCGCCGCCCTCCCGGCTCGGCCGCCGCCACCGTCAGGTACTTGTCCCGAAACGCCTCCGCCGTGGGCAGATGGAGGTGGAGAATCGACGGGCCCAGGAGCACCCGGCAGGGCTCCTCTCCCGGTCCGCCGGCACCGCCCTCGATAGACCAGCCGTGGACCCCCGCCGCGGCCCTGCCCGCCGCCACCCGCACGGCGGCCTTGCCGTTCCAGTAGGCCCGGAAGTAGGGCCGCGGTCCGTCCTGCTCCATGCCGAGCTGCTCCACCATCCGCCGCCAGCCGACCGGACCCAGACGGATCGCGGCCAACCGCGGGTTGAGCTTGAAGCGCGGCGGCCCGGCGGAGCCGGAGGACAGCAGGAGCTCGTGGTTGGCGTAGCGGAGCGCCCGATGACCGGCGGCAGCCGCCGCGGCGAAGTGCTCGTTCAGGTCCGCTCCTCCCCGGTCGCGCCCCTCCAGGTGGAAGAGCTCGTCCGCGTCCAGGTGGAGGAGCCAGTCGAGGGGCACGCCGTGGAGGTCGCCGCACCGGGCCGCCCGGAGCGCCGCGGTAGCGTTGAGCGTCTGTCGAGCGGCGACCGCGTGGGTGGCCGCTCCCCCGTCGGCGGCCCGGGCCAGCGCCTCGAAGCCCGGCTGCACGCCGGCGAGGGCCCGCCGCCGCTCGGCCGCCTCCGCCGGCGCCCAGATCTCGATCCGGTCTCGATCGATCGCCGCCGCCATCTCGCCGGCCCGCGCCACGGCGTTCGGGAGTGCCGTGTCGTCGATCACCAGAAGCAGGTGGCTTGCCCCGACTCCCAGGTGGTACCGGCACCAGCGCTCGAGCCCCTCCCCCACGCGGTGCGTGGTGCAGACCAGACCGACACCGACTTGGGCCACGTCGGGCGAGCCCGCGACATCGACAGGAACGGAGACCGACTCCACCTGGACGCCTCCGCCGGAGCCCGCCGCCTCGGCCCCCTGCCCGCCGCTCACCGAACGGAGCAACACCCGCCCCGCCGGGAGCGGCACACTCTCCACCGCCTCGAGCACCTCGCCGATCGTCGGCTCCGGCGGCTCGGCGCCCCGCGCCTGGGGCCGCGACGCGTCCGACAGCCAGACCACCGCCGTCCAGCGATCCGGGCCCTTGCGCAGCGTGCGCACCTCGTGCACCACCCGCCGGGCGTCGAAGGCGACCATCGTGCCGCCGGTCGCGGCCAGCGCCTCCGGGTGCTCCCTGATCTCGAACGGCGCCCTGGACGGGTCCGCCGCCTGGCCCCCCGCCCCCGCCGGGTTCCACAGGGCGATCTCCCCGCCGTTGCACGGCGCGTCCGGGGCGTTGAGGTAGGTCACCACCGTGAGCGCCCGGGCGTTGTCCGCCTCGCCGCCGGGGTTGTCCAGATGGGGCGCAAACCCCCGGCAGGGCGCACGGTAGCGGGCGAGCATCACGCTGCCGGGAGCGTGGAGCCGGCGCTCGCCTTCCGTCTCGCTCACCAGCCGCGCCAAGGATCGGCACAGGAGCCACTGGATGAAGGTCGCCGTCACGGGCGCCGCCCGGAGGAGCTCCACCTCGAAGCCGGTCAGGTAGGCGACCCGGTCGGTCCGGTCCGCGGACCGGCGGTCGCTCTGCCCCACGCCGCCCCGGGAGAGCTCCAGGACCCCGGCCTGCTCGGCGGCCATCAGCTCTCCGTTGAGGCGAGCCACGAGCTCCTCCGCCAAGGCGCCCGGGACCGCCTGCCAGCCGGGGCCGGCGGCCGAGGTGAGCGCCGCCGAGAGCTCCTCGACCGGGGGCAGCCGCACCCCGAGAGAAGGAGCGCCTGACCCGTCGCCCGGCGCTGCCTCCTCCCCCGGCGCGGTGCCCTCGAAGAACTGCCAGTGCTCCTCGAGCTCCGAGAGTGCCGGGAGCGGTCGCCACCAGAGCGGCACCCCGGAGTCCCAGAAGCCCCCCTGACGGAGCTCCGCTTCGAGCCGTTCGAGCGTCCCCCGCAGGCGAGCCACCGTCGCCACCGGAACAGCTCCGAGCGCGGCGCCCCCCACCGCCGCCTCCAGCAGCCGACCCGGGCCCCACCCCTCCTTCAGGGAGGACGGCCCACGCCGGAGAGCCGCCACCAGGGCGGCCCGCAGCAGGCGGTCGAGGAGCCCCGGCCCGCCGAGCCGCGCGAGGCCCGGCCCCGGGGCTTCCTCCCGCGCGAGCAGGCGTACCAACCGGTCGAGGGGGTTTTGATGGTGGGGCTGCTGGTGGCCGGAGCCGAGGTCGTGTGCCATGGTCGATCCAGAACCGTCCCGGAGGTCTCCGCGAGCCGCCAGCCGCTCAGATCCTGGACGACCGTCCAGGCCCGGGGGCGAGCCAGAGGCTCGGGGACCTGGACTCTAGCAGCCCCCGCCCGCGACCGTCGGCGGCGGCGGAACCACCCCCCACGGAGCCCCGCTGCTATTCTGCGACGAGCCCCTCAACCTCATCCAAGGGAGAGTCGAAATGATGCCCAGCACCCCCCGCCAGAGCAGGCCGAACGCTTTGCGTCCCGTCGCCCTCGCCCTTCTTCTCGCCACGGCCCTCTTCGCCTGGGGATCGCTCGTCCCCGCCGCGGGGGCCGCGCCCGCCGCCGAGCAGCCGGGCGGCGAGCAAGCCCCCGTGCAACCGGAGCCTGCCAAATGGCAGGTGAGGAAGGAGCTGGTCCAGGAGATCACCTCCGTTACCCATCACGAGATCGAGATCGCCGGCGAGACCGTTCCCTACACCGCCACCGCCGGCAACCTCCTGCTGACCGCCGAGGACGGTAAACCGAAGGGCACCATCTTCTACGTCGCCTACACCCGCGAAGGGATCGACGACCCGGCCGAGCGCCCGGTCACGTTCTCCTACAACGGCGGCCCGGGGGCCGCCTCGGTCTGGGTCCACCTGGGCGCCTTCGGTCCCAAGAAGGCCCATCTCGACCCCGAAGGCTTCCCCGATGGCCCGCCCCCGGGGTACCTGGAGGACAACCCTTACTCCGTGCTGGACGCCACCGACCTCGTGTTCATCGACCCGGTCTCGACCGGCTACAGCCGGGCCACGCCGGGAGAGGACGCGGACCAGTTCCACGGCCTCCGGCCGGACGTCGAGTCCGTGGGTGAGTTCATCCGCCTCTGGCTGACCCGAAACGGCCGCTGGGCGTCGCCCAAGCTCCTCGCCGGCGAGAGCTACGGCACCACCCGCTCCGCCGGCCTCGTGGGCTACCTCCAGGACCACGACGGCATGTACTGGAACGGCATCGCCCTGATCTCCTCCGTCCTCAACTGGCAGACGCAGATCTTCGACGTGGGCAACGACCTACCCTACGTCAACTACCTGCCCACCTACGCCGCCGCCGCCTGGTACCACGGCAAGCTCTCGGAGCGTCTGTCCGGGGACCTCCGCGCCACTCTGAACGAGGCCCAGGAGTTCGCCCGGGGCGAGTACACCACGGCGCTCATGCTCGGCCGCAGGCTGCCGGAGGAAGAGCGAAACCGGATCGCCGCGCGGGTGGCCGAGTACACTGGCCTTTCCACCGAGTATGTCCTCCGCAGCAACCTCCGCGTGACCGACGACCGGTTCTTCAAGGAGCTCCTCCGCGAGGACGGGAAGACCCTGGGCCGGCTCGACTCCCGGTTCACCGGCTACGACCGGGACTCTGCGGGAGAGACCTACGAGTTCGACCCGGCAGGAGCGGCCATGGACGCGTACTTCGTGTCGCTCCTCAACGACTACCTCCGGAACGACCTCGGCCTCGAAAGCGACCTCCCCTTCCGCCACCTGGCGGGCGAGGTCTGGCCCTGGAACTACCACCCCGGGACCTACAAGGAGACCTGGACCAACCACTACCTGAACGTGGCCGAGACCCTGCGCCAGGCCATGGCCCAGAACCCGCACCTCCAGGTGATGGTGATGAGCGGCTACTACGACTTCGCCACCCCCTTCGCCGCGTCCGACTACACGGTCGACCACATGGAGCTGCCGCCGGAGCTGGCCGACAACCTCTGGGTCCGGTACTACGAGGCGGGCCATATGATGTACATCCGCGAAGCCGACCACCGGAAGTTCCGGGAGGACTTCCTCGAGCTGCTCCGGAGGGCGACCGAGTAGCGGAGACAGAGTGCCGGGTAGGGTGCGCTTCAGCGCACCGGGCCGTGGTCTGGTGCGCTGAAGCGCACCCTACCCTCGTTCTGCCGCGCAGACTCCCAGGGGACGCCGGCGGCAGTCGCCGAGGGGTACGCCGGCCGGGGGCCGCCGCGGGTAGAATGCGTTCCCATGTGGACCTCTTCGCGACCGCTCGCCGCCTCCGCCCACATCTCCGCCCCCGCCGCCCTCGTTGCCGCTCTGGCTCTGTTGCTCACCCTCCTCGCCCCGGCCCTCCCGGCCCGCGCCCAGAGCAGCCAGGAAGCCGCCGAGCCCTCCGCCCCCCTCCTCGGCTTCACCGCCGCCGGCTCCCAGGCCCAGCGCGCCCTCGAAGAGCGTCTCGACGCCCTGGTCGAGCGCGAGCATCTGCGCACCTGGATGGAGCGCCTCGCCTCCCAGCCCCACCACGTGGGCTCCCCCTGGGACCGGGAGAACGCCCAGTTCATGGCCGAGCTCCTGCGCTCCTGGGGCTACCAGGTGGAGATCGAGGAGTTCCGCGTGCCGTTCCCGGTACCGGTGGCCCGGACCGTCGAGATGATCGAGCCGACGCCGTTCACCGCCACGCTCGAAGAGCCCACCCTGCCGGAGGATCGGACCTCCGGCCAGAAGGACGCCCAGCTCCCCACCTACAACGCCTACTCCGCCGAGGGGGACGTCTCCGGCCAGGTCGTCTACGTCAACTACGGCATCCCCGAGGACTACGACGAGCTCGCCCGGCGCGGCATCGACGTCTCCGGCAAGATCGTCCTCGCTCGCTACGGCGGCTCCTGGCGCGGCATCAAGCCGAAGGTCGCCGCGGAGCACGGCGCCGTGGGCTGCATCCTCTACTCCGACCCGCGGGACGACGGCTACTTCGTGGGCGACGCCTACCCCGAAGGCGGCTACCGCAACGCCGACGGCGCCCAGCGGGGCTCGGTCATGGACATGCCCAACTACCCCGGCGACCCGACCACCCCGGGCCGGGGATCGGTCGACGGCGTAGAGCGCATTCCGATCGAGGAAGCGCCCACTCTGACCAAGATCCCGGTCCTCCCCGTCTCCTGGGCGGACGCCAAACCGATCCTCGAAGCCCTCGAAGGCCCGGTCGCCCCGGCGGCCTGGCGCGGCGCCCTGCCGCTCACCTACCATCTGGGCCCCGGCCCGGCCACGGTCCGCCTCGCGCTCGACTTCGACTGGCAACTGGCCCCGCTCTACGACGTCATCGCCCGCTGGCCCGGCTCCGAGCTACCGGATGAGTGGGTGATCCGGGGCAACCACCACGACGCCTGGGTCAACGGCGCCGCCGACCCCACCTCCGGCATGGTGGCGGTGCTCGAGGAAGCGCGCGTGGTGGCCGAGCTCGCCAAGGCCGGCCATCCGCCGAAGCGCACGATCATCTACGCCGCCTGGGACGGTGAGGAGGAGGGCCTCCTCGGCTCGACCGAATGGGCCGAGACCCACGCCGACGAGCTCCGGGCCAAGGCCGTCGCTTACGTCAACACCGACTCGAGCTCCCGCGGCTTCTTCGGCGCCGGCGGCTCCCACTCGCTCGAGCGCTTCGTCAACCAGGTGGCGGTGGACGTCACCGACCCGGACACCGGCGTCACCGTCGACCGGCGCCTCCGCGCCCTGCTCCGGGTGGTGGGCGACCCCAAGACCCAGGGCGAGCTCGCCAGCCGCCCCGATCTCCGGATCAACGCCCTCGGCTCCGGCTCCGACTTCACCCCCTTCCTCCAGCACTTGGGGCTAGCCTCCCTCAACATCGGCTACGGCGGCCAGGGGGACTACGGCGTCTACCACTCGATCTACGACTCGATCGACCACTTCCAGCGCTTCATGGACACGGACTACTCCTACGGCGAGACCCTCGTCCAGACCGCCGGCCGCATGACGCTCCGCCTCGCCAACGCCGACATCGTACCCATGCGCTTCGGCAACGCCGCCGAGACCTACGCCGGCTACCTGGACGAGCTCATCCAGCTCACCGACACCATGCGCGAG
>Ga0210122_1000663_pt1 | contig 11947 bp, 9 predicted proteins | sample Muzzi_CordB_D2_FD_185530 | JGI IMG/M metagenome (GOLD analysis project Ga0210122, IMG submission 185530) | Wetland microbial communities from San Francisco Bay, California, USA, that impact long-term carbon sequestration - Muzzi_CordB_D2 (SPAdes) | ecosystem: Environmental > Aquatic > Marine >... | reverse complement strand
TCCACCTCGGTCGCCTTCTCCGCCATCCCGGCCAGCTTGTACCCCTCCTTCAGGACTTCGAGGAAAGGCCGCCGCTCCGAGCCCAGTGCCGCGAGAGCGGCCGCGTCCTCGGCGACCCGCTCGCGCACCTTCCCGTGCTCCGCCACGTCGGCCAGCCGGAACTCGAGTTTCCAGAGCAGGGAGAAGGCCCGAACCTGATCGCCGGGGGCCTCGCGGAGGCGCGCACGAATCTCCGGGATCCGTGGGTTCCAGAACGCCGCGTCGCCGACCCTGTCGCTATACACGAGACCTCCGAACGGCTGGCTGGGACAGCGCTCCATGAAGCGGGTGAGATGGGTTCGCGCCTTCGTCTGCTGCTCCGCCTCGAGCGGTCCGTCGGCGGCGCGGAGGATGGAGCTCACCATCAGGAGATGACCCCACGCGAACTCCGGATCCAGCTCGACCGCCGCCTCCGCGGCCTCCCTCTCTACTTCCTCGTCCTGCACGATTCGCGCGAGGAGGTAGTAATACCGGGGGTCGTCCGGGTGGGAGTCCCGGAGCTGGGTGTACTCCTGCCGGATGCGTTCGAGAAGCTCATCCTTCCGGTCCTTGGGCGCGGTCCGGTAGAGGTCCTGCCGACGACGGTGGAGAAAGAGATCGTCCGGGTGCTCTTCGAGAGCCCTCTCCACGAGATCGAGCCTGCTCTGCCTGGCCTCGTCCGAGAGCTCGAAGAGCTCGGTGTATTCGCCGACCTGGTCGAGCACCGCCTCGACGGAGGGCTCGACCCGACAGCCGGCCCGATCGTCCTGGGAGACGGCGGCAGAAGGGGTTACGAGCAGCAGGAGAGACGCGAAGAGGAGGACGGGTCGGCCAGATCCACGGGTCATGGAACCTCCACGTTTGACAAAACCGGACAGATGCCCCTGGGGGGCGGAGCGGCGTAGCGCAAGAAACTTTTTCATAGATTACCATTCGCTACGCTGCTTCCGACCTCTTCGAACGACCGCCCCCACCCTGCTCCTCTCCTACCCGGGGTCGACCACCCACTCCCCGTCCCGCCGCACGAGCTTCACCGGCCGCAGGCCGAACGGCTCCGGAACGACGTCGCGGCGGAAGCTCAGGACCTCCATCCGCTCCGGCTCGATCCGCAGCAGCACGTAGTCGCGGCCGAGCGGGCCGTCGGGGAAGAACATCCGCCACTCACCCTTCCAGTACCTCCGCCTGAGCTCGGGCTCGCGCTCGATCGAGGCCGTTCCGAAGACGACCAGGTTTGCCCGCTCCCGCTGGTTGCCGTAGGCCAGGGTGACCTTGGGGTTCTCCCGTACCTCCGCCACCTTGCGGAGACCGGGGTTGGTGCCGACCCAGAAGAGGCCCTCCTCCCGGTCGAAGATCGGCTCGACCAGCCGGGCGGTCGGCCAGCCGGAGGCACCCTGAGAGATGAAGAAGGCGTACTTCGTCGAGGCAACCGTCTCCCAGGCCGCGGCGAGGCTGTGCTCCAGGCTCGTGTCGCAAGCCTTCTGTTTTCTCGACTTGTAGCTGTCGAGGAGCGCTCGGACGATGGTCTTGCGGAGGCTCATGGACGTCTCCTGGCGGGTTGCGTTGGCCGGGCGCCGGTTGCGCACGACGCACCAGGAGCGTATTCTTATCTGAAACTCAGGTGCACAACTCCCGACATTCGTCGGGAAGGAGGGCCGACATGGGAGTGACGCGGAGGGATTTCCTCCAGCTGACTGCCCTTGGGGTTGGCGCTGCCACCCTCGGTCTCGACCTGACTCCCGCCTACGCTGCCGCCCGGCAGCTCAAGATCCAAGACGCTCGCGAATACAAGACGCTGTGCCCCTACTGTGCGGTGGGTTGCGGCACGATCGCGTACGTCCACGGAAGCGGCGGGCTCAACACGGTCAGGTCGGTGATCCACGTCGAGGGCGATCCGGACAACCCGATCAACGGCGGGACCCTGTGCCCCAAGGGGGCCTCGCAGATGCAGCTCGCGATCAGCCCGCGGCTGCAAAAGTCCCCGCTCCTGCGGGAAGCTGGATCGGGTGAGTGGAAGGAGATCGGCTGGGACGAGGCGATGGAGCGCTTCGCCCAACGGTTCAAGGAGTCGCGGGACCGGACCTTCGTCGAGACCGACGGCGAGGGCCGGACGGTCAACCGCTGCGACGGCATCGCCTGGGTAGGCAGCGCCACCGTCGCCAACGAGGACGCCTACCTGATCACCAAGCTGACGAGGGGCCTGGGTCTGGTCTACATCGACCACCAGGCCCGGATATGACACAGCCCCACGGTGGCCAGTCTGGCCGCCACGTTTGGTCGGGGGGCGATGACCAATCACTGGAAGGACATCAAGAACGCCGATGTCGTTCTGGTGATGGGCGCCAACCCGGCTGAGAATCACCCCTGCGGTTTCAAGTGGGCCCTCGAGGCCCGAGAGGTTCGGGGCGCCAAGGTCGTGACCGTCGATCCGCGCTTCACCCGGACCTCCGCCGTGGCCGACCGGCACCTGCAGATCCGTCCGGGATCGGACATCGCGGTGCTCGGCGGCTTCATCCACTACATCCTGGAAAACGACCTCCACCACGAAGATTACGTCCGCCTCCACACCAACGCCTCGTTCATCGTCGGCGAGGCCTTCGCGTTCGAGGACGGCCTGTTCTCGGGCTACGACCAGGCGGCCGGAGCCTACGACAAGACGAGCTGGGACTACGAGCGGGGCGCCGACGGCTACGTCGCCCGCGACATGACGCTCGAGCACCCGCGCTCGGTCTTCCAACTGCTCAAGAAGCACTACAGCCGCTACACCCCGGAGATGGTGGCGAAGATCGCCGGCTGCTCCGAGGAGGACTTCCTCGAGATGGCGAAGATCGTCTGCTCGACCGGCCGGGCCGATCGGGTGGGAACGATCATGTACGCGGTCGGCTGGACCATGCACACGGTAGGCAGCCAGATCATCCGCACCGCGGCGATCTTCCAGCTCCTCCAGGGCAACATCGGCCGCCCCGGCGGCGGCATCAACGCCCTCAGGGGCCATGCCAACGTCCAGGGCGCGACCGACCACGCGATCGTGGCCGGGATCACCCCCGGCTACCTCAAGGTGCCGACACCGGGGCAGACCAGCCTCGCGGTGCACCTCGAGCAGTCGACGCCCAAGCCGCTCGTCCCGGACACGGTGAACTACTGGGGCAACTACCCCAAGTTCTTCGTCTCCCAGCTCAAGGCCTGGTACGGGGACGCGGCGGCGCCGGACAACGAGTTCGGGTATCAGTTCCTGGGCAAGCAGGACGGGGACGCCACCTGGCTCTCCATCTGGGACCGGGCCTACCAGGGGAAGATGGAGGGGCTGGTCACCCTCGGGTTCAACCCGCTCCTCGCCGGGCCGGACACCCAACGCCTGATCCAGGCGATGTCCCGGCTCCAGTGGATGGTGGTGATCGATCCCTTCATGCTCGACTCGGCCGAGTTCTGGAAGGCGCCGGGGATCAACGCCTCGGACATCCAGACCGAGGTGCTCTACCTGCCGAGCACCCACTGGATCGAGCGCGAGGGCTCGTTCACCAACAGCGGCCGGTGGGCACAGTGGAAGGAGCAAGCGATCGATCCGCCGCCCGGCGTGCGCTCGGACACCTGGATCCTCTCCGAGCTCTTCTGGCGCGTGAAGGAGCGCTACCAGAGCGACGGCGGCGCCTACCACGAGGGCGTTCAGGCGATGACCTGGAGCTACCTCAACCCGCGCCTGCCCACCCTCGAGGAGCTGGCCAAGGAGATCAACGGCTACGACCTCGGGAGCGGCAAGCTGCTGTCGTCGTTCGGCCAGCTCGCCGACGACGGCACCACGACGTCCGGCAACTGGCTCTACTGCGGCAGCTTCACCGAAGCCGGGAACCAGATGGCCCGGCGCAACACCGCCGACCCCACGGGCCTCGGCTTCCACCACGAGTGGGCCTGGAACTGGCCGCTCAACCGCCGGGTGCTCTACAACCGGGCCTCCGCGGACGGTCAGGGCAAGCCGTGGGATCCGACCCGCGCCGGCATCCAGTGGAACGGCCGGGAGTGGATCGGCGACGTGCCGGACTACGGCAAGACCACGCCTCCGGACTCCAAGGGCGCGTTCATCATGACCGAGGAGGGCGTGGCGCGGCTGTTCACCAGGGGTCTCAAGGACGGCCCGTTCTCGGAGCACTACGAGCCGGCCGAAAGCCCGACCGCCAACCTCCTCCACGAGGGGGTGGCCACCAACCCCGCCGTCGTCTGGTACGACGGCGTCAAGGAGACGCTGGCCAACGGCGACGACGAGTTCCCCTACCCGTGCTGCATCTACCGCGTGGTCGAGCGCGAGCACTTCGTCACCAGCAACGTGCCCTATCTGGTGGAGGCGATGCCCGACTTCTTCGTCGAGCTCCCCGTGGAGCTCGCCGAGGAGAAGGGGATCGCCAACGGCAGCCGGGTCCGGGTGTGGTCGAAGCGCGGCGAGGTGGAGGGTGTCGCCATCGTCACCAAGCGCATCCGGCCGCTCACGGTCAACGGCAAGCCGACCTACACCGTCGGGGTGCCGATTCACTGGGGCTTCGTCGGCATCACCAAGGGCTCGATGGCGAACGACCTCTCCCCGTTCATCGGCGACGCCAACACTCGCTGCCCCGAGTTCAAGGCGTTCCTGGTCAACGTCGAGAAGGCGTAGAGGAGGTGTGACATGGCAACTCTTTCCGTCAAACGGATCTCCGCCGGCACCTCTCCCGCGCCCGCCATCCGCTCGTCCCCCGAGTACGCCAAGCTGGTGGACATCTCGCGGTGCATCGGCTGCAAGGGCTGCGAGGTGGCCTGCAAGGAGTGGAACGAGCTGGCTCCCGAGGAGACCAGCAACTTCGGCAGCTACCAGAGCCACCGGGACCTCACTCCCACGACCTGGTTGCTGATGCGCTTCGACGAGGCCGAGGTGGACGGTGATCTACGCTGGATGATCACCAAGGACGCCTGCCTGCACTGCGAGGAGCCGGGCTGTCTGTACGCCTGCCCGGCCCCCGGCGCGATCGTTCAGTACACCAACGGGATCGTGGACTTCGAGCAGGAGAACTGCATCGGGTGTCAGTTCTGCGTCTCGGCCTGTCCCTTCGACATCCCGCGGTTCGACGCGCGCACCCGCAAGGTCTACAAGTGCAACATGTGCGTCGACCGGGTTCAGAACGGTCTCGAACCGGCCTGCGTCAAGACCTGCCCGACCCAGGCGATCTCCTGGGGACCGAAGGAGGATCTCCGGACCATCGCCGCGGCGAAGGTCGAGCGGTTGCAGGAGCGGGGGTTCGCGCACGCGGCCACCTACGACCCGCCGGGAGTGGGCGGCACCCACATGATGTACGTGGTGCCCCACGGCGACCGGCTGGCCGACTACCACCTCCCCGAGGAACCGACGGCGCGGCAGGGTGCGCTGGGGGCCATGCCCCTGTTGCGCAAGCTGGCCGGCGGCCTGTTCGGCATCGGGTTCGTGGGAGTCTTGCTGCACTACCTCAAGATGGGTCCGGAGACGCCCGCCGATGCGGGATTCCCGCCCGAGGAGGTCTCGCGATGAGCGACGGCAAACTGATCGAGCGCTTCACCTACTACGAGCGGCTGCTCCACTGGCTGGTGGCCGTCCCGTTCCTCGGCCTCCTGCTGACCGGCCTGGCCTTCGCCTACCCGTCGCTGTTCTGGCTCACCAACCTCTTCGGAGGCGGCGCTTCGGCGCGCATCGTCCACAACTGGCTGGGCGTCGTCTTCTTCGTGGCCACGCTGCTGATGGCCCTGCGTTGGGTTCGCGAGATGCTGCTCGACAAGTGCGACTGGAAGTGGCTGCGGATGGTCCGCTACTACGGCCGCCACGAGGACAAGAAGATGCCCGACTGCGGCAAGTTCAACGGCGGGCAGAAGGCCTACTTCTGGGTGACCATCCTGCTCGGGCTGGTCTACCTGCTGACCGGGCTACCCCTCTGGTTCCCGGAGGGCTACGGCGCCACCTTCCTCACCTTCATGCGGCTGCTGCACTTCATCGCGGCGGCGGCCGGCGGGTTCTTCCTCATCGGCCACGTCTACCTGGGGGCCATCGCCTATCCGGGAACCGGCCGGGGCATGACCTACGGCAAGGTGAGCAAACCCTGGGCGATGCTCCACCATCCGAGCTGGTACCGTGAGAAGGTTGGTGAGTGAAGCTCGGTAATCCGTACGATGAGCGCGAGCGGCGGGCCGCACACCTGATCGATGAGCGGCCCGCTGCCGCAGAAATCCTCACCCTCTACCTCCGGGTGCTCGAGCGCCAGGCGGCGGTCGATCGATGGAGCCGCTCGGCCCGCAGCCTGGCCAAGGCTCGCCGGGCTCGAGACGCGGGCGACGGCCTGGCCCTCGGATCGCTCCCCTTCTCCAAGCTCGACCGGCAGTTCCGCAAGCTCGTGACCGAGGTCGCCAAGGCGGGGCCGCCTCCGCTCGCCGCTGCCGCGGGCAAGATCGCCAACGCGTCCGCCGAGCGGAGAGCGGAGCTGCTGCAGACGACGGCGACCCTGGGTGACCTCGCCGAGCTGGCCACAGCGCTCGAGACCGAGGTGGAGCCGCTCCTCTTCTTCGCCCGGAGCTTCCTCCAACCCCTGGCCGAAGCGCTGGTAGGGACGGCACCCGACCGCGGCCCCGCGGACCGGGCTCCCGCCGAAGGCGCCACGGAGAGCCTGGCGAGCTCGAGCCCGGCGAGCTCCAACGAGGCGGCCTCGGAGGCGGCCTCGGACGAGCCCTGGGCCTGCCCGCGTTGCGGCTGGCCGCCCCAGGTGGCGGTCCTGCGGGACGAGCCGGGCAGCCCGGGCCGCCGGTATCTCGTCTGCGCCCTCTGCGCCTCGGCACGACCGTTCCCCCGCGTGCGCTGCCCGAGCTGCGGCGAGACCGACTCCGAGACGCTCCACCTCCACGAGATCGAAAGCTGGCCGCACCTCCGGATCGAGGAATGCGGAAGCTGCCGCGCGTACTTGAAAGCGGTCGACCTCCGCCGTGACGGCGGGGCGGTCCCGATCGTCGAAGACCTCGCCTCCCCCGAGCTCGACCTCTGGGCCCAGGAGCACGAGCTCTGGAAGATCTGCCGGAACCTCGTGGGGCTCTGAGTCAACCGCCGGTCGGAAGAGACTGCCGAGCCAGCGTCGGTGCGAGCTCCATCGCCCCGCCGCCGAGGCAGAGGTCGCCCTGGTAGAAGACGGCGAACTGGCCCGGGGCGAGGCCGGGGTCGGGCGTATCGAGGTGGACTTCGAGGGAGCCCTCGGGGCGCTCGTCGATGGTGCAGCCGTAGGTGGTGGGGCCGTGACGGACTTTGACCCGGAGCTCACCCGCCTCCGCGCTGGGTCTTGGCGGGGAGCCCGCGATCCAGTGGGGGGCGGGGATGGTGAAGCGGTCCGGGGAGCGCTCGGGGAGGTGGTCGCCGTGGGTGACCCAGACGGTGTCGGTGTCGACCTCCTTACCGACCACGAACCAGGGGCCGCCGGAGAGGCCGAGGCCCTTGCGCTGGCCGAGGGTGTAGAACCAGTGGCCCTGGTGCTCCCCGAGGACCTGGCCGGAGCCGATCTCGCGGATGGGGCCGGGACGCTCGCCGAGGTGGGCCCGGACGAAGCCGTCGAACGGGATGTCGCCCAGGAAGCAGATGCCCTGGCTGTCCGGCCGCTCGGCGGTGGGGAGGCCGTGCTCGGCGGCGATCCTCCGGACCTCCTGCTTGGGAAGATCCCCCAGCGGGAAGCGGCAGCGACCGAGCTGCTCCCGGGTGAGCTGGGAGAGGAAGTAGGTCTGGTCCTTGACCGGGTCGGCGGCGGTGGCGAGGAGCGGGCCGTCGGCCGTGGCGATCCGGCGGGCGTAGTGACCGGAGGCGACCGTCAGAGCGTGGCCGCCGATCGCGTCCAGGAACGCCTGGTACTTGATGTGCCGGTTGCAGAGGACATCCGGCGACGGCGTGCGGCCGGCCCGGAGCTCGGCCAGGGCGTACTCGACCACCCGCTCCCGGTACTGGCGCTGGAGGGGCACCACCCGGAGCGGCACGTCGAGCCGGTCGCAGACCTCACGGACGAAGGTGAGGTCCTCCTCCCACGGGCACTCGCCGGAGCCTGGTGCGGGGAGACCGATGTCCTCCTCCAGCCAGACCTTGAGGTAGAACGCGGCGAGGTCGGGCGTGCCCTGTTCGAGGAGGCGCAGCAGCGCGACCGAGGAGTCGACGCCGCCCGAGAGGAGGATCGCGGTGGCCATGGCGTCTGCTACGACGTTGCGACGCCGTCTTGAATTCCCGGCAGGAAGGACGCTCGCTCCGCTCGCACTTCGGCCGGCACGGAGACCGGCCGCTTCAGATTTCGAGATTGCCGGGTGTGGACGGGACCGGCTGATCCGATCGCCCTCCAAACCATCTCGATCCCCTTCCTCCCGGCCCGTCTTCTCCGACACACGGGGGTTGGACGCTTCGAAAACGGTTCACGGTATCTGACGGATCGTCCACCCGATCAGAGCTCCTACTACCTTGCGACACCGAGAGGGTCCGGGGTCGGGGCGCTCGGGCGACGGGTGCTCAGCGGGCGCGCTCACGACAACCTTGCGGAGTCCGGCCCAGATGAACGCGCCCGATGGGCAGGCAAGGCCTGCGCCACAAAGTCCCACCAGCCGAGCCGGCCCTCGCCCGAACGCACCGACCCCGGACCCGGACCCCCCACTCCCTACGCCATCCGCCCGTCCAGCTCCAGCGCCTCGGCGGCGCCCTTCATCGCCTCGAGCACGTTGCCCACGTGCTCCCAGAGCTCGAGCTTGCCGTCGAAGCACTCGCGGCTGAAGTCCTCCGTCGCCTGCTGGACATGCGCCCGGTCGACGCCGGCCGCGAACAGCTTGTCCTTCCAGTTGCGCTTGATCGACTTGACCTTGAGCTGGCGCACGTCCTTGTGGGGCCGCACGAGGGCCGCCGCGATGATCAGACCGGTGATCTCGTCGCACGCGAGGAGCGCATAGTCGATCGGCCGCTCCCGCTCGACCCCGGTTCCCTCGGTGTTGTGGGAGAGGATCGCCTGGAGCACGTTCTCCGACACGCCCCGCTCGCGGAGGATCGGCACCCCCTCTTTCGGGTGCGCTTCGAGGGTCGGGTGGATCTCCCAGTCGAAGTCGTGGAGCAGGCCGGCGGTCGTCCACTCGTCGGGGTCGGCACCGAGCTTCGCGGCGTAGAAGCGCATGGCGGCCTCCACCGAGAGCATGTGGCGCTTGAGGCCGTCGTCTTTGACGTGCTCGTCGAGGATCGCAAGGGCTGTGTCTCGTTCCATGGGGTGGCTCCTCCGGGTTCAGGATCTGCCCGAGGATAGCAAGCCTGCCGGCGTTTCCGGGCCCTGTAACACTTCACCTCCCCGTGCGTATCGGACCACAGAGTCGCCCTCTCGACATCGACACCCGGAGAGACCGTGCACCGAGACCTTTCTCCCTCCCGACCGACCTGCCGCCCCTGGTCGCAGACGATCACGCTGGTCGCCATCCTGCTCCTCGCCGGCGCGGCCTCCCCGAGCCACGCCGAGCCGGCCTTCTACGAGCAGAGCCTCGACCTGCCGGGGGCCCCGGCGGCCCTCATCCCCACCGACCTCGACGGCGATGGCCTTCGTGACCTGGTAGTGGTCGTGGTCTACACCGAGTGGGACCAGATCGGCATCGAGGAGTACACCGAGATGGACCAGGTGGCCGGTCTGGTCGAGGTGCTGACCATCGTGCCGATCCTGATGGACCGGCGCGAGGTCCGCGCCTACCTCGGCCAGGAGGACGGCTCCTTCGCCCTGGCCGGCGAGCCGTTGCCCTTGCCGCTCTCCGTCCTCTCCATGGAGGCGGGGCCGCCGGGCATGCCGCGGCTGCCGGTGGTGGCGCTCACCGACGACGGCGTGGCGGCGCTCGCGCTCGCGCCCGACGGCACCCTCTCCTTCGAGCCGGTGATCGCCGAGCCACCGGTTCTGGCCGGCACGGGTACCTTCCTCGCCGACCTCGACCTGGTGGCAGACGCCACCGGCGACGGCGTGGCCGACCTCCTGCTGCCGGCGCCGGACGGGATCGCCCTCTACCGCGGCGGCGTGGCAGGGGCCGGGTACGGTATCGAGACCACCCCCTTCGCCCGCGTGCCCTACCCGGAAGCGGCCGACGGGCTCGAGGGATTGATCCTCAACGTTCCCCTGCCGACGGTGGTCGACGCCGACGGCGACGGCCTTCCCGACCTCCTCTTCCGCTCTCCGCAGCGCGGGCTCGCCGGCGCGTCGGTGGCGCTCCAGACCGCGCCCGGGCGGTTCGCCCCGCCCGCCGAGATCCCCTGGCCCGAGCTGGGCGACGACAACACGGAGGAGGTCTGGATCGGACCGGTCGACGACCGGGCCGGGGCGGAGCTGGTGGCCGCCGACAGCCTGGACGACGACGACGCGGGCATGCGCAAGTCGATGGAGCAGGCGCGCGAGCCACGGTTCCGCTTGCGCGTCCACCCGCTCCGGGCCCCCGGAACGACCGGAGAGGAGGGCACCAGCGGAACCGAGGAGACCCCCCGCTTGGTCCCGCCCCTGGTCCCAGACACCGAGCCCGAGCGCACCGTCGACATCCGCGGCTGGGTCGCCCAGGGCAGCGGCGACCTGGTGCTCCCCGGCGGCTTTCAGGACCTGAACGGCGACGGCCGCTCCGACCTGGTGACGGTGACCAACGACATCACCCTGTTCAAGGCGGTGAGCATCCTCGCCACCCGCCGCCTGACCCTGGAGCTCGGCTTCCTCGCCTGGTGCCAGCAGCCGGACGGGGGGTTCGTCCGCGCCCCCGGGGAGCCACTCACGAGCAAGCTCACGATCAACTTGAACGACCTCGAGATCCACCAGCGCTCCCTCTTCGCCGGGGATTTCGACGGCGACGGCCGGCGGGACTTCCTGCAGCTCGGCGGATCGAAGGAGATCGGCATCCACCTGGGCCGGCCCAACTGCTCCTACGCGGACCGGCCCGACGTGACCATCCGTCTGCGGGACCGGCTCCGGGACCTGGCCCTCGCCGAGGCCCTGGACCTCGACGGCGACGGGCGGAGCGACCTCGCGATCACCCATCCTCGCCCGGTGGACGAGGCGGGTCTCTCGCCACCGGTCCGCCTAGACCTTTACCGGAGCGCCCTGCCGAAGGGAGGCCGCCGATGATCCGTCGCGGCATCGAAGCCCGCGCCGCCGGCCTGCTGCTCGGCCTGGTCTCGATCGCCGGGGTCCTCCCCACCGTCCGGGTCGACGCCCAGACCGGCGACCCGTTCACCCGGGTCGAGGCCCAGCTTCCCGGACCGCTCCTGTCGGCGACCGTCGTCCGGCTGGAGGACGGGGGCCACCGGCTGGCGGTCCTGGTCGGGCCGCCGAAGGAGGAGCGAAGCGCGGAGGACCGGGATGGGGACTCCCCGTCTGAGGAAGCGCCGGAAGCACCGCCGACCGAGCGCCTCCGCACCCTGCTCTTCATCGACCCCGCGAACGGGCGCACCGAGACGGTGGCCGAGGGCCTGCCGGAGACGGCGCGGCGGGTGACAACGGTTCCGCGCCAGGGGGCCGACGACCTCGTCATCGTGGTGACCCGGGGCGGCGCCTTTCCGATCGACCCGGTGAGCGGACCCGGGGAGCCTCGCGAGCCCGCCGCCATCCGGGGCACCGTCCTCCTCCCGGACGGCCTCTCACCGAGCCACTCCGAGCTCCTGGCAGTCGTCCGGCCCGGCACCCTGGACCTCTTCCGGGCGCAGCCGGACGGCAGCCTCGGAAGGGCGAGCTCGCTGGCGCTCCCCAAACGAGCCGAACGCACGCGCTGGGGCCTGCGCATCACCAGCCCGCCGATCCACCGGCTCGACGCCGATGGCATGAGCACCGCCAATCCCTGCTGGGCAATCGGTCCCGAGGCCCACGGACCGCGCCGGCTGCGCACGCTCCTCTCCTGCCTCGGCGACCACGAGCAGGCGGAGCCGGTCGAGATCTTGTCGCTC
>Ga0210122_1000662_pt1 | contig 11954 bp, 4 predicted proteins | sample Muzzi_CordB_D2_FD_185530 | JGI IMG/M metagenome (GOLD analysis project Ga0210122, IMG submission 185530) | Wetland microbial communities from San Francisco Bay, California, USA, that impact long-term carbon sequestration - Muzzi_CordB_D2 (SPAdes) | ecosystem: Environmental > Aquatic > Marine >... | reverse complement strand
CCTCAGTATAGGCGATACCCGTGGCAATGCCTACTTCATCCTCTTCGCCAATTTTTTGTTCCGTAAAATGGGGCGGCCCTAAATATTTTGACAAGGACTGGCGGGTAATGATTTTTGGAATGCGTTTCCCTTCGGCCAGACGACGGGTCACTTTACGACAAATCTGACCGATCTCACGCTCAAGGTTGCGTACTCCAGCCTCGTAAGTATATTCACGGATGATGCCTTTTAAGAGATTATCAGCAAATTTGAGCGGGACATCGTCTAAACCGTGCTCCTCTATTTGGCGCGGAATAAGAAACTGGCGAGCAATTTCAAGCTTCTCTTCCTCAATATAGCCCGAAAATTCAACAACTTCCATACGGTCGCGTAGCGCAGCCGGGATAGGATACAATACGTTGGCCGTTGTAATAAACATGACTTTGGACAAATCATAGGGTAACTCAAGATAATGGTCCGAGAAGCTATTATTCTGTTCCGGATCAAGTGCCTCGAGAAGCGCGGCGCTGGGGTCGCCTCTAAAATCCATTCCAATCTTGTCAATTTCGTCCATCATAAAGAGCGGATTAACGGTACCGGCCCGGCGCATACTTTGAATGATGCGCCCCGGCAACGCGCCTATATAGGTACGGCGATGTCCCCGAATTTCGGCCTCATCTCGAATACCCCCCAGGCTAATTCGGATAAATTCACGCCCCAGAGCCTCGGCGATGGAACGCCCTAGCGATGTTTTGCCGGTGCCAGGTGGTCCTACAAAACAAAGAATAGGTGAGCGCATTTTATCCCCGGCTCGCTGCCGCACCGCAATATGTTCCAGGATTCGTTCTTTGGCCTTGGGCAAGCCAAAGTGGTTATTGTCCAGAACATGAGCCACCTGGGCGATATCCATATTGTCTTGCGTAACATTAAACCAGGGCAACTCGATAATCCAATCTAAATAGGTACGAATAATGCCCACTTCTGGGGCGGCTGGGGGCATCATCGCCAGCCGTTTCAGTTCTTTCTCGGCTTTAGCGCGGGCCTCTTCTGGCAATTCAATCTCCGCCAATTTCTCGTGCAGTTCATTCACCTCAGCCAATTGAACGTCCAACTCACCCAACTCATTTTGGATGACACGCATCTGTTCGCGCAGAAAGTATTCACGCTGGCCCTTATCCACTTCCTGTTGTACTTGGTCTTGAATCTGAGACTCAAGCTCTAAAACGTCTAATTCCTGCCCCAGGATAATGCTTAACTGCTGCAAGCGTGTTGGCGCATCAACCGTTTCCAGAATTTGCTGCCGTTGCTCAATATCAAAGTCCATGACCGAAGTAATCATGTCGGCCAGCCAACCGGGTTCATCAATATTCATGGCTGCTACATAAGCATCATCGGGTACATTGCGATTAAGTTGGACACATTTTTCAAAAAGGGCCAGCACGGCTCGCATGAGAGCCTCAGACGATAAACTCTTCTCATTACCTTCTTTCAAGCGGCGCACTCGAACCCTGGGGTAAGGCTCCTCCTGAACATACTCCAATATTTCTACCCGTTGGAACCCATGCACCAGCACATTGCTGCTGCCATCGGGCATCTTCAACATGCGCCCGATTACCACCTCAGTTCCAATAGTATATAAATCTTCTGCTGTGGGATCCTCTAACTCAGCATCTCGTTGTGTCACCACCACCAGTTGACTCTTCTGAGCCAAAGCCGCTTCTAAGGCTAATAAAGAAGGGGTTCGGCCCACAAAAAGCGGGGTAAGCATCCGGGGAAAAACAACTGTATCTCGGATAGGTAATAACGGTAGCTCGACTTCGGGTTCATCGGCGTCCAAAATAGACTCGAATTCTTTTTCTGAGGGTATCATGGTAACTAAACGTTCTCCATAATAAGATTTTTACATTGCTAAATGAGTTGTAGGTTGGGTTGAGCCGAGATTTACCGACTTGGATGCATAATTTGGGTTTCATTCGCCAAATAAACCCAAATTATGAGGCGAAACCCAATAAATTGTTGGCCTAAATGGCTCTGGTTACACCATTCAACCCAACCTACTATTAATTATCGAGTTCAGGTTACTACATTGCTAAATGAGCAGGTTTTAAGGGGTAAGAGATCCTTTTAAACCTTTCTCAGCTTGAGTGATTAACTCATCAATTGGATACCAGTGTTGGCGGATATCACCAACCAGATACAGTGACCCGGTCACCAAAACCAAATCATCTGGCTCGGCCTCTGCCAGAGCTTGTTGAACAGCCACAATCGGCTCGGGTACTATACGAACGTCCAAATCGGGCGCTATCTCTTTTGCTAAGGCAGCCAATTCCGCTGGATCGTAGGGATTCCATAAGCCCTTAACATGAAATTTGGTGATAAACAAGGTCTCGGCTAAATCAATCACCGGCGGTAAAATATCCTCGGCTGCTTTATCGGATTTCAAAGACAAAACGACCAGACAACGCCTGCTTCTATAGTGATTTTTGACAGCCTTATAGGCTGCTTTCATTTTCTCCGGGTTATGAGCGCCATCCAGGATGACCACCGGGTCATTTTGCACAATCTCCATCCGGCCTGGAACATGAGCCTGCATTAACCCCTTTCGGAGCGCGGTTTCGGAAACATCAAAGCCGGGTAAAATCTCTATCGCAGCCACAGCACAGGCGGCATTGGCAATCTGGAAAACGCCACTCATCCCGATTTCAAGTTCATCATAGGTACGTGATGGCATCGACACGGTGAAATGTCTCTCGCCTTCAACTTTGTAATGAAAAGCCTGTTCAAGCTGCCATAGTTCAGCATGTTGGCGGCGGCAGCGTTGGGCTACAATTTGGCGGGCGGTTGGCTGTTTTACCCCGCTAATCACCTTTTGGCCGGGTTTAATAATGCCAGCTTTGTCTTTGATAATCGCTTCAATAGTATCGCCTAAAATCTCTGTGTGGTCTAATCCCACATTTGTCAGTACGGCCACCGCCGCATTCAGAACGTTGGTGGCATCTATCCTCCCCCCTAAGCCCACTTCGATTACGGCCACATCAACCGCTTCACGCTGAAAATAGTAGAAGGCTAGCGCCACTTGCGCTTCGAAATAGCTGGGGGCACCAAACGGATTTTCTGCAGCTACTTTGGCAATGGCCGGTTTAATCTCAGAATAAAGTTCAACCAAGCGGGTGGTACTGGCTACGACATTATTAATCTGATGCCGCTCATTCAAAATTTGGAGGTGTGGCGAGAGATGCAACCCTGTCTTGTAACCTGCCTCGGATAAGATAGTCGCAATCATGGTAGCTGTTGAACCCTTGCCAGATGTTCCTCCCACGTGGATCGAGGGATAAGCATAGTGAGGGTTATCAAGCAGCGATAACAAATGAGTTATCCGCTCCAAGCGCAAATTAATCTCAGCGCTCCAACGTACCGGGCCAATTAATGTCAGCAGGTCGCGGGCAAGCCCTTTGTAAAGCTCAATGACGTTTCTTCCCATAATAGATAGCTTCGATTCTAAACACTAACCAAAGGTCAGTATTTACCTAAACATGTAATAGACGCGCTATCTCTTGTTCAGCTATTTCAGGTTCAATCTTTTTAAAGAGCGGCGCGGGCTGGCGTAATTTTTGATGGGGAGCCAGTTGGCTTGGCTCCCAGCGACCAACGGCTTCACTATTATCATAACAAAGCGCCATATGCTGGCGTCCGTTTTCTTCGCTAAAAGATTCGGTATATTGGCGGCCAAAGAGTGGGCCATCGTAGCCTAAATACTCGTGCAAACGCTGACAGGTATGAGGCAAGAATGGGGCAAAAAGAACTTTGAGATTATCAATTACTTTGAGTGTAACATAAACAGAAGTTCCGGCTTGGGCCGGGTCTTCCTTGATAACTTTCCAGGGCGCTTTGCCATCCAAATAGACATTTGTCGCCCGGGCTAGCCTCATCGCTTCTTCCTGAGCAGCCTTAAGTTTAACTCCAGCCAGCAACTCTCCAACTAACCCAAAACCGGCTTCTACCTCGGCTAAAATTTGCTCATCAGCCTCGTCGAGTCCTGCCGGGCCAATCGGTGGTACTTGGCCGTCATATCGTTTATAGGCAAAACCCAGTACCCGATTGACCAAATTGCCCCAGGCTGCCACAAGTTCATCATTATTACGACGAATAAAATCGGCAAAGGTAAAGTCTGTATCACGGCTTTCCGGGGCTATTGTATTTAGATAAAATCGAATCGGGTCCGGGTCATAACGCTCCAACAAGTCGGGAGCCCAAATGGCCCAGTTGCGACTGGTGCTGAGTTTTTCGCCTTCCATATTGAGATACTCATTGGCCGGTACGTCGTAGGGCAGGTTGAGGAATTTATTGGTATCTTCCTCATAGAGGTGACGCCCGGTGGCAATCAATTCGGCGGGCCAGATAACAGCATGGAAAGGGATATTATCTTTTCCAATAAAATAGTAGGTTTTGGCCTCAGGTTGGTACCACCATTCTTTCCACTTTTCCGGTTCGCCAATATTCTTTGCCCATTCGATGCTGGCGCTAAAGTAGCCAATAACCGCCTCGAACCAGACGTAGAGCCGTTTTGTATCGTATCCCTCTAACGGAACTGACACTCCCCACGCGATATCACGGGTGATAGCCCGTCCTTTCAGGCCGTCTTTGGCATATTGGAGGCTGAAATTGATGACGTTGGGCCGCCAATACTCTTTACCATCACTCAAATAATCTAAGATGTCTTCATTGAGTTTACTTAAATCCAGATAAAAATGCTCAGTCTCGCGCAACACAGGGGTTGAGCCATCGTTTTTGCTACGCGGATTAATCAAATCCGTGGGGTCGAGCAGTGATTTGCAGTTATCACATTGGTCGCCACGAGCGCCATCATAGCCGCAAATAGGGCAGGTTCCTTCAATATAACGGTCAGCCAGAAATCGTCCCTCCGATTCAGAGTAAAATTGCTGCTCGGTATGTTTATAGAGATACCCGTTATCTAAACAGGCCGTAAAAATGTCTTGAGAGACGCGATGATGATTTTCGGTATCGGTATGGGTGAACAAATCATAAGTAATACCCACTTGTTGAAACGTCTCCAAAAAATGCGAATGGAATCGTTCAAAAACCTCTAAGGGAGACACCCCCTCGGCATCAGCCCGAAGGGTGATAGGGGTACCGTGCGAGTCTGAGCCGGAAACCATCAGCACAGTATTTCCCTGCAATCGATGATAGCGGGCAAAGATATCGGGGGGCAGGTAGGCTCCGGCCAGGTGTCCAATATGTAAATCACCATTTGCATAAGGCCAGGCCGTGCAAACCAATATATTTTCGGGCATTAAAATTATTCCTCTAGTCTCTTTTTGGGCATCAATAAATTTGGCTGATTCCCACTTGGCGTTTGTAGGTGTAGCGAAACTAACGCATGCGTCGTTACCAGCTACAAACAAATTTCAAGCGTTCAACCGTTAATGGCTGAACGCTTGTCGTTGCCTAATTATACCACAATCGCTTTACGAGAATAAATCTTAAAACATCTATGCTTGGGTCATTAGGGAAAATCCCAGGTTAGCCAATCTATGGTCAGATTAAGGGCTATACTCCACTCCGAGATGAAAAACTTACCATAACGGCCTTCATTGGTGATAAAGCAGCCTGTAACCAGAGTTGACCCATCGACACCTGCTATAGGCTGATTATAGGAGGCAGCTTGGCAATTATTAAGAGCAATCTCGGGATATGACGAACCCAATAACGCCCCTGATGCCCCATTCAGCGGAATAAATCGTTTGCCTTGCCCATCCCATTGAAAATCGGTTCCGGCATCAGCGACGGTTTGAACGAGGCCTTGGTCAAAATCTATAAATTGTGTATTTACAACCACGATTTTCCCTTCACGAAAGACCGGTACCGGTGTTGCTCCAGAGTCGGTTACGGTGATAACTATTTCGGCAACAGTCTCACCAACCTGGTTGCGGGCAACAAGCGTATATTTTGTCTCTTTATCCGGGGTAACTGTTTTACTGCCCGGAGCCGCAACCCCTTCCTCAACATCATCATACCGCAGATAGGCCACTTGAGCATTCGCTAAGTCCCAATTCAGCACCACACTCTCTCCGGGTTTAATCGTGTATCGGTTGGCCGTGAAGCTGAAGATAGTCGGCTTGAGAGCTTGAGGTTCAGGGGTTGGCGAAGGCGGGGGACTGGTAGGCGTAGCCGTTGGCACAACCTCAAGCGGCGGACCCTCCGCTACGGGGACACCTTCGGTATTGCCAGAAGCCGTCGAAAACTCGCTGCCTGCCGCGACCCAACCCCGGTCGCCCCTGTCAGACTGAAACTCAATTTGCCACCAAGTGGAGGACTCGTCACGTCCGGTAATTTGAGCCGTGTTGTTTAGGTTCAACTGACCCAGTACAGGATAATCTGTGCTTGGCCCCAATCGCACATTTAGGCGCACCACTGCAGTTACAATTGGCGTCTCGTCACTGGTTGACTCGGTGACGACAGTCTCTGGGGTATAGGTTGGTGTTGGTGCTGGAGGATAGACTGGTGTATTCATCACTACAGTCGGTGTAGGCAGAGCTTCGACAGTTGCCGTAGCGGTAGCCTCGGTCTCGGTCACAACATCGGTCACTAAAACAAATGCCTGAACCGGGTCGCTAGATTCGTTATTGATATTAAAGGCTCGTAATTCAATGACGTGACTCCCCGCCGTCTCAGCCTTCCAGCGGTGACTGGCTGTGTATGAATTCACAGACGGCTCCACGGCTTCGACCATCACCGGCTGCCCATCGACTGTCAATTCAATTTGATTGATCCCTTTCACATCGGCGGCACTAAATGTAATCAAAATCTCGTCTCCAACCTTAAGGTTAGTATTGGTGGTAGGTGAGGTGATATTTGCCGTCGGTTTTGTTGATTGACCAGACCCCCCGTTTGGGCCAGCACAGGCAGAGAAGAACATAAACAGTATCAAGCATATTGGCAGAACTGTTGATAGATTTAAGGGTTTAGTTTTCATCGCTCGTTTTCACCAGAGGCCTCACAAAGAAAACAAAAGAGGCGTAGCATGCTACACCGTCTTGTTGACTAGCCAAATTCTAACAAATAATACCATAAGGGGGAAATTTATACCACCTATAATTTGATGACCACCCGAAAGCCAAGGTCGTCTCGACTAACATTTGGATAATGCCATAATCGGGTGGCACAGGTAACGGATGCGGCATCGGTATTAAAGGAACCACCTCTGACCACCCGACCGGCCTCTTTCATATTAGGGTCCTCCCGTCCATCAGTAGCTTTATAAGGATAGCTTCTATGTTCAGAAGATGTCCATTCCCAAACGTTCCCGATCATATCTTGGCAACTAAAGGGACTATCGCCACTTGAAGCAAATTTATTCACAGGGGCGGTATTACGGGCATTATATTCTCTGGTATTACATATATTTGGTTTCCAATTATTTCCCCAAGGATAGAGTTGTCCCTCTGTGCCCCGGGCCGCTTTTTCCCATTGGGCTTCGGTCGGTAAACCAATCGATAAGCCAGTCACTTCACTCAACCATTTGCAATAATAGACAGCATCCGTCCAACTCACATTGGTCACCGGATGGTCGAGGTTGTACCTTCGCCTTGCCAAACTGGTCGCCGCTCCGATATACTCATTGTATTGGGCTGCGCTGACAGGTTGCCGACTTATCCAGAAATCTCCCAAATAGACTTGATGCTGAGGTCTTTCTAGCATGTTTCTTGAGTTGTCAACCCCCATCAAAAATAAACCCGCCGGAACATGAACAAATTCAAGCTTGTTTTTCAATATGGGGTTGGTTTGGATTAATATCTGTATCGCCTGATGACGAATGTGAACCCGTCGACTCGTTAATAGCCGCAAAAACGGTTCTTGGGGGAGTTCTTTGTATTTTAATAATATCTGACCAGCTACACCACCCACATTGTCATTCTGATCCTGTAATAAGGCAATCAAATGGGGAACAAGCGTTATATCTGGCTCCTTCTGCTTTGCCAGTAGCTTAAGGGCACATAGCCGCACGGATGGCCGAGGGTTTCTCATCAATGGTAAAAGTCGCTCGTGTGAGATATCTTGATGATAGTTCAATAAGGCATAATAAGCGGCCTTACTTACGCTTTCGGCCTCGTCTCTTAATAATGGCAGCAGGTGGTGAATAATGGTCGGATCATCCACCTTTCCCAATATCCCGGCAACCCATTGGCGCACAATTTCTCGCGAGTCCGTTAACATTGGCAAAAAGGGGTCTTTCGTCAAGTCTTGCTTAGACAACAAGACTTGATACACCGCTTGGCCAACCTGCTCATCTTCATCTTGCAATAAGGGGATTAAGGCGGGAACAATGGCCGGATCATCGTGTTGTGCGAGAATGTTTACCAGCTCACAACGCAGACGGAGATTAGGACTCGTTAGATTGAGGATGAGCTGTGATGTAATCCCCGGCTTATCCGGCTGGGTAAGCAATTTAATGACCCAAGCATAAGCCCGTCGTTTGGCTCCTGTTAGAGATGATGAATTGGGGTCTATATCTGCTAACAGAGCAAGCAAGGGTTTGACCGGGGCCGGTTGGCAAGCTTCCAGAGTCTTGTAAACCAATTGACCCACACTTTCATCTTCATCAGCCAGGAGTGGCGTTACATGAGGGATGGCGCTTAAATTGTCTTGCTGAGCTAAAAGCTCAACAGTCCAACGGCGGGTATGCGCTTTTTTATCCTTCAATAGAGGCAAGAGCGGTTCAACCGGCACTTCTGCTTGAGCCAGGAAAGCCTGATAGACCATCTTGCCAATACTTATATCTTCGTCAGCCAAAAGGTCTGGCAAATAGTTCATGACGCGGGCATTGTTAAGCCGTAACAACGACTCGACGGCTCTATACCGGATGCGAGAGTCAGAGTCAAATAACTGCTTTGTGGAGCTTTGCTCGACAAATTGGCGGGTTTTCTCGGTAACAGCCTGGCCTTCGTCCATACACCAATAGGCTAACCAGGGGTTCTTTTTCGCCAGCTTCTTAACCAGCCAGTCGGGTTGAGCCATGAGGCCAGCCGTATGAATAAAAGGCTCAGCCCACCAATCATCTTGCGCCAGGTCGCTCCATTGATCGGACGTTAACATCCCGATAAACTGCATGACCGGACCGGTCTTCATCTCGGCTTCAGCATCTTTAAGCAGCTTATTAGCCACAAAATGTTCCTGCAAAGATTGATGCATAAATCGCAGGTTGGTATCGCCATACAGTAACCCGTTAGAGCTGGCCTCGATTAGCAGAGCCTTGGCCTGTTCCTCCTCCATGCCCGCATCTCGCTTTACAATTTGGGCGGCCGCTTCAAACGTCACCGATAGATTACGCTCAACCTGCATGTTCCAGGCCAGATATGTTAAGCCCCGGCGTTTTTCATGATCGGGGATTCTGGCCTCACCTTTTTCCTTCTCACGGCGCAGAGCACGCTTGACGAAGCTATCAAATAACTCACCGCGATTGCGGGGTAATGTTCCCACCTCGCTGACGGCCGCTTCTTTCACCAACCATAACATCAAGGGGCGCTTGGCTAGTCCCTTCAGACGGCCATCCATTTTGCGCCAGACCTGCCACCAGCGACGCGGCCCTAAATGCGCTCGTAGATAGGTTTTTATCTGCTCTTCTTTAATCGGTTGAACCACGCTAACGGTTAAATCGGGGAATATCTGGCGTAGACGTTCCCATTGGTCATCCTGCACCCGGCTGGTGATGATATAACGATGCTGAGGATAACTTTTCATAAGGCTAATCATCCGGGGCAGAAGCACCTCACGCTGAGAACCAGAGACCTCATTGAGGCCGTCAAACATGATGGTCAGGTCAATCTGTTCCGACTCAAGCCAGGCAACAACATCATTGTCATTTACCTTTAATTTGCCCCTGGCCCGCAGTTCATCCTTGATTTTGGCAATCAGGTCACCACTAAAATCCAGCAAGCGTACCATCACCGGAATAGATAATTTTGGCTGGTGGCTGGCAACTTCCCACATCAGGCGCTCCAAGGTGGTGGTTTTGCCACTTCCGGCCTCGCCCAATACCACCGATTGAGAGTTGGTTCGCAGAATATCTAGCAATCCAATCCGGGTGGGGTCCGCATCGAGTTCATAAGGGGAGGCATGAATAGGTAACAGCTTGCCTTCCTCCATGAGAAATCTGCCATTATCAACACCATTGGCATTCTCTTCATCGGTGGCCCAACGGCTGTACTCGTGGCAGGTCTTGATAGCTTCTACGTGAGCCTGCAACTGTTCAAGAGTCACCAGAGAGCCACTCTGTATGGCCGCAGAATTGATAGCTATTGGTTCAGCCAGAGGGTGCGTAGGCAACCCCACCTGGCCTTGATTAACAAAGGGGGGCGGGTTGGTAGCCAACTGGGTCGGCGCGGATTCCGCTCCCATCTCAACCCCTAAAGGAATTGTGGCATAGGGGTTTTCGTCCTCCAGATAATTAGGATCGGCCAAAGCTCGCCGAATGGCTTGGGCAAATTGAGCCGCGCTAGCATATCGCCGGTCTGGGTCTTGGGCCAAAGCACGCATCGTTACCTGTCCCAGACTTTTTGAGACATCGGCCTCAATCTCTCGCACATCAGGCACAGGCTGGCTGGCCCGTTTGGCAATAATAGCTAATGGTGTGGTGGCGCTATGGGGAACAGTACCGGTTAAAATCTCATAGAGGACAATACCTAAGGCGTAGATATCGGTACGGTGGTCAACCGTTTGGCCTTTGGCGTGTTCGGGAGACATATAAGCAGGTGTACCCATACCCATCAGAGTGGCGGTCAATTGCTGGGCATTAGCCGGTTCTTTGACCAGACCAAAATCGCTCAACAAGGCCCAGTTATCATCAATGAGGATATTGGCGGGCTTAACATCACGATGGATAATGCCCTGCTCATGGGTGTAATTGAGCGCTTCGGCCACCTGGGCCACATAATCTATCAACTTCTGTTTTGAGGCGTTTTCCCCCATCAAGCTATGCAAAGTGATGGAGTTGGGGATATAGCGCATGACGATGTAGCTATATCGCCCCTGTACACCAAAGTCGTACACGGGGAGGATATTTGGATGATTTAGGCGAGCCACAGCCTGTGCTTCCCGTCGAAAACGCTCGGCAAAGCCAGGTTGACTCACCAACTCCGGCGACAACACTTTAATCGCTACCAACCGATTAAGCGCGGGATGGTTGGCCTTGAAGACATGAGCCATGCCGCCCTGGCCGATTTTTGCGATCACTTCATATTGCCCTAGCATCCTTTTGCTACGGTCTTGCACTGCTATCCCTCCCAACTATAAAATCCAACATCCCAGGCTAAAGGCCCGAAATCCCCTTCTGTACCTCCTTCTTAAACTGTAAAATCTGCGAAGGTTTCTAACTGACGGTTATTTTGCAGCCTGTGGCGCTGCATCGAGGCGAGTTTAATACTATTAACCCGAACTCGGACATTCTGGCGTAGGTTGGGTTGAGCCAAGATTTATCTGCTTTGGACATTCAAAGTTGGGTTTCATTGGCGCAATTAACCCAGATTATGGGACGAAACCCAACAAATTCTGGGCCGATTTCACGCTGGTCACGCCATTCAACCCAACCTACTTTTAATTATCGAGCTCAGGTTATTAATATAATACCCGTAACCCTAGCTATCGTCAACTGACAGGTGTCGTAGGATAACTGACGGGATCAATCATAGCCTCAATCAAGGCAGGGCGATTAGAGGCTACCGCGGCCTTGACTGCCTCTACACATTCGGCTTCATTGGTCACTTTATAAGCATCAATCTGATAAGCAGTGGCAATAGCCACAAAATCGGGGCTGGTAAACTCGGTGCCGTACACCGGCTTACCGGCGCGAGTCTGAGCCGAGCGAATGAGATCAAGCGCCCCATCGTTCATGACCACCACAATTACCGGCAACTGTAATCGGGCCAGCAGGCCAAACTCACCGATGACCATGGCCAGAC
>Ga0210122_1000661_pt1 | contig 11967 bp, 7 predicted proteins | sample Muzzi_CordB_D2_FD_185530 | JGI IMG/M metagenome (GOLD analysis project Ga0210122, IMG submission 185530) | Wetland microbial communities from San Francisco Bay, California, USA, that impact long-term carbon sequestration - Muzzi_CordB_D2 (SPAdes) | ecosystem: Environmental > Aquatic > Marine >... | reverse complement strand
ACGAGGAATAGCCGAGCTATTTCGAGGAGGAGCAACGCAGCCAGGCTCGTGAAGGCGCCGTGGGAAGGCAAGGGATAAACGAAACACACCACTAGGGCCGAAGTGAGCTCGGGAGATCGGCCGACTGCCGCGCCGATCCCCGTCACGGGGTGAACGAGGAGGGCGGCCCCGCTGCGATGGGAGCTTGTCAACCTATCGCAGCGAGCGGCCGCCCGCCTCCCGCAGGACGGACGCAATGGCCAAGTATGTCTTGTCCTGCCAAGGGTCGGCTTCGAATCTCATGAGAACAAGAGCGAGCGGTCGTTGCTCTTCAGGTAGCAGCTGCCCCGCTTCGCAGGTCACGGCTGCGTCGATTGAGGGGCGTCCACTATCCAGACATCCATGCTTCCACCTCGGTCCGAGGAGAAGGCTATTTTTTTTCCGTCCGGAGACCAAGAGGGGCGCATGTCCATGGCGGGATCAAAGGTCACCTGTATCGCCTCCTTACCGGTCACGGGCTGAGCCCAGATGTCGTTGTTCCCGGACCGGTTGGAGTCGAACACTAAGAACCTGCCGTCGGGGGACCAATCCGGATACTGCTCATCGGACTCGTCGCCAGTCAGCTGCGTGAGACCGCCATCCTCCAATCGGTATATCCAGATACTGGAGCTTCCACCTCGCCTGGAATGAAAAGCGATTAACTTCCCATCCGGGGACCATTCTGGCCCATGATCGTCCTCAGGATGGTCCGTCACCATGTGTGGCTCGCTGCCGCCAACGCCCTGGATCCATAAGTTGAATGCGCCGCTGCGATCCGACGGGAAAGCTATGGACTTGCCGTCCGGAGACCAAGACGGGCTACCATCAATACTTTCCACGTGGGTGAGCTGCCGCACCGACTTGTCCTCCACACTGACGATGTAAACGTGACTGACGAACCCGCTCTCCGTGGCCGCACCAGTCACATAGGCGATGTCGCGACCATCTGGGGACCAAGTTGTGGCGTGGACGAAGGAGAGTCCTTTGGTCAGGAAAGTCTCGACGCCTGAATCCAGCTCTATTACAGCCACATTCTGATCGCCCATTTCGCCCGATCCGTACGACAGCAACGATCCGTCTGGAGACCACTGCGGCTCATACTCACCCTTCGGACTGCTGGTGATGCGGACGGGCGCTGCATTCCCCTGGTCTCCTGACGAATCGGCGTGGGCCATGGCAGATATGAGAAGTAGGATTGACAGGGTCTCGGCTGCATAGATGTGCAATTTCTCCATGTTCAGCTTCTCCTTAGTCAGCACAGTGGAGGGCGGCTGGAATTGCAAAGACGCGTATGTCACAAGTTCCAGCCATCCCAGGCCAAGGCTCTCTTGTCCCTTAGTATTGCGGTTGCTACTTCTTCCTTCCGCAGCCCACAATCGAGATTACTACGGCAGTAACCGTAATTCATGCAAGTCCGCAATAGCCTGGCCCTATCTTCAAACCCTCTTCTTGAGCGCCTAGCCAGCATGGATCACCAGATCTTAAGATCGGTGATCCATGCGGGCTAGCTCCAGTATGGCTCTTCGCTCCTCCCTCAGATCGCTCGGCAACTGGTTTTCGGGGAGATTCGCGAGTTCGAGGGCCGCATCCAATGCTCTGAACCGAACATCTTCAGTTCCGACGCAAAGAGAATACCGCGTCTTGTGGGCAACCTCCAACGGATACTGGAGACGCTGGCGAGTGAACTTCTCGGTCGGCGACTCTTTCATACCCCAAACACTCCCCGGCCATGCGCCGCCGACCAATGAGTCACCGAACTCCCGATCCAGTTCTGCGGTCTGAGTTGGTTCGGGTAGTCGGCATGGGCGGTGGTACTGGTGCCCTGCAAGTTATTGAAAGACTGTGTTTTCTGGGATCTGGCAAGGGCACTGGCTCCTGTCAATGAGAGCGGAATTGAGACGTAATATCAGGGCGACATCGTTCGCTTTGGTGGACTGGGGGTCGGCGTGATCGGTTCTGGGGTGGCGCTCGGGAGGTGGTCGGTGGGTTGGGAGGCACTCGGTGTGGCGCTGGGTGGAGGGAGCTTGGCCGGGTAGCGAGCGACGAGTTGTACGTTTACGCGATGAGGTGTCTGCTTGACGTGACGGGGCGTTCATTTTGCCGATGGGCCGGCAGGTCGGGGTGGCTCGGGTGCCCGTCCATCGCCAGGATGGTTGGTTTGCCCTCTCCAGCGGACAGTTCATGCGGGGGACGTACAGGCCGTGGGGTTCGGGCGAGAGAGGAGGGTCGCTCGCTTCGCTCGCACTTCGGCCGGCACAGGTCCGGCCGCTTCAGTCTGAGAGGTGGAGCTTCGGCGCGGAGGGTAGCCGGTTGGTCTGAGAGGTGGGTCCCGCCGGGGAAGGCGGCCGGGCCCCCGTGGTTGGCGGGCCCGGCCGTGGTGCAGGCTGGGCTCAGCGGCCCTCGGAGGCCATGGCGCCCTCTTCTTGCTCCATGGACTTGTCCTTCATGGGGCAGTCTTTGCCCATGGGGCAGTCACCACCGTGGTGCTTGCACTCGCCGCCAGCCTTGCAGTGCGGGCAGGCTTTGCCGGCGTGACAGTGCGGGCAGGCCTTGCCGGTTTCGGCGTGGGGGCAGGCCTTGCCAGCCTCGGCATGCGGACAGGCTTTGCCGGCTTCGCAATGGGGGCAGGCTTCGCCGGCTTTGGCGTGGGGGCAGTCGCCGGCCTGGCAGTGGGGGCAGGGCTTGTCGCCGTGGTGGCCCTTCATGTCGTGGTGGCCCATCGGCATGCCGCCCATGGCGTGGCCGCCCATCGCTCCCATCATCTCGGCGCGCTGGCCCATGTGCTTCTTGTGCTGGGAGACGAGCTCTTCGACGACGGCCGCGATGGCGTCGATCTTCTCGCCGTGGTCTCCGGCCGCCTTCATCTGCTCGACCAGGGCGTCGAGGGAGGCCATTTCGGCCTTCATCTCCTCCTGCATCTGCTGGTGGTGCTCCATCATCTGCTGGTGGTGCTGCTCCATCTTTGCCTGCATGTCCTCCTGCATGGGGGCGTCGTCCTGGGCGGCGGCGTACGGCACGCCCACGGCCACCAGGGCCAGGAGAGCCAGCAGGCTCAGGGAGAACAACAGCATCGGCTTGGTCTTGCTCGGGGTTTTCATGGTCCGTCCCTCCTCGTTTCAGTCGTTGAAGTCGCCGGTCGTGGCCGGCGGATTCGAAACGGTCAGCTTCCGATGAAGCTACCGCAGGTCAACATCTCACTGCCGTAGTAGGGGTTTCCGATCTCGCCCTCCGGCTGGAGCCAGGCTTTGTTGGCCATCGGGCAGTAGGCGACTTTGAGGCGCTCGGCGCCGACCGCTTTGCGGTAGCGAACGAGCGGCTTGGTGAGCTCGCCGAAGGCCTCGCGGGCGGCGTCGAGGTCGGCCGCCGCCGCTTTCTGGGTGAGAGCCCGGGCGTGCTCGATGATCTCGGGCACGGCCCCGCGGGCCGCGGCCGGGTGGTTGGCCTCTTGGGCGATCTGGGCGATCGCGCGGGCGTGCTCCGCCACGTCGTCGACGGTGTCGCCGGCGAGACTACGCCAGATCGCCTCGTAGTGCTCGGCCATCTCGGTGAACGGGGTCTCGTCCGCGGCGCGGGCGGCCGGGGACGCCAGGAGGCCGGCGATGAGGGCGACGGCCAGGGCGAGGGCGTGGATGGGTCGGTGGATGGTCGTCATGGCCGGAGGTGTCTTTCTGGGCCGGCGTGGGGCCCGGTTGTTGTTGGGTCGGGGTTCGCGGGCGTTGAGGATGAGGATGAGGTCGCTCGCTTCGCTCGCGGTTCGGCCGGCGCGGAGACCGGCCGCTTCAACCTGGGGGGTGGATGCCACCCGGCCGGCGTCGGGGCCGGCCGCTTCGACCTGGGGGGTGGGTGCGACCCGGACGGCGCGGAGACCGGTGAGGCTGCTCGCTCCGCTCGCGGTTCGGCCGGCGCGGAGACCGGCCGCTTCAGATAGAGGGCTCGTCGTTTCTTCATCCGGTTACTCCGCCGCCTCCTGGATCGTGCGGTCCTCCGCGAAGAGTCGCGTCTTCTCGAGCTTCACCGAGCGCCAGAGGAAGAAGATCGCCGGGTAGACCACCAGCTCTCCGACGAAGGAGGTCACGATGCCGCCGACCATCGGGGCGGCGATCCGGCGCATGACGTCGGCGCCGGTGCCCGTCGCCCAGAGGATCGGCACCAGGGCGGTGAACGTGGTCGCCACGGTCATCATCTTCGGGCGGATCCTCTGCACCGCCCCGTGGTAGACGGCCTCGGCCAGGTCGCCGTAGTCGGCCATCTTCCCCTTCTCGCGCCAGCGCTCGTAGGCGAGGTCGAGGTAGAGGAGCATCACCACCCCGGTCTCGGCGTCGAGGCCGGCCAGTGCGATCAACCCCACCCAGACGGCGATCGACCAGTTGTAGCCCAGGAAGTACATGAGCCAGACGGCGCCGATGAGCGAGAACGGCACGGCGATCAAGACGATCGCCGTCTTGATCAGCGACTTGGTGTTCAGGTACAGGATGATGAAGATGACGAAGAGCGTGATCGGCACGATGAAGAACAGCCGTTCCTTCGCCCGCTCGATGTACTCGTACTGGCCGGACCAGGAGATCGAGTAGCCGTCCGGAGTCTGCACCTGGTCGGCCACGGCCTCCTTCGCCCGCGCCACCCAACCTCCGATGTCGCTCGTCCTCAAGTCGACAAACACCCAGGCGTTGGGCCGGGCGTTCTCGGACTTGATGCCGGGCGGGCCCTGGCGGACGGTGATCGTGGCGAGCTGGGAGAGCGGCACCTGGGGCCCCGCCGGAGTCGGCACGACGGTCTCCCGGAGCGCGTCCACGTCGTCGCGGAGCTCCCGCGGGTAGCGCACGTTGATCGGGTAGCGCTCCAAGCCCTCGACCGTGTACGAGACGTTCAAGCCCCCGATGGCCGACTGGATGATGTCCTGGACGTCGCCCACGGCGAGACCGTAGCGGGCCGCGGCCTCACGGTTGATGTCGAAGTCGAGGTAGTTACCGCCCATGACCCGCTCGGCGTAGGCGGAGAGGGTGCCGGGCAACCCGGAGACCACCGCCTCAACGTCCTTGCCGAGCTGCTCGAGCGTGGCCAGGTCGGGACCGGCGATCTTGATCCCCACCGGCGTCTTGATACCGGTCGAGAGCATGTCGATCCGGGTCTTGATCGGCATGGTCCAGGCGTTGGTCAGGCCGGGGAACTGGATCGCCCGGTCGAGCTCGTCGACGAGCTTTTCCCGCGTCATGCCGGGGCGCCACTCGGACTGGTCCTTGAGGATGATCGTGGTCTCGATCATCGACAGCGGCGCCGGGTCGGTCGCCGTCCTGGCGCGGCCGATCTTGCCGAAGACCGACTCCACCTCCGGGAAGGTCGCGATGATCTTGTCGGTCTGCTGGAGGATCTCCTTCGCCTTGGTCACCGAGATGCCGGGGAAGGTGGTCGGCATGTAGAGGAGATCGCCCTCCCAGAGCGGCGGCATGAACTCCGAGCCGATGTGCGCCATCGGGATCAGGATCGAGAGGACGAGCAGGCCGCCTACCAAGACCACCGCCCAGCGCCAGCGAAGCGCGGCTCGGAGCACCGGCGTGTACAGGCGCCGCAGGATCCGCGACACCGGATGGCGCTCCTCGCTGTGGATCTTGCCCCGCACGAACCAGTACATGAGCACCGGAATGACCGTCACCGCCAGGATCGACGAGGCCGCCATGGCGTAGGTCTTGGTGAAGGCGAGCGGCTTGAAGAGGCGCCCCTCCTGGGCCTGGAGCGTGAAGACCGGCATGAAGCTGACGGTGATCACCAGCAGGGTGAAGAAGAGGGTCGGCCCCACCTCCTGGGCGGAGCGCAGGATGATCTCGAAGTGGGAGCGCTCCCCCTTCCACTCCTCGTAGTGCTTGTGGGCGTTTTCCACCATGATGATCGCCGCGTCGACCAAGACACCGATCGAGATGGCGATGCCCCCGAGGGACATGATGTTGGCGCCCAGGCCCTGGAGCTTCATCACCACCATGGCGAGGAGGATCGACACCGGAATCGAGAAGATCGCCACCAGGGCCGAGCGGAAGTGGAAGAGGAAGAGGATGCAGACGAGGGCGACGATGATCGACTCCTCGAGCAGCGTGTGGGTGAGCGTCGCCACCGATTCCTCGATCAGGCCGGTGCGGTCGTAGGCGACCGAGATCTCGACGTCCTCGGGCAGGCCGTGCCGGAGCTCGGCGAGCTTCTCCTTCACCCGGCCGATGGTCTCCAAGGTGTCGGCCCCGGCCCGCACCACGACGATCCCGCCCACGGTCTCGCCCGTGCCGTTCCAGTCCGCCAGGCCGCGCCGGATCTCCGGGCCGATGGTCACGTTGGCGACGTCGCGCAGCAGGATCGGCGTGCCGCCCGGCCCGGTGCCGAGAACCACGGTTTCGAGATCCTCGATGTCCCGGACGTAGCCCAGCCCGCGGACCATGTACTCCCGCTCCCCCATCTCGACCACCCGGCCGCCGACGTCGTTGTTCGAGCTCTGGATCGCCATCTTGACCCGGTTGAGCGGCACGTCGTAGGCGCGGAGCTTCACCGGGTCGACCTCGACCTGGTACTGGCGGACGAAGCCGCCGATCGACGCCACCTCGGAGACCCCTTCGACTCCGGACAGGGCGTACTTCAGGTACCAGTCCTGGTAGCTCCGCAGATCCGCCAGCGAGCGCTGGTCGGAGTTCAGGACGTACATGAACGCCCAGCCGACGCCGGTGGCGTCCGGGCCGAGCTGCGGCGAGACCCCGGGGGGCAGGTCGCTCGCCAGGCCGGAGAGGTACTCGAGCACCCGGGAGCGGGCCCAGTAGAGGTCGGTCCCGTCCTCGAAGATGACGTAGACGAACGAGTAGCCGAAGAACGAGTAGCCGCGGACCACCTTGGCGTAGGGGACCGCCAGCATCTTCGACGTGATCGGGTAGGTGACCTGGTCCTCGACCACCTCGGGCGCCTGGCCCGGGAAGTCGGTGTAGATGATCACCTGGACGTCCGAGAGGTCGGGGATCGCGTCGAGACGGATCTCCTTGACCGCCCAGATGCCGCCGACGATGGCGGCGATCAGCACCACCACGACCACGAACTGGTTGCGCAGCGACCATTCGATGATCTTGCTCAGCATGGTCTCGCCTCATGAACACCTGGCAAGCCCGACTTCGTGCCGACTGAGCGAGGATTCCCGATCCGTCGGTGGCGCCGCTCCGTTCGACCTTGACGATCCACTGGATCACCCCCCATCCCCTCGATCCCCTTCCCCCCCTCAAGGTGGGAAGGGGACGCCCCCACCCCCTGGTGGGAAGCACTCTCGTCGTCTCGAGGCGAAGCTTCGATCGTGCCCTGGTGGCCCATGGACTCGGCCGCGCCGTCGTCATCCATCTCGTCGGGCGGCTCGCCAGACATGGGACCTGGCATGGACGAGGCCCCGTCGCCCCGTCTCCGGCGCCGCTCCTCGACCATCTTCTGGATGGCGGCCTTCAGGTTCGACTCGGAGTCGATCAGGAACTGGGACGAGGTGACGATCCGCTCGCCGGCCCGGAGACCGTCGAGCACCTGGACGTAGCCCTCGCCGGAGGCGCCCAGGGTGACCTCGCGGGGCGCGAACCGGCCCTCGCCCAGGGCGACGATCACCACGTTGCGCTCGCCCGTCCGGAGCACCGCCTGATTCGGCACCGCGACCGCGGCCTCGGCCGCCATCGGCCGGAAGACGACCGTCGCGTACATGCCGCTCTTGAGCTTGCGGCTCCGATTCGGCACCTCGAGCCGGAGCGAGACGGTGCGGGTCTTTTCCGAGACCTCGGGCTCGATGTAGCGGACCTTGCCGGTGAAGTGCTCGCCCGGGAAGTAGGAGAAGGTCACGTCCGCCTCCGAGCCCTCGCGCACCCAGGCGAGCTGGTCCTCGAACACCTCGACCGACAGCCAGAGGCTGGAGAGGTCGGCGATGTGGAAGAGCTCCATCCCCGGCTTGGCGGCCATACCTTCGAGACCGCTCATGCGCATCATCACGACGCCGGAGGACGGGGCCGTGACCGCCAGGGTGCGATTCACCTGACCCGTCTCCTCGAGGTGCGCCACCTGCTCGGGCATGATGTCCCAGTAGGAAAGCCGCTGGCGCGCCGCCTCGACCAGAGACTGGGCGCGGCGCCGCGCGTCGGGGGAGGCGTTCTCCATGCGCCGCGCGTAGTCGAGGGCGGAAAGCAGCTCTTGCTCGGTCTGGACGAGCTCCGGCGAGTAGATCTCGAAGAGAGGTTGACCCTTGCGGACCGGCTCGCCGACGTAGTTGACGTGGACCTTCTCGACGAACCCGGAGTACTTGGTGGTGACCGAGACCATCTTCTGCTGGTCGTACTCGAGGTAGCCGACGGTGCGGATCTCCCGGGACACGTTGCGGCGCTCCACCATCACCGTCTGGACGTTCATGTTCTGGACGGTGACGGGGTCGATCGAGACCACCGGCCCGGAGGACATGCTGCCCGGGGCCCCCATGGACTCTCCGTCCACCTCGTCCGAGTAGACCGGCACGTAGGCCATGCCCATCTCGTCCTGCCGCGGCTCGGGGGAGGTGATGTTCGGGTCCATGGGGTTCCGGTAGAAGAGGATCTCCCGCTCGCCGCTCATGGTCCCGGCCATCCCACCCTCCTGCTCCTTCTCGACCAGGGGCGTACCGTCGATCGGGCAGTCGCCCGGCTCGTCGAACACCTGGTCCGGGAAGTCCGCGCACACCCACTTCGTCACTGCCGCCATCGCCCTCGACCCGTCGGCCGCCATCCCGTGGTCGTGGCCGGCGTGGTCCGCCGCGGAGGCGCCCGTTCCGTCTCGCAGGGGAACGAGGTCCATGCCGCAGATCGGGCAGGCCCCGGGCTCCTCCTGGATCACGTTCGGGTGCATGCCACAGGTCCAGAGGGTGCCTTCGGGAACCTCCTCCATGGAGCTTCCGGCCATCGCCACCCGTTCCCTCAGCCAGTCGTCGAAGGGCAGGACCCCGAAGGGATCCACGAACACGACGCCCGCCAGCACGAAGCCCACGATCAGCCAGGCAACCGGTGCCAGCCGGCTCTTCTTCGGAGTGTCAGCCGTTCTCTCGTCGCTCATTGCGCGACTCCTTCCATCCCATCCATCTCGTCCTTCTTCTTTCCGTCGTCCATCTCGTCCGGACTCATCCGGGTATCGGGCGCCACCTCGGGAAGCTCCATCTCGGCGGGCTCCGACGGGGTCAGGTCGACCGGCCGGCCGACCGCTCCTTCGAGCCGCGCGAGGGCGACCGCCCAGTCGGCCCGGGTGCGTGCCGTCGACGTCCTCACGTCGAGCAGCACCCGCTCGGCGTCGAGCAGGTCGAGGGCGTTGAGGTTTCCCGCGCCGTAGGCCGCCTCCGCCGATGACAGCGACTCCTCGGCCTGGATCGCCAGCACGTCGTCGAGCAGCCGGAGCTGGCGCCAGGTGAGCTCCAGGCGCTCGGTCAGCTCGCCGAGGGAGCGCTCGATCTCGGCCACCACCCCGCGGCGGGACGCCTCGGCGGCGCGGCGGCGCTCGACGGCCTCTTCGATCCCCGCGTCGATCCGCTGGCTCCAGATGGGGAGGTTGATCGAGGCGGAGAGGCCGAGGATGTCGTCGCCGTTGCCCTCCGGCGGGTTGGCACGCCCGGCGTCGTCCTCCCGGTCGCCCACCACCGTGTAGCTCAGGCCGACCGTCACGTCCGGCCGGTGCTCGAGGCGGGCGAGCTCGGTGTCGGTCTCGGCCCGGGCGATCTCCGCGTCGCGCGCGGCGATCTCCGGACGGGCCTCGACGGCCAGGCGCCGGAGATCGGCGAGCGCCGCGTCCGGGTCCAGGTCCGCGGGAGGCTCCGGAAGGTCGAGCTCGGGCAGCTCGGTGCCGGCCGGGCGGTCGCGCAGGGCGTTGAGGCGCGCGCTCACCGTGGCGCGGCGGTCGGCGATCATGAGCAGGCGGCTGTCGTCCTTGGTGATCTCCGCCTGGATCTTGATCACCGCCTGGCCGAGCCCGATGCCTGCCGCGTAGCGCGTTCGGGCGAGCTCCTCGTAGCGTTCGAGGGTCTCGTGGTCGGTGCGGAGGACTTCCTCCCAGACGTCGAGGAAGGCGAGCTCGTAGGCCAGGCTCCGGACCTCGGTGACGAGCTCGAGGGCCTGGGTCTCGGCTTCCGCCCGGGCCGTCGCCGCGGCCTGGAGCGCCGAGCGCTCCCGGAGGTCGAGCTTGCCGAACCAGGGGAAGCGTTGGCCGAGGCTGACCATCACCTGCTGGGGCCCCACCCGGGTCTCGGGGGAGAGCAGGAAAGCGGTCAGGCCGGCCACCGGGTCGGGCAGGGCGGCCACTTGGGGAGCGCGCTTCTCGACTGCCCGGGCACGGGCCCGGCTGGCAGCCAGGGCGGGGTTTCGCTCCAGCGCCTCGCGCGCCAGGTCGGCGAGCGCGGGCTCCTCGACGGCGGCGAGAACGGCCTCCGCCGGGGAGATGGTTTGTTGTTCAGCGTACAGCGGGCTCGCGAGCGCAACCATGGCCGCAAGCGCGCCGCCCACGAAACTTCGGGGCATGTCGTCCCTCCAGAACTGGTGAATCGGGGGATTCACTCCGCCGGGTCCCGATCCTTCGATCGGACCCGTACGGACACACTACGCCTGGAGAAACGATCAGCTCAGGTAGCTGGACAGGAGGGTGTAGAGAGGGACATCGGGGAAGGCGCCTTCCAGAGACTCCTCGATCTTCGGAGCGCCCGGCTCAATGCACGGCACGCACTCGCCGCATTGGACGGTCGGCGCCGGCGCCTGGACCGGGTTGCGGAGCTGCTTGTCCGTCGAGTCCGGAGCCACGGGCGAAGGCGCCTCGTGGTCTCCCGTCTCGCAGCAGTCCATGCCCTTTTCGCCCTTGCCCGCCAGGGGGCAGGCCGTGCCCATCGCCGGATCGGCCGGATGCATCGACGGGCTCGGCTCGCCGTCCATGCCGAGCATCGCCGCGCAGGCCTCGCCGTTGGCGCCGCAGGGCGGGAAGTGGACGAGCAGCAGCACCGTCGCCAGGGCGACGGCGAGCGCGGCCACGCGGAACGAGCCGTGGCTGGGCGCGGGGCTGCTGGTGCGGTTCGTCGTCACGGGCGGCAGTTTACAACGGAATTCTTGAGCTTTGTACTACCTAATCGGGCAGGCCCTCGTCGTCCTCGGGCAGGAAGTCCGGAAGGCCGCGGTCCAATCTCGAAGAGTAACGTGGTGGCCGGTGGCGGCATTCCAGTACCTTCTCGATCGACCCCGGCCACCGACAGCGCACTCCGACGAACGCCGGTGACGGCCCGGATCACTCGCCCAGCGGCTCCACCTTCAGGTTCTCCACCCGCACCGTCGACAGGTGCTCCATCCGCTCGTCGACGAACGCGGGGGTGATGGCATCGACCGGCAGGGGCTCGTCCCCCTCCTCCCAGTCGATGGCGAAGTTCTTCTGGTTCGAGAACAGAATGCCGTTCACCCGCCGGAAGTCGAACGCCTCGCGGAAGCGCAAGCCGCCGCGGAAGCTGTAGGCGAGTTGCTCGAGCCGCCCGGTCTCCGGGTCGAACCAGTAGAGGTACTCGTCCTGGGCATCGGTCGAGCTGCCGCTCGAGAACGTCACCTTCACCTTGTGGAGCTCCCGGGGGCCGTCCTCGCCGGGCCCATTCTCCCCAGGCCAGATTTCGAGCCCCAGATCCTCCTGATGCACGCTTGGATCGTCGAGCCGGTAGGGCAGCAGCGGGAAGTAGATCCGGGCGGAGACATAGTCCCGGAACCGCTGCACCCGATCCGCCGGCACCTCCTGCGGCTCGCCGTCCAGCAGCACCTGGACCTCCTCGTTCGTCGTCACCACCGTCCGGCGCCCCTGGTCGGTGTCGGAGATCACCGCATAGCGGTACATCCCCCCGTCCTGCCGAACCTCCACGTCGAACGCGCCCGACTTCGAGACGATGGTGAACGAGATCAGTGAGTGCTCGTAGAGGTCTCCGCCGTGGAA
>Ga0210122_1000660_pt1 | contig 11979 bp, 8 predicted proteins | sample Muzzi_CordB_D2_FD_185530 | JGI IMG/M metagenome (GOLD analysis project Ga0210122, IMG submission 185530) | Wetland microbial communities from San Francisco Bay, California, USA, that impact long-term carbon sequestration - Muzzi_CordB_D2 (SPAdes) | ecosystem: Environmental > Aquatic > Marine >... | reverse complement strand
CGCCGTTGAGCGCCGCGATCCGCTCCTGGACCTCGTTCGGGCTCATGGTGCCGTCCTCGTAGTTCCAGCCGTTGGCGGCACCGTCCGCGCTCATCACGTCGAACTTGACCAGGTGGATGTGCTGGCCGATGACGTCGGTCGGCGTCTTCACCTGGAAGTCGTCGAGCTGGTAGATGCTCGGCACCAGGTTGGTGTGGTCGAAGTCGACGCAGTCGCCGGTGTTGGCGCGCATGACGAACGGCTCCGGCGCGCGGATGCCGGCGAGCGTGTCGGCCACGTCCTGGTCGAGGGTGATGATCCGCTGCTGGCCGAAGTGCCACCCCACCTTGTTGAGCTGGACCTCGAGCTCGATCACCGAGGCTTTGTAGCTCCGGGGGTTGCCGGTGGGCGTCCCCAGCGCGCCGCCGTAGTAGGCGCTCCCGTCCGAGCGGCAGGGCTCGGCGAAGGGGGAGCCCGCGTTGGGCGGCATGCCGTTGACCTGGAAGAGCGCCGGCGCGCTGGACGGCGTGAAGGTCGAGTGGAAGACGCCTCCCGGCTGGGGGCCGTGGAACGCCATGGCGGCCTTCTCCGCCGCCGTCCCGGTCTCGGGGTACTCGACGCCGACCGCGGTCACCAGCTCCTTCTCGAAGTTCAAAGGGGTCTGGACCGCGTGCACCGTGCCCTCGGTGATCACGTGGCGCGGCAGACCGCCGTCCGCCACCAGGTCGAGGGGCGGGGTCGGCGGCCGGTGCCCCGGCTCGCCCGCGATGTAGAACGGGTAGCCGAGGAAGGGCGTATCGGGCACCGTGTCGCCGTCGGTGTCGGCGACGTAGGAGCCCGGCATGGGCGGCATGCCGATGGTCGGGAGGGGCACCAGGCCCGGGATCGGGGTGCCGCCGGCGACCGGAGTACCCATCGGGTCGTAGCCGCCGCCGGCGATCTCGCCGTCGACCAGCCCGCGCGCGGCGACCGTGCCGTCCGGGTTGAGCACCGAGCCCTGCTCGAAGACGTCGTGGACCCGCCACAGGCCCCACATGCCCTGGGCGAAGTGGGGGTAGAAGTGGCAGTGGAAGATCGAATCGCCCGCCGTCTTGTTGCGGTTGCCGCCGCCCCAGGCGATCTCGTAGGAGAACGAGGAGCCGGGGCCGATGGCCTGGGCGTCCAGGTAGTTCGAGCCCGAGTCGAGGGGCGCGAACAGCCACTGGTGGGCGTGGAGATGGAAGATGTGGTGCTCCGTCCCCACGTGGATGTTGCGGATCTTGGTGCGGTCGTTCAGGTACCCGTGCCAGACGTTCGACGGGTCGTCCGGGTAGAACGCCTTGGTCGCCTTGGGGCCGACGGCGGCGCAGTTGTTGAGCGCCGGGTCGCAGGCCTCGAGGCCGGCGTTGGCCGGCACATCGACGATCATCGCCGGATCACCGACCGCCCACGAGGTGAGGAAGAACTCCTCGTACTTGCAGTCGGCGCACTCGTGCATGGGGCCGACACCGAGGCGGTTGCCGATGATTTCGGCGCCGATGCCGCCGGTGCCGTAGTTGATGGCGAAGCCGTCCTTGACGCTCCCCAGCGTGAACTTGAGGTTGTTGAACCACCCCGGGAACGCCTGGACGATCTTCACCTCGTCGTGGAAGGCGACGGTGAGCTCGCGGAACGGCTGGCCGCGGTTCGGGTACTGGGGGCTCGGGGTCTCCCCCGCGAAGCTCCCCTGACCGGGGCCGGTGATGACGGCGTTCAGGTCCGAGTGGAAGATCTCGGTACCGTCGAGCATGCCGAGGATCGGCTTGCCGGCGTAGGGATGGCCCAGCGGGAAGACCGCGCCGTAGTCGATGATCGGCTGGCCCGCCGGGGTGAACCCGGTGGTGGCGAGGTCCATCTCCGCCCGGGTGACCTGGCTCCGGTACCACTCCGCTCCCGCCGGCTCGACGTTCAACACACCGAAGAGCCCGGAGGCGATGGCACCGCTACCGCCCTCACCGCCCATGCTGGCGCCGCTGGTGATGGTGTACGCACCCTCCTTCTCCGCGTAGACCGTGTAGGTCGTGGAGCCGCCCGGGGCCACCAGGCTGCCCGCGTTCAGGCCGACGTTCGAGGCGTCGCTGTGGATGCCGCCGACCACCTGCATGCCGTGGATGTGCAGACCGGCGGTGCGGGTGACCGGCTGCTCGGAGACGAGCGGCGGCACGCCGATCCCGGGCGCCGCGTTGCCGGCGTCGGTGATCGCCATCGGATTGAGCAGGTTGGTGAGCTGGACGCAGAGCGTCTGCCCCGCGTTCGCCCGAAGGGTCAGGGGGCGCGGCCGCTTGTCGGCCCTCAGGTGGACCTGCCCCGGCGTGCACGCCACCGACGCGCAACTGTTGGCGAAGTCCTCCACCAGGGCCGTGTTCGGGAAGACGTCCCGGGCCAGGGCGAAGATCATCCCCGCCGGGTTGAACGCGCCCAGCCGGTTGTAGACGATCACCTGGTCCATCGCCACCACGTCCGCGGTGACGTCCGCCCCGACGCATTGGGCGCTCGCCGGAAGCGGTGTAAGCGCCAGGACGGCGACCACCAGGGCCACCGCCGAGGCGAAGAGTCTCCAGTTTCCGTTGGTCGAAGCCATGCCCCTCTCCTTTCTGCCAAGGTTCGAGCCGGCAGCAGCGCTACTCTGCTCCGGAGCCGCCGCCCTCCCTGGTCCCTCCAGGCTCCGCCGAACAGTCCACGTTCGGCCTGAACTCGCTGCCCGCGTTTCCTGACCAAGACACTAGAAAGGTCGCCGAAGGGTCACAATGACCGATCCGAGTCAAATCCGTAGTAAGTTCGAGCCATCCTTCGAAGAGACGGCGCCTTCTATTTTTTTGATAATCGACTTTGATAAATCAAGAACGTGCCGAAATGGGGCCCGGAACAGACAGACCTAATGCCCAGAAAAGCAGGCGGTTACACAGGAGAAAGAGGTTGCCGGAAACCACCTGTCCTGCTACACTCGGAACCAGAGAGCCAGATCAGAACTAATCGATAGCAGCAACTTCGGGACATCAGTCTTTTCGCCACAAAGAAATGACTGGCAAGAACGGTCTCCGACTCGCCCCGGGGCATCCCCACCGCAAGAGAGACCCCCCGTCCGTCCTGACCGCGACCGGCATCGTCCAGCGGGCCAAGACCGCGGCCGTCGCCACGGACGGCACCAACCGCATCGCGGCGTGCAACGAGCACGCGAAAGCGCTCCTGGGGTGCGACGTCCACGGCTGCCAGGCGGGGAACCGTCTGTACAGCACCCTCCAGGCCAGGGACTCCTTCGGCAACCTCCTCTTCGACTGCCACCTGGCGTTCATCGAGGTGCTGTCCCAGGGTGAGGCGGTCAAGAACTTCGAGATCCAGGTCACCCGACCCTCCGGGCAGGTCGTGCGGGTCGCGGTGTCGGTGGTGATCGTCCTCGGAGAGGAGGACGAAGGGGAGGCATACGTCTACTTCCTCAAGCCGGTGCTCCGCCGGCGGCGGGCAGACGAGGCGATCGAGCGGCTGCTCTCCGACCCGAAGAAGGCGAGCGTCACCCTCGGCGCGCGCTCGGAGGAAGGCAGCCAGCCGTCCCTGACGCCGCGGCAGCTCAACATCCTGGAGCTCCTGGCCGACGGGCTCTCCGACAAGGAGATCGCATCCTCGGAGTGCATCAGCATCCACACGGTACGCAACCACATCCGGGCGATCCTCTCCGCCCTCGACGTCAGCAACCGGGCTCAGGCGGTGGCGCGGGCGTTCCGCGAGCGGCTGATCTGACAGGCAGTGCATGGACGAGACCGAGGGCGGTGACAGCCGCCCGAGCGGTCGGCTATATTCGACTCCGGCCGGTGCGGGGTCCCGGGTAAGGTCGTTCGTTGCGCTCGCATTCGGCCGGCACGGAGACCGGGGTAGGGTCGTTCGCTGCCGCTCACGTTCGGCCGGCGCGGAGGCCGGCCGCTTCATCTTGATGGGATTCAGCCGACCGCTCGATCGGGGTTCGGCCGGCCGCCCTGTTCGACACCGCTCCGGTCATTCCAGATCCACCCTCAACCGACCGCGACCCGCATTCGACCGCGAAAGGTGGCCTTCATGTTTCCCGTGCGCCGCGCACTTCTTTCCGTCTCCGACAAGCGAGGCCTGGCCGAGCTGGGCCGCAACCTCGCCCGGCTGAACATCGAGATCCTCTCCACCGGCGGCACCCAGCGCTATCTCGAGGACAACGGCGTACCGGTGATCCCCGTGTCGAAGGTGACCGGCTCGCCCGAGATCCTGGACGGCCGGGTCAAGACCCTCCACCCGAAGATCCACGGCGGCATCCTGGCCGATCGCTCCCGCTCCAACCACCTGAAGGAGCTCAAGGAGCAGGGGATCGCTCCGATCGACCTGGTGGTGGTCAACCTCTACCCCTTCCAGCGCACCATCGAGCGCGACGGCATCACCGAGAACGAGGCGATCGACATGATCGACATCGGCGGCCCGTGCATGCTGCGCGCGGCGGCCAAGAACCAGGGATCGGTGACGGTGGTGGTCGACCCGGACGACTACGGGCGGGTGTTCGAGGCGATCAAGAAGACCGAGGGCGTGGTGGACGAGGGCCTGCGGCGCGAGCTGGCGGTCAAGGCCTTCCGCCACACCCAGGAGTACGACGGCGCGATCGCCGCCTGGCTCGCGGGGCCGGATGCGGGGGCCGAAGACGCCGGACCGTTCCCGGAGCGCATGAGCCTGGACGTGGCGCGCCGCCTCGAGCCCCGCTACGGCGAGAACCCCCACCAACAGGCCGCCGTCTACCGCACCGTGGGCGGCTCGGGGGTCCTGGGGGGGTTCTTCCAGCATCAGGGCAAGGAGCTCTCCTACAACAACATGCTCGACGCCGACGCCGCCCGCAAGATGGCGTCCCAGCTCGAGCAACCGGCGGTGGTGATCGTCAAGCACAACAACCCCTGCGGCATCGGCGTGGGCAAGGATCTGGTCGAGGCCTACCAGCGCGCCCTTGCGACCGACCCGGTCTCCGCCTTCGGCTCGATCATCGCCCTCAACCGGCCGGCCTCCACGGAGCTGGCGCAGGCCATGCGCGATCTCTTCGTGGAGGTGGTCGTGGCCCCCGGCTTCGACGCCGAGGCGATGGTGGTCTACGGCCTGAAGAAGAACCTCCGGATCGTCGAGTGCCCGCTCTACCTCGGCGACCGGGGCGAGATGGAGCTCCGGTCGATCGATGGCGGCTTCCTGGCCCAGACGGCCGACTCGGCGACCGATGACCCGGCGAGCTGGCAGGTGGCGACCGACCGGCAGCCGACGGACGAGGAGCTCGATGCCCTGGAGCTCGCCTGGAAGGTCTGCCGGTACACCAAGTCGAACGCCATCGTGGTCGCCAATTCGGCACAGACGGTGGGCGTGGGCGCGGGGCAGATGAGCCGGGTGGACTCGTGCCGCATCGCCATCGACAAGGCCCGACAGGCGGACCTCGAGCTCGAGGGGACGGTGGCGGCGTCGGACGCGTTCTTCCCGTTCCGGGACGGCCTGGACGTGCTGGCCGAGGCGGGGGTCAAAGCGGTGATCCAGCCGGGAGGGTCGAAGCGGGACGACGAGGTGATCGCGGCGGCCAACGAGCAGGGGATGGCGATGGTGATGACGGGGACGCGGCATTTCCGGCATTGATCTCGATCACCCCCCATCCCCTCGATCCCCTTCCCACCCTCGAGGTGGGAAGGGGACGCCACCGCCCGCCCTCGCTGCCACCGGCCCCTTCCTTCCGGAGCAACGGGTTGCGGAGTGGGCGAGCGAGGGGGCGCCACCGCCCGGATCGCTTCACCAAGCCGTTGCCAGGAACTTCGGAGCCGCCGTTCGCCTCTCAAGGTGAGCGTAGGGTGCGCTTCAGCGCACCAGACCGTGCTCCGTCTGGCACGGAGACTGCTTCGTGACAACCTCAAAGCCCGATTGACCGATCAGGAGGCTCTGACCCCATGACCACCACAACCACCCCCCAATACGGCATCCAGATCCACGTCGACCTCCCGTACGAGGAGGCGATCGAGAAGGTCACCGCCGCCCTCCAGGAGGAGGGCTTCGGCGTGCTGACCGAGATCGACGTCAAGGCGACACTCAAGAAGAAGCTCGACGCCGACTTCCGCCGCTACATCATCCTCGGCGCCTGCAACCCGCACTTCGCCCACCAGGCACTCCAGGCAGAGATCTCGATCGGCCTGCTGATGCCCTGCAACGTGGTCGTCTACGAGGCCGACAACGGCAAGACCGTGATCGCGGCCATGGACCCGGGATTGATGGCCCAGGTGAGCGACAACCCCGAGTTGCCGAAGATCGCCGTCGGCGCCCGCGCGGCGATCGAGCGCGCGCTCCGGAGCCTGGAGAGCTGATGGCCCGGCCGGTCGAGCACGGCGAAGCACGACGCCCGGTGGCCCCGCTGGTCGCCGCCCTGGCCCTCGCGGGGCTTCTCGGCCTTCTGGCCGCCGGGCCGGCCCCGGGAGCCGCCGCGGCCCAGGAGCCGTCGGCCCCCCAGGGCACGGCCGACGCCGCGCCGAGCCCCTGGGCGGTGCTCGACCAGGCCCGTCGCAGCCTGGCCGGGGCCGGCGCGGAGCAGGCGGAGTTCGTACAGAGCTACGTGCCGGCCGGCTTCTCCTCTGGCGAGCAGGAAGAGGGGCGCATCGCGCTCCTCCTCCCGAAGTGCCTGCGCTGGGACTACGACGAGCCCTTCCCCAAGAGCTTCCTCCTGTGCGACGAGGAGGTCTGGGCCTGGAACCCGGAGGACCGCCGTGGTCAGAAGGGCTCGCTCGACCGCGAGAGCCAGCCGGGGCTCGATCTACTGCTGCTGCCGATCGAGGACCTGGGCGACCGCTACGAGGCCCGGGTCACGGAGACCGGAGAGGATTGGGTGGCGATCCGCCTCGAGCCGAAGGCGGAGCTCGCCCAGCGCACCGAGCTCACCGAGGCGACGCTCGTCGTCGACACCGGGACCGACCGGCTGCGGGAGCTCGCCTACCGGGACCGCGAGGGCAACCGGACGCGGTTCGAGCTCTCGGGCTATCGCTCGGTCGAGCCGCGGGGGCTGTTCGAGGCGCCGGAGTGGATCGTCTGGGAGGAGATGTAGGCGCCGCCGGGGCTCGCCCACCCCGGGCGGACCGCCGCGCCGGTATACTCCCCCCGTCATGGCAAGCAATTCGTTCGACATCGTCTCGCAGGTCGACCTCCAAGAGGTCAAGAACGCCGTCAACCAGGCCCACAAAGAGGTCGTCAACCGCTTCGATTTGAAGAGCGCCAACGTGCGGATCGAGCTCGCCGACGACGCGCTGACGATCGAGTCCGCCGACGAGTACACCCTCGGCCAGGCGCTCGACGTCCTGAAGTCGAAGCTGGTGCGCCGGGGGGTGGACCTCAAGGCGCTTCGCCCCGAGAAGATCGAAGACGCGGCCGGCAGTCGCTCGCGCCAGCACATCGGCATCCAACAGGGCATCCCCCAGGAGACCTCGAAGAAGATCGTCGCCGAGATCAAGAAGCTCAAGCTCAAGGTCCAGGGCGCGATCCAGGGCGACAGCGTGCGCGTGTCCGGCAAGAACCGGGACGACCTCCAAACGGTCATCGCCCACGTGAAAGATCTCGACCTCGATCTGCCACTCACGTTCACCAACTACAGGTGACCGACCGCCGATGCGACCCATGCACCGCGCTCCCTCGACCCGCCCGCTCGCTCCTCTGACACTCCTGGTGGCCCTGGCCCCGTCTCTTCTCCTCCCCACGCCCGCCAGAGCGTTCGACCTCGTCGGCGCCCTCTACGAGGAGGGCGAACGGGTGGAGGTCACCGGCCTGGTGACGACCCCGGCCGGAGAGCCGATCGAAGGGGTCTACGTGACCCTCGAGCTCTCCCGGAAGGCGTTCGACGTCCGCAAATTCCGGCGGACCACGGGCAAGGTGTTCAAGGTCTCGGACCGTACCGGCGCCGACGGCCAGTACACCATCGCCTTCCCGTGGGACGACTACTACAACCGGTTCGAGCTGGTCGCCGGCATCATGGTGCGCGGCGAGGACGGCGACGGTCTGGTGGAGCTCGAGCGGCTCGACGTCAAGGACCGGATCGAGCGCGCGAGCCCGGCGGTGGCGCCGATGGTGATCGAGCGCTATCAGTTCATCGAGACCTTCCGGGCGTTTCTGGCGACGGTCGACACCGACGACGAGCGGGAGGTCTACGAAGACCACGGCCGCCCGGACCGGGTGAAGACCACCGACTTCTCCGACCGCCAGGAGGCCTCGTGGTGGTATTTCGAGCTGGGCAAGGTCTACCGGTTCGTGGACGGGGTGTTGACCAAGGTCGAGGACTTCGATCCGGTCGAGGAGTTGTAGGGCCGCGCCCTGACGGGCGCACTTCGGCCGGCACGCAAGCGAAACCACCCCACCCAACCCGCACCTCGCCAAACTGAAGCGGCCGGACCTGTGCCGGCCGAGGTGCGAGCGAAGCGAGCGACCCTGCCCGGCGACCCTGCCGGCCGACACGCCCCCCGACCCCGACCCGTCCCCGCCCCTGCGTTGACAGTCGAGAGCCTCTCGCCGTAGATTAGGCCGTGCCCCCTGATGCGGCGACCCCCCGTTCCACGCATACCTCCCGGGGGACTGTCGTCGCCGCCATTCCGGCTCGTTACGGCTCCAGCAGACTCCCAGGAAAACCGCTGTTGCGCCTTGCCGGCAGGCCGATGATCGAACACGTCTACGAGCGCGCTCGGCGGGCTCCCGGCATCGCCCGGACGGTCGTGCTGACGGACGACCGCCGGATCTTCGATGCGGTCGAGGCCTTCGGCGGATCGGTCGAAATGACGCCGGCCGAGTGCGCCAGCGGCACGGACCGCATCGCCTACGCGGCGAAGCACTGGGACGCGGCGGCGGTGGTCAACGTCCAGGGGGACGAGCCGTTGATCGACCCGGAGGCGGTCGGCCTGGTAGCGCAGCACCTGCTCGACCACCCGGAGGTACCGATGGTCACCCTGGCGGTGCCCGCGGAAGCGGAGGAGAGGAACGACCCGAACGCGGTGAAGGTGGTCACGGACCGGGAGGGCTACGCCCTCTACTTCAGTCGCTCGCGCATTCCGTACCCTCGGCACCCGGAGTCGGAGGTTGCGAGGATGCCGCTCAAGCACATCGGGCTCTACGGCTACCAGAGACAGACGCTCCTCGATCTCGCCTCGTTGCCGACGACGCCCCTCGAAGAGGCCGAGGCTCTGGAGCAGCTCCGGGCCTTGGAGAACGGCATCCGCATCCGCGTTCTCGTGACCTCCCGGCCGTCGCCGGGGGTCGATACCCGCGCGGACCTGGAGCGCGTAGAACGGCTGTTGCAGTCAGGGGAATAGGGAATCGACGTCCGGAGCACCAGAGCTGACTCTGGACGGGGCCCCGAGCGGGGCACCGCGGCTGGACCGACACGAAGCGCCCGACAAGGGCTAGATGGAAGGGAGCGGCCTATCCAGCCTGGGCCGCGAACCACTGAAGGGAATCTGACAGGGAGATGAGCATGGCGACCAAGTACATCTTCGTCACGGGCGGAGTGGTTTCGTCTCTGGGGAAGGGTGTGGCGGCCGCCTCGGTCGGTGCCATCCTCGAAGCCCGGGGCTTTTCGGTCACGCTGATGAAGTTCGATCCGTACGTCAACGTGGACCCGGGAACGATGTCCCCGTACCAGCACGGGGAGGTCTTCGTGACCGACGACGGCGCGGAGACCGACCTGGACCTCGGGCACTACGAGCGCTTCACCCACACCACCACGTCGAAGAACCACAACTACACCACCGGCAAGATCTACGAGCAGGTGATCACCAAGGAGCGCCGGGGCGACTACCTGGGCAAGACCGTCCAGGTGATCCCCCACGTCACCGACGAAATCATGGAGGCGATGCGCAAGGTCAACGGCGAGGTCGACGCGGTGATCGTCGAAATCGGCGGCACCGTGGGCGACATCGAGTCCTTGCCCTTCCTCGAGGCGATCCGGCAGTTCCGTCAGGAGGTCGGCAAGTACAACGCCATCAACATCCACCTGACCCTGGTGCCGTACATCGCCGCCGCCGACGAGCTCAAGACCAAGCCGACCCAGCACTCGGTCCGCGAGCTGCGGGCAATCGGCATCTCGGCCGACATCCTGCTCTGCCGCTGCGACCGGGCGCTGCCGGAGGACCTGCGCAAGAAGATCGCCCTCTTCTGCAACCTGGAGTCGGAGAGCGTGATCGAGGCGCGGGACGTGGACACGATCTACCAGGTGCCGCTCTCCTTCTGCCGCGAGGGGCTCGACGAGCGCCTGCTCGACCTGCTCAACCTCCCCCACTACCGGCGCAACATGAGCCCCTGGGAGGAGCTCGTGGGCAAGATCAGGAACCCCGAGGAGACGGTCAAGATCGGCCTGGTGGGCAAGTACGTGGAGCTGCCCGACTCCTACAAGAGCCTGAACGAAGCGCTCCTCCATGGCGCCCTCGCCAACGACGGGGCGGTCGACATCGTTTACATCAATTCGGAGGAGCTCGAGGGCACCAACTGGCCGCGCGCTCTGTTCGAGGTCGACGGCATCCTGGTGCCGATCGGCTTCGGGGTGCGGGGCTCGGCGGGGAAGATCCGGGCGCTGCGCTACGGCCGGGAGCACGGCGTGCCGACCTTCGGCATCTGCATGGGCATGCAGATGATGGTGATCGAGTACGCCCGCAACGTCTGCGGTATCGAGGAGGCGACCTCCTCCGAGTTCGACGAGGACGCCGTGCACCCGGTGATCTACAAGCTGCGCGACCTGCTCGGCGTCAAGGAGATGGGAGGCACCATGCGCCTGGGCGCCTACCCCTGCCAGCTCACCGAGGGCACCATGGCCCACCAGATCTACGACCAGGACAAGATCAGCGAGCGCCATCGCCACCGCTACGAGGTCAACCAGAAGTACCTGGAGCAGCTCGTCGACCAGGGCCTGGTGGTCTCGGGGCTGTCGCCGGACGGCAAGTTCGTGGAGATGGTCGAGCTGCCCGGCCACCCCTGGTACCTGGGCTGCCAGTTCCACCCGGAGTACAAGAGCCGCCCCTACGCTCCGCACCCGCTGTTCGTCTCGTTCATCGCCGCGGCGCTCGAGGAAAAGCGCAAGCGCAACGCCGAGCCGGAGCGCGCCAAGGAGCGCGAGCTGGCGATGACCGCCGAATGAGCGCCAGACCGGGCAGGACGCACCACCAAAGGTGTCGGCGGGGGGCTCGTCCCCCCGCGCCAACCGAGATCCGACGATGACGATCCAACCCATCGAGCTCGCCCCCGGCGTCCTGGTCGGCGACCCGTCGGCGCCGCTGCCGGTGATCGCCGGACCCTGCGCCCTGGAAAGCGACGAGGTCGCCCTCGCCATGGGCCGCTGGCTGGCGGAGCTGGCGCGGCGCCTGCCGATCGCCCCGGTCTTCAAGTCCTCCTTCGACAAGGCCAACCGGAGCTCGATCGACAGCTACCGGGGGCCCGGCCTCGAGGAGGGCCTCGAGCGCCTGAAGCGAGTGCGCGAGGAGACCGGGCTGCCGCTCCTGACCGACGTCCACGAGCCGGGCCAGTGCACGGCCGTGGCCCAAGTCTGCGACGTGCTCCAGATCCCCGCGTTCCTCTGCCGCCAGACCGACCTGGTGCTCGCGGCGGCCAGAACCGGCCGAGCGCTCAACATCAAGCGCGGGCAGTTCGTGGCGCCGGACGCCATGGCCCTGGTGGCGGCCAAGGCCGCGAGCGTCGGCAACGACCGGGTGACCGTCACCGAGCGCGGCTTCTCGTTCGGCTACAACAACCTGGTGGTCGACATGCGGAGCTTCCCGTGGCTCCACGACCTGGGGTTGCCGGTGATCTACGACGTCACCCACTCGCTCCAGACTCCCGGCAGCGGTGAGGAGACCGGTGGTGAACGGCGCTTCGCCGAGCCGCTCGCCCGGGCCGCGCTTGCCGCGGGCGCGGACGGGATCTTCGTCGAGGTGCACCCCGATCCGGACCGGGCGCTTTCGGACGGCGCCACCCAGCTCGACCCGGAGCGGGCGGAGCGGT
>Ga0210122_1000659_pt1 | contig 11989 bp, 13 predicted proteins | sample Muzzi_CordB_D2_FD_185530 | JGI IMG/M metagenome (GOLD analysis project Ga0210122, IMG submission 185530) | Wetland microbial communities from San Francisco Bay, California, USA, that impact long-term carbon sequestration - Muzzi_CordB_D2 (SPAdes) | ecosystem: Environmental > Aquatic > Marine >... | reverse complement strand
GCCAGCATAAAGAATGACTAAAAATGCGAGCCAAGCGCCGGCATCAACGGCGCTCAGTCGAGCAGGCCAAAGTGTACCGATGCAGCGCCGACGACGAGAAGGCTGACGAGCACGATGGGGATCGCGCGGTCGAGCAGGTCTGCCGCTCCGGCGCAGGTCCGGCCGAACGGACTCGCACTGGCGCGGACCGCCAATGCGACAATTGCCGCCGTCATCACCGGCTCCTCATTTCACCAGATGCCGAGGGCGTCTGAAGCCTTGCGAAGCGCGCCGCTGGCGGGCGGACGTAACGTTCACGCCCGACGGGACGAAAAGCGGACAAACGTTCAGCCGGCGAGCGCCAGCGTGCCGGCGGCAAGCAGTACCAGCTGCACCGAGAAGGCGGTGACGTTGACGTCCCACTTGTCCGCGATCAGTGGCAGCGGCGCCTTGAACGGCTGGTAGCCGTTGTCGTCGTAGGCGGCGCCGCCATAGAGCGGCATGGCGGCGAGCGCGGCGAAGAAAGCCGCGTAGACGATGGCGCTCATGACGGCGACCAGATAGAGCCGCTCGGTGGCGAGAGGACCCGGCCACCAGATCAGTGCCAGCGCCAGCAGGCCGAAGCCGACATAGCTGGAAATCTGCCAGACCACGTGGAAACGCGCGTGCGGCGCCCATTTCGGGTTGGTGGCGTGGGTCTTGTTGAAGTCGGCGAACACAGTGAGCGCACCCCAGCCGATGGTGGTGAGCGTGAACAGCATGCGGGCAAGCAGCATCTGATCGAATGCCATGACGGTGTCCCCCCGGCGCAGGCCCCCGATGCTAGCAGGTTCCGGCTTCTCGCGCCCCGTTTCCGTCGTTTGGGGTCTGGATAAGCGGGTGCCGCGCGGTTGCCGCGGCGGCTAAACTTGCCCATCTTTCCCCGAGTCGCCGTGATCCAGAAGCCACCGATGCGCCAATATCTCGACCTGATGGAACACATCCTTGCCGACGGCGTGGAAAAGCACGACCGCACCGGCACCGGGACGCTGGCGGTGTTCGGTCATCAGATCCGCTTCAGGCTGGCCGACGGCTTTCCGCTGCTCACCACAAAGAAACTGCACCTGAAATCGATCATCCATGAATTGCTCTGGTTCCTCGCCGGCGACACCAACATCAAATATCTCAACGACCACGGCGTGCGCATCTGGGACGAATGGGCGGACGAGCGCGGCGATCTTGGGCCGGTCTACGGCCACCAGTGGCGCTCCTGGCCGGCGCAGGACGGGCGCACGATCGACCAGATCAGCCATGTTATTGAGATGATCCGGCGTAATCCGGATTCGCGGCGGCTGATCGTGACGGCGTGGAATCCGGCCGACGTCGAGAAGATGGCGCTGCCGCCCTGCCACTGCCTGTTCCAGTTCTACGTGGCCGACGGCAAGCTGTCGTGCCAGCTCTACCAGCGCTCGGCCGACGTGTTCCTCGGCGTGCCGTTCAACATCGCCTCCTATGCGCTGCTGACGCTGATGGTGGCGCAGGTGACGGGCTACAAGCCGGGCGACTTTGTGCACACCTTCGGCGACGCACACCTTTATTTGAATCACCTGGAGCAGGCGCATCTGCAATTGTCGCGCGCGCCGCGCGCGCTGCCGGCGATGGCGCTCGATCCGGACGTCAAGGACATCTTCGGCTTCCACTACGAAGACTTCACGCTTTCCGGCTACGATCCCCACCCGCACATCAAAGCCGAGGTGGCGGTGTGAGCCTGTCGATCCGCGCTGCGCGACGAGGCGACAGCGCGCTGATCTTCGCGCTGGTGCGCGAACTGGCCGATTACGAGAAATTGTCGGCTGAGGTCGATGCCACGGAAGACGCGATCGCCGCTGCGTTGTTTGCCGACGCGCCGCGACTTTACTGCGACATTGCCGAATGGGCGGGCGAGGCGGCGGGTTTCGCGGTCTGGTTTCTCAACTTCTCCACCTTCCGCGGCCGCCATGGCATTTATGTCGAGGATATTTTCGTGCGACCGCAGTTTCGCGGACGCGGCATCGGCAGGGCGCTGATGGCGCATCTGGCGCGGCGCTGCGTCGAGCAGGGCTATGCGCGCTGCGAATGGGCAGTGCTCGACTGGAACACGCCGTCGATCGCGTTCTACCGGTCGATCGGCGCGCAGTGTATGGACGAGTGGAAGATCTGCCGGCTGAGCGGCCCGGCGCTCGCCCGGTTCGCGCGGACGGGAGCGGCGTAATGAAGATCGTGCTGGTCGCTGCCGTGGCGGACAACAATGTGATCGGCGCCAATGGCGGCATGCCGTGGCGGTTGCGCTCGGACCTGGCGCATTTCCGCCGGCTCACGCGCAACAAGCCGGTAATCATGGGACGCAAGACCTACGATTCGATCGGCAAGCCGCTGAAGGATCGCACCAATATCGTGATCACCCGCAACGCCAGCCTGTCGGCGCCGGGCGTGGTCTTCGTGCCGAGCTTCGAGGAGGCGCTCGCCGCCGCGCGGGCCGATGCCGGTCGCCGCGGCACCGACGAGATCATGGTGATCGGCGGCAGCGACGTGTTTCTCGCCGCCATGCCGCTGGCCGACCGGCTCGAGATCACCCATGTGCATGCAAATCCCGCCGGCGATGTGCACTTTCCGCCCATCGATCCGGCCGTCTGGCGCGAAACATCACGCAGCGAGCACCCGGCGGGCGGGCACGACAGCGCCAGTTTCGCGGTGACGGCATATTTGAGGCGCTGAACGTCTGAAATGCGCGGCAACACAACGCGTTGTATCGCGGCTTCGGCTCCCCTATAACCCTCTCGAAACAGGCGGCCGGATTCACATGCGCCGGCGCCGGGAGATCAATCACATGCCATGGACCAATCAGGGCGGTGGCGGCCCTTGGGGCGGCTCGGGCGGCGGCGGCAAGGGCCCCTGGGGCTCCGGACCGCAGCAGCAGGGACCGACGCCTCCGGACCTCGAGGAAATCCTGCGCCGCGGCCAGGACAAGTTGAAGCGCTACCTGCCCGGCGGCAATCTCGGTGGCAAGGGCTTCGCGCTTTTGGCACTGGCGGCGATCGCGCTGTGGGGCGCCTCCGGCTTCTTCCGCGTCGAGCCTGACGAGCTCGGTGTCGTGCTGCGCTTCGGCAAGGAAGTGCGCGAGGTTCAGCCCGGACTGAACTACCACCTGCCTTACCCGATCGAGACCGTGCTGACGCCGAAGGCGCTGCGCGTTAACAAGATCGACATCGGCATGCGCGACCTCGCCATTGGTCGTCGCGGCAGCGCCGAGAGCAGCGATGTGCCGGAGGAAAGCTTGATGCTGACCGGCGACGAGAACATCGTCGACGTCGATTTTTCTGTGCTGTGGAAGATCAAACCGACCGGCGTCGGAGATTACCTGTTCAACATCCAGTTCCCGGAAGGCACGGTGAAGGCGGTGGCCGAGAGCGCCATGCGCGAAGTGATCGGCCGCTCGGAAATCCAGCCGATCCTGACCGGCGCGCGGCAGGTCACCGAAACCGCGGTGCAGGACCTGATGCAAAAGACGCTCGACCAGTATGGCGCCGGCGTGTTCGTGCAGCAAGTGCAGTTGCAGAAGGTCGACCCGCCGTCGCAGGTGATCGATGCCTTCCGCGATGTGCAGGCCGCCCGCGCCGACCTCGAGCGCTCGATCAACGAGGCACAGACCTACGCCAACCGGGTGATCCCGGAAGCGCGCGGCAATGTGGCCAAGATCATCCAGGCGGCGGAAGCCTACCGGCAGCAGACGGTGGCGGAGGCCACCGGCCAGACGTCGCGCTTCAACCAGATCTACAATCAGTACAAGAAGGCGCCCGAAGTCACCCGCCAGCGCATGTATCTGGAAACGATGGAGCGCGTGCTCGGCAACACCGACAAGCTGATCGTCGATTCCAAGGCCGGCGGGCAGAGCGTCGTGCCCTATCTGCCGCTCAGCGAGCTGGGCCGATCGGTGCCCGCGCGCAACAGCGCGCAGCCGCCCCCCCGTAACCAGACCCAGCAATCGGGAGGCGGACAATGAAACTCAATGTCTTCGGTGGCGTCATTGTCGTCCTCATCGTGGCGGCATTGGTCGTCGCCTATTCGTCGCTGTTCACGATCTACCAGACCCAGCAGGCGCTGGTGCTGCGACTCGGCGAGGCGCAGGCGCCGATCACCGAACCGGGTCTGCACGTGAAGGCGCCGTTCATCGACACGGTGATCTATATTGACAAGCGCATTCTGGATCTGGAGGCGCCGGCACAGGAAGTGATTGCCTCCGATCAGAAGCGGCTGGTGGTGGACGCCTTCGCGCGCTACCGCATCCACGATCCGCTGCGCTTCTACCAGACGCTCGGCTCCAAGATCGCCGCCGACTCGCAGCTCAAGATCCTGCTCAACTCGGCGCTGCGCCGTGTGCTCGGCGAGGCAACCTTCATCCACGTTGTGCGCGATCAGCGCGCCGAATTGATGAACCGCATCCAGCGCTCGGTCGATCAGGAGGCGCAGTCCTACGGCATTCAGGTCGTGGACGTGCGCATTCGCCGCGCCGACCTGCCGGAGCAGAACAGCCAGGCGGTCTACCGGCGCATGCAGACCGAGCGTCAGCGCGAGGCGGCCGAGTTCCGCGCGCAAGGCAATCAGCGCGGCCAGGAAATCCGTTCGCGCGCCGACCGCGAGGTGACGGTGCTGGTGGCGGAGGCGAGGTCGAAGGCTGAGACGGTCCGCGGCGAGGGCGATGCCACCCGCAACGAGATCTTCGCCAAGGCGTTCAGCCAGGATCAGGACTTCTTCGCCTTCTATCGCTCGATGCAGGCCTACGAAACCGGCCTGAAGCCGCGCGACACCAGGCTGCTGCTCAAGCCCGACACCAGCTTCTTCCGCTATTTCAACGACCCGATGGGCAAGGGCGGCCCGCCGGCAGCATTCCCCGAGCCGGCCGCCAAGCAGCCCGCCCCGGCGGCGCCGGGGACCAGTTCGTCGGGGACGGGTTCGTCCGCGGCGACAGCATCGGGCGCGGCGGCGGCCGGCAGCGCGCGATGATCTGAACGGAAGCGCGGCCGGGTATGAACGACTTTGTGGCCGCGCTCGGACTGGTGTTCGTCATCGAAGGGCTGATCTTCGCCGCCTTTCCGGGCTCGGCCAAGAAAGCCATGCTCAGCGTGCTGGAGACGCCGGAGCCCTCGCTGCGCGGCATCGGCCTTGCGGCGGCCGTGGTCGGGGTGATTCTGGTCTGGCTGGCGCGCGGCGGCTGATCGCCCGTGAGCCGAATGCCGGTCGGTGAAAATCGCTGATTTTGCCGCGAATGACAGCATCGCGGCCTGTTGATGGCGTTGCCCTTGAATCGCCTTGAAGTGGAGGGCACTGTCGCCTGGACCCCGTTTTTTCAGGAGCCGAGACGCCCATGGGCGCATCCTTCCCTCGCATGCGTGTCCACCGCGCAAGCCTGCGCGCGTTTCTGGCGATCGCCGCCGCCGCTGTCATCCTCTGGCCGGCGCTGACCCGGCCGGCCCAGGCGCGCGGGCCGGAAGGCATCGCCGACGTGGCCGAGCAGGTTATCGAAGCGGTCGTCAACATCTCGACCAAGCAGTCGGTGGACATGAGTTCCAACGTCATGCCGCAATTGCCGCCGGGCTCGCCGTTCGAGGAATTCTTCGAGGAGTTCTTCAAGAACCGGCGCGGCAAGAACGGGGCGCGACCGACGCCACGGCGGGTGAACTCGCTCGGTTCCGGCTTCATCATCGATTCAGCCGGGCTGGTGGTGACCAACAACCACGTCATTGCCGAGGCCGACGAGATCAACGTCATCCTCAATGACGGCACCACACTGAAGGCTGAAATCATCGGCCGCGACACCAAGACCGACCTGGCGCTGCTCAAGGTCAAGCCGGACAAGCCGCTCAAGGCGGTGACGTTCGGCGACAGCGACACGTTGCGTCTGGGCGAATGGGTGGTCGCCATCGGCAACCCGTTCAGCCTGGGCGGTACGGTAACCGCCGGCATCGTCTCGGCGCGCGACCGCGACATCCAGTCAGGGCCCTACGACAACTACATCCAGACCGACGCCTCCATCAACCGCGGCAATTCGGGCGGTCCGCTGTTCAATCTCAACGGTGAAGTGGTTGGCGTGAACACCGCCATCATCTCGCCCTCGGGCGGCTCCATCGGCATCGGCTTCGCGGTACCGTCGAAGACGGTGGTGCCGGTGATCAATCAGCTGCGCGAGTTCAAGGAAGTGCGGCGCGGCTGGCTCGGCGTGCGCATCCAGCAGGTCAGCGACGAGATCGCGGAAAGCCTGAGCATCAAGCCGGCGCGCGGCGCGCTGGTGGCCGGCGTCGACGACAAGGGCCCGGCCAAGCCCGCCGGCATCGAGCCGGGTGACGTCATCGTGACCTTCGACGGCAAGGACATCAAGGAGATGCGCGACCTGCCGCGCATTGTCGCCGACACCCCGGTCGGCAAGGATGTCGAGGTCAAGATCATCCGCAAGGGCAATGAGATCACCAAGAACGTCAAGCTGGGCCGGCTCGAAGACACGGAGAAGCAGGCGGCGCTGCGCAAGAAGAGCGACACGCCCGAGGAAAAGCCGGCGGTGAAGAAGGCGCTCGGTCTCAACCTCGCCGACCTCACCGACGGCCTGCGCAAGCAGCACAAGATCAAGAACTCGGTGAAGGGCGTGCTGATCACCGGCGTCGATCCCGATTCACCGGCGGCCGACAAGCGGCTGGCGCCGGGTATGGTGATCGCCGAGGTGCAGCAGGAGCCTGTCAAGACCGCCGCCGAGGTGCAGAGCCGCATTGACAAGCTGAAGAAGGCGGGCAGCAAAGCGGTGGTGCTGCTGGTGATCAGCCCCGACGGGGACCCAAACTTTGTGGCGCTGAGTTTGCAGTAACGCGCGACTTGCAAAACGTCCCGGACGGTCATGCCCCGCGACAGCGGGACATGCAGTATTGGCAGGACAAGGAACGCTCTCGCAAGATCGGCGATGACTGGTCATCCGCGCGCGCGGATGAATGACGACCCTCGTCACCCCTCCACGAACGCCTCGCGCGGGTAGCCCTGCACATAGAGCAGGGCGGTGAGGTCGGCACGGTCAATGCGCGCCGGCGCCATGGCCGCCACTGCCGGCTTGGCGTGAAAGGCGACGCCGAGACCGGCTGCCGCGATCATGTCCATGTCATTGGCGCCGTCGCCAGCGACCAGCGTCTGCTCCGGTGTCAGCGCCAATTGCGCGCGCAGTTCGAGCAAGGTGGCGCGCTTTTGTTCGCGGCCGAACACCGGCTCGACGACGCGGCCGCTGAGTCGATCGCCGGACAGTTCGAGCGTGTTGGCGCGGGCCTCGTCGAAGCCGAGCATGGCGGCGACACGGCCGGTGAATAAAGTGAAGGCGCCGGAGACCAGGCAGGTATAGGCGCCGTTGGCGCGCATGGTCGCTACCAGCGTGCGGGCGCCGGACGTCGGCGTAATGCGTTGCGCGATCACCTCGTCGATGATCGCCAATGGCATGTCCTTGAGCAGCGCCACCCGCTCGCGCAACGCCGGCGCGAATTCGATGTCGCCGCGCATGGCGCGCTCGGTGATGGCGGCGACATAGGTCTTGAGCCCGGCATAGTCGGCAAGCTCGTCGATGCATTCCTGGCCGATCATGGTGGAGTCCATGTCGGCGAGAAACAGTTTCTTTTGGCGATGGGCGGCGGGCTGCACCACGATGTCGATGGGCTGGCCGAGGGCGGCGCGCACCGCGTCGGCGAGGCCGCGTTGGTCGGCGCGCGTATCCGGGGTAAAGGGGATGTCGGTGGCCTCGGGCCCGAGCGCTTGCGGTTCACCCGTGCCGGGCAGCGCTGCACGCGCGCGGTCGACGAGCGCGGGGTCGAGCGAGGACGTGCCGATGAGGGTTGCGACGTGAGTCATGCGATGCACGATGCCGGTCAAGCGGTGCTTATTGCAGGGCCGACCGCCAGCGGCAAGTCGGCGCTGGCGTTGGCGCTGGCCGAGAAGCTCGGCGGCGTGATCGTCAACGCTGACTCCATGCAGGTCTACCACGATCTAGGCATCATCACCGCGCGGCCGACGCCGGCCGAAGAAGCCCGGTTGCCGCACCGGCTTTACGGTCATGTCGATGCGGCGGAAAACTATTCGGTCGGACGCTGGTGCCGCGACGTTGGCGACGTGCTCGGTGAGGCCGCCGCAGCGGGACAGGTGCCGATCCTGGTCGGCGGCACCGGGCTTTATTTCAAGGCGCTCACCACCGGCCTGGCCGCCGTGCCGCCGATCCCTTCGGATATCCGCGCCGCCGTGCGCGGCCGCCTGGCGAGCCATGGCGTCGCGCCGCTCTATGCCGAGCTTATCGAGCGCGATCCCGCGACCGCCAACCGACTGATGCCGCTCGACCGCGCCCGCATCTCGCGCGCGCTGGAGGTGGTGCTGGCGACCGGGCGATCGCTGTCGGATTGGCACCGCGAGGGGCTGCCGCCGCTGGTCGATGCAAGCAAGGCCGCGAAAGTATTCATCACCTGCGAACGCGCCGAACTGGTGCGCCGGATTGAAACGCGGTTCGCCACCATGCTCGCAGCGGGCGCGCTGGAGGAGGTGAGGCGGCTGGCGGCGCGCCGGCTCGATCCCGCACTGCCGGCCATGAAGGCGCACGGCGTGCCCTGGCTGATCCGCCATCTCAATGGGGAGATTTCACTGGAGGATGCGACGGCCGGCGCGGTGATGGACACCCGCCGCTACGCCAAACGCCAGCTGACCTGGTTCCGCAACCAGATGAAGGACTGGGTGTGGCTGCCGGCGGCCGATGCGCTTGTCGAGATCCTGAGAACCAGGGGCTGACCTGCGGTCGCGGCCGCATCCTGGCGGCGCCCGTCCGCGCAAGCCTGCGGGTTGTCCGAGTGTCGCTGGAGCCTTGAAACGACGCGCCTCCGCCATGGCCAGCGTGCTGACATGCGGCTAATTTGCGCTTGACCGGCGAGGGCTGCCCCCCTATAAACCGCGCAATGAAAGTTCGGGAAGGACCTATGTCGCGCAAGATTATTACCGTAGTACAGGTTCGGACGCCTCCCGCGGGGCCCTGACGGGGCTTTGTGCCAGGACGCGTCCGGACATGGCCCTTCGACGGGCCTTTTTTATTGGCCGGCGCGGCACCTGCTGACAAACACGCGCCGGCGGCAAGACGAACAGGCAAAGCAAGGACGAGACCCATGACACGCGAAATGACCGGCGCCGAAATGGTGATCCAGGCGCTCGCCGACCAGGACGTGAAGCATCTGTTCGGCTATCCGGGCGGCGCGGTGCTGCCGATCTACGACGCCATTTTCGCGCAGGACAAGGTGCGGCACGTGCTGGTGCGCCACGAGCAGGGCGCGGTGCACGCGGCGGAAGGCTACGCCCGCTCCACCGGCAAGGTCGGCTGCGTACTGGTCACCTCCGGGCCCGGCGCCACCAATGCGGTGACCGGGCTCACCGACGCGCTGTGCGACTCGATCCCGATCGTCTGCATCACCGGCCAGGTTCCCACACACCTGATCGGCAACGACGCCTTCCAGGAATGCGACACCGTCGGCATCACCCGCCCGTGCACAAAGCACAATTACCTGGTCAAAAGCATCGAGGACCTGCCGCGTGTGCTGCACGAGGCCTTCCACATCGCCGCCAGCGGCCGGCCCGGCCCGGTGGTGGTCGACGTGCCGAAGGACATCCAGTTCGCCACCGGCGCCTATTCGAAGCCGAAGACGTTCCATCACACCGGCTACAAGCCCAGGGTCAAGGGCGACATGGACAAGATCCGGCAGGCGGTGGAGTTAATGGCGGGCGCCAGGAAGCCGCTGTTCTATACCGGCGGCGGCGTGGTGAATTCCGGCAAGGCGGCCTGCGACCTCTTGCGCGAGCTGGTCAAACTGACCGGCTTTCCGATTACCTCGACGCTGATGGGGCTCGGCGCCTATCCCGGTACCGACGCGCAGTGGATGGGCATGCTCGGCATGCACGGCACGCTGGAAGCCAACATGGCCATGCATGACTGCGATGTGATGGTGTGCATCGGTGCACGCTTCGACGACCGCATCACCGGCCGCATCGATGCCTTTTCACCCGGATCGACGAAGATCCACGTCGATATCGACCCGTCCTCGATCAACAAGAACATCCACGTCGACGTGCCGATCATCGGTGATTGCGCGCATGTGCTGGAAGACATGGTGCGGCTGTGGCGCACCGAGGCGCGTCATGCCGACAAGATGGCGCTGGCCGACTGGTGGAAGCAGATCGACAAATGGCGCGCACGCAAGTCGCTCGCTTACCGGCAGTCGAACGAGGTGATCAAGCCGCAATATGCCATCCAGCGGCTCTACGAGCTGACCAAGGACCGCGACACCTACATCACCACCGAAGTCGGTCAGCACCAGATGTGGGCGGCGCAGTTCTACGCGTTCAATGAACCGAACCGCTGGATGACCTCCGGCGGGCTCGGCACCATGGGCTATGGCCTGCCGGCCTCGGTCGGCGTGCAACTGGCGCACCCGGATTCGCTGGTCATCGACATTGCCGGCGAGGCGAGCGTGCAGATGACCATGCAGGAACTGTCGACCGCGGTGCAGTACCGGCTGCCGATCAAGATATTCATCCTCAACAACGGCTATATGGGGATGGTGCGCCAGTGGCAGGAACTGCTGCATGGCGGGCGCTATGCCGAGAGCTATTCGGAGGCGCTGCCCGACTTCGTCAAGCTGGCGGAGGCCATGCACGCGGTCGGCATCCGCTGCGAAAAGCCGGGCGATCTCGACCACGCCATCAAGGAGATGATCGAGGTCGACAAGCCGGTGCTGTTCGACTGCGTGGTCGATCCGGCGGAGAACTGCTTCCCGATGATTCCGTCGGGCCGTGCGCACAACGAGATGCTGCTCAGCGGCGCCGCCGAGGATATCGAGGAGGCGATCACCGAGGAAGGCAAGGTGATGGTGTGATGAACGCTCCCACGACAACCCATTATCCGGCGAAGACCGTCAACGAGGGCATCGAGACCCATACGCTCTCGGTGCTGGTCGACAACGAGCCGGGCGTGCTCGCCCGTGTCATCGGCCTGTTTTCCGGCCGCGGCTACAACATCGAGTCGTTGACGGTGTCGGAAACCGAACACCGCGCGCATCTGTCGCTGATCACGCTGGTGACCACCGGCACGCCGATGGTGATCGACCAGATCAAGAACCAGCTCGATCGCCTGGTACCGGTGCACCACGTGGTCGACATGACGCTGGCCGGCAATTCGATGGAGCGCGAGCTGGCAATGGTCAAGGTCAGGGGCAGGGGCGACCAGCGGGTCGAGGCGCTGCGCCTGGCGGATGCCTTCCGCGCGCGGGTGATCGACGCCACCACCGAGAGCTTCGTGTTCGAGATTACCGGCAAGAGCGACAAGATCGAGCAGTTCATCGAGCTGATGCTGCCACTCGGCCTGGTCGAGGTGGCGCGCACCGGCATCGCCGCCATCGCACGGGGGCCGGAGGGCGCGTGACGTCGCCAGGCCGGCGGCGGCGAGGCATGCGCTGATGCCGCTCGACGTCTTCGTGGCGATGCTCACCTTTTCCTTCGCGATGGCATTCACGCCGGGGCCGAACAACATCATGCTGGCCGCCTCCGGGGTGAATTTCGGTTTTGCTCGCACCATCCCGCACATGATCGGCGTCACCGCCGGCTTCCTGCTGCTGCTGGTCGCCTGCGGCCTGGGGCTCGGCCTCGTCTTCGCCGCGGTGCCGGCGTTGCAGGTCATGCTCAAGATCGCCGGCGCGCTTTACATGTTGTGGCTGGCTTTCAAGGTGGCCACCGCACACGCGGCGCGCGAGGACGGCAGCGGTCCGGCCCGGCCCTTCACCTTCTGGCAGGCGGCGGCGTTCCAGTGGGTCAACCCCAAGGGGCTGGTTGCGGCGCTCAGCGCGATCGCGATCTATGTGCGCCCCGGCCACGAGCGCATCGACTTCCCGGTCATGCTGGCGGTGCTGGCGGTGTGCACGGCCGGATCGGTATCGACCTGGGCCGGTTTCGG
>Ga0210122_1000656_pt1 | contig 12007 bp, 6 predicted proteins | sample Muzzi_CordB_D2_FD_185530 | JGI IMG/M metagenome (GOLD analysis project Ga0210122, IMG submission 185530) | Wetland microbial communities from San Francisco Bay, California, USA, that impact long-term carbon sequestration - Muzzi_CordB_D2 (SPAdes) | ecosystem: Environmental > Aquatic > Marine >... | reverse complement strand
AAGTCCAGCTCGGCACGGATCCGCTTGTGAACGTATTCCGCGAGCGCCTCGGCCAGTTCCACGCCCAGTCCATGCAGATAGAGGTAGTCGCGATAGCGGTTCTCGGCGAACCACTCGCGGGCCACGTCGGACGCCCGCTGACCGACGGTGACGACTTGCAGGCCGATCACGTCGCGCCCAGTCGAGGTACCGTCGCGCAGGAAGTCGGCGATGCACAGGCCGCCCTCGCGGGCCTGGCGCGGCAGCGCGAAGCGGGCGATTTCGCGGGCGGTGTCCGCCGGGTCGAACAGCACCACGTCGTTGCCCTCGCCGCAGGCCGGCCAATAGCCGTAGACGGCCTGCGGTAGCAGGATGTCCTGCTGCTTGGCAATGTCGAGGATGCGCTTGAGCTCGGGGCGCAGCTCCTTGCGCGCCCACGCCATGTAGTCCTCCAGACGGCGGCCCTGCTTCCGGTAGCCCCAATGGAACTGATAGAGCATGCGCTCGTTGAGATAGGGTATCAGAGCATCGACCGGCACACGGGCCAGCACGCGCGGACCCCAGAACGGTGGGGTCGGCAGCTCAACGCCGGCGTTGAGCTCGTCGCGCCGGATACGGGTTTCTTCCAGATCCACCGGCCGCGGATCGGGCTGGGCCGGCCGTCCCAGACCGCGCCGCGGCTTGTTCGACGGGCCGGCCTTTTGCTCCTGTGCCGTGCGGCGTTCCGCCATATAGCCGTCGAAGCCGCCAGTGACGATTTTGTCCATCAGGTTGAGCCCGTCGAAGGCATCCCGGGCATAGGCCACCCGGCCGCAGGCATAGGCCGCCGTGCAATCGGCCTCGACATAGTTGCGCGTCAGTGCCGCTCCGCCGAGCATGACCGGCACTTGGACGCCCTCCTGTGTCATGCGCTGCAGGTTCTCGCGCATGACGACGGTCGATTTGACCAGCAGGCCGCTCATGCCGATCGCATCGGCCCGGTGGTCCTGCACGGCCGCCAGAATGTTCTCGATCGGCTGCTTGATGCCCAGGTTGACGACGTTGTAGCCGTTGTTGGTGAGGATGATGTCGACCAGGTTCTTGCCGATGTCGTGGACGTCCCCTTTGACCGTGGCGAGGATCACCCGGCCCCGGCCGCGCGTGCTGTCGTCATCGCCCGTGCGCTCCATGTGGGGCTCCAGGTGGGCGACCGCTTTCTTCATCACCTCGGCGCTCTGGAGCACCTCGGCGACGATGAGCTGGTTGTCGTTGAACAGGCGCCCCACCTCGGCCATGCCGGCCATGAGCGGGCCGTTGATGATGTCGAGGGGCTCCGGCCAGCGGGGGTCGGCCAGGGCCGCGTCCAGGTCCTCCTCGAGCCCCACCTTGGAGCCCTCGACCACCGCTCGGGACAGGCGCTCGTCGAGGGGCAGGCTCTCCCGCGGACGCACCTCGCGCACCGTCTCGCGACCCCGGAAGTGGGCCGCGAACTCCTCCACCGCCCGCTCGCCGGCCGCCACGTCCCCCGGCTCGAGGTCGATCAGAGCCTCGGCCAGGCGGCGCTCCTCGTCCGGAATCTCGGCGTAGCGGGCCAGGCGCTCGGTGTTGACGATGGCGGCGTCCAGCCCCGCTTTGGTGGCGTGGTGGAGGAAGACCGAGTTGAGCACTTCGCGGCCGGCCGGCGGCAGGCCGAAGCTGACGTTCGAGACGCCGAGGATCGTCTTCGAGCGGGGAAACTCCTGCTTGAGCCGCCGCACCCCTTCGATGGTCGCCGCCGCCGAGCCGAGGTAGTCGGCGTCGCCGGTGCCGCAGGGGAAGACGAGGGTGTCCCACCAGATGTCCTCGGGCGCCACGCCCATCTCGTGCACCAGGAGCCGAAAGCTCCTCCGGGCCACCTCGAGCTTGCGCTCCACGGTCACCGCCATCCCCTGCTCGTCGATCGTCCCCACCACGAGCGCCGCGCCGTAGCGCCGGGCGAGCGGCACTACCCGCTCGAAGCGCTCCAGGCCGTTCTCCAGGTTGATCGAGTTGAGGATCGCCTTGCCCTGGCACCAGGTGAGCGCCTGCTCCATGACCTCGGGGTCGGTCGAGTCGATCATCAACGGCGCCTTGACCAGGCGGGTGATCTTGTCGAGGAAGGCGTTCACGTCCGCCACCTCGTCCCGGTCCGGGTCCTGGAGGCAGACGTCGATCACCTGAGCCCCGGAGCGCACCTGGGCACGGCCCACCTCGGCCGCCTCCTCGAACGACCCCTCCGCGATCAAGCGCTTGAACTTCCTGCTGCCCAGGACGTTGGTGCGCTCGCCGACGAGGAGGGGCCGGTTGTCCTCGGTCAGCTCGACCGCCTCGAGCCCGGAGACGAACGCCCGATGATGGTCGGGAGCGATCCGGGGCCGCACGCCCCGGACCCGCCGCGCCAGCGCCGCCACGTGCACCTCGGTCGTGCCGCAGCAGCCTCCGACCAGGTTGAGCCAGCCGCGCTCGGCGAAGCGGCCGACCGCCTCGGCGAAATCGTCGGCGCCCAGGGTGTAGCGGCCCTCCTCGTCCGGCAGGCCGGCGTTGGGTACGCAGGCCACCCGCGTGCGAGCGAGCTCGGCCAGGGTGCGCACGTGGTCGGTCATGAGGTCGGGCCCGGTGGCGCAGTTGAGCCCCACGTAGAGGAGGTCCTGGTGGGCGAGGGAGACGGCCAACGCCTCTGCGTCCTGGCCGGCGAGCATCGTCCCGGTCGGCTCGACGGTCACCGACACCGCTACCGGCAGGCGCCACCCCGCCTCGTCGAAGGCCTGGGCGATGCCCAGGAGCCCGGCCTTGACGTTCCGCGTGTCCTGGCAGGTCTCGAGCAGCAGATAGTCGGCGCCGCCGGCCATGAGCCCCACGGCCTGGACCCGGTAATGCTCCCGGAGCTCGTCGAAGGTGACCCCGCCGGTGACCGAGATCGCCTTGGTGGTCGGCCCCATGGAGCCGCAGACGAAGCGCGGGCGCTCCGGGGTGGCGAAGCGTGCACAGGAGCCGCGGGCGATCTCGGCCGCCCGGCGGTTGATCTCGAAGGCGCGATCCGCGAGGCCGTACTCGGCGAGCACCAGGGGCGTGGCACCGAAGGTGTTGGTCTCCACCACGTCCGCCCCGGCTTCGAGGTAGCGCACGTGGATCGCCTCGACCACGTCGGGCCGGGTGATCGAGAGATTCTCGTTACAACCCTCCAACTCGGCGCCGCCGAAGTCCTCGGCCGAGAGGCCGGCGGCCTGGAAGGCGGTGCCGGTGGCGCCGTCCAGGGTGAGGATGCGGTCGGCCAGGGCCGCCTCGAGGGCGGCGGTGCGTTCGTCGAGATCGTCCGGTCGGGCCGGGGGGGACAGTGGATGCGACTCGGTCATGGAACAGCCTCCAAACTGAAACGACCCGTCCTCTGCATCACGAGAACGGGTCGTCGCCTCTCGGACAGCTCGATTGCTCCCCACCGGTCGCCTCCGACCTTCGTCGAAAGGGGTCGAAGGGCCCGGTGGGGGCCACATCCTCGCTTCGCCCGCGCGGATCGCGGTGCGGCGAGAAGGCACCTTGGGTGTCCGATCCCAGGTTGCCGCGCCCGGTGCTGCCGATCGCCGGTGTCGTCGATCGGCGGCCCGGACTGCTCGTGATGCGAGGACGAACCTAACGGAGGGCCGGAGGCCGTGTCAATCGATCGTGAGCTGGTCGAGCAGCCGGCCGATGGCCCGCGAGCTCTGCATGACGTAGAAGTGGATCGACGGCACCCCCCGGTCGAGGAGCTCCCGGGACTGTTGGAGGGCCCACTCGACCCCCACGTCCACGGCTCTCTCCGGCGCAACCGCCTCCACCTCCGCGGAGAGCTCCACCGGGATGTCGACGTGGAAGACGCGCGGGATCGAGGTGAGCTGCTTACGGGTGGCGAGGATCTTGATCCCCGGGATGATCGGCACGTCGATCCCCTCGGCCCGGCACAGGTCGACGTACTCGAAGTAGCGCGCGTTGTCGAAGAACATCTGGGTCACGATGTAGTCGGCCCCGGCCTCCACCTTCTCCTTGGCGCGGCGCACGTCGGTCACCAGGTTCGGCGCCTCGAAGTGCTTCTCCGGGTAGCCGCCGACGCCGATGCAGAAATCCGAGGCGTCGGCGTCGAGCAGGTCGTCCTCCAGGTACTTGCCCCGGTTCATGTCCGCGATCTGGCCCACCAGGTCCTTCGCGAAGAGGTTGGCGCTGCGACCGAACTGGAGGGGCTTCTGGTACCCGCTGTCGTCGCCGCGGACGGCCAGGACGTTGTCGATCCCCAGATACCGGAGCTCGATCAGAAAATCCTCGGTCTCCTCGCGGGTGAAGCTCCGGCACAGGATGTGGGGCACCGCGTCCACGTCCCACTTGTTCTGGATCAGCGCGCACACGCCGAGGGTGCCGGGCCGCTTGCGCTTGACCCGCCGCTGGAAGCCCTGGGCGGTCTCCTCGTAGATCACCTCGGCGGCGTGGGAGGTGATGTCGATGAACGGGGGCCGGTACTGGACGAGGTCGTCGATCAGGGTCAACAGCTCGCCCACGTTGCCGCCCCGGAGCGGCGGGATGATCTCGAAGCTGATGAGAGGGCCCGCGGCCCGCTCCAGATGCTCGGTGACTTTCATTCGCTAGATACTTCTACTGGATCTGACTCGTGACGATTGAGTAGCGTCTCTCGAAAGCGTCCATTTCCGCCGCCTCGATCGACCTGGATGATCCTCTGGATCCCCCCCTACAACCCCCCGACCCCCTTCTCACCCCCCACAGGGGGAGAAGGGGGCGCCACCGCCCGAAGCGCTCGTCGAGTCGAGGCACGGAATCGTCAGCGCTCCGCGCGCCAGGACTGGACTCGGCAGTATAACGAAGCGGAAACCGGACGGTGGCAACGGTAAGATCCACACCATGATCCGGCCCGAGCCCCTGCTGCGCCGATGGTTGCGCCCGATCGGTGACCTCGCCGTCGGCGTGGCGGCTTTCTACGGGGCCTTCCTGGTCCGGATCCACGTGGCGGTGCCGTTCACCCACGATCTCCTGCCGGAGGATCGGCTCGGGTTCTTCCTCACCTTCTGGCCCCTGGTGGCGGTGACCCAGGTCCTGGCCCTCTACTTCTTCGGCCTCTACGACCGGTCCCAGCCACGCCAGACCCTGGAACGGGCTCGCCGCCTGCTGCCGGCGGTGACGCTCCTCGGGCTGGCGCTCGGCGCCTTCTTCTTCCTCGCCGACCGGACCTTCCCGCGCTCGGTGCTGCTCGTCTTCACCGCCCTCGACTTCTTCCTCCTGGGAGCCTGGCGCGCGGCGGTGGCGGTCCGCATCCGGCGCCAACCCCTACGGCTCGCGCTGATCGGCGGCGGATCGGTGGCCATGGAGCTGGCCGGAACGCTCCGGCGGGACCCCTCCCCGGAGCTCGAGCTCGTCGGCTGGATTCGGCGCTCGCCCGGCGACCGGCCTTCGGACGACACCGACCCCGAGGTGTCCGAGGCGCTGGGACCCTGCCTGGGAGCCATCGAGGACCTCCCCGAGCTCATCCGCTCCGGCCAGGTAAACGACCTGGTGATCGCGGAGGACGACTCGCCCTGGCGAAGCCGCCTGCTCGACACCCTGGCCCTCGCCCGGAGCGACGCCCGGGGGAACGTCCTGCTGCTGCCCGGGCCGTTCGAGAGCACCATCGGGCGGATGCGCTACCGCTGGGTCCACGACCTGCCGCTGATCGAGGTCGTGCGGGAGAGCGAATGGCGCCTCCTCCGGCCGGTGAAACGGAGCCTCGACCTGTTGGCCGGAGCGCTCATGCTGATCCTGGCGACGCCGGTGATCCTGATCTCGGCCGCGGTGGTCAAGCTGACCTCCCCCGGCCCGGTCTTCTACCGCCAGGAGCGTGTCGGCCGCGAGCTCGAGCCGTTCACCCTCTGGAAGCTCCGCACCATGCGCGTCGACGCCGAGCCGGAGAGCCGCGAGATCCTGGCCACCCTGGAAGACCCCCGCCTGACCCCCGTCGGGGCCGTGCTCCGCCGCTACCGGCTGGACGAGCTACCCCAGCTCTTCAACGTCCTCGAAGGGTCCATGAGCCTCGTGGGACCGCGCCCCGAGCGGCCGGGGTTCGTCCAGCGCTACCTGGACGAGGTGCCGGGGTATGCCGAGCGCTTCTCGGTGGCCCCCGGCCTGACCGGCCTCGCCCAGATCAACGGCGAGTACCATTCGACCGCCCGCAACAAGCTGCGCTACGACCTGGCCTACATCGCCAACTGGAGCCTCTGGCTGGATCTCGCGATCCTGGTACGCACGGTGAAGATCGTGTTGACGTCACGGGGGGTGTAGGGTGCGCTTCAGCGCACCGGGCCATGGTCTGGTGCGCTGAAGCGCACCCTACGCGCACCCTACGCGCACCCTACGCGCACCCTACACCTACCGAAGCTCTCGTCGCACGGTGCTCGGCACCTGGCTCCGCAGCCGGGGGGCGAGCCGCACCGCGTCGGAGAACGCTTCCACCGCCCGCTCCCGCTCGCCCCCTTCACCGACAGCGAGGAGCGCCCGGCCCAGGTTCAGGTAGAGCTCCGGCCGCGGCTCGAGAGCGATCGCCTCCTCGTAGACCGCGACCGCACGCCGGGGCGACCCGGCCAGCAGGTGCTGGGCCGCGAGGGACGCCGGCACCGTCACGTCGGCGGGATCGAGGGTCCGCGCCTGACGCAGGAGGCGGAGGTTGCCGCTGAGGATCTGCCGCGGGATCTCACCGGTCGCAGAGACCGCCTGCGCCGTCACCACGTCGACCACGCGCAGACGCTTGCTGGCGCCGATCCGGTCCTTCGAGCGCACGGTCTGGCCGACCAGCGCCAGCGCCAGGGCCAGAGTGACCGCCCAGGCGAGCAGGCGGCGCAGGCCCCCGGCCTGCCATGGGGCACCGGGCTCGGGCGCGTCCTCCGCCGCCACCCGGAACAGCCAGGCGCCCAACAGAAGAACTGGGTAGGCGGCGAGAGCGAAGCGGAACGGGAACTGCCCCAGGGCGAGGACCGCGACCGCCGCGAGGGCGCCCAGGGCGAACCCGCGATCCTCCCGTGACCGCCGCGCCGCACCGCGCGCCACCGCACGCCCCAGGAGCCACAACGCCCAGCCGAGGGCCACCCAGCCGAGGATGCCCCATTCCGCCCCCGCCTCGAGGAGCTCGTTGTGGGCGTTGGCGAAGAACGGGTCCACATGCCCCGGATAGAGCTCGACGCCCTCGTCGAGGAGCGCCAGCTTGGCGCGCGCGAACTCCGCCCGATAGGCGCCGTGGCCGACGCCCAGAACCGGGCTCTCGCCGACCATCCAGAGCGCCGCCCGCCAACCGTCCAGGCGTCCCGAAACCAGCGCGTCGATCTTCCCTTCGCCGAGGAACTCGGCCGCGCGCGCCACCCGCTCGCGCAGGGGAGCGACCGCCAGCACGATCAGCACGACCGCCAGCAACGCCCCACCCCCCGCCGCCACCGCTTGCCGTGGCCGAAGCCGCGCCGCCCAGAGCACGACGCTCCCGACGAGCACCGCCACCAGGCCGGTGAGGGTCTGGGTCACGGCCAGGCCGTAGAGGCAGAGCGCGAGCACCGCGCCCCACAGCAGCCGGCCTCGACGGTCCACGGCGGGCGCCGCGAGTCGCCACTGGGCCACGAGCACGGGCAACACCAGGAAGGCCGCGAGATCCCCCGTGTTGCCGGCGAGCGACGACACACCGAGCCGGCCGGCCTCCTCACCCCGGGCGAACGCGAACGGGCGGTACAGGTCGTGGTACTGCAAGATGCCCACAAGCGCCAGCAGCGAGCCGCTCACCCCGAGGCCGCCGAGGAGCCTCCCGAGTCGCTTCGAGGAGAGCGCCAGGCTCCAACCGACCAGGCAGGCCAGACCGATCCAGAGGTCGGCCAGGGCCTGACGGACGTGCTCCGGGTGCTCGGTCGTGGCCAGCCCGAGGGTGGCGACGAGCGCCAGTGGCACCGCGGCCATCAGCACGCGCCGCCGCCAGGGGGGAAGGCCGCCCTCCTCCGCCTCGCCCCGGCCGAGCGCCGCGGCGAGGGCGAAGCTCGCGAGGGAGGCGAGGCCCAGCCACTCGGCGAGCAGCAGCTTCGGCAGCCGGAAGCTGTCGAGGGCGGTCGCGCTGACCACCAGCGGCACCGCCAGCACCAGCGCCCAGATCAGCCCATAGCCGACGAGCGCGAGCGGTTCGCGGGACTTGCGTGGGGATCGAGAGCGCTTCGACACGAGGTATCCGACGGTGGAACGTGGATTCGGAGCCGGCAGATGCTAGCAGAAAGGCTCCGGAGAACGCCGCCGGAGCCAGTGGAAGAACGCCACTCCCACGAGCGCTCCGACGCCGTCCGCCACGAGATCGATCCACTCCGGCGAGCGGCCCGGCACGACGGCCTGGAGAGCCTCGGTCAGGGCGCCATAGACCGTCGCGGCGAGGACGGCGACCAGCAGGGGCGCACCGAAGCCGCCGCTCGACCGCCACCGCCCGAGGAGCGCCGCCAGGACGCCGAACAGGAGGAAGTGGACCGCCTTGTCCGCGCCCGCCTGCTCGAGGGCGCGGAGCCAGGCCCGGCTCGACGGCGCGGCCGAACCCGGCACGAGCAGCGCCACGGCGACCAGCAGAGCCCAGCCGAGGGCGGCGGGGCCCGGCTCCGCCAGCCGTGCGAACCGACGAGTCAAAATGGAGGGTACGAGTGATCGCATGAGGGAATTCGGACCGCTTTGCGGGGAACGGACATCGAGACTCCGAGGTACCATATCGGACTGTCGGACCTACAGCCCATGCCCTCACCACGCCTCCCCATCGCTCCTCGGCATCCCCTGGCCGCCGCCGTCGCCGGCGCCGCGCTGCTGTTGCTCGGCGCCCTCGCGACAGAGGAGGCGCGGCTCGGCGCCGAACGCTCGGAGCTCGCCGAGATCGCCCAGGAGCTGAGAGTCGACCGCCCGGAGCTCCTGCGCGAGATCGGGCACGCCGGAGACGGGGCCCGCGCCCGGCTCGCGGTGGCGAGCGCCCTGCTGGCGACCGAGCTGGGACCGCCGGAGGGAGCCGTCGAGCCCGACCTGTCCCGCCGCCGGCTCGAGGCGGCCCGGCGCCTGGCCGCGAGCGCCCTCGAAGACCGCCCGGCCTCCTGGCGGGCCGCCACCGTCACCGGCACCGCCACCTACCTGGCCTGGTCCGGGAGCCGGTCCCGGGAGCCGGACCCCCGGCTGCTCCAGGAGTACCACCGCTGGGAAGAGCCCCTGCTCCTGGCCCGGCGTCTCGCCCCGGGGCGGGACGAGCCCGTGCGCGCGCTGGTGAGCGCCTACGTCGAGCTCTGGCCGGCGCTCTCGGACGACAAGCGGCGCCTGGCGCGCGAGCTGGCCGGGCGGGCCCTGCGGAACCGGCAGACGTTCGACCGGCTGATCGAGTCATGGCTGGCCACGGCCGGGACCGGCCCCGACGCGCTCGCCGCGATCCCGGACGAGCCGTGGGCCTGGGAGCGCATCGCGTCGACCATGGCGAATCGGGCCGACTGGACCGCGTTCTGCGACGCCCGGCAGCGGCACCGGGGCGCCCTCGAACACGGCTTGCAGCGGCACCTCGACGACGCCCGCGTCCAGCTCGACCGGGGGCAGATCCTCGCCGCCCGCGCCGCGCTCCTCGAGTTGATCGCCAGGACGCCGACGGAGCCGCGCTTCGCCCCCGTGGTGGATGCCGCCCTCCGCGCCGCTCCACCCGGCCCGCCCCACCCGGAGCTGCTCCCCGGCTTGCGCTCCTGGCTACGCTGGCACCTCGCGGCCACGGCCTCCGGGGGCACCGGTCTGTCGCACGATGCGCTCGCGCGCCTGCGCTCGGCGGCCTTCCCCGGGAGCCTCGGAACCGACGACCTGCCACTCGCCGCTCGAGCCACCCTGGCCCTCGGCGAAGCCAACTCGGTCCAGCGGGCCGAGCGGATCGAACGCACGGCCGACGACCTGTGGAGCGAGTCGTGGGGGCTCTACTTCATCGAAAAGGCGAGCGCGCTCGCCGAGAGCGGCCACACGGACGCGGCCCGCGCCACCCTCGACCGCGTGCACCCGGCATGGCGGGATCAGCCGCTCTTCCTCGATCTGGCGGCGAGGCTCGCCCGAACGGATGGACGATCAAACCAGACCGGCGAGGCCGCCCGCCTCCGCGCCGCCCTCGAACGGCAGCGGTCCAGGAGATGGCCCGTCACCGCCTGGAGCTGGAGCAACCCGACACCGGTCCTGCGCATGCTCGTGGGGGAGTCGGGCAACGGCCTGCGGATCACCATCGCGGAGGCCCCAGCGGCCGGGTCCGCCGTCGAGGTGCGCCTGGACGGCGAGGGGGCAGGCTGCCGCGAGGTCAGAAACGGCGACACCATCACCCTTGCGATGCCGATTGCTCCCGGACCGCACTCCCTCGAGCTCGCCACCCTGGCCGGCGAACGGGTCTGGCCCGGCCCGGTCGAGTTGCGCTGACCCGCGTCCCGCACCAGCGTTCGTCGCGGGAAGGCGGCCCTCGGAGGCCCGGAACGATCGCTCAGCCCGCGCTCCGCCGAGGCGGCTCGGCGACGAGGGCGGCGCCCAGAATCACGGCGCACACCAGGGCGTTGGCCGGCATGGTGAGGCCGAAGTCGACCATCTCGTGGAGGCCGACCGACACCAGGGTCCCCAGCCCCGCCGCAACCGTCGCCTGCTCCTCGCACCGGCGCAGGCGGCCCAGCCGTCTCGCGAGGCCGAGCGCCACCGCGGCCACGCCGATCAACAGCGCCAGCGCACCGACCACGCCACCGGTCACCAGGACCTCCAGCGGATCGCTGTGCAGGTGCCACCAGGTCAACCCCACCTCCGCCGGCTGCACCAGCGGGAACGCCTCGAGGAACGTGCCCAGGCCGGTCCCTGTCCACCGGAAGGACCACCAGAGCTCGAGGGCGCTGCCGGTGGCCTCGATCCGGTCGAGCGTTGCCAGGTCGTGGGCGGAGGTCCTGGCGAACCGGGCGAATCCGGCGGCGCCGCCGGTCCCGAGAACCGCCACCACGCCGACCGCCAGCACCGCCGCCATCACCACCGCGGCCCGGGCGAGGAGCCGCGCGCGACGGCGGCGTGACCCCCTGGCCGGCGCCAGCGCCAGGCTCAGGCCCTCGACCCCGGCACCGACGGCGGCCGCCGAGAGGCCCGCCCGCGACCCGCTCATGGCCAGCGCCACGAAGAGCGTCAGCCAGACCAGCATGGGCGGCGCCACCAGGGCGATCTTCCGCTCCAAGGAGGCCGTCCGCGTCGCCCGGACCAGCGACCACCAGCCCCAGGCGAGGGTGATCGCCAGCGCCATCTCGAGCAGCAGGGCGAAGTGGTTGGGATTGATGAAGGTGCCGCGCAAGCGGTCGCTCCCCGGCACCGGCACGCCCCACAGGGTCAGGCTGCGGGCGAACCAGCGAGGAGCGCCGTAGAGGATCTGGCCCAGGGCGACCGCCACCACCGAGACCCCCAGAACCCTCCGGCCGAGCCGGTTCCGGCCCGCCAGGGCAGCCGCCAGCAAGGCCGCGGCGAAGGACGCCATCAGCAGCGCCGTCCGCCGGGTGACCGAGGGGGCCACGCTCAGGGGTGTCCTGTCGGGAACGGCCGTGGCCGGTGCCCCGGCGCCCGCCCCGGAGGCTCCGGACGACCCGGGCTGGCCGACCTGCCCAGGCGGGGGATCGAGGGCGGCGCCGGCCTCCGCCGCCAGGCGCGCGTGCTCGGGAGAGATCGCCGAGACCAGGCCGGCGGGCCAGGCCAGGCTCTGCGCCACCCCGAGCAGCGCCAGCACTCCGAGCGCCGCGGCGGGAACCAGCGCCGGCCGGAGGGAGCGAAGCCGGGCGCCGGAGACGAGCCCCACGGCCAGGGCGGCCGGCCCGGCGGCGGCGGCCAGCACCGCGGCCCAGGGCACCACGCTGCCGAACGGCCAGGGGGTCCACAGAATCGCCGCCGCCAGCACGGCCACGGGGGCCAGATGCCGTATCATCGACCCGCCTGGTACCCGATGCTCCATCGAATCGACGCGGCGGCCCGGATCATGGGCTTCCGGATGCGGTCGCGGCTCGCTCACGGG
>Ga0210122_1000650_pt1 | contig 12031 bp, 7 predicted proteins | sample Muzzi_CordB_D2_FD_185530 | JGI IMG/M metagenome (GOLD analysis project Ga0210122, IMG submission 185530) | Wetland microbial communities from San Francisco Bay, California, USA, that impact long-term carbon sequestration - Muzzi_CordB_D2 (SPAdes) | ecosystem: Environmental > Aquatic > Marine >... | reverse complement strand
GCGAGGATCAGGCTGGCGAGCAATGCGATCACCGCCAGTTCGCGGGGGCGCAGGTCGATGGCATCGATGACCGCGATATTGTGTGCCGTGCCCAGGAAGGAGCGGCGGTAGATGCCGAGGAAGTAGGCTGCGCCAAGAACCATGCCGGCGAGGGCCGCCAGGCCGGCACCGGTATGGGTCTCCAGTGCGCTCACGATCAGCAGGAATTCGGCCGGGAAGCCACTGGTGCCGGGTACCCCCATGTTTGCCAGCCCGAAAAGGAAGTAAAAGGCCGCCAGCAACGGCATGCTGCGTGCCACGCCGCCGAGGCTGATGATGTCGGTCGAACCAACCCGGTGGTGCAGAAAGCCGGATAGCAGAAAGATCCCGCTGGCGACGATGGTGAAATTCAGCAACTGGTACAGGGCACCCTGGATGCCCTGCAGGTTGAATGCGGCAATGCCCAGCAATATCAGCCCGACATGACTGATGCTGGAAAAAGCCAGCATGCGCCGCAGGTTGGTCTGGCTGAGTGCCATCAGGGCGCCGTATAGCAGGCCGATCACCCCGAGACCGGCGATCAGCCAGTGATATTGCTGTGCGGCGGCGGGCGCCAGCGGCACGGTGAAGCGTATCAGGCCGTACACCCCCAGCTTCAGTCCGGTCATGATGGCCGCGATCGCTGCCGGGCCCTCCATGGCCACGGTTGGCAGCCAGGTATGCAGGGGGAACACCGGCGCCTTGACGGCGAATCCCAGTAACAGCAGGAAAAATACCACGGTCTCTGTCTCCGCGGGCAGCGCTGTCTTGAGCAGGGTGGGGTAATCGAACGCCAACTCCGCCGGGATGGCGCCGCCCGCCAGTTCGGCATGATTGAAGGCCAGCAGCAGAAAACCGAACAATAGCGGTACACCGCCGGCCAGCATCATCAGAGTGTATTTTACCGCGGCATAACGGCGGTGCGGTCCGACGCCCCACAGGCTGATCAGGAAGAACACCGGCACCAGCGTCAGTTCCCAGAACAGGAAAAACAGGATGGTATCCAGGGCGCAGAAAATGCCCAGTGTCGCGCTTTCCAGGATCAGCAGCAGGGTGTAGTACAGCCGGGGCAGGCTGCGCACGCTGGTCCAGGAGGCCAGTATCACGCCGGTGAACAGCAGTACGGCAAGCGGCAGGAACAGCACCGACAGGCCGTCGACGCCGAGGTAATACTCGACCCGCAGGGTGGGGATCCAGCTGTGTTTTTCGACATATTGCAAGCCACCCGCAGCATGGTCAAAGCCCGCCACGACCGCGAGCGTGAACGCCAGGTCGGCCAGCGCCGTCAGCAGGGCGATGAGGCGAGCCTGGCGCGGGTCGGGTACCAGCCAGATCAGTGCAGCCCCGACTGGCAGGGTGACGATCATCAGGCTCAGCAACGGGAAGCCGGATTCAGGCATGTCGGGCACCCCTCGCGTTCATCAGTGAGTCTGCGCCTCCGTGCCGGGGACATGGACATTGACGTCGTAAAGGGCAATCAAGCTGTCGAAGGAATGCCCGATCAGATTGAGCCACGGTGCGGAATGGAATCCCGAGCCCAGCAGGATGAGGATCATTAGCCCCGCGATGACGCGCTCCAGGCGGGTGGCGGGCTTGAGGGTGAGCGCCGGCGCGTCCTCCGGGAGCGGTGCGAGGAAGGCGCGCTGAAATGCCCATAGCAGGAAGGCGGCGGCGGCCACGTTGCCCAGGGCCGCCGCGATGGTGAGCATCGCGCCGAACTCCTGGATGGCGGCTTCCAGCATCAGGTGCACCGCGGCGAAGCCCGGGGTGCCCGGCATGCCGATGATCGACAGCCCGGCCACCAGGTAGGCGCTGCCCACTACCGGCAGATGGCCGAACAGCCCCCCGAGCCGGGGCAGAGAGACGGTGCGCGTGCGCCGGTAGATGAATCCCAGCATGAACAGCAGGCTGGCAGTGGCCAGGCCAAAGCTTGCCGACAGCAGCAGGCTGCCCTGGAGTGCGGCATGACTGAGGGTGAACAGACCGATGGTCAGTAGACCGGTATGGCTGATCACGGCGAAGGCCAGCAGCCGGCGCATACTGGTCTGCATCAGCGCCAGGGTTGCGGCATAGAAGATCCCGACCAGCGCGAAGGCCACGACCCAGTCGTGCCAACGCTGGATCGCCTCCGGCAGCAGCGGGAAGACAAAGCGCACCAGGGCATAGATACCGGTCTTGAGACCCAGCAGGAAGACCCCGACGACAGCGATGGTGCCGTGTTCCGCGACCAGCGGCAGCCAGCCGTGCAGAGGAAATACCGGAATGCGGATGCCCAGGCCGTAGAACAGCAGGAAGAAGATCACCGATTGGATTTCGAGCGGTACCGCGACCCGCGACAGGTCGTGCAGATCGAAACTCCAGGGACCGCCGCTGGTATCGGCGTAATTCCAGCCCAGCATGAAAACCCCCGCGAACAGCAGCAGGAGACCGATCCCCATGAACTGCAGGTAGCGTTGCATTGCCATTTCGTCCTGGGGTGCCCGGGCCCAGCGCTGTAACAGGTAGGCAAGCAGGATGAACTCAGCGGCGGAAAGCAGGGTAAACCACAGCAGGTCCTGGGTGGCAAACATGCCCTGCAGGGCACTCTCCACCCCGAACACAATGGCCAGGAAGCTCGCGGTATTCGGTACCCGTCGCACCCGCGCGTACAGTACCACCAGGAGCGACAGCACGGCGGTGAGCAGCATGAACAGTACCGTCATCCCATCCGCGGCTGCATGGTAGCGGAATACGGATAGCAGCGGCAGTTGTTCCGCCAGTTGCATCGCCAGCACTGCGGGGTCGAAATGGCGATACAGATCCACTGCCAGCAGCAGCTCCGCACCGGCCAGGGTAATGGCTGCCGGATACGTTTGCGCCCGGTTGCGCAGCAGGACGAGCAGCAGTATGGCCAGCAGCGGCAGCAATTGCAGGGCGGCCAGTATCGGATAGCCGGACTGCACGGTCCAGTGGAGTTCGACTATTTCCATCTACAGTATTACCACGAAGGTAATCACGATGAGCAGGATCAGGTAGCGCGGCTCGCTTAACAGCACCTCGATTTTTATGAGGCCGTTGCCGATGCGTTGCACCAGGTTGAAGATTCCCTCGTCGCCACCCTTCAGGACCAGGTGCTCTTCGAACCAGTGCAGTACGGTGGCCACCGCTTCCATCAGACGACCGATAGCACCGCTGGCATGGCCGACATCGCCACTGTCCCCGAGCAGGTGGCCGGCCTGGCCGTGTTTGATCTCCTCCCACTGCGCCAGCGAGGACACCGCACTGGCCGAGCCGGGCAGGCCGACCAGCCGGTTGACTACCTGGTAGTCGAATGACTGGGTGTCCTGCGCCAGTGCCCGCGTGGGCCTGACCAGCAGCCAGTTAGCCAGGTTGTCCAGCCAGAAATGGTGCAGGCTGGCCGTGTAGAGCCACTGGCAGCGTCCCAGCCAGCGGGGCACCGGCCGGGTGGGACGATCCCCCATGAAGTGCATCAGCCCAGGCGCACTCAGGAACTGATAGGTACGCCACCCGGCATGTGCCGTCAGGTGCCAGGCGGCAAACGTGAACCAGCCCAGGCCACACGCCAGAAACATCAGGCCCACCTGCCCAAGCGTGGCGAAGATCAGCGCGCTCTTTACGTCGGTCTGTACCAGGCCGGCAAGCAAACCGTACACCGCCGTGGCGCCACCGAACAGGACCAGCGCCATCATCAGTACCGGCACCTGTACAAACAGGGGTTCCAGGCGGATCACCAGGTAAACGCCCGCGTGCACCATGAGGGCACCATAAAAGACTGCACTGGACGGGGTCGGGCCTTCCAGGGCCCGCGTGATCCACGGAGCAAATGGCACCTGTGCCGATTTGACGAGTGCCGCCAGCAGGAAGCTTGCCGCAATCAGGCCAACCTTGAGTCGTTCGAGGTCGGCGGTGCAGCCAAGGATCGACGGCCAATCGACACTGCCCAGCCAGAACAGCGACAGGGCAATGGCGATGAGGAAGCCCGCATCACCGATGCGGTTGGTGACGAAGGCCTGCGTGGCATTGGCGGAGGCCGTACGCCGATCGAAGGCGTAGGCGATCAGCAGATAGGAACTGACGCCGGCCAGCTCCCAGCCGATAAAGGTGAACAGGGCATTGCCGGCCATGACGATCAGCAGCATGGCGGCGTTGAACAGGCAAAGCACCATGAAGAAGCGCTGGTAACCGGTTTCCCGGTGCAGGTAGTTGACCGAAAAACGCGTGGTCAGCAGCGTGATCAGCGCGACCAGGGTCGTCATTGAGAGTCCGAGGGCATCCAGCGTGAATGACAGACGAATGTGGTAGTCACCGCTGTGCAGCCACGAACCGTTGTCGAGCTGGCCGGGCACGCCCTCGAGCAGGGCGAAGCCATCGATGGCCAGTATCAGCAACAGGGACAGTGCAGCTGCACCCGTGGCGAGGCGGCTGGTGAAGGGCTCGCCCGCCTCACCGCGGTTGTGGCCGGTGACATAACTCGCGCCGATGCCGGCCGCGGCCAGCAGAGGCAGGGCGGGGATCAGCCAGGCGAAGTCAGCCACCGGAGTCCCCCGTGTCGATGAACGCGGGTGATAACGGCCCCGTGTGCCCGCGATACCATTCGGGTGAGCGGGTTACCACGGGCAGCGGCGTGCGATTACCCGTCCAGCGGACAAAGCCGCTGTCCGGGTTGAAGACATGGATGGTGGCGCTGTCCGGATCCTTGGCGGACAGTAGCAGCCAGCCGTTGCCGATCAATTCCTGCAGCAGCGGTTGGCGTTCATAGATCTTCGTGAGGACCTCGGTGTCGGCCTCGACCATGACCTGCAGGCGCATGGCCTCGTGGATTTCGACCATCTGCCGGGGCAGACCGGTACGCAGGTCTGAACCGGTGCCTTCGATGACCCCGAACAGGCCGGTGACATTGTGCGTGATTTTGGTGCCGCAGCCATACTGCTCGTTGTTGACGGTGGAAAAATAGTACTCGAGGTTGATACCGGCACCCACGGGGCCGGCAGCCAGCAGGATGGCTTCCAGTACCGTACCCTCCGGGTCCCGGGTCGGGTCGTAGGAGATCAGGAAGACCCGCCGGTCGAAGAACACGCCCCGGCTGAGGGCGCGCCGGCCGATAAAGGCGGCGGCATTGGTGGCGTGACCCAGTTCGGGACGTGCCTGGCTGAAGTCGCAGGCGCGCCCGCGGATATGGCGCAGCGCCCGTGACGGCGTCGGATCGGCGGGTGCCGAGGCCAGGCGCCGCGCGCGCTCGTGTGCGGAGCCGTGCGCGGTGACCGCCAGATCCCGGCGCAGTTTTGCGAACGCCGGTGCCAGTGCCGGGGGCAGGGCATCCAGATCATACCAGGCGATGGCCTCGTCGCAGGTGTTGTGCTCGGCACCAAGAAACCAGGTGTCGCAGGGAATCTCATAGCCGCGCTGCTGCAGCCGGGCGCGGATTTCAGGCCGGTTGGCCATGGCCGCGAATACCCGGGCATTGGGCCCGCCGTGGCGGCCGTTGCAGGCGCCGCAGTCATAGGCCGCCAGGTGGGGATTGTTCTGGCTGCCGGAGCCGTGGCCCATCATGACCACCAGCGGAGCAAATCCGTCCTGCAGCCCGATGGTCCGCAGGAAACCCTCTACCCGGTCGGCCTGTTCGTCATCGGTAAACCCCGCCCGGGGGTGCTGCGGTGTTGCCGGTGTGGCATCCTGGCTGTTGATACCGACCCGGGTGGCGACTCCCGGGTCATAGCGGTCACGCAGTCGATCCGCCAGGCGCCCGACCATCCGGGGCGCCAGGGTTTTGCCAATCAGTACCGCCAGTGCGAACGGCGCTGTACCCAGGATCAACAGGGTCGAGCTAAACAGGTTGCGGCGGGTCTCCTGGTACACCAGATCTTTCAGGCGCAGGCGACGGCGATGGCGTGTGGCATGCCGGGCTGCCTGCGATTCCTGCCCGGGTTGTGGGGTTTCGCGGATCTCATGCGACGGCGTTACCACGATCGGGCACAGCGGGGTTACTGTGCGGTCATCCAGGCCACGCCAGTTAATGGGTACACCGAAGAATCCAGCGGCACCCAGAGTCTCGATGTTCGGGTTGTATTCCTCCAGATGGCGCCGGAAACCCTCTTCGCGGTCATCCATACAGAACACGATCTGGCTGTCCGGCCGGGTTGCGCGGGTGTACCAGCGGCCGCGCCCGTGGTTGTTAACCACCGCATTGAACAGTTGCTCGCGGTAGTGATGCTCGTAGGCCTGCAGCCAGATGAAACCGGCGCGCTCGGGATGCAGGGCGTCGATGCCGGCCAGGATGCGCTTGACGGTGGTACGATCGATGTCACGGATGGCGGCGCCGCACACCCCGAGGTGCTGGGCCAGGCGGAACAGCCGCCAGGCACTGCGATAGACGCTGAAGCCTACCGGCCGGTCGGAGGCAGGGCTCTGGTACCAGGTCCATATCATGTGCGCCAGATGCAGCCATTGTGCCGTGTCCGTGCTGCATAGCGTCGAGCAGCCCAGCAGTCGCTGCGCCAGCGTCACCAGATATTCGGGCAGGTGTTTGTTATACACCAGGTAGCGCACCAGGAATTCGGCGCGGTTGTGGCGAAAGTACCAGCGGATGACATCGAAGCTGGCCTCGATGCTCCAGATTTCGCGGCACAGACGCTGTGCGAGCAGGCGTTCCAGCACCAGGTGTACGGCAAGATAGTCCACCATGCTGACGGTTACCTGATCCTGGCCGGCGTAGCCCGGGCGCTGGTGCCGCCACAGGAACATTCCGGACCAGCCGGGCAGCTCCAGTGCCAGGCGTTCCAGATAGGCGGCCCAGCGATCCTCCGGCAATCCCAGCCACTGGAGTTCGATGACGACGGCGTCCAGTGGATCATCCGGCAGTCCCTGGATGCTGTCCCTCCAGTCCGGCAGTGCATCGAGTATCCAGGCGTAATCCCACCGGGCGCTTGCCCGCCATACGGCATAGAAGCCCTGCTCGCGTTGCGGTGTGCTCCAGGCCGCCAGGCCCTGGTCCAGGAAGGCGCCGAGATGGCGGATCAGCAGCGGCCGCAGGGATTCCATCAGGTCCTCACCGGTGAGTGCATGGAGCAGGCCGGCCAGGGTGAGGTCCTGCCCCAGTCGTTCAAAGAGGTCCACCAGCAGCGCATTGGATTCGCGATCGATAAGACGGTCCATCAGCATCTGGCCTGGAATGCCGTGTTCCTCCCCGGTCACCACCGCGGACAGCAACTGTTCCGCTTGTTCCGGCGACATATCCAGCAGCTCCTCGGGGTGGACGATATAGTGATCCAGCCCCAGGGCCTGCAGGCAGGCCTTCCACAGGTCATCGATGGCGCTGGCCTCGGTCAGGTGGCCCTGTTCGCCGGCTGCGGTCAGCAGGCGGGAACGGCTGTCCTCATCCACATCCGACTGAAACGCGGCCAGGGCATTCCGCTCCTCGAGTTGCCAGTTCAACTGGCAGCTGGTCACGGGCTTGAGTGGATGCAGCAGCGCAGCCAGCAGGATGTCGCGGCGGTAGACGGGTTCGCCGTTCGCCCGGAAGATGACTTCGTCGGCCGAGAGTTCCGGGTCGGCGTTCAGGACCTGTTCCAGGTCCTCGCGGCGGATGCGCCCTGCCCGGTAGCAGTCGCGAAACTGTTCCTCCGGCAGGTAGCCATAGGCACCGGTAACCCGGTGCGCCTCCGCCAGTGCGTGCGGGAACGGCAAGTGCTGGAATCCATGCAAGGTGTTGTGATGGACGAAATCCTTGATGGCGGCCTGTGCGGGCAGTACGTGCTCGAAGTGCTCGATCACCTGCCGCAGGAATGCCCGCGGGTCTTGTGTTGGTGCTGTGTGGCTATCGGACATCCGGATCAGCCGGTGTGGCCAGCGCCGAAGACGGTGCTTAACTGCATGATGGATGCCGCCATCAGTTCCAGTACCGGTCGCGGTGCGATGCCCAGCGCAATGATGCCCGTGGCGAGCACCCCGGCCGCGGTCAGTTCCACGGGCTGCAGGTCCTTGATATGCCGCATGCGATTGTGTACCGGTCCGGTGAACAGGCGCCCGATGGTGCGTACCGAGTACGCGGCTGTGATCAGCATCCCCACGCTTACCAGCAGGATGATCCAGCCCCAGGTTTCGAAGCCGCCGATGATGGCGTGCAGTTCGGCGATGAAACCGGCCGTGCCGGGTATCGCCATGCCGGCCAGCAGCGCCAGCGAGGTGAAGAAGGCAAAACGGGGTGTGACCTGCATCAGGGAACTGTACTCATTGATATCCCGCGTGTGGGTACGTTCATACAACAGGCCGATCAGCAGGAACAGCGCGCCGGCCACCAGTCCGTGGGCAATCATCTGCAGCAGCGCACCGGTCAGACCGGCGATGTTGAGGGCGGCGATACCCAGTAGCACGATGCCCATGTGGCTGACCGAGGAATAGGCGATCATCGCCTTGAGATCGGTCTGGCGCCAGGCGAGCAGGCCCCCGTAGACGAGGCTGAACAGCGCCAGTCCCGCCAGCAGCGGTTGCAGGGCCACGACGGCATCCGGCAACAGGTTGGCGGCCCGGATGAGCCCGTAGGAACCCATCTTCAGCAGGATGCCGGAGAGCAAAATGGAAATCGGGCTGGGTGCCTCCACATGTGCCAGCGGCAGCCAGCCATGGAGCGGAAAGACGGACATCTTGACCCCGAATCCGATGAGGAAACCAAGGAAGATCATCACCTGGGTGTGCTCGGGCAGTGCCCGGGCATCGGTCGCCATGGTGTCCATCGCGAAGCTGTGTCCCGGGGTGATGTCAAACAATACCAGCAGGCTGATCAGCATGAACACCGAGCCCCCCATGGTATAGAGTACAAAGTTGAGCGCCGCCTGGTGCTTGCGCCGGCCGCCCCAGCCGCCAATCAGGAAAAACAGCGGTAGCAGCGTGAGTTCCCAGAGCAGGTAAAACAGGGTCCAGTCCCGGGCCATGAATACACCGAGCATGGAGGTCTCCAGCAGCAATACCAGGACGAAATACCACTTGACCCGTTCCTGGATATTGACGGAGGCCAGAATGGCAATGAAACTCAACAGGGTGGCGAGCAGCACCAGGGGGAAGGAGATGCCGTCCACGCCGAGTGAATAGGAGGTACCCAGGCGCGGGTTCCAGGGTGTTACCTCGGCGAACTGCAGGGCGTCGGTGCCGGGCTCGAACAGCCATAGCAGACCCCAGGAAAACAGCAGGGCGGCGGCCCCGACAGTCAGGGCGACGCTGCGAATCACGCGTACTTGCTGTCCGGGGAGCAATGCGATAAGCGCGGCGCCGAAGGCGGGTACCAGCAACAGTGATGTCAACAAGTGCATACCTTGACGCCATTAACCCGGGGGAGAAATGAGTACTGCCGGGATCACGTGATGTGCACCAGACAGTGATAGTACGTAGCGATCCGCTGCCGGACAGGAAGCACTGAAAACCGGCACAAGACGCGAAAAAATAGCATAACTGCGCTATCCAGTCATCACTGCCGGGTTTTTCGGGGTTGCCGGTGGGCGTTTGCCCGTTACTTCAGGCCGCAGGATTCGGCCGCCGGACTGTATCCGGTTATCCTGTCATCCCGGCTTGCATGGCCCCGGGTCCGGCATGAAACCATACACAGATATTGAGACGCTTGACGATTATCTCTGTTCCGGTCTGGAGATGATTTCGGTGGGGCTCAATCCTTCGCTGCCATCGGTACGGGCTGGATACTATTTCGCCAACCCGCGCAACCGCTTCTGGCGTGCCTTGCATGGCAGCGGGCTGGCGCCGGAAACACTGGTGCCCGGTGTGGATGCCATGGAGCGCCTGATGCGTGACTACCGGATCGGATTCACCGATGTGGTGAAACGGCCGACGGCGGGCGGCAGCGAACTGCGTGCGGCGGACTATCGTCGCTGGGCGCCACGGTTGCAGGACCAGCTGGCAAAATACGCGCCCGCCATCGTCTGGTTCCATGGCAAGCAGGCCTGCAGTAATTATCTGAGATATGCGGAAGGCGGCAAGACGGCGGTTGTCTGGGGTAAACAGCGTTTTCGGATCGGGGCTGCCCGGGTATTCGTTACCCCCAATCCCAGTCCGGCGAATGCGGCCTATTCACTTGCGGAACTGGTGTCCTGGTACCGGCGATTGAAGATCTATCGTGACCGGGAGGTGTGCCGGGATTGATTCCTGATCCTCGCGGCAGATTCAGATTCATGATCTATACTTCCAGATGAACCTATTTGCGGAGGAGTTGGTCATGGCAATTGCCACAACAGTATCGGATTGTCTGGCGCAACATGATGTTGCCTACGATGTTTTGACGCATCCGCACACGGCCAGCAGCGGGGAAAGTGCGCACGCCTCGCATATACCCGGTACGCGGGTTGCGAAATCCGTTGTGCTCGAGGATGAGCAGGGATATCTCATGGTCGTTTTGTCGTCGAGCCGCCGGGTCGATCTGGGAGAATTGCACCGCCAGTTGCACCGAAACCTGGGTCTGGCGACGGAAAGCGAACTCGCCAGCCTGTTTGCAGACTGCGAGATCGGTGCGCTGCCGGCGCTTGGTCCCGCTTACCAGATGGAAACCGTCGTCGACAGCTCGATTGCGGAACAGCCGGACATTTACTTCGAAGCCGGCGATCATGAGCAGTTGATCCACGTCAATGCGGAGACATTTCAATCCCTGCTGGGTGACGATATTCGCCAGGGACACTTCAGTCACTGAAGACGGTAACCCGGTGGGCTGGATTCCAGCTCGCCGGTCTGTTTTCTCCCGATATCAGAGCCCGAGGGTCCCGGCTCCCCAGCCGACCCCGCCGATTGCGGCCTCCGGATGGTGGCGGTGGATGCGGTCCTCGATATCGGCCAGCCGTGATTCCGTGGTGTCCACCATGAGCAGGATTTCACCATGGGCCAAGGCATCCTGAAATTCGTCCAGGTGGGTGTTGGGTACCTGGGTGAACCGCAGGCCGGCCAGAAAGGTGGCCACCATCAGGCCAATACAGACCAGCAGCCAGCTATTCAGGCCATTGAGGATCAACAGGGTGATGAAACTGCCAAAGGCCAGGCAGAAAAGAACCAGGTTGGTACTCCACAGCAGCTTTTCGATGCGGTGAGCAGCGTCATGTTTCTGACGCGACGTGGCATTTGGCAGACCGTCGAGCCGGATATTCTTGTCTGCCAGGGCATACATACTGTCTTCCCGGACACCATTGCCGGCCAGCTCAGTGACGGCTGCCAAGGCATGCGCTCTGTCCGGAAACAGAAAATACAAACGTCGGTTCATCTCCCTCCTCCTGGCAAAACCCGCGATTTGTCAGGGTATACAGTTATGCCCCGGCATTGGCATTCATACAGTTAGGTATAGCCTTTTTTTCAGTTTCGGCAATCCCCTGGGTGAACAGGACCGGGTCGCTGGCATAGGGGAGAGATTTATTTCGGGGATTGAATATCAGTTATTGACACCTGTGAGGCCCTGCAACACAATAGCGGGCTTGCATTTTTGGAGGGGTTCCCGAGTGGTCAAAGGGATCAGACTGTAAATCTGACGGCTCAGCCTTCGGAGGTTCAAATCCTCCCCCCTCCACCAGACGCGTGGAAAAACGGGTTCGGGACAGCGTCCCCAACCCCATCGGGTCGGGAAGGTTGTGGGTATGATCATGATGATTTGGCGGGTGTAGTTCAACGGTAGAACCTCAGCCTTCCAAGCTGATGACGTGGGTTCGATTCCCATCACCCGCTCCAGATACCGAACGGGGTCAGACCCCGGTTTTTTGCGATGTTGGTGGTCGGGACATGATCCGGGGTCTGACCCCGTATGATTTTGCCCATATAGCTCAGTCGGTAGAGCACTTCCTTGGTAAGGAAGAGGTCACCGGTTCAAATCCGGTTATGGGCTCCAGAGTAGATGACGTTTGATAGTAACTCCATATCCAGCAATGGGAGACTGGCGCAATGTCCAAGGAAAAATTTGAGCGAACGAAGCCGCATGTAAACGTGGGAACGATAGGTCACGTGGATCATGGGAAGACGACGTTGACGGCGGCGATCACGA
>Ga0210122_1000647_pt1 | contig 12040 bp, 9 predicted proteins | sample Muzzi_CordB_D2_FD_185530 | JGI IMG/M metagenome (GOLD analysis project Ga0210122, IMG submission 185530) | Wetland microbial communities from San Francisco Bay, California, USA, that impact long-term carbon sequestration - Muzzi_CordB_D2 (SPAdes) | ecosystem: Environmental > Aquatic > Marine >... | reverse complement strand
GTGTGCGGCAACATCGGCGAGCCGCTTTCTGCCCAGGTTCCAGCCGTCCGCGCCTCCCGACAGACCGGCGCCGGAGAGCCGGTCTACGTGGTCGAGCTGTCGAGCTTCCAGCTCTCGACCATCGATCGCTTCCGGCCGCGGGCGGCGGCCTTCCTCAACCTGGCCGCCGACCACCTGGACCGCCACGGCACCCTCGAAGGCTACGCCGCGGCCAAGCGGCGGGTGTTCGAGAACCAGACAGCCGACGACGTGGCGGTGCTCAATGCCGACGACCCGATCGTCCGGGAGACGGCGGTGGCGGCGAGGAAGCGCTTCTTCACCCGCCAGGGCGAGGTGGCCGACGGCTGCTTCGCCCGGGGCGGCGTCGTGGTCGAGCGGCGCGGAGCGGACAACACCGAGATCGAGCTCTTCGCCGCCTCGGACGTGCCCCTGGCCGGCGCCCACAACCTGGCCAACGCCATGGCCGCGGCGCTCCTGGCGCGGGTCCTGGGGGCCGCGCCGGAGGCGCTCCGCCGGGCGCTCGCCTCGTTCCGGGGCCTGCCCCACCGCATGGAGCGGGTCGCCGAGCACCGCGGCGTCACCTGGTACGACGACTCCAAGGGCACCAACCCGGCGGCGACCCTCGGCTGCCTCGAGGGCCTGCCCGACGGCACCGTTCACCTGATCCTCGGAGGGCGCAACAAGGGCAACGACTTCTCGGTGCTGGCGCCGATGGTGGAGCACAAGGCGCGCCGGGTCTACCTGATCGGCGAGGCCGCCGGCGAGATCGAGCGGGCTCTCTCCGGGGGCGCCGTGCCGCTCTCCCGCTCGGAGACCCTGGAGCGGGCGGTCGCCGAGGCCGCCGCCGAGGCGGGGTCGGGCGACGTGGTGCTGCTCTCGCCCGCGTGCGCCAGCTTCGACCAGTTCCGTGACTTCAACCAGCGGGGCGACGCCTTCCAGCGCCTGGTCCGCCTGACCGTGGGAGGGGCCGTTGGCCAAGAAGCTGGCGTTTGACCGCGTGCTGTTCGGTGTCGTCGCTCTGGCCGTGGGCTTCGGCCTGGTGATGGTGTACTCCGCCAGCGCGCCGCTCGCCCGGGCTCAGGCCGGGATCGGCGGCCCGGTGGGGCCCAATCCCTACGTGGTGAAGCAGAGCCTCGCCGCGGTGCTCGGCTTGGTGGCGATGGCGATCACCATGCACGTCGACTATCGGCACCTGCGCCGGCCGGCGGTCGTCTACACCCTCCTGGGCGGCGCCGTGGTGCTCCTGGTGGCGGTGCTCTTCGGGCCGGAGATCAACGCCACGAACCGCTGGTTCCGGCTCGGGCCGTTGTCGGTCCAGCCGGCGGAGCTGGCGAAGCTCGCCCTGATTCCGTACGTCGCCTACCAGATCGACCGCAAGGCGGAGCGCATCGACCAGCCGGCGCTCCTGGTGCCGGTGCTGGTGGCGACCGCTGCGGTGGTCGGCCTGATCCTCCTCCAGCCCGACTTCGGCACCTCGGTGCTGTTGCTCGCGGCGGTCGGGCTGATGGTCTTCCTGGCCGGCCTGCCCTGGCGCTACCTGGCCGGGGCGGTCGCGGTCGCCCTGCCGCTGCTACTCGTCCTGGTCCTGGCCGAGCCCTATCGGCGCCGCCGGCTGTTCGCGTTCCTCGATCCGGAGGCCGATCCGTTCGGCGCCGGCTTCCAGCCGCGCCAGTCGCTCATCGCCGTCGGCTCGGGGGGGCTCTTCGGGCTCGGGCCCGGAGGCAGTGTGCAGAAGCTCCACTACCTGCCCCATCCGCACTCGGACTACATCTTCGCGATCGTCTGCGAGGAGCTCGGGCTGGTGGGTGCGGTGGGCCTGCTGCTGGTCTTCGGCGTGCTGCTCTGGCGGGGCGTGAGGACGGGGCTCAAGGCTCCGGACACGTTCGGCCGCTACCTGGCCTGGGGCATCACCGGCCTCCTCGTCATCCAGGCCCTGGTCCACGTTTCGGTGTCGCTGGCACTGGCCCCGTCCAAGGGGATCCCGCTGCCGTTCATCTCCTATGGCGGCTCGTCGCTGGTGGTCTCCATGGCCGCCTGCGGCATGCTGCTCAACGTGTCGCAACACGGATGACGGGGATGACGCGTCCATCGACATTCCACGTGCTCCTGTCGGGCGGCGGCTCCGGCGGCCATGTCTTCCCCGCGCTGGCGGTGGGGGAGGCGCTGGCCGAGCGGGGCTGCGCGGTGAGCTTCGCCGGCTCGCCCCGGGGCATGGAAGCTCGCCTGGTGCCGGAGCGGGGCGTCGCCTTCCACCCGCTCCGCGCCCGGCCGCTGGTGGGGCGTGGAGCGGTGGGGCGAGCCCTGGCGCTCGCTACCCTGGCGCTCTCGGCCGTCGCCGGGGCCGTTCTGGTGCGCCGCCTGGACGCACGGGTGGTCCTGGGGACGGGCGGCTACGCCTGCGCTCCCGCGGTGCTCGGCGCGCGCCTCGCGCGGCGGCCGGTGCTGCTCCTCGAGCCGAACGCCCGGGCCGGCTTCGCCAATCGGAAGCTCTCCCGCTTCGCCGCGGGAGCCGCGCTCGGGTTCGAACGCTCCGGTGCCGAGCTCGCCTGCCCGACGCGGACGACCGGTGTGCCGGTGCGGCGGGAGTTCTTCGGCGTCGCCAGGGAGCTGCCCGCGGATGGCCCGAACCTTCTGGTGCTCGGCGGCAGCCAGGGCGCCCGCATCCTCAACTGGTCGCTGCCGGCGGCGTTGGGTGGCACCGACGGCCTGTTCGAGCGCCTGCCGGGGCTTACTGTCGTCCACCAGACCGGGACCCGGCACCTGGAGAGCACCCGTGGGGTCTACGAGGCGGCGGGGGCGCCGGTCGAGCGTGTGCGGCTGGTGCCGTTCATCGAGGACGTGGCCGGGGCCATGGAGGCGAGTCACCTGATCGTCTCTCGGGCTGGGGCGATCACCGTGGCCGAGATCACGGCTGCCGGCCGGGCGGCGCTGCTGCTTCCGTTGAGCCTCGCCGAGGGCCACCAGAAAGAGAACGCCCGCGCGCTCGAAGAGGTCGGCGCCGCCCGTTGCCTCGTCGACTCGGCGTCGGCCGGGGAGAGCGCGGAGGCCGCGCGGGTGGACGCCCTCCGGGCCGCTCTCGAAGAGCTCCTGGGGGACCGGGAGCGCCTCCGGCGGATGGCCGAGGCCGCGCGCTCCCTCGCCCGGCCGGACGCCGCCGCCGACATCGCGGACTGGGTCCTGGAGCTAGGCGGCGTCGAAGCGGTCGTCGCGGACGGGGGCCGGCCATGATGTTCCGGCGCTTCACGGGGCTCGACCGCGTGCACCTGGTGGGGATCGGCGGCACCGGCATGAGCGGCATCGCCGAGGTCCTGCTCGAGTACGACGTCGAAGTCTCCGGCTCCGACCAGGCCCGCTCCGAGACTACCGAGCGCCTGGCGCGGCTCGGCGCCCGGATCGAGTACGGCCACGCGGCGGAGCACGTGGAGGGGGCGGACCTGGTGGTCTTCTCCTCCGCCGTCCCCCGCGACAACGTCGAAGTGGCGGAGGCGGCGCGCCGTGGCATCACCGTGGTGCGCCGGGCCGAGATGCTCGCCGAGCTGATGCGCTTGAAGTACGGCGTGGCGGTGGCCGGGACCCACGGCAAGACCACGACCACCTCGCTGGTCGGCGCGGTGCTGACCGAGGGTGGCCTCGACCCGACGGTGATCGTCGGCGGCCGGGTCCGGTCCATGGGGACCGGCGCGCGCATGGGGCACGGCGACGTCCTGGTGGCCGAGGCCGACGAGTTCGACCGGAGCTTCCTGCGGCTGGCGCCGATCATCGCGGTCGTCACCACCATCGACGCCGACCACCTGGACACCTACCGGGACCTCGACGAGATCAAGGACGCCTTCGTCCAGTTCGCCGAACGGGTGCCCTTCTTCGGCCAGGTGATCGTCTGCCTGGATGATCCGAACGTCCAGGAGATCATGCCGCGGATCGCCGACCGCCGGGTGGTGACCTACGGCATGTCGCCCCAGGCCGACTTCCAGGCGATGGAGATCGCCCTGGAAGCGAGCGTGCCGCCGCGGAGCCGCTTCACCGTGCGCCACGGCGCCGAGGGCGTGCTCGGGACCGTCGAGCTGCCGCTGCCGGGACGCCACAACGTGGCCAACGCCCTGGCGGCGATCGCCGTCGCCCGGGCCCTCGACGTGCCGTTCGACGCCGTCACCCGGGCGCTCGAGCAGTTCAAGGGGATCGACCGGCGGTTCGACCGGATCGGCACCTGGCGGGGCGCGGCGGTGATCGACGACTACGCCCACCACCCGGTCGAGGTGGCGGCGACCCTGGCCGCCGCGCGGCAGGTCTGCCCCTCCGGGCGCATCCACGCCGTCTTCCAGCCCCACCTCTTCACGCGCACGCGGGACCAGGCGGGCGCCTTCGGCCGGGCGCTCCTGGGTGCCGACCGGGTGGTGGTGACCGATGTCTACCCGTCCCGCGAGCAGCCGATCGAGGGGGTCACCGGCGAGCTGGTGGTGGAGGCCGCCCGCGCCTCCGGCCACCGCCGCCTCGAGTACTGCCCGAGCTGGACCGACGCGGCGGAGGTGCTGGAACCCGAGGTCGCGCCCGGCGATCTGGTGATCACCCTGGGCGCCGGGGACATCTACAAGCTGGCACGAGAGCTGGCAGACGCCGGAGAGGGCGCGGCGGACCGCTCCCGTCGACCGGGAGAGGAGGTCGCCCCATGAGAGCACCGAGGGATACGGCCCGCCCTCCGCTGCCGGCGTCGGACCTGGCCTCGGTGCCGAGGCCGGGCGCCCCGATCTGGTCGCCCGCCGACCGGACGCCGAACCCGGCGCGCCGGTCCCGCGGCGAGGTGCTCCCGTTCCGCCGCCGGCGCGGTCTGCCGGTGCGGCGGAGGAGTCGCCTGGCGAGCTTCGTGCGGCCGTTCCTGGCGGCGGTGGCGATCGTCGGCATTCCGGCGGCGGCGCTGTGGTGGTCGGGCACGTCTCCTCGCTTCGCCCTCGCCGACCTCGAGGTGCGTGGCTCCGAGCGGGTCAGCGAGTCCTGGGTGCGCGGCCAGCTCGCCGGCCTGGTGGGCCACAACCTGGTCTGGATGCCGCTCGACAGCGTCGAGCGCACCCTCTCGAGCCACCCGTGGGTGGCCGGGACCGAGGTGACCAAGGAGCTGCCGGACCGGCTGCGGGTGGTCGTCGTCGAGCGGCAGCCGGCGGCTCTGCTCGTGACCTCCGGCGAGCGTTTCTGGGTTGGTGCGGACGGCGCGGTGATCGCCCCGGTGGAGCCGGAGGGGGCGCCGACCGCGGAGCCGCAGCCGGTGCCGCCGACGGACCTTCTCGAGGTGCGCTGGCTGGCCGAGACCGCCGGCTCGCCGACCGGCGGAGAGGGGGGTGGGCCGGCGAGGCGTCAGCGCATTCTCGCCGCCGCCCTCGGAGCCGTGGACGTGCTGGAGAAGACCGCGCCGGAGTGGGGCCGGGCCCTTTCGGGAGTGGAAGTCCTCGGGGACGAGGAGTTCCGTCTGGAAGGGGACGCCGTCCCCTTCCCGCTGTTGGTTCGCTCCGAAGGCGGTCCCGGCGCGCCCGGCCGCCAGCCCGACGAGCTGGCGACGCGCATTCGCCGCCTCGAAGAGATCTTGCCGGAGCTTCAGGCTCGCCTTCCCGAGCCGGCTTCGGTCGACTTGCGTTTCAGAAACCGAATCGTCGTGCGGCCGGCGGTCGCAGCGACCCCATGGACCGCCGAACGCCAGAAGAGGGGGGCCTGATGCCCAGACCGGAAGACTATTTCGTTGCGATCGACGTGGGCACTTCGAAGGTCGGAGTGCTGATCGGTCAACGGGACGATGGCGGCGACATGGAGGTCGTCGGCAAGGGGCTCGCGCCCAACCGCGGCACCCGCCGGGGCAACATCGTCAACGTGGAGGCGACGGTCGAGGCGCTGCGCCAGGCCACCGAAGAGGCGGAGGTCATGGCCGGGGTGGAGGTCTCCCGCTCGTGGGTGGGCATCGCCGGCTCCGACATCCGCAACGTCAACTCCCGCGGCATGGTGAGCGTCGCCCGGCGCGATCGGGAGATCACGCGCCAGGACATCGATCGCGTGCTCGAGGCTGCCCAGTCGGCGGCGTTGCCGTCCGACCGGGAGATCCTCCACGCAATCCCGCAGGAGTTCCTGGTCGACGAGCAGGGCGGGATCGTCGATCCCCTCGGCATGCTCGGCAGCCGGCTGGAGGTGACGCTCCACCTGGTGACCGGCAACGTCACCCGCACCAAGACCCTTCTGACTTGCGTCAACCGGGCGGGCATCGAGGTGAGCGAGCTGGTGTTCGAGCCGCTCGCCACCGCCGAGGCGGTGCTGACGCCGGACGAGCGCGAGCTCGGCGTGCTGCTCATCGACCTGGGCGCCGGCACCACCGAGTACGCCCTGTTCATGGACGGCTGCATCCAGCACAGCGCCGTGCTGCCGGTGGGCGCCGGCCACTTCACCAACGACCTGGCGATGGTGATGCGCACGCCGTTCGCCGAGGCCGAGCGGATCAAGGTCAAGAGCGGCTGCTGCCTCCAGAGCCTGGTGACCGGTGACGAGGGCGTCTCGGTACCGACGGTGGCCGGCGGCGCTTCCCGTGTGGTGCCGAAGCGGGAGCTGGCGGAGATTCTCCAGCCGCGGGCCGAGGAGCTGTTCGAGCTGATCCGGAGCGACCTGGCGAAGCACGGCTGGGACGAGGCCTTGCGCGGCGGGGTGGTCTTGACCGGCGGCGGCGCCCAGCTCGACGGGCTGCTCGAGATGTCCGAGCAGTTCTTCGACTCGGCGGTGCGCCACGGGCTGCCCCAGGGCCTGCGCGGCCTGGTCGACGTGATCAAGTCCCCGGCCTGGGCGACCGCCTCCGGCATGCTGCTCTACGGCATGCACGCCGAGGAGCGGCGCGGCCGGCAGAGCCGCCGCGGTGGCTGGACGATCAAGAACGTGATGGGCAACTTGAAAGGGATGTTCTCGGACCTGCTCTGAGCGCGAGCCTCTTCGAGGCTCCGCGAGGAGCTCACAAGAACCTACGGGGGGTAGGCACATGATTCTGTTCGACGATCAGGAGCTGACGGAGCGAACGCCGATCACGCTCGACGACGCCGCCGATTTACCCGCGGCGAACATCAAGGTCCTGGGGATCGGCGGCGGCGGCGGCAACGCCGTCAACCGGATGATCGACTCCGACCTGCGGGGCATCGAGTTCATGGCGGTCAACACCGACCTCCAGGCGCTACGCAAGTGCCGGGCGCCGATGAAGCTGCAGCTAGGCAGGGCGCTGACCCGGGGGCTCGGAGCCGGCGCCGACCCGGAGGTCGGCAGGAAGGCCGCCCTCGAAGACACCGAGGGCGTGCTCGAAGCCCTCGACGGGGCCGACATGGTGTTCATCACCGCCGGCCTGGGCGGCGGCACCGGCAGCGGCGCCGCGCCGATCCTGGCCTCGCTCGCCGCCGAGATCGGTGCCCTCACCGTGGCGGTGGTGACCAAACCGTTTGGCTTCGAAGGGCGCCGGCGGTTGATGATCGCCGACCGGGCGGTCGAGGAGCTGCGCACGGCGGTCGACACCTTGATCACCATCCCCAACGAGCGCCTGCTCAACTTCGTCGAGCGCGGCACGCCGCTGTCGGAGGCGTTCCGGATCGCCGACGACGTGCTGCGCCAGGCGGTCCAGGGGATCAGCGATCTCATCACCGTGCCGGGCGAGGTCAACGTCGACTTCGCCGACGTGCGCACGATCATGACCGGCATGGGCATGGCGCTCATGGGCACCGGCGTCGCCAAGGGGGACAACCGCGCGCTCGAGGCCGCCCAGCGGGCGATCTCGTCGCCGCTGCTGGAGGAGACCTCGATTCAGGGCGCCAAGGGCGTGCTGATCAACATCTCGGGCGGCCGGGACCTCACCCTCTACGAGGTGGCCGAGGCGGCCCAGATCATCGGCGAGGCGGTCGACCCGGACGCCAACATCATCTCCGGCATGGTGATCGACGAGACCCTCGAGGAGGCGATGAAGGTGACGGTGATCGCCACCGGCTTCGACGAGGTGGCCTCCGGCGAGCGCCCGGCGCCCCATCCGGATCTGGTGCGGAGCCGCGAGCGCCGGAGCGTCGGCGTCGAGGAGCGGGAGCCGGCACGGTTCGACCATCGGGAGCCGGCGGAGCCGGTGGAGCACCAGCCCCAGGCACCGGCATACCGCCGGCCCCAGCGTGGGCCGGAGCCGGCGGACGGCGGCGCCGAGGCCGAGCCGGAGATCCCGTTCTACCGCAAGGTACTGGCCCATCGGCAGACGGAGGACTCCGGCGGCTTCGGGCCCAACTGGTCGAACGTCGACGACTACGACATCCCGACCGTGCTGCGCAAGCAGATGGATTGACGCGGACCACGCTGCGTCCCGGGCCGCGGCCGGTCGTTCGTGCCGGCGGCCGGAGGCGCATCCTCCTAGCGCGTGTCTGTTGATGGATTGTGAGCCGTCCTGACCCCCCGTGACGGCTCCAACAAGGGCCGCGCCGGCAGAGATGCCGGCCGGCCTGTTCTTTCTGAGCCCGGATCTCTCACGAGTGCTCTGCCACGACGGCGGATCTGCCCACGTCTGCAGCGTTGCGCTCCGGCCTGATAGTCTTCGGCCTCGCACAAGTGTCCAGCTCCCGGCATGCCGGGAAGAGCCCGAACCGAATCCGACCCGAGAAACGATATGAGAACGCAGCGCACCGCGAGCATCGTCCTTTGTTCCGTCCTGTCCGTCGCCCTGATGGGCCTCGTCGCCTGTGGGGGAGGGGAGCCCGACCCCGACGTGGTCAAGCCGATCACATCTACGCAGCCGACGGCCGCTCCGGCCATGCCGGCGCCGGCCGCCGCCAGCGGTCAGCTCGACATCCAAATGCCCGAGTCCTGGGTCAACGAGCCGCCCTCCAACAGCATGCGCCTGCTCCAGGCGAGCATTCCCGGGGACGCCGGTGACGGCCAGTTCGCCGTCTTCTACTTCGGTCCCGGTGGTGGTGGTGGCGTCGAGGCCAACATCCAGCGCTGGCTGGGCCAGGTGTCGTCGGACGACGGCAGCGCCCCGGTCCGCGAGACCTTCGAGTCCGGCAACCTGACCATCCACACCGTGGAGGCGAAGGGCACCCTGACCTCCTCACCCATGAGCATGAGCGGCGCGCCGCCGGCTCCGCAGCCCAACTCCGTCCTGCTCGGCGCCGTCGTCGAAGGTCCGGGAGGCCCCTGGTTCCTGAAGGTCACCGGTCTCGAGGCGACGGTGGGCCCGCAGCGGGAGGCGTTCTTCGACATGGTCCGCAACTTGACCGTGAGCGGTGACGCCTAAGACGTCCGCGGGTTTTCCGCACTGAGACGAAGAAAACGGCCGGCGGGGATTCCGCCGGCCGTTTTGCGTTGGTGGAGATGGAGTTAGGAGTCGGGCTATTCGGGCGGCTCGTGCTCCTCGCCGCTCTCCTCGTGCTCGTGCTCCTCGCCCTGCTCGATGAGCTCCTGGTGCCGCTGCTCGAGCGCTTCCCTGCGCTCGTCGAGCTCCCGGTGGAGCTCTTCGAGCTCGTGCCGGTGTGCTTCCTGCTCGGCATCCATCCTCTGCCGCTCGGCGCGCATCGCCTCGCGCTCGGCCTCGAGCTCTGCGCGCGCCGCGCCCATCTCCCGCTCGACCTCCTCGCGGAGCCGGCGTTCGACGCGCTCCCGGTTCTGAAGGACCCGCTCCTCGACCTGGCGGAGATCCTCGCGGTCGGTCCGCTCGAGCTCCCGGTTCATGCGCTGGATGTCGCGGTTCATCCGTTCGACCTCGTGGTTCATCCGCTCGATCTCCTCGTGCGTCGGAACCGCCTCCGTGGCGAGCTGCCTGGCGAGCTCATGGAGCCGGGCGAGCTCCTCCTCGTTCGGCCGGGCTTGCTCCGCGATCCGCTGCGCCTCCTCTGACACCCTCCGGATCTCATCCGCGAGGCGCGCGCGCTCCTCGTCCGAGAGCTCGTGCACCGCGGTGACGCCCGCGAGGTGCTCGGAGAGGGTCATCTGGAGCTGCTCGACCGTCGCCTCGTGCACCGCCATCGACCGCTCGGCGGCCTCCTCGAGCTGCGCTGCGAGCGCCTCGATCCCCGCGAGCTGCTCCGGGTTGGGCGCATGACGGGCCAAGCTCTCGGCCAACTCGATGATCCTCTCGATCTCACTCTCCAGGTGAGGGTCGAGCTCGAGATCCTCCAGGTGCTCGAGGTGCTCCAGGTGCTCCAGATGCTCGAGGTGCTCCAGGTCGTCGTCGAAGGCTTCGTCGGGCTCCCACTCGCCGTGGAGCTCCCGGGGGAGGGCATGGTCGTGCTCGGCGGCCTCCGCCGGTTCCTGCCACTCCGGGGCCTCGTCGGCGGCCGACTCCGATACCGACTCCGATGCTGACTCCGATATGGGGGCCGCCATGACCGCGGCCTCCGCCGGCACCGCCGGTGCGACGCCGGGGGCCAGGCAACCGATCGCCAGAAGCGCGGCGGCGGCCAGCGGCAGGTTCCAGCGGCCCGGGGTGCGGCCCTCGTCCGCCGAGGCGCCGTCGAGGATCCGCCGCACCCGGCGCCCGAGGGCGCGCCGATCACCGGCCATGCCCGGCACCGGGCTCGCCAGGGGTGCCGGATCGAGGCCGGAGAGCCAGGTCGCCACGTCGGTCAGGGAGCGGGCGAGGCCGACCCGGTCGCCGGTCTGCTCGACCGCCCAGGTGTCGGACCGGTCCTCCGCGATCTCGAGCAGCCGCCTTCTCGCCACACGGTTGAGCGGCTGGAGGAAGAGCGCCGCCTCGATCGCCCGGAGAGCGAGGGTCCAGGCCGGGTCCCGCCGCTCGAGGTGCGCCAGCTCGTGGGCCAGCAGCCCCTCCTGGCGGCGGGGGCCGAAGGTCTCGAGAGCCCGCTCGGGAACGCAGATCTCGCGCTCCAAGATGCCGAGCGCGATCGGCACCGGCAGGCGCTCGCTGGCGCTCAGGCGAACCGGCCTGCGCCCCCTCCGGCGAAGGGGCCCCGCGGCGAGCAGCCGGTCGAGGGCACGCCGGGTGGGCCCCTCGTGGACCGTGCGCCGTCCCCGGAGCGTTCGGCAGAGGCCGATCCAGGAGAGGGCCAGAAGGGTGAGGCCCGCCGTGGCACCGAGAATCCAGGCCGCGAGCACCAGGCGCTGCCAGCCCGGCACCAGGGCCGCCAGGGAACGGAGCCCCGGATGGGGCGTCGGCGACGTGGCGAGACCGGTCGGCTCCACGGCGAGATCGCCGGCCGGGGAGGCGTACGGCATCAAGGACGGCTCCGCCATCGTCGCGGTGCTCGCCGGTGCGCCCTCGGTGGCCCAGGGCGCGAAGGCCGGAAGATCGACGCCGGGGGCGTACGCCAGGCCGATCTGAAGCGTCGCGGTCAGAAGACCGCCCACCAGAGCGGTCTTCCAGAGCCGCTCCTCGGATGCGAGTGCCAGCGGCGCGTCGCGGTGGCCGAGCCACCGTGTGACCACCCAGACGGCGCCCAGAAGCAGTGTGCTGTGGATCAGATACGTGCCGAGCCAGGCCAGGGGGATCGAGGCGGTCATGTCAGCTCTCCTCTCGGGGTTCGGTGTGGTCTTGCTCGGCGATCAGCGACCGGAGCTGGTCGAGCTCCGCGGTGTCGATCTCGTGCTCGGCGAGCAGATGGCTCACCAGCTCCACCACCTCGCCTCGGAACAAGCGCTCCGTGAGCTCGCCCACCATCGTCCGGCGGACGGCGGCCTCCGTCACGGTCGGCCGGTACAGGTACTTACGGCCCTCTGTGCGGTGGGTTACCACGCCCTTGTCCTCCATCTTGCGGAGCATCGTGGCGATGGTCGTCGGCGCCAGATCCCTCTCCGCCAGGGCCCGGTGCACATCGGACACCGAAGCCTCCACGCGCTCCCACAACACCCGCATGATGGCGAGTTGGAGATCTCCGAGGTGGTGCTTGTCGCTCATGATCGTCGGCTCCTTTCGTCGACTACCCTGTTAGTATTACCTGGGTAGTAGTAGATGTCAAGGAGGAGAGGCGTCCGGGGACAAGCCCCGGACCTACAGGGATCAGCCTTCCCTTGCCTACCCTTGTTCTCCACCCATCGGGGCCAGCGGGCAGACGGC
>Ga0210122_1000645_pt1 | contig 12093 bp, 12 predicted proteins | sample Muzzi_CordB_D2_FD_185530 | JGI IMG/M metagenome (GOLD analysis project Ga0210122, IMG submission 185530) | Wetland microbial communities from San Francisco Bay, California, USA, that impact long-term carbon sequestration - Muzzi_CordB_D2 (SPAdes) | ecosystem: Environmental > Aquatic > Marine >... | reverse complement strand
AGCCGGCGCCTTCCTGTTGGATGGCTTCCAGAATGGTCGGATCTTCTATTTTGGTCAGTAATGATATCCGGTCATTTGAAATGCCGACCACCAGAATTGTGCCGGGGACCTTGACCAGAGCGATATTCTTTTTGATCCCGATATACTGACTGGCAATCACTTTGATCAGTTGCCCGTTAGCGCCCCCGGCATCTCTTTTCATATAGCGCTTCATCAGGTAAAAAACGACGAGTAGCCCCCCCAGGACGATGCCCAGTGCCGCCAACATTTGAAATGCGCCTGATAGCACGTCCGGAGTTGAATTCATCGCAACCTCTCAATACGTTCCATGGGACTGATCACTTCGGTCAGGCGAACCCCGTATTTCTCATTAACGACCACGACTTCTCCCCTGGCGATCGGTTTTTGATTCGCCAAAATATCCAGGCTTTCGCCGGCCAGCTTGGTCAGTTCTATAACGGAGCCTTGCCCGAGCTTGAGCATATCATTGATCAGCATTTTGGTTCGTCCAAGTTCAACGGTCACCTCCAGCGGGATGTCCAGAACAAATTCCATGTTCACAGATCCATCCCCGGCGGAAGCGTTGTGCGGATTGCGCGCGGCATTGCCGGATGAAGCCTCCCTGGATGCTTCGGAATCGGTATCCATGGGATCCGGCTGTTCTATGTTTTTATCGGATGTGGCCATACCTATTTGGTGCCTCCCTTCTTCTGGTGCAGTGCTGCAATCTCAACGGCTCGGTTTCCTTTAATAATGCCCGGATAACCCAGAAATTTGGGAATATGATCAACGGTCAGGGTCACCAAATCTTCCGGGCCCGTGTTGAGCTGAATGATATCGTCGATTTGAAGATCCAATAAGTCTCGCACGCTGCGGGTGGTGATTCCCAGTTCCGCCGTCAGCGTTACCGGTGTATCCTGCAGCAGCATTTCCAACTGTTTGCACCAGTTGTGATCCATGTCTTTTTCGCGCAGGTATTTGGTCGACAACTTGTCCTTGATCGGTTCCAGCATTAGGTACGGGATGCAGATGTGAAGATTGCCGGAAAACTCCTGCCCCTTGACGCTGAACACGATCACAACCATCAGGTCATTCGGTGAAGCCAGGTGAACGAAGTCGGGTTTTATTTCGGTTTTTCTAAGGACCACCTTGATCGGGCCGACAATTGTCCAAGCTTTTTGCAGGCTCGCCAAAACCTCCAGTGCAAATTTTCGCATCATCCGTTGCTCGATTAGAGTAAACTCGCGCATTCGCTCGGTGGGTTTGCCGTCTCCGCCGAACATGCAATCGATCAGCGAATACACCAGACGGGGTTCGACCGCCAGCATGGCCGATCCGATAAGTGGCTCCATCGCAAAAATCGTAAAACTCGTCGGATTGGAAAAGGCGTTGATACATTCGGTATATTTCACCATTTCAGTGGATACAAATTCCACCTCGATGGATCGTTGCAGTGATGACGAAAAGGATGTGCTCTGCAGTCCGGCTAATTTGTCATATACTTCTTCCAAAGCATGAAATTGATCTCGCAGCATGATGTTTTGGGAAGTCAGATTATAGGCAAGAACTTCTGCTTCCTGCTTTACCTCTTCCTCAAGATCGACCTCTCCCTTATCCATGGCCGAAAGGAGGGCATCAATTTCTTCCTGAGTAAGTATCTGATCAGACATACAGGCAGCCTTTACTGGACCACAAATTCTTTAAAATAGATATTGGTTATCTTGCCCAGGGTTAAAAACCCGTTGAGCGTCTCTAGAATTTGATCTCTGAGCGCAATTTTGCCTTCCACCGAGCTGATATCTTCAAAGCGTTTGGAGGGCAGAATCATTAATATGCTGTCCCTTACCTGGGGCAGACGCTTGTCAAGTTCGGATTCCAGCTCGGGAATTCCCAGTTCTAAATCCATGGTAACTCTTAAGTACCGGTTGCCGCCCTTATCGGCGAGGTTGACGATAAAGGTTTCCAGCGCATAAATCGTTCCCAGGGGGTGTTCAATAGCGCCTGATTGACCGGGTTGGACACCGGCATTGGCGTTGGTCTGCATATTAATTGCAGAAAGTTTGTTCCACATCAAAAACAGTCCGCCGCCCATTCCAAGCATAAAAATCATCAGGACACCAATGAGTATTATCAGAACTTTATTTGACATTTTGCTACTCATCCTCCGTTACCAGTACGATTTCCACCCGCCGGTTTTTGGCGCGACCGGCCGGTGAATTGTTGGACACCAGCGGTCTTGATTTGCCATAACCGACCGCAGAAAGCCTTTGGGGATTAATTTTGCCGACATCGACAAAATATTTCACGACACTGACGGCTCTCGCAACAGACAATTCCCAGTTCGATGGAAAGCGATCGGTGTGAATCGGCACATTGTCTGTGTGACCCTCAACCCGCACCGAATAGGAAATTTTATGAATCAACAGCACCATTTTATCCAGGAAAGCAAAACCGCCGGCATTGATGTCGGACCTGCCGAAATTAAAAAATAAACCATCTGCAAATGATATGTGCACACCTTCTTTAGTTTTCCTCACGTTAACCCCTGGTTGCACCGCAAACTCGCCAAGGGCCTCGTCGATTGCGGCCGCCCCGGCCGGCTCGTCCTCAAGGGCCGTCTCGTTTTCGGCCTGGGTCGATTGCCCCTGACGGGTCACCGGCGATGGTGATTGCTGTACGGCAATCGAAACTCTGGAGCCTGCTCCCAAAATTCCAAGGCCGCTTTGTAAGGCATTTTGAAATTCCATGATCATGTTGTTGTTTATGGTTCCCATGGTGAACAGCAGCACAAAAAATACCATTAACAGCGTCATCAGGTCATTGAAGGTTGTCAACCATCCGGCTGAATTGGAGCCGCTTTCCGGCGCCTGTTGGATATTTCGATTCCTCAAGGCTGGGTCTCCACCGGCCGGCCGGTTCCGGCGGGATTCAGAAAAACGATCTCAACCCGGCGGTTTTTGGCCCGGTGCGCGATGCTGTCATTGGGACCAATCGGTTGATACTGGCCGAAACCTTCCGCCGAAAGCCGCCCGCCGGAGATTCGGTATGTCTCAGAAAAGTACCTCAACACGTTGACTGCCCGGGCCGTGGACAATTCCCAGTTCGAAGGGTACTGTGCGGTGTTGATCGGCACATCGTCCGTGTGCCCTTCGACACGCACCTCGTAGGAGGTTTTCGCAATAATCGCACCGATTTTCTGAAGCAAGGGGATGGCCGTCGACGAAATATCCGCCACTCCGGCATCAAACAAAGCGTGATCTGCCAGGCGCATCACCAGTCCTTTTGATGAGTGAGTTACCACGATATCGTTCTGATGGCTCTGACCTTCGGCCAGGGCTTTTAAATCCGCGTAAATCTGAGCCAGCGGACTGTCGCTGTCCACCATTTCGGCTGAATTCGGCACGATCGCAGCACCCCCATCAACTTTGAGCCCGCCCGGCAAAATACTGACGGCTTCAACAAAAGACTTTGCAAATCTCATGATTTTGGCTTCTTGGATGCTCGAAAAAGAACTCAGCATAATAAAAAAACAAAGCAGGATCAGGACAAAACCGGAATAGACAATTTCCCAGCCGCCGCCGGCTGAACCCGCGTCCTTTTTCATATGGCTTTTTTTCTTTGCCAGCGTCACTCTGATTCACCGTAACCATTCAGGCCGCAGCCAGTTCTTCATCGGCTGCCAGCCGTGCCTTGGGAGCTAAAAATGCCTTCAGTTTTTGTTCCACGACCCGATGGTTGTCACCGGATTGGATGGAAATGACGCCTTCCAGCACCATTTGTTTGAAAAGTATTTCCTGCTTGCTTCTGGTTTTCAATTTACCGGCCACCGGAAGAAACACGAGGTTCGCCAGCAGGGTACCGTAAAAAGTCGTCAACAGCGCCACGGCCATGGGTGCTCCGATTTGACTGGGATCCTCCATTTGCATCAGCATCTGCACTAAGCCAATAATCGTTCCGAGCATGCCGACGGCCGGCGCAAATGTTCCCATGGTACTGAAAATATCTGCGCCCAGCCGATGTCGTTCTTCCACATAAATTATTTCGGTGGTCATCACATCTTCAATTGAACTGGATTCCATTCCATCAATGGCCATTTGAATGCCCTGGACCAGAAAAGGATCCTCTATCTCAGCCAGTTTCGACTCGAATGAAAGAATCCCTTCCTGGCGCGCCTTTTTGGCAAATTCGGCAATCATGGGAATCAGGGCACTGACGGATTGTGATTTGTGCATAAACACATTTTTCGCGACCTTAAAAACGCGCAACACATCCGCCAATGGATATGCCAGCAATGTCGCCCCCATGGTCCCGCCGAACACGATCATCAACGACGGCGCATTGACAAACCATGATCCGTCGCCGCCCAGCAGGATGGAGATGATCACCAGGCCGAAGGAAACCAGGATTCCAGTTAGGGTTGCAATGTCCAAACGCGGACTCCTTTGGATATCGGGTTACGATGGATATTAATCAAAACAGTCCGACAAAAGTAAGGATTGCGCATCGGGCGAATCGATTTCGACTTTATTTAGCCACCGCCCTACGGCCGCAAGGATTGTATACCCGCCGGCCTATCCGGGCAGCAATCCATCATAATAACCGAAATAGGAAAATAATTGATATGTTATGAAAGCAAGTATTGTGCCACAGACGGGAGCGGCAAGGCCTCCAGACAACGGATGGCCTTGGGCCGCCAATGCGGCGAAACGCTGTGAAATAAATTGGAAAATAATTGGCGGTATGATGGTGTATGATAAATACCTGAATTTTGCACGCAAATAATCCTCGGCCATTTTCGAAATTAATTTCTGAAATCGACCTGGCGCAACGATTGTCGGGTTAAAATTCAGGTATCTATTTTGTCCTGTGTCTATTGGCGATTCGCTAACGTGAACCGAATGCTGAATCGGGCAAAGCCTACACAGCACTCGGGTCAGGCGTCAATTTTGGTAGTTCTGAGTCAACTCTTTGACGATGCAATCGGTAGAAATCGGAACAGGAGTCGGGATCACTTTACCCGATCAGCAGGCGGCATCCTAAATTTCCGGCCCGACACCCGTTCCATCTCGGAATGACAATTGACGGCCCGCTGATAATCGACGATACGCTCGGAAATTTCCTCGATGGGTTCCTTAACCATAACTTTGTCATGGTTGGTGAAAGTGATAACCGTATCGGGCGTTGCCTGCAGCGATTGTATCTTTTCAACATTGATCACCATGACGGAATCATTTAGACGGGTCACCTTAATCATCTCTACCTACTTTCCTTTTATATTTAGGCAAGGTTTTAGAGTTCAGGTTTCACACCTCCAGCCTAAAAGCCTACGGGCTGGATGGTGTTCAGATTTCAGTTCTCAGGGCAAGACCGCCGTACCTGACACCTGAACCCTTAATAATGCGTCAACCACACCGAAACCTAAAAGCACGGTCTTATTGGTTTGTGAATTCGCTAATTATTACCTCTTAATATTGATCAATTCCGCTAAGATTTCATCACTGGTGGTGATGACTCTGGAGTTGGCCTGAAACGCCCGCTGGGTCGTAATCATTTTGACGAACTCCTGGGCCAGGTCGATATTTGACATTTCAATGGCCCCGGGGGTGAGGCTTCCCAACCGGCCGTTGCCCGCAACCCCGGGCAACGGCTGTCCGGATTGCAGGGATTCGGCATACAGGTTTTGCCCCAGTTTGGTCAGACCATCGTAGCTGGGAAAATCGGCCAGCGCAATCTGGTAAGTCGGGGTTAACTGACCATTGGAGTAAGCGGCCGTCACCACGCCGTCTTCATCCACCGAAATACTCTGCAATACGCCGGAAGCATATCCATCCTGGTATTGGAAGGTCATACTGGATGAAGATGCATATCCGGTGATATCCCCGAGGCTCGTGCCGCTGGTATCATAAAGGTCCCAGGTTACCGACAGCGGCGTGGTGGCACCGTTGGCCAGCGTGATGGCGATAGTTCGGTCAGCCGCAGGCGCCGTTAAATTCCCGTTGCTATCAAAGGTCACTGCTGCAGTCGCGGCTCCGTTAATGGTAGCCGGACCGTTGGGCGCCGGCACGGAAGCCGCCACCGACCAGGTTTGGGCGGCGGCCTGTTTGGTAAAGGTCAACGTCAGGGGAATGGCATTTCCCAGGGAGTCAAAAACGGACTGCGAAGTCGAATAGGTGCCATTGGTTGCAGTTTGAGAATTCAAATTGATGTCGACTGTAAATTCAGTCGTGGCCGAGGGCGGTGAAATCCTTTCTCCGGGAATGCTGATGGTTGTGAGGTTTCCCAAATTGCCGCTGGCATCGATCTGGTATCCCTGCACTAAATAACCATCCGGATTGATCATATCGCCGCCTTCATCAAGATGAAACAGCCCGGCGCGCGTGTAGAAATTAGCACCGGAATCATCCTGCACGATAAAGAAACCCTTGCCGTTGATCGCCAGATCAGTGGCACTGCCGGTGTTTTCCATTGAACCCTGGGTCCACAACGGACTGGTCCCCCAGAATTCAACTCCGCGGCCGATTCCGCTACTGACAGAGCCGCTCAGAGACTGACTCAGAACATTGGCAAACGAAGAACGGTTGGCTTTAAATGCGGTGGTATTCACATTGGCGATGTTGTCGCCAATTACCGTCATGGCCGTTGCGTTGGCGTTAAGACCTGAAATTCCTGCAAATAATGAACCTATCATGGTTAATTTCCTCCATTGATTACGGGGTTGGATGATTGGGCCTGCGCGGCCGCCTGACTTGATTCCGGGATGTCATTTATTTTTGCTTCTTGAGGTGGGGCAACTTCAATGACATCTCCCAGGGCAATTTTTTGATCTCCGGAGATCAAATAAGTCGTGCTATTGTCAAAGGTCACTTTATCCACCGTGCCGCTGAAAAAAGTGGTTGCGGCGATGTCCCGGCCATCGGCATCAGCGGCCAGGATTTCAAACGTATAATTTCCGCCGGCCACCCGGTTGCCGTTGTTATCCGTGCCGTCCCAGAACAGGGAGTGCTGTCCGGCACTCAAATTGTTGCTTTCAAAATCCGCAACAAATTTGCCGGTGCTGTCGTATATATTGGCCACGGCCAGCACGGCATCGCCATCCAGCTCGAAATCACATTTAACCGGGCCATCATCGCTTAGCTGAATCGAATTGCCGTTGGCGGTAATGGTCTTGCCAATCAGAGAAACCGCCTGGGAATTATTAATTGAAGCTTGAAAGTTTTTTAATTCCATTAAATTTTCATTGACGTTGCTCAGCTGCTCGAGCGAGCTGAACTGGGCCAACTGCGCCGTGAACTCAGTACTGTCGGTTGGATTCAGCGGGTCCTGGTTCTGCAGCTGGGCAATCAGAAGGTTTAAAAAATCATCCTTGCCCATCACGCCGGTCTGGGGGGTGGCGAGCATTGCCGCACCGGATGTACTTGAAGCTATCTCATTGGTTATCATATCTATTTCCCTTCATCGCCTGAACATAAATTCTCTCAAAGAAAAAGTTCTGCTTATGCAAAATAGTCCACCGTGGGAGCGCCGACTGCGGTGCGTGGCGGGTTCCGGGGGGCATTTTGCTTTTGTTGCGGGGGACGATCTTGGTTGCGGTGGTCGGCAGTGCTCTGGCGGGTTTTTGCCTGTGCCAGTTTTTCTCTGGAATTGCCCGAGTCCTCCGGGTCACCGGAAACCGAAACCTCCAGTTTGTCAACCTCCAGTCCCTGCTGCTGAAAACCGGCTTTGAGCTGGTGAACATTGCTCTCGATCATGTCCTTGACGAATCCGTGTTCGGTCACAATTTTTACCGTCACCTGTTGATTTTCGGTAATCACCTGCATCCGGATATGACCGAGAAAATCGGGTTTGAGATCGATTTTGGCTTCATGCTGGCCGTTTCTCAGATGGATTGCGGCCTGTCGCACGATTTGATCGGCGGCCTGATTTCGCAGACTGTTCTGACCGGATTCCGGTTCCTTGGGGGACGATGCGGCCTCAACAGCTTTTTCCGCGTTTTGACCCGATGCGTTCAGCAGATTGTTATCATTGGTGCCGGCTTCCGTTTTGCTGACTTTGCTGACCGTCTCCTCATTCATGCCGGATTCCACCTTAAAGCCGCCTTCTTTTGCCGGCTGGGCTTCCTGAAGAACTTTCGAATGCGATTCTTCACCGGAGGGGTTCTGGATTGGACCCTCGGAAACGTTGCCGGCGCCTGAATTTATGCCGGAGGATGGGGCTGGTTTCAGGGGCTGACGGTCTGAAGTGTTCTCAGTGCCGGCCGGCTGATTCTGGTCCGGCGCCGCTGCCGACTGGCCGGAAATTTCTGTGCGGTTGGGAGCTCCGGAATCACGCCAGATACCCGACGCGTCTTTGATTGTTGATGAGACGCAATCTGCCTTCTCAGCCAGATTGGTTGCTGACATGTCCGGCTGGGTTTTAGGATCGGGCTGGGGAGTAGCGGTTGTCAATTTTACCGGATCCATTTCGCTCCGGTTTTCCGATTGAGATGCAACGGCAGAATCTGCAGCTGATGGCACGATCCCGGTTCCACCGACCGCCTCGGCGATAACTCCAGCTGCTGCCGGCATCGTCCCTGACGGCTTCGCACCCGATGCATCCTCCCCTAACAGTAATCCGGAAGTTTCTTTCTGATCCTGTAGGCCGGAAATGAGTCCTTTTAACCAGTGATTAAATTGAGCCAGATCCGTCATCTGATTCGGGCTGAGACCCCGGCCGGAATTTCCCTCAAGCGGTGCCGGAATCTTTGCTTCCAGGGCATTGGCGATAAGTTGCTGTAAACTTTCGAATCCCGCCTTCAGATCAGCCGTCGGAACAAATTGGTTTTGCTGAAGGCGGGCCATCAACATTTTAATCGCAGCCAGTTGATTCGCGTCTGCTGGATTTACACCTGCCATATTGGGAGAGTTGGATCCCCCAATGGCATCATGCAATCCCATATCCTTTAACCATTTAATCAAGGCCATAAAATTCCATTCAGTCGGCATCGGATCCGGTTCTGCCTCCGACTCATTTTGCGCGGTCATCTCAACTTGCGTGGCCGCATGGTCTGATGCCTCTCCAATTTCGCCCGCCATGGCCGCACCTGTTTTGGCCGGCACGGAGGTCCGGGATGATCGCTCTTTACCGGCAGGCGGTGGCTGTTTCGTTGACATTCGATCTTGCGAAATCTGTTTCAGGGTGGCTAAAAAATTTTTGCCGTCATCTTGCGGCGATTTATGGTATGGCTGAATCCTGGAAGACCGATCCAAGCCCGAAGGTCCGGCCTTATCATTCTGAATTCCGGTTGACGGATTCCGGGGTATGGACTGTGAAAAAATTAAATCGCTGGGCATTGGGCACTATCCTCAAAGCTATGGATTTATAATAAAGGGGCCTTCATTTATTTTCCGACTTTTTATTAGCAGGTAGCGTGCCAAACTCTTACAAGGATCGATCAGTCAAAATCCAATCTGTCATGATATTGTATAAGCACCTAAAATGTTAAGACAAATAAACATATATGGCAGAAATATTTTACGCATTGTCCGGAAAATTTTATCTTAGTTTTGGGCCTGGATCGGGCCTGTAAAAAATTCATAGGCAATAATTTCCCCTGAATGGCAAACTTTACCGGAAAGGTGAATGAAGGCGGACATGATAGTGGGGATGGTAGGCGGAAAAGCAGTCTTAGGTTTCAGGTGTTCCGCCGCGGACCGCTGGCCACGAGCGTGAAGTCTGATCGAAAAAGAAACTTTGGAGTTTGGTAATGGAAGTTAGAAAAACTAATTGCGAAGTGTGGAACGCTGATCCTGAAATCTCAATAAATTATCAATTCAAATCATCGTCAGGCCTTTGTCCTTTCTCCTTTAGCCTTTCACCTTTGAGCTTTCGGCTTTAAGCTTCCAACACACTGGGTGCTATGCTTTCCGCCCCCTGCCCTCTGCCCCCCCGCACCCCGGGACCCCAGACCCTGTCAGCACCTTTGAACCCGGAACCCTGAACCTTTGAACCTTGGGACTACATCTTCCGCACGTGTCTCGTTGAAGCCACTTCATCCATGAGTTTTCGTTCGTTTTGCATCATTTTTTGCTGGTAGGCCAGCCATTGCTTTTCTTTGAGCTTCTCAAGGGTTTTTCGCTTTTTCACGATGCCGATCAACTCGTTGCGTTTTTGGTTGACCTTCTTGGTGGCTTCACGCACGCAGTTTTTTTGAACCTTAATTTTATTGGACAGCTGTTGGATATAATTTACCGATAAGATGATATCGGCCACGTTGATATTATCTTTTTGTTTGGCCTGCAGCGTTAGAATATTTTCACGCTCTTCTTTTTTCTGCCGCCGCAGCTTGTCCTGCTCATCGACTAACTGTCTTTCAGTCTGAGCCAGTTGCTTTTGGCAGACCTCTTCCTGATGACGGCGATGGTTTAGAAGCGCTTCCAGATTAAATCGATACATGGGAAAGTTGAGGCATCCGATAGCTTAGAAATTACTTTAGTGCGCTTTAGGCACATTTATCCTTCGAACAGGGCATTCAGCTGAGCAATGCTGTCCTCAAAAATGACGGTCTCATCTATATCCTGGCGCATATATCGGTTTATCCGATCAATTATTTCAATCGCATGATCAATTTTTGAGCTACTGCCGGACACATAAGCACCGATATTGATCAAATCTTCCGCCTTGCGATACGTTGCCAGTATTTCTTTGAGCCGATTGGCATTTTTTTTGTGTTCATCATCGATGACGTCAACCATGACCCGGCTGATACTACCCAGTACATCAATGGCGGGATAGTGATTTTGGATGGCAAGCTCCCGCGATAGATTGATATGGCCGTCCAGTATGGACCGCACCGCATCGGCAATGGGTTCGTTGGTATCATCGCCTTCCACTAGTACGGTATACAAACCGGTGATCGTGCCATGATTGGCCGAAGTTCCCGCCCGTTCAAGCAGTTTGGGCAGGATGGTAAAGACCGACGGCGTATATCCCTTGGTTGTCGGCGGCTCTCCCAGGGCCAATCCGATCTCCCGTTGGGCCATGGCAAAGCGGGTAACCGAATCCATCATTAAATTTACATGGCGACCCTGATCCCGAAAATATTCGGCGATGGCTGTGGCGATAAAGGCCCCTCGCATTCGAATCAAGGGCAGACGATCCGAAGTGGCAACAACAATCACAGATCGGCTGAGTCCTTCCGCACCGAGTTCTTTGTCGATAAATTCATTGACCTCCCTGCCCCGCTCGCCGATCAAAGCAATCACATTCACATCTGCTTTGGTCTTACGGGCAATCATCCCCAGCAACACGCTTTTACCGACCCCGGATCCGGCAAAGACGCCAACGCGCTGGCCGCATCCGACAGTTAACAATCCGTTGATAGCCCGGATACCGAGATCCAGCGGCTGCCGGATCCGTTGTCGCTGGAGCGGGTTCAAGACAGTCGCATAAATCGGATATTCGCATTCGGTCGAAACGGGACCCTTGCCGTCAATGGGATTGCCAAGGCCATCAATTACCCGACCCAGCAAACCCGGTCCGACCGGCAGCACGGCCCTTTGCTGGCGCGCCACGACTTTACATCCCGGTGCAATTCCATGAATTTCCTCCAGCGGCATCAACAGAACGTTATTATCTTTGAAGCCTGAAACCTCAGCCGCAATGGTCGAGTTCTGGCGGGTGGTATAAATATCACAGACCGTTCCCAGGCAGGAAACCGGGCCGTGGGCTTCGATTACCAGACCGACAACATTGGTGACACGCCCGACGGCGCGAATCGGGCAGGTCCTTTCAAGACAGGTATGATACTTGGTTAAATCAAGGCTGCTGTTCATGGGCTAATTAATTAATATTGTATTATGAATATAATAGGTTATCGGACTTTTTGAAATTGGATATGAAGGCTTTAACTTTCAGAGCATGATTTCTCCAGCGCAGTTCGAAAGGATTCTTCGACGGCTTGAAGCTGCTTTTCAATCCGGGCATCAATCTCACCCGAATTGGTTTGGATGACACAGCCTCCGCTCTGAATATTATCCTCAGCCTCGAGTGTGACATTATCAATATCACCTATCAAATCAGAGAATTGAATCTTGGTCTCGTTGATAAACTGCAGGT
>Ga0210122_1000643_pt1 | contig 12100 bp, 10 predicted proteins | sample Muzzi_CordB_D2_FD_185530 | JGI IMG/M metagenome (GOLD analysis project Ga0210122, IMG submission 185530) | Wetland microbial communities from San Francisco Bay, California, USA, that impact long-term carbon sequestration - Muzzi_CordB_D2 (SPAdes) | ecosystem: Environmental > Aquatic > Marine >... | reverse complement strand
CTGCTATTGACGCTCGGTCCAGCCCGGCACCCGGCCGCCCCTGTGCGGCGTCATCGTCCGCGCTGCCGGCACGATTTGCGGGTTTCCCGCATAGTCGCGCTTTCTTGTCCTGCTGACTTGCCGAGGCACGGCGGATGTCAGTCACAAATTGCATGGTTGCAACTGCCGGAGTTCCGGACGTATTTGCTGCCGTTTTGCATGCCATCAAATTGACACAATAAGGTCGGCCGCCCACCTTTTTGGCCTGCTTCAATCCCATTGAGTTGCTTGACATTATTGTCATCAGCTACTATCGTGCATTATTGTGGGAATTAGTGGGAAATAATGGTGCTTGGGTGGGAATCAAGTGTTTTTCGGTGAGACAGCCATCAACCTGGATGCGAAAGGCAGACTCGCGGTACCGGTGCGTTACCGTGAAGCCCTCGTCGCAGAGTGCGATAACCGCCTGGTGCTCACCTATAGCGCATTCGATTCAGGTGCCTTGTGGCTGTATCCGGAAAAGGTCTGGCAGCACGTCCGTGACGAGGTCATGGCTTTACCGAATTTCAACGCCAGCCACAGAAGCCTGCAGCGCCGATTGGTGGGCAGCGCCACGGCCGTGGAGCCGGATGGCAGCGGCAGGATACTGCTGCCGCCCAGCCTGCGGCAGGTAACGGGGCTGGAAAAACGCGTTGTGTTGCTCGGCATGGGCAATCGGTTTGAGATCTGGAACGAGAATACGCTGAACCAGAAACGCGCCGAGGAAGAGGCGCATTTGCAGGAGCGGGCGTCGGAGGAAATGTCCCGGCTGGTGCTTTAGGGCCTGCCAGTTCCATGCGGATGCCCAGGCCCTGGGAAATTCGACAAACGGGAGGAGGTTATCAGGACCAGGATTTTTGACCGGAGCAGATGAATACATACCAGCACCACCCTGTCTTGCTGGATGAGGTTCTGTCATCTCTCCGGGTTCGGGCGGACGGAATCTACCTGGATGCGACTTATGGCAGGGGAGGACACAGTCGGGCGATCATGGCGAGGCTGTGTGAGAAAGGACGCTTATTTACACTGGACAAGGATCCGCAGGCGGTCGCGGCGGCTCGGGAGGAGTGGGCGGAAAGCGCCAATTTCTCCGTCGTTCAGGGTAGTTATGCGGAGATGGACCGCTGGGTCCGGGAGTGGCGAATAGAAAGAAACCTGGATGGGGTGTTATTCGATCTTGGAGTTTCTTCACCACAACTGGACGATCCGGCAAGAGGTTTTTCCTTTGGCAAGGAGGGACCGCTGGATATGCGGATGGATCCAACAAAGGGCGTGTCGGCCGCCGATTGGCTGGCGGACGTGCCGGAACGGGAAATGGCCCGTGTGTTTTGGGAGTTTGGAGAGGAGCGCCACGCGCGCAGGATTGCCAGGAGTATCGTGAAAGCCCGGCAGCGTCAAAAGATCGAAACCACCACGCAATTGGCGGAATTGATCGGGCAAACGATAGGCAAACACGAAAAAAAGCATCCGGCTACACGATGCTTCCAGGCAATCCGAATAGCTGTAAACAACGAACTGGGTGATCTGGCTCTCGGGCTGGAATCGGCAATCAGGCAATTGCGCCCGGGCGGGAGGCTGGTGGTTATCAGCTTTCACTCGTTGGAGGATCGCCTGGTCAAGCGGACGTTCAGAGCGGCCGTGAGACCAGGCGAAGTCCGCCGCAACATACCTGAGCACCCGGATTGGTCGCCCAGCCTCAAGCTTGTCGGCAAAGCCATTCGCCCCTCCACGCAGGAGATTTCTGCAAACCCAAGAGCACGCAGTGCGGTCATGCGGGTTGCGGAGAAATTAGGGCGGAGTAACTAGTGTTCCTTCAAGGTGATAATTGCGGATCCAGCGCCCCTTTGGGGTTTGGCAGCAAGACGCAGTGTGCAGTAAATGGCGCGTCCTTTACCGGCACTGCAACGCAGCCGCGGAAGCCCATAGGAGCGCCCAGCGGGTTGACCTGTCAACGCCCATGGGCGGCGTTGCACCTCTTGCCAGGGACCCTGCCATCACCTTCGAGATGCGCCGTGCCACGAACGCTGACAAGCCAACTGTATCCGTCATTTGAAGGAGCACTGACTTGAAGTCACCGATCTTTATTCTGACGCTGGTACTGGTACTCGATGTTATTTCCGCGCTCGGCGTGGTTTACACGCGCAATCAGAGCCGTCTGCTGGCCATGGAACTGGGGAAACTGGACCTCAGCCAGGACGAGGGCCTGGCGGAGTGGAGCAGGCTGCAGATCGAGCAGGCGTGGCTGGCGGACGCCAGCGTGATCGAGAAGAAAGCGCACCGCCTGCTGCACATGCAACAGCCCGCAAAGACCGAAATACTGGTGGTCAGGCCTTGAGCGCAAAAAGCCAACAGGAGGCACCCAGCAAGCGGCTCTTCGCCATGCTGTTGATCTTCGGCTTGTGCGCCATCGCGCTCATTGCCAGGGCCGTGAATTTACAGGTCATGGAGACCGACTTCCTGCAGGGTCAGGGAGAGGCCCGTTATCTGCGGGAAGTCACCATTCCCTCCACGCGGGGTGTCATCAGCGACCGCAACGGTGAACCGCTGGCCGTCAGCACGCCGGTGGATTCGGTTTGGGTGAACCCGGGGCAATTGCTCGAATACCCGGAGAAGATCAAACCGCTCGCCAAACTGCTGGGCTCCGATGCCGACGAGATCGAGCGCAAGCTCACGCAAAGGTCGGGCAAGGAGTTTGTCTGGCTGCGGCGGCGCTTGAATCCTGACCTGGCTGCCCAGATCAGCAGCCTGCGGACCCCGGGTGTGTATCTGCAGAAAGAATACCGCCGTTTCTATCCCGCGGGCTCCATCGCGGCGCACGTCATCGGTTTTACCAATATCGACGATGTCGGCCAGGAAGGGCTGGAACTCGCCTATGACAGCTGGCTGGCGGGCAGCCCCGGCCTCAAGCGCGTTATCCGCGACCGCAAGGGCCAGACCGTCGAGGAAGCCGTGCTGGTGAAAGAGGCGAACCCGGGCAAGGACCTGCACCTGACGATCGACAAGCGTTTGCAGTATCTGGCATACCGCGAGTTGCAGAGCACCGTCTTGAAGCACGGGGCCCGCTCCGGCAGCGTGGTCGTGCTGGATGTCGAAAGCGGGGAAGTGCTGGCCATGGTCAACCAGCCGTCCTACAACCCCAACGACCCGGGACATGACACGGATGGTATGCGCAACCGCGCGGTAACCGACGTCATCGAACCCGGCTCGGTGATGAAGCCGATCGCGATGGCCTCGATACTGGAAAACCATATCGCGACGCCGGTGACGCCGGTGGACACGGCGCCGGGATATATCGTCATTTCCGGTCACACGATCCGCGATCACCGCGACTACGGGGCGCTGGACGCCACGGGCATCCTGACGAAATCCAGCAACGTCGGTATCACCAAGCTGGCGCTGCAACTGGAGCCGGAACAAATGTGGCAGACGTACAGCCGTTTCGGTTTCGGCGAAGCGACCGGCACGGGCTTTCCCGGTGAGTCGGCCGGCGTATTGCGCAACTACCAGCGCTGGCGGCGCCTGGAGCAGGCGACCATTGCGTTCGGCTATGGCGTTTCAGCGACCCCGCTGCAACTCGCACAGGCTTATGCCGCAATCGCCGACGGCGGTAAACTGCACCAGCCGGCGCTCATCCTCGGCTCGAACAACCCGCCGATCTCCGCGATCGACCCCGCCATCGCGCATGCACTGGCCAGGATGCTTGAAACCGTTCCCAGCGACGAGGGTACCGGTAAGCTGGCGCGGGTCGCAAACTACCGTATCGCCGGCAAGACCGGCACTTCCCACAAGGTCAGCGCGACCGGTTATGCGGCGGCAAGGTACGTTGCCAGCTTTGCCGGCTTCGGGCCTGCCAGTCACCCGCGCCTGGTCTGCGTGGTCGTCATCAACGATCCCACCGGCGAGGAATACTACGGCGGGCAGGTCGCAGCGCCGCTGTTTTCCAGGGTTATGACCGGAGCATTGCGCCTGCTCAATATCCCGCCCGACGGCTATCCCGGCCTGCTGGTCAAGTCGTCCGTCCGGCGCGAGGAGACGAAGTCATGAACCCGTGGCTGATGGATCTCCTCTCCGGCTGGGTCGATGACGCGCCGCCGCTGCGCGTATCGGGTCTGTGCCTGGACCACCGCGCCATCGAGGGCGGCGAGGCCTTTGTCGCCGTCCAGGGTGGCAGCGGTCACGGCCTGGACTACGCGGGCGCCGCCGTCGCGGCGGGCGCCGCCGCGGTCCTGCACGATGGATTGCGTCCCGCGCCCGACCTGCCGGTGCCAACGATCGAAGTTCCCGGCCTGAATACCATGCTGGGCGAACTGGCCTCCCGCTACTACGGCGCGCCGTCGGAGCAAATGCAGATCGCCGGTGTGACCGGCACCAACGGCAAAACCTCCGTTGCACATTTTCTGGCACAGTCCTGGCAACGCGTCTATGGCAATGCCGGCATGATCGGCACGCTCGGCTACGGGCCCGTGGATAAACTCAGCAGCGGCGAACGGACGACGCCGGACGCGCCCCGGTTGCAGAAGATACTGTCCGCTTGCGTTGCCGCCGACGTTGAACGCCTGGCGATGGAAGTCTCCTCGCATGCATTGCAGCAGAATCGCTGCCAGACGGTCCAGTTCGACGCCGCGGTATTCACCAACCTGAGCCGGGACCATCTCGACTACCACAGCGACATGGCTGCCTACGCCGCCGCCAAGCGGCTGCTGTTTACCAACTACGCCGCGAAATTCGCCGTCATCAATTGGGACGACGAGACCGGCAGAAAATGGTTTGGCGAGTTGAACGGCGGCATGCAAATGCTCAGCTTCGGTCTGCAGAAAGGGGCCGAACTGAGGGCCTCGATCCGGGCCATGGACAGCGACGGTATGACGATCAGGGTGGTCGGACCATGGGGCGCCGAGGAAATCCGTACCTGTCTGCTGGGTGGGTTCAATGCTTCCAACCTGATGGCGGCGGCCGCGACGCTGGCGCTACTGGGCATGCCGTGGACGACCGTTCTGCACCAGCTCGAGCTGATGGAACCGGTGCCGGGCCGCATGATGCGTCTCGGCGGGCGCCCGGACCAGCCGGTGGTGGTGGTCGATTACGCACATACGCCGGACGCGCTGGAGCATGCACTGCAGGCGGTCCGCGCACACCTGAATGGGCGCCTGGTCTGCGTGTTCGGTTGCGGCGGTAACCGCGACCCGGGCAAACGGCCGCAGATGGGCCGCGCCGCGGAAATGCTGGCCGATGACATATTCGTCACCAGCGACAACCCGCGCAACGAGCCGGCCGCGAGTATTATCGAGGACGTGATCGCCGGACTCGAAACACCCGGCAGGGCCAGGGTGGAGCCCGACCGTGGTACGGCCATCCGCAGGGCGATCGCCGAATGCAAGGCGGGGGACGTGGTCCTCGTGGCGGGCAAGGGCCACGAGACCTGGCAGGAAATCGGCAACCGGCGCATCCCGTTCTCGGATGAAGAAGCCGTTCGCGCCGCCCTCGGAGATGCCGCGTGATCCGGATGCAGACAGGCCGCGCGGCGAAGCTTCTGGGCTGCGGGGCGCCCACCGCTGACGTCGAATTCACCGGGGTCACCACCGACAGCCGGCGGGTGGAGCCGGGAATGCTGTTCGCAGCGCTCAGCGGCCAGACGTATGACGGTCACGATTACGTGGACATGGCCTCGCGGAAAGGCGCAAGGGCGGTGCTGGCCAGCCGGCCGCTGAAAGCAGGGTTGCCGCTGTTGCTGGTCGACGACGTGACCGCGGCGCTGGGCGTGTTGGCGGGCGCCTGGCGGCGCCAATGCGATCCACGGGTCGTCGCTATCACGGGCAGTAACGGCAAGACGACCGTCAAAGAGATGATCGCCAGCGTCCTCAGGCAGAAAGCCGAGGTCCTGGCGACCGAAGGGAATTTCAACAACGAACTGGGTTTGCCGTTGACGCTGTTCCGCTTGCAGCCGTCGCACCGGTTCGCGGTGCTGGAGATGGGTGCGAGCAACCCGGGCGACATTGCTTACCTGGCCGGCATCGCGCAGCCGCAGGTGGGCGTGGTCACCAATATCGGCCCGGCGCACCTGCAGGGATTTGTCAATGAAGAGGGCGTCGCGCGCGCCAAGGGCGAGTTGTATGCCTCCCTGCCCACGGACGGCACCGCGGTAATCAATGCGGCGGAGTCCTGGGTCGACCTGTGGCTCGGTATGAACAAAGCGGGCAACAAGGTATTCTTCAACACCGCCGACGGCAGCGGTGTCCGGCTCGGCGGCACCGCCCAACAACCGGAAATCCTGACGCCCGCCGGCCCGGTCAGGCTGCGGCTGACCTTGCCGGGACGGCACAACCTGGTCAACGCGATGGCTGCCACCGCGGCCTGCCTGGCATTGGGTGTCGGTGTGGAAGATATCGAAACCGGGCTCGAACGCGTCAAGCCCGTTCCCGGCAGGCTCAACCTGGTGCCGGCCCCGGCCGGCTGGACCGTCATCGACGACACCTACAACGCCAACCCCGCATCGCTGTATGCGGCCCTGCAGGTTCTGACCGCCCAGCACGGCGAACCATGGCTGGTGCTGGGCGACATGGCTGAGCTGGGCCCGGACAGCCGGAAAATGCATGCCGAGCTGGGTGACGCCGCCCGTTCCCTCGGCGTCAAGCGTCTATTCGCGGTCGGCAGCGCCAGCACCGCCACGGTGGACGCGTTCGGGGAAAGGGCCTCGCACTTCGACAGCCGCGAAGCGCTGATCGAGGCCTTGCGATCGGAACTCAGGCCGGGTGTCGCCTGCCTCGTCAAGGGTTCACGCTCCATGGGCATGGAAAACGTCGTCGGCGCAATCTCCGGCCAGAAGGCGTACGCGGGGGGGGACGACTGATGCTGCTCAGGCTGTCGCAGTGGCTGGCCCAGTTCAATCCGGACTTCAGCGTCTTTTCCTACCTGACGTTGCGGGGCATCCTCGGTGCGCTGACGGCGCTGGCGATCTCGTTGTTGCTCGGACCCGCGTTTATCCGCCGCCTGGCCCGGCAGCAGGTGGGGCAACCCATCAGGAAGCTGGGACCGGAGTCGCATTTCTCCAAGGCCGGCACACCGACCATGGGCGGTGCGCTGATCCTGTTCGCGATCGTCGTATCCACGCTGCTGTGGTCCGACCTGGGCAACCATTACGTCTGGACCGTGCTGCTGGTGACGTTGGCGTTCGGCGTTATCGGCTGGATAGACGATTACCGCAAGCTGGTGCTGCAGGATTCGGCCGGCCTGGCCGCACGCTGGAAATACCTGCTGCAGTCACTCGTCGGCTTACTGGCCGCCATATACCTGTACCGGCACGCGCAATCACCGGTGGAGACCGAGATGATCGTGCCGTTTTTCAAAGGCATCGTGATCCCGTTGGGCATGGGTTACGTGGTGGTGGCCTATTTGTACATCGTCGGCTTTTCCAATGCCGTCAACCTGACCGACGGTCTCGACGGGCTGGCCATCATGCCGGCCGTTTTCATAGCCGTGGCCCTGGGCATCTTTGCCTATGTGGCGGGGCACGTCGTGTTCTCCGATTACCTCGGCGTGCCGTATGTCGCCGGCGCCGGCGAATTGATCATTTTTTGCGGGGCGATGGCGGGCGCCGGGCTCGGATTCCTTTGGTTCAACACTTATCCGGCCCAGGTGTTCATGGGGGACATCGGCGCATTGGCCATGGGTGCGGCGCTGGGACTGATTGCCGTCATCGTACGCCAGGAGTTGGTCTTTGCCCTGATGGCGGGCGTCTTCGTGGTGGAAACCGTTTCGGTCATCCTGCAGGTCGCTTCCTTCAAGCTTACCGGCCGCAGGCTGTTCCGCATGGCGCCCATCCATCACCACTTCGAACTCAAGGGATGGCCCGAGCCCAGGGTCATCGTGCGCTTCTGGATCATTTCCGTCATCCTCGTGTTGAGCGGCCTGGCGACGCTGAAGATACGATGAGCAGGCCGATACCCAGACAGCAGGCGCAACGCGGTTCCCATACCGGTCGGCCGGCAGCGGTCGACGCCTGGCTGCTGGTGCCGGCGCTGCTGCTGATCGCGTCCGGCATCGTCATGGTCGGCTCTTCATCGACGGCCATCGCCCAGAGCCACGGTCTGAGCCCCTATTACTATTTGCTGCGCCATGTTCTGTATATCCTGCTGGGTCTTGTCCTGGCCTTTGTCTGCCGAGGCATCCCAATCGCCTTTCTCGAACGCATCAGCCGGCCGCTGATGTGGTTTTCCGCTTTGCTGCTGTTGCTGGTCTTCATTCCCGGCGTCGGGCGCAGCGTCAATGGCAGCACCCGCTGGATCAGCATGGGCCTCGTCAACTTCCAGGTGGTCGAGGCGGTCAAGGTAATGGTCATCCTGTACATGGCCGGGTACCTGGTGCGCAAAGCGGAGATGGTCAAAGTGCGATTTTTCGACACGCTCAAGCCGTTGCTGCTGGCGGCCATGCTGACGGGCCTCCTGCTGCTGCAGCCGGACATGGGCAGCGCTGCCGTCATCACCGCGATCGTCGGCGGCATGGTGTGGCTGGCCGGCGCTTCCTGGCGTCATATCCTGATGCTGGGGCTGTTGTCGTTGCCGGTATTCGGTGTCGCGGCCATGGAGCCCTATCGGCTCAAGCGCATCATCAGTTTCACCAATCCCTGGGCGGACCCTTTCAACAGCGGTTTCCAGCTGACCCAGGCGCTGATCGCCATCGGCCGCGGCGAAGTGTTCGGTGTCGGGCTCGGAGCCAGTATCCAGAAGCTGTTCTATCTGCCGGAGGCGCATACCGACTTTATTTTCGCGGTGTTGGCCGAGGAATTCGGCCTGGTCGGCGTGGTCTTCATCATCCTGCTGTTCATGTTGTTGGTAACGCGCATCATGAGCGTGGGCCTGATGGCGCACCGGGCAGGCAAACCGTTTGCCGGCAACGTGGCCTACGGTATCGGTCTGTGGATCGGTCTGCAGGCGCTGGTCAGCATGGGTGTGAACCTCGGTGTGCTGCCGACCAAGGGCCTGACCCTGCCGCTGATCAGTTCCGGCGGCAGCAGCCTGCTGATGACCTTCGTCGCGCTGGGTATCGTTTTCCGTATCCGCTATGAACTCGAGCGTGACCTGCCGTTGCGGGCCAAGCGGGCAGTCAACACGGCGCGGGTGCACACGTGAAGCGGTCCGGTGAAGGTGTATTGATCATGGCCGGCGGCACGGGCGGGCATATATTTCCGGGGCTGGCGGTGGCCGCGGCACTGCAGGCACGCAACGTCCCGGTGCGCTGGCTCGGCGCGGCCGGCGGCATGGAAGTCCAGAAGGTGACGGCCGCCGGCATCGGGCTGGACCTGGTCGAGATCAGCGGTCTGCGCGGCAAGGGTGCGATGCGCTGGCTGCGCATGCCCTTTATGCTGCTCCGGGCGACCTGGCGCGCCCGGCGGCTGTTGGATGCCAACCGGCCCGGCTGCGCCGTCAGCTTTGGCGGTTACGCCGCCGCGCCCGGCGGCATCGCGGCCTGGACCAGGGGCATTCCGTTGCTGGTCCACGAACAAAACCGCGTGCCCGGTTTGACCAACCGCGTGCTCGCTCGTTTTGCCAGAAGGGTATTGCAAGGCTTCCCCGGCAGTTTCCCCGCGGCCCTGCAGCCAAGGGACTGTGGTAACCCGGTGCGCAGGTCCGTTGCCGAACTGCCGGCTCCGCGGGTGCGCATGGCCGGGCGCAAAGGCCCGTTGAGGTTGCTGGTCACGGGCGGCAGCCAGGGCGCGCAGGTGCTGAACCAATTGCTCCCGGCAGCGCTCGCCGCATTGCCGTCGGACCTGGCGCTGGACGTTCGACACCAGGCGGGCGCGGGCCGCACGCAGGAAGCACGGGACGCTTATGCCGCCGCGGGGGTCGACGCCGCGGTCAGCGCTTTCATTGAAGACATGGCCGCCGCCTATGCCTGGGCGGACCTGGTCGTTTGCCGGTCGGGCGCGCTGACGGTGGCCGAACTGGCGGCGGCGGGTCTGGGTTCGGTGCTGATCCCGTTTCCCTTTGCTGTCGACGATCACCAGACCCGAAATGCCGAGTACCTGGCCGCGGCCTCCGCGGCCGTGATCCTGCCGCAGGCCTCGCTGGACGCCGGAAGGATGGCGCAAACCCTGGGTGAATTGCTGTCGGATCGAGCGAGATTGCTGGACATGGCGTGCTCGGCGCACAGCCTTGCATTGCCGGACGCGGCCGAATGTGTCGCCGACGCCTGCTGCGAGTGGCTTGTCCAATGACGGAGCACAATGGTCATCTGCGTCCGATGCGCCGTATCCAGCGAGTGCATTTTGTCGGCATCGGGGGCTCCGGCATGAATGGCATCGCCGAGGTTGTGGCCAACCAGGGCTTCGTCGTCAGCGGTTCCGATATTCGCGTGTCCCGGGCCACGCGTCACCTCGAGTCCCTCGGCGTGACGGTTTACGTCGGCCATGACGCGCGTCATGTCGAGGGGGTGGACGTGCTGGTGGTATCGACCGCCGTGGCGGCCGACAACCCCGAAGTGCTGGCGGCCAGGGACAGACGCATCCCGGTGGTGCCGCGGGCTGAAATGCTGGCCGAGCTGATGCGCTTCAAACGCGGTATCGCTGTTGCCGGAACGCATGGGAAGACCACCACGACCAGCCTGACCGCCAGTCTGCTGGGCGAAGCCGGGCTCGACCCGACCTTTGTCATCGGTGGCGTGTTGAACGCATGGGGCAGCAACGCCAGGCTGGGGCAGGGCGAATACCTGGTGGCGGAGGCGGATGAGAGCGATGGCTCGTTCCTGCTGCTGCAGCCCACCATCGCACTGGTTACCAATATCGACAAGGACCACCTGGAAAGTTATGAAAACAGCTTTGAGAACCTGAAGAAGGCATTCCTGGAGTTCCTGCACCACCTGCCTTTTTACGGCACGGCCGTGTTGTGCATCGACGACGCGCAGGTGCGCAACCTGGTCCCCGAAGTCAGCCGCGCCGTCGTGACCTTCGGTTTGTCGGAGGGGGCCGACATACGCGCCACCGACCTCGAACAGGACGGCCGCGACATGTCATTCCGGGTCCACCTGCCGGCGCTGGAGGAGCCGCTCGCGGTCAGGATCAATTTGCCGGGTCTGCACAACGTGCGCAACGCGCTCGGGGCGATCGCCGTCGCCTGGGAGATCGGTCTGGACGTTGCTTCCGTCATCGGTTGCCTGGGCGAGTTCAAGGGAGTGGGCCGGCGCTTTGCGCAAATCGCCGACCTGGCCGTGGACGGCGGCCACGTCATGGCCATCGAGGATTACGGACATCACCCCGCGGAGCTGGAGGCGACCATGGCCGCGGCCCGGAGCGGCTGGCCGGAGCGGCGTCTCGTGGCCGTTTTCCAACCACACAGATACACCCGTACCGCCAGTCTGTTCGACGAGTTCAGCCGCGTACTCTCCGGCGCGGACGTCGTGGTTCTGACCGACGTGTACCCCGCGGGAGAGCCATGCATCGAAGGCATCGACAGCGCGGCCCTGTGCACCTCGATACGCGCCCGCGGGCGGGTCGACCCCGTCCTGATTGCGGACGTGAACGAACTGATCGGGTCACTGCCTTCCGTATTGCGTGCCGGCGACATGCTGCTGCTGATGGGGGCTGGCAGCATCGAACGCGTGGCCCAGCAATTGCGCGAGACCGGTTTCAGCGAGGTGACGGGAAAATGAGCGCGCTACCGGCCATGAAAATCAGCGATCCCCGGCAGTTCGGGCGCGTCGGTCTGCTGGTCGGCGGCGCAAGTGCGGAACGCGAGGTCTCGCTGGATGGCGGGCGCGCGGTCATGGCGGCCCTCCGGCGCAGGGGGGTGGACTGCGAGGTCTTCGATGGCAGCGCCGCGTTGTTCTCAAAAATCGGCCGCGGACGCATCGACCGGGTTTTCAACCTGATGCACGGGCCGGGCGGGGAAGACGGCGCGATCCAGGGGGCCCTGCGGTTGATGAACGTGCCGGTTACCGGCTCCGGTCTGCTCGGCTCGGCCCTGAGCATGGACAAGGTCAGGTCGAAGTGGGTCTGGGAGCGGCTGGGCATCGATACGCCCCCGTTCTCGCTGTTGCGGCCGGCGGACGAGGTGACGGACGAGCTGGTGGAACGGTGGGGTCTGCCCCTGTT
>Ga0210122_1000642_pt1 | contig 12101 bp, 14 predicted proteins | sample Muzzi_CordB_D2_FD_185530 | JGI IMG/M metagenome (GOLD analysis project Ga0210122, IMG submission 185530) | Wetland microbial communities from San Francisco Bay, California, USA, that impact long-term carbon sequestration - Muzzi_CordB_D2 (SPAdes) | ecosystem: Environmental > Aquatic > Marine >... | reverse complement strand
GGCGGCCATCAAACCGTCCAAGATGGAAATCGACGGTAAGAAGGTCAACAGTGTGGCTGTGAATGAATCTCGCTGTATGTTCTGCGGCAACTGCTACACTATGTGCCCGTCCATGCCGCTGGCAGACACCGAAGGCGACGGTATCGTCATCATGGCCGGCGGTAAAGTGTCCAACCGGATCAGCGCACCGAAGTTTTCCAAGGTTGTGGTTGCATTTATACCCAATGAAGCACCACGTTGGCCCAAGACCACCGAAACCATCAAGAAAATGGTTGAGGTTTATGCCAATGATGCCCATAAATACGAGCGTCTTGGTGAGTGGGCCGAGCGAATCGGATGGGAGCGCTTCTTTGAGAAATGCGAGCTGCCATTCACCCATCATCTGATTGATGATTTCCGCGATCCAGCCTACTATACATGGCGCCAAACCAGTCAATTCAAGTTTTAGACGCCTCAACAATCAAAACACGGGAGCCCATCCGGGCTCCCTTCATCGCAGTCGAAAGAGGACAACCATGGATTACGAGGAAGCAAAAACAAAGATCGTAGAAGGGCTGCAAAAGAAAGCCAAATCCAAAAGCAAATTTTACTTTAACGATTTGTCTAAATTGCTCGAATTAAAGCCCCGCGAAGCCAAAAAATTAGTGAACAAACTGGTAGAAGAGGGAGTTCTTGAATATTGGTCCAGCGGGAGCACGTCGATGTACGGTCTCACGGGTGCCGGCAAACAGTCGGCTGCCGAGCATGAAGATTAGTCGGTTTTTTTATCTTTTTTGAACTTTAATCAATGCAGTTAGATGAAACGGAATTTCCCAGACTCATCATTGCCGCCCTGCGAGGCGGCTCGGGAAAGACCATATTATCAATCGGTGTCATCGCTGCCTTGAACAAGCTTGGTAAATCCGTCGCAGCTTTTAAAAAAGGTCCGGATTACATTGATGCGGGCTGGCTGGCCCTGGCGGCCGGCCGGCCTTGCTATAATCTGGATTCCTTCCTATTGAGCCAATCAGATAATCTGAAGTCTTTTCTATCTCATTCCGTTGATTGTGATATCTCCGTCATCGAAGGCAACCGGGGTCTTTATGATGGCATCGATCTTGAGGGCAGCACCAGCACGGCCGAACTCGCCAAACTGATCATGTGTCCGGTGGTGCTGTGTGTCGATTGCACCAAGATCACCCGGACCATGGCGGCGGTTGTAGCCGGGTGTTGCCAGTTTGATCCGGATGTCATGATCAGCGCTGTGATTTTAAACCGGGTGGCCAACAGCCGACACGAAAAAAAACTGCGTGACAGTATTGAACACTACTGCGGGATGCCGGTAATCGGTGCCATACCCAAACTTGGCGAGCAGCACTTTCCGGAGCGGCATCTAGGATTGGTGCCGACGCCCGAGCACGAGTGGGCCAACAAATCCATCGAAGCTATCACCAGGATTGCCGAACAACATATTGACCTTGAGGCTCTGATTTCCATCGCCCAAAAAGCGCCTGGTTTAAAGACAGAGGACAGCAGCCAGAAGTCGGAAGTGGGAATGCGGAATGCGGAAAATGAGGTTGGGCGGCCAGCAGCCAGAGGCCAGGAAGTAGAGACCATCGACCCGGAACCGGCGGCCAGTATCCAGCTACCAACAACCAGCGAGCAGAAACCGGTATCCAGTATCGCGCAACACGCCGTAAGAATTGGGGTTATAAGGGATTCTGCATTTCAATTTTATTACCCGGAAAATATCGATGCCCTTGGTCAAAGCGGCGCTGAAATTGTGTATGTCAGTCCGCTGAAAGACCCAAAACTGCCGGAGCTGGATGCGCTTTATATCGGCGGTGGTTTTCCCGAAACTCATGCCGAACAGCTGGCCGCCAATAAGACGTTTAAGTCTCAACTCAAGGCGCTGGCCGAAGACGGTTTTCCCATCTATGCCGAGTGCGGCGGATTGATGTATCTGGGGGAGCAGCTGGTGCTGGAGAACAAATCCTATTCCATGGTCGGTATCCTTCCCGTGGCCTTTGATTTTTACAAACGGCCCCAGGGGCATGGATACACCATCCTCAAAGTCGAAGGCCAAAATCCGTACTACGATATCGGCACTGAGATCCGGGGCCATGAATTTCACTACTCACGGGTGTCGAAACTGGAGGGCGAAAAGTGCGATCTGGTCTTTCGCATGCAGCGGGGTGAAGGGATTGAAAAACACCGCGATGGTATTGTTTATAAAAATGTTCTGGCCACCTATGTCCATGTGCATGCAATCGGTACCCCGCAATGGGCCCGGGCACTCCTTTATAATGCGATCCGGTTCAATAAAAAACGCAGGTAATTGCCCGGTGCGGATTGCCGATAATCGGATCCGCAATGCGGCGATTGAGATAATCACATTATGGCCTGCCAAAGTAACTCCGTCCGCTCTCACAAAAATCCTTTCTGAAAAATTTCGGCTTGGGAAAAAGCAGATTAAGGCCGTTATCCGGGATCTGGTTTCAGACGGCGAGCTGGCTTATACCTACCAATACGGCGCCACTTATCTGGAGCTGTCCTTTAATCGACCCCGGCGCGTATCGCAATTTGTCGTGCTGCAACCTCCCGGGCACCGTTATTGCCACGGACCGGCTGAGGTGGCGCTACAGATTGCCCCCGGGGCCGCTTTCGGCGACGGCCGGCACCCGACCACCCGGCTGGCCATCCGGGGAATCGAAATGGTGTTGCGGCAGCATTTCAGCGGGAGCAGGTCTCGCCGTGCCAGGGTTCTGGATGTGGGCTGCGGATCGGGGGTGCTGGTTATTGCCGCGGTGCGTCTGGGAGCGGCTGCCGGGATGGGCGTCGATGTCGATGCCTGTGCCCTGGCGGAAGCCCGCCAGAATGTTCGCTTAAATGCTTTGGAGAATCGGATTAAAATATCCGGTCAGCCCCTGCCGGCAATTCGCCGTCGATTCCGGATGGTTACTGCCAATCTGCGCTATCCGAGTCTGATGCAATTGCGGTCGCAGCTAAGTTTGCTGACGGCTTCAGGCGGGGTGCTGGTTCTATCCGGTATCCGGGATATCGAACTGACAGACCTGCTGCAGTACTATGCCGAAAAACATTGGGTCTGCCTCTGGCGGCAAACAGAGGCGGGCTGGGCCGGTATCGTTTTGCAGCGGACGAAATGCCGGCGCCGTGCACCGGGGGGGCGATGATTTCAAAAGGCCGGGTTAAATTCGCCCGAGGCGAACCGAATTGCAAATAAAAAAGGACGGGTTTTTGATGCCCGTCCTTTCTTTTAGAAAATATGCCGGAAGTTGCTAACTGTCCTTTTCTTCCTTTTCATCTTCATCTTCATCCTTATCACCGGATTTTTTGGGATGGCACTTGGTGCAGGTGGTCGGGGCCTTTTTGGGCTTATACTTTTTGTTGAATGTCTTGTGACAGCCCTTGCAGTTTTCGTGCAGTGCCTCGGCGTGGTACTCTTTTATTTTTTCCTTTTTGGAAAGCTTCTTTTTCGCCGCTTTGCCCTTGGGTGCCTCGCTGGCTATTTTGTGGCACTCGATGCATTTTTGAACGTCGTCGCCGTCTTTGAGTTTGGTCAGCGGTTTGTTGTCCTTATCGTGGTGGCATTCGCCGCAACCATTTTTGTATAAATCCGGATAATCCTTGGCGTAAACCTCATAGTGTTTCTTATGTTCAAAATTGACGACTCCTTTTTTATGCGTTTCATACGCCGGATCCTGCAATTGAATCACATCCGGCGCTGATTTCGCATAAATGGCGGCACTAACAAATAAGATAACAACTCCGATAGTCACTGTGGTGATTAAATGCTTTTTGGTCATATTCCTTTTGCCCCTCCTTTATCCTATTTGGTTTTAGTTCCCCTGATCAATGATTAGATAGATTCGTTTATCAGCTTATGGCAATCCTGTCAATGGCAAACAGAATAATAATAACAGTTCTAACGTTTTGATATAATGTTTCTTTTCATGTTATGAGCCAAGCACCAGCCAGGGTATTTTAGACTGGAAATGACGCGTCACTTGAGTAGACGAACCCAATCTTTAAAAAGTTTACAAAATTTTATTGATATTTGATCATCTGGCTTCTTGCTCGGCCGCATTCGGCTTTTCTTTTTTCTTGCCGAAAATCTTGGCGCCGATGATGCTGATTTCATAGAGGACCATTAACGGCAGCGCCATCATGATCTGGGTGATCACATCCGGTGGCGTCAGAATGGCGGCCCCGGCAAAAAACACCAGTATGGCGTATTTGCGGTTTTTTTTCAGAAATTCGACTGAAACAATTCCCAACTTGGCCAAGAAGGTTAGCACCAACGGAAGCTCGAATACCAAACCGAAAGCCAGCAGCATCTTGGCTGAGAAACCAAAATATTCTTTCATGGAGGGCAGCGGTCTGATGGTATCGGTGGCAAAACCCAGGAAAAATTTAAATCCCCAGGGAAACACGATAAAATAACCGAACAGCGCACCTCCCATAAAAAAAAATGATGAAAGCACAACAATCGGCATCATCATGCGACGTTCTTTTTTATACAATCCCGGTGCCACAAACATCCAGAATTGATACAATATTATCGGACTGGCCACGATCAGGCCGGTGAGGAACGCCACTTTCAGGTAGGTGAAAAAAGCTTCCGGAAGCCCGGTGTATATCAGCGTTTCCCCTTCTTTCATGACGTTTACCAGGGGGTGTACCAGAATTTTAAACAAGCGCTCTTTAAAGCCGAAAGCAATTACAAAGCCCACCCCGACAGCGATAAAAGCCGTGATCAATCGCTTGCGCAGCTCTTCCAGGTGCGAGGTAAAGGGGAGTTTTTCATCCTCATGCATCGTCAACAGGTCCTTTTGGCGTAACCTTTTGGTCTTCCTCGGCCAAAGATTTGTCAGCCGGCGTGATTTCATCCGCGGCAGATGAATTTTCTCCCGAATCCAGATTGTCAAAGGCGTGTTTAAGATTTTTTAAATTATCAAATTCATCGGATTCGGATTTCTCATCGTTACTGTCTTTTGTTTCCTCGTTGGCTGCATCGGTCCCGGACTGATCGTCTAATTTATTTTCAGGCAATTTATTTTCCGGCTCGAGTTCCAGATCAACCGCCCCTTTGACATCATCATTGATACCATTAAAGGCTTTTTTTACCTCCGCCAGTTCACTGTCGATGTGCATGGTTTCTTTAAACTCATTGGTTGCCTTTTTAAACTCGCGCATGGCGCGGCCCAACGATCTGGCCAGATCGGGCAATTTTTTGGGGCCGATGACGATCAATGCGATGGCCAGAATCAAAAGCATTTCAGGCATGCCGATGCCAAACATAGGTCACTCCTAATTAATCCGCTGATTATTCCGCCCTGAAAAATAGCACATTCAAGGTGGAAGCCTGTTTTCTGAAAACTGAAGAAACTTGCTGCAATAAGCGCCGGCGGAATAATGACTGCATGCTGCGCATATTTATGACAAGCGCTATAAGTACTTGTTTCGGGGCCGTGTGTCAAGACTCCGGTTTTAAAACTAAAAAATATAATTTCCCGGGATGTTTAAGATGCCCTGCGGTAATTTCAGCATAGGGTCCGTTGCCCCAGAAAATATCCGCTCTTCCCGGTCCCCGGATGGCCCCTCCGGTATCCTGATTCATCGCGAAACGGGAAAAAGGCAGCCAGTCCTGAATTTGTCCGGCACCATCGACCAACGGCATTTCGCTTTCGATAAAGCAAAGGGCGGCTTTCGGGAAAATGCGGTGATCCAGCGCAATCGAACGCCCCGGCGTTAATTTAACATTGATATTGCCAAGGGGGCCATCCGGTTCGATTTTAAAGAAGACATAACTGGGATTGTAATTGAACACTTCCTCGATTTCAGCCGGATTGTTGGACAGATATTCCCGGATTTTTTGCATCGACATTTCGTCCACGGATATTTTTTCATTGTCAATCAGCAGTTTGCCGATACTGCGATACGGTCGGCCGTTGGAGGTGTTATAATGGACATTTAAAACCTCCCCGTTGTCCAGGTAAATCTTGCCGGATCCCTGAATTTGCAGGAAAAAAACGTCAATCGGATCTTCAACCCAGGCCAGAACTTCCGTGTTGCCTTCCAGGATACCGTTGGAATCGATTTCGCTGCGATCATAATAGGGCAGCACGTTTTGGTCCGTGTAGCGTGCAATAATTTTTTCCCCTGCATATTTATCGCTAAAAAGCGCAAGGTCGATGCTGATTAAATCCTGCGGCCGGGCATAAATCGGAAACCGATAGTTCTCACTGCGGGTCAGGCTGCCCCTTAAATTAGGCTCATAGTAACCGGTATACAAAACCTCACCCCTGCCGTTTCTACCGACGGAACGGTACACCAGATAATTGGAACGGATGAATTTATTCAGTTCAGCGGTGGTCGGACGGGTTTGAACAAAATCCAGAAAATACTGCAAGGACCGGATCAAGTGTTCAGTCGTATAGCGGTCTTTGCCAAAGGCAAATTGCCGGTCAATGGGAATTTTTTGAAAATATGACAGACTTTTTAAAAGACTGTGCTCAAGACCGTCATATGCCATGTCGTCGGTAAAATCAGGGAAAGACCGACTCGAAATCCGTTTCATCACATTTTCTTCAGCGGGTGTCGTGGCCGGCTGAACGCAACCGGATACCCATATTGCGAATAATGCGGCGAAAATTGTGATAACCAATACCGTTGCGATATTTTTTGGTTTCATCTGCGAATCTTGGTTCCTATTTAATTGATATTTAGTTGATTCTTTCCCGTTATAATAATTTAAGCCACGAATATACACGAATGACCACGAATTACTGAAATTATCGAAAGCCGGGTTAATTATGGTAAAAATCTTAATTTCGTGAAAATTAGCGATAATTTATGGGTTCTTTCAAGCACTTCAATTGTTACGGTTTCAATCTATTGATAAAGTCGCAGATCTTCATAGAACGAGCCATCCCATAAATTATTCAGGTTCTCTCTTGAAGGTGCCGCTTTTACCGCCTGATTTTTCAAGCAGCCGGATATTGGATATGGTCATTTGGCGATCATAAGATTTGCACATGTCATAAATCGTCAACGCCGCCGCCGAAACGGCGGTCAGGGCTTCCATTTCAACACCGGTTTGGTCGATTGTGCGCACCGAAGCTGCGATGTCGATGCAGTGTCTGGTATCATTCGGTTCAAAATCCACCTGTACGTGGGTAAGTTTCAGGGGATGGCACATGGGAATGAGCTCGGATGTTTTTTTAGCGGCCATGATGCCTGCAATACGCGCGGTTTCCAGGACATTGCCCTTTTTGACTTTTTGATCGCCGATCAATTTTAAGGTTTCCGGTTTCATCCTAACCGCACCCCCGGCTACGGCTACCCGCACGGTGGGCTGCTTGTCGGTAACATCCACCATTCTGACACGCCCTTTATCATCTAAATGGGTAAATGAAGACATATTGGATCCTCTGTGCTTTATATGTAGTATTCTGTTTTTGCTGTCACCGCTGATTTGATGAGATTGAGTGTGTCGGTTAACACGGCAATCACATTTTCCCGGATATCGCCGGCCACCAGCAACAGCATGACGTCGTCGCCGACGGAAAGATCCCGGTCTTCGGCAATTTCAGCCCGGATATCCAGAATGCCGGATTTCTGTCTCTGTTCCGCTAAGACCTGCTTCAACTTTTCGTGATCGGCAGCAACCCGCATCCCTCTGACTTTGCGGCCATCACGGGATGTTGCCCGCACCACCCCGTTATGACATAAAACCATGCCGGCTTGGTCGAAGTTCGGGTGGTTTTTTATTTCTTGCATCATTTTATTGATGTCCATAATCAAGCTACCTCTTTAAGCAGAAGACAGATTTCAGAAATCAGTTCTGCCACGGAAGTACCCGGAATAGCACTGAAAATATATTCATCCGGTTCAACACTCGGTTCATAGTATTCAGAAGCAAGACGCCGGTTACCGGATGCCAGCATCCAACACGCCATGCACTATGCTCGATTCACTTTGCCTACCGTCGCCATTTCCTCGGCCCTTGCCAGATCCCGGGGTGTGTTGATGTTAAAAAATGATATCAATTCCGGATCTTTTGAGCGCAATTTGGATTCCGGAATTGTTTTCCATCGATGTTTTCCCAGTGCCCGCTGAATTTTGAATTTATTTTGTTTGATATGATGTTCGGCTGCATTCAGACATCGTTTTGAGTAGATTGAACAGAGTGGCTCCATCCCGGCCGAGGTTTCGGGCATGATGATGTCTTTATTTCCTTCTATATTTTCCAGGAGAAATTCTACCAGATCTTTTTTTAAAAACGGGGTGTCACAGGCCGCAAAAAATCCGAAAGAATTTTTCATGTAAAAAAGACCGGCATGGATTCCCGTCAGCGAGCTTCGAACCGGGAAAATATCCGTGACAATCGTTAAATCCCATTCGAGAAACTGAAGGGGGTCATTGGTAACTAAAATAATTTCGTCAAAAAGATCTGAAAAGATCCGATATAGGCGATCCAGAATGCGCATTCCGCCGACCTTGATAAAGGCTTTATTTTTACCGTCAAAGCGAGTGCTCAAACCTCCGGATAATATCACACCAGTGCAGGGATGGGTCATTTTAGAATTAATTTTATTACCTTAAGCATTCATAAGGCAGAATTGAGGCTTTATTGTCATCAGTTCAGTCAAGTATTTATTTGGAATGAGCATAAGAAAATTAGTATATAAAATCAAGTTAAATCCAGGCGGTTGTCTCCTGCATCCAACCCCCTGGCATATTGAGGTTGATATCAAAACAGATCATGGTATAGAAGGCAGATGACAGATGATAAAAAAAGAAAGTTTACCACGGAAGGACACGGAGTATCACGGAAAAATCAAATCTAGGCATTTGTAATCTTTAAAAATTATAAAGGAAAACCATGAGCACACACGAACATAAAAAACATGCCCCCCGCAAGGTCACTATCGGGATCATTACGGTTTCCACTACCCGGGCCCTGGTGGATGACGGCAGCGGCAACTGGATCAATGAGCAGGCTCAAAAAGAAGGGCATGACATTGTCTATCATCAGGTCATTACCGACGATGCCGGGCTAATTGCAGCCACGCTGCGTGATGTCATTCAAAATGAGCGGCCGCAGGTGATTCTGATGAATGGCGGCACCGGCATTACCAAAAAAGATGTGACGGTTGAAGCGGTCGGTCCCCTGTTTACCAAAACGTTGAGCAGCTTTGGCCCCCTATTTGCCAAGCTGAGTTTTGACGAGATTGGATCGGCCGCATTTTTATCGCGCGCAACGGCCGGTGTCATTGAAGATACGGTGGTGTTTTGCATGCCCGGAAGTTTGAATGCCTGCAAGCTGGCCTGCCAAAAGCTGATTTTTCCGGAATTGGGGCATCTGGTGAAGCATATCATGGATTAAGAAGCAGCTATCCAACCAGTCCGCACCAGCGGGCCATAAACAGGGCGTAGGTTTTGGCCGTCTGCATCACGCTTGGGAGGTGAACTCTTTCATTGGCGCCGTGGATGCTCTCCGCCACAGGTCCGTAGCAGGTGGCCTGGCCGCGGCCGAAATGGTGAAAGGCCCGCACATCCGTGGTACAGGTCGCAATGTAAGCTGCGGCCTCCGTGCCGGTGAGCGTCCGGTGGCAGTCGTTGAGGGTTGCCAGGGCCGGCTGGCGGCGGTCGACGCCGTGACCGTCGGAGCGAAACCCGTAAAATTCGACCTGGGGCGGGTTTTCGGTCAGCCAGGGATTGTCCGCGGCGGCGGCCGAAACCGTCTGGAGGATTTTTTGGCGGATCTCGTCGTATTGAACGCCGGGAAAATAGGACAGCCGGCCGCGAAACTCAGCAGTATCCGGCACCGAAGACGGCCAGCTGCCGCCTTTGAAAATTCCGATGTTCAGGTTCAGGGGATGGTCGATGTCCCGGTAGGCCTCGGGACGCGGACCTTCGTTAAGTTCGGCTTCCAGGCCGCGCAAGGCGGATATGATGGGAAAACAGGTTTCGATGGCATTTACGCCGGCTCCGGCCGCCAGAACATGGCGCGCGGCCCCGGCCACGGTGACTTTAAACCAGAGCACACCCACCTGATGGGTCAGGATGGTCGGGCCGAAGGGTTCGGGGATCAGAACGGCCTCGGCGTCATAGCCGGCCTGGATGCAGGCCAGGGCACCGTTGCCGCTGCACTCTTCCTCGATCACCGCTGCCACCGTCAGCGGGGCCCGCAGGGCAAAGCCGGCATTCTCGATGGATTTGACGGCATAGGTCATGGCGGCAACCCCTGCCTTCATATCCCCGGCTCCCCGTCCGTAAAGCCAGCCGTCGACGATTTCGGGCGCATAAGGGTCCCGATGCCAGAAGGTGGGCCCGCCCGGGTCGACCACGTCCAGATGCCCGTTTAACAGCAGGCTGCGGCCGCCTTGAGCGCCGGCCGGCCGGAGGCCGACGAGATTGTAGCGGTTTTCATATCCCCAGGGCACCGGTGCAAAACCCGGGTGTGCTGCCAGGGCCGCTGGGTCGATCGGCACTTTGCGGGTTTCAAAGCCCAGCTTTTTAAGCTCGGCTTCCATTACCCGCAGGGCTGAAATTTCGTTTCCCAGGGTGCTGGGTTCAGCTACCAGGCGGCCGGCGAAATCGACAATATCCGCTTCCAGTTTTTCCGTCGCCGCGATGATCAATTTTTCCCTATTGTCCAAGTCCATTATAGGATAGGTCCTTTGGCTATGATGTTAAAACCTCGGCATTACGCCGTCGGGTATCATCAGATCGGCAGCGGTATTGGCCGCTACCCGCTCGATGCTGGTGTCGGCCGCGATTTCTTTGAGATGCAGCCCGTCGGCGGCCACCTCGATCACGGCCTGTTCGGTGATGATCAGATCGACGCAGCCTTTGGCGGTCAACGGCAGGGTGCACTGTTTTAAAATTTTCGGTTGTCCGCTGCGGGTGGTGTGGGTGGTGGTGACGATTACCCGCCGGGCTTTCTGGGCCAGTTCCATACCGCCGCCGATGCCCGGGGCATGCTTGCCGGGGATAATCCAATTGGCCAGATCACCGTTTTCAGATATCTCCAGCGCTCCCAGGAAGGCTAAATCGAGCCGCCCGCCGCGCACCAGAGCAAAAGACAGGGCACTGTCGAAAAAAGCTGCGCCCGGCGTCAGGGTAACATAATTGCCGCCGGCATCGATCAGGTTGCGGTCTTCCGTACCCTGCCGGCAGCGCAACCCCATGCCCAGAATGCCGTTTTCTGAATGTATCCGGATACCCAGATCATCGGGCAGGTAGCCGGGAATCATGGTCGGTATGCCGATGCCCAGGTTGATCACCTGACCCGGCTGTATCTCCCGTGCGGCCCGAGCGGCTATTTTTTCTCTATATGACATGATGTGCCAAAATCCCGTATTCTTCGGTTAAGTCCTTAATTTCAACTACGTGGTCTACAAAGGCACCCGGGGTGTGGATCTGATCCGGATCAAGGGTGCCGATTGCCACCATCCGTTCGACCTCGGCAATAACCGTACGGGCGGCGGTGGCCATGACCGGATTGAAATTGCGCGCACTTTTTTCATAGACCAGATTGCCGCTGGGATCTGCCACGGCGGCATGAATCAGGGCGACGTCGGCCGTAAGGGCCGGCTCAACGATCACCTCTTGTCCGCCCATGAAAATGGTCTGTTTTTTTTCCTTTAAGACCGTGTCGATCCCGATGTCGGTTAAAAACCCGAAAAGACCGGCACCGCCGCTGCGGATCTTTTCAGCCAGGATACCCTGGGGATAAAACTCGACTTCGATATCACCACGGTTCATGATCCCGATCACAGTGGCGTTAAGCCCCAGGTGCGAGGTGACGATTTTGCGGACCAGTCCGGCCTCTATCAGTTTAGACACCCCCATGTGGTCTTCGTTGGCCTCGTTTTTTATCAGGGTCAGGCCCGTAGACCCGCTGGCCAGCAGTGCGTCCACCAGGGTAAAGGGCGTGCCGGGTACACCGAAACCGCCCACCATGACCGTTTGATCATCTGTAAATATCTTGCGGATGTCTTCAAGCAAACAGATTTTAGCCGTCATTTAAACACCTCGGCCAGAAATCGCTGGGTGCGTTCCTGGGTTGGATTGTGCAAAAGCCGGCGGGG
>Ga0210122_1000641_pt1 | contig 12104 bp, 13 predicted proteins | sample Muzzi_CordB_D2_FD_185530 | JGI IMG/M metagenome (GOLD analysis project Ga0210122, IMG submission 185530) | Wetland microbial communities from San Francisco Bay, California, USA, that impact long-term carbon sequestration - Muzzi_CordB_D2 (SPAdes) | ecosystem: Environmental > Aquatic > Marine >... | reverse complement strand
CCGCCAGTCCATCATCAGGGCGTCGTTATAGCCTTCGCGTTCGGCCTTGTGCTTGGATAGCGTGCAGATCATGTAAAGGCCCGCCGCCTTGGATTTGGCGGGAATGGTGCGCGGGTCCGGCCGGCGCCAGTCCGACCACTGCATGCGGATGCCCTTCATGCGGGCTTCCGGCGCGAAATAGGCCGGCCATTCCCAGGCCGCAATCGCCAGGTGGATCTTCGTGTTCTGGGCCGAGACGCCCATCATCTCCGACCCGCGCCAGGCGATCGGCCTGACATAGGCGTCCTTGAGGCCCTGCGCCGCGACGACCTGCTTGCAGGCCTCGTCGATCTGTTCCGTCGTCCAGGGAATCCGCATGTCCAGCAAGCGCGCCGATTCATGCAACCGCCTGGTATGCTCGGTCAGCTTGAAGATACGGCCATCATATACGCGCTCACCCTCGAATACCGCCGAGGCATAATGCAGGGCATGGCTGAGGACGTGAATATTGGCGTCCTTCCAGTCGATCAGTTTACCATCGAACCAGATGGAACCCGGGCGGTCATCAAAGGGCATCATGGACATTTTTTAATCCCAGCGGCTGTAATATCGTTGCGTCACAAGGGCCATTTTCACGGCGATCACGAACAATTCCATTAGAAAATAGCGGAAGTTTGTTCGATTATGTCGTTTGCCCTTGCATCCTGATATCATTGTGTAGCATATAAGTCAACATGACTGACGTAAAATCTCCACCTCATGGCGCACCGAAACTGACCGCCAACCCGCTGTTCCTCCGCGACAAGGAACTGCGCCAGGCGATCGAAATGCTGTTCTTTGCCTACCGCGACTTCACCGGGGTCGCCGACGAAATACTGGCGGATTACGGTTTTGGACGCGCCCATCACCGGGCGATCTATTTCATCGGCCGCCACCCCGGCATGACCGTCAGCGATCTGCTCAGGATACTCAGGATCACCAAGCAGAGCCTGAACCGGGTGCTGAGCCAGCTGATCGACGAGGAATACGTATCGCAGCAGCAGGGCTCGCGGGACCGGCGCCAGCGCCTGCTGCGGCTGACCGACAAGGGGCGCGCTCTCGAGGAGCGCCTGTCGGTCGCCCAGCGCACCCTGATTGCCGGCGCCTACCGGGAAGTGGGCGCCGAGGCGGTCGACGGGTTTCGCAAGGTCTTGCTGGGGATCATGAACAGCGAGGAAGACCGTGAACGCTTCGAACGCCCCACCACGCCGCGCCGCTAGGCGACCAGCCGCCGGCAGCTTATAGTCATGCGCATGGACGAGCTTCAGCATATCCTCGTGGTGGACGACGACAATCGTCTGCGCGAGCTATTGCGCAGCTATCTCAGCAAGAACGGTTTTGCCGTTACGGCCGCCGAGGATGCGCGCAGCGCCCGGCACAGGCTTGAATCCATGGAATTCGACCTGATCGTGCTGGATGTGATGATGCCCGGCGAAACCGGACTGGAATTCGCCCGCGCCCTGCGCGAGACAAGCAACGACGTGCCGATCCTGATGCTGACCGCGATGGGCGAGGCGTCGGACCGGATCGGCGGGCTGGAAGCAGGCGCCGACGATTACCTGCCCAAACCGTTCGAGCCGCGCGAATTGCTGCTGAGAATCCAGACCATTCTGCGCCGGACCGCCATGCCCGCGCCGGCGCAGGATACCGCGCCGGCCCATATCAGGCTGGGCAGCCATATTTTCGACCGGGAGCGGGCAATCCTGCTGAAAGACGGGGAAGTTGTACGGCTGACCACGGCCGAGGCCAGCATGCTGTCGGTACTGTCCGGCGCCCCGGGTGAAATCATGAGCCGCGAGACCCTGACGGACCGCTGCATGATCGACGGCGGCGACAGGGCGATCGATGTCCAGGTGACCCGATTGCGGCGCAAGATCGAGCCCGACCCCAAAACGCCCCGCTATCTGCAGACGGTGCGCGGCCGCGGCTACGTACTGCGGCCCGATTGATCCGGCATGCTGCTGAACCTGCTGAAAAACAACATCCTCCCGCGATCGCTCTATGCCCGGTCGCTACTGATCATCATTATGCCCCTGATTCTGCTGCAGGTCGTCTCTGCCTGGGTTTTCTACGACCGGCACTGGGACACCATCACGAAACGGCTGTCGACCTCTATCGTCGGCGATATATCGCAGGTCGTCGAACTGCTGGGCAAGGACCCTTCGGCGGAATTGCGGAAAACGGTGTTCGATATGGCCTGGCGCAATTTCAACCTGCAGATCGAATGGAAGGAAGGCGAGCGGCTTCCCGAGGACATGGCGGGATCGGGATCAAGGATCGAGCGGTTGCTTGGTGAGATGTTGCGATCCCGGTTTCAGGGGCCCGTGCAGATCGACGATTCGTCGTATCGCGAACTGGTCACCGCCAAAATCCAAATCGAGGCCGCGGTCCTGGCGGTCACCATTCCGGGCAAGCGGCTGTTCAGCATCACCACCTATATCTTCATCCTGTGGATGGTCGGGACCTCGCTTGTCCTCTTCGCCGTTGCCTCGATCTTCATGCGAAACCAGGTACGGCCGATCCAGCGGCTGGCCGACGCCGCCGACCAGTTCGGCAAGGGTCGCGAACTCGAAGAGGAGTTCAGGCCGGAAGGCGCGCTGGAGGTTCGCCGCGCCGCGGCCGCCTTCAACGTCATGCGCCAGCGCATCAGGCGCCAGATCCGCCAGCGCACCGATATGCTGTCGGGGGTCAGCCACGATCTGCGGACCCCGATTACCCGCATGAAGCTGCAGCTCGCCATGCTTCCCGAGGATAGCGGGATGGCGGGGATCAAGGACGATATCGCCGAGATGGAGCGGATGATCGAGGGCTATCTGACGTTCGCGCGCGGCGAAGGAAACGAGCCCACGCAGAACGTCGATCTGGGCCTGATAGTCGAGGACATCGTCGCGGCGTGGCGGCGCAACGGGGTCGCCATCGACAGCCATGTGGAAGGAACGCTGATGGCCTGGCTGCGCCCGGACGCCATCAAGCGCGGCATCGAGAACCTGGTGGCGAATGCGTCGCGCTATGGCGGCCAACTATGGATACGCGCCGGCCGCCGCGGGGACGCAATCGAAATCACCGTGGACGACGACGGCCCCGGCATACCGGAATCCTACCGCGAGGATGTGTTCCGGCCCTTCTACAGGCTCGACGAATCGCGCAATCCCGACACCGGCGGCACCGGGCTGGGCCTCGCCATCGCCCGCGACCTGCTGCGCAGCCATGGCGGCGATATTTTGCTGGAGGACTCGCCGCATGGCGGCCTGCGTGCGCGGATCCGGTTGCCGGTTTAGGCTGGCTCAGTGCATACGCCCGCCATCGGGCACTTTCCTGTCCGGCGACAGCAGCACGACTTCGCCATCCTCGTCGGGAACGCCAAGCACCAGGATTTCCGACATGAACTTGCCGATCTGCTTGGGCGGGAAGTTGGTCACGGCGACCACCTGCTTGCCGACGATACTGTCGGGATCGTAATGGCGCGTGATCTGGGCCGAGGTCCTGCGCTCGCCGATTTCGGGCCCGAAATCGACCCATAGCTTGATCGCCGGCTGACGCGCCTCGGGGTACGGTTCGGCCCGCACCACCGTGCCGACTTTGATATCGACCTTCAGGAACTCGTCGAATGTAATAGGCATGAATCCTCCCCTGTCGCCTTTTTTCAGACCGACGCTAACACCGGATGCGCATCGTGAAAAGGGCGGGCGGGCGCCGAAAGAAAACGGCCGCCCCCGTTTTCACGGGAGCGGCCGGAGAGACTCCGGACAAGGGAGGACATGTCCGAAGAAGGGTCTTGCAGTATTACTTCTTGGCGGGCTTCACGAGGCTCTGGGCCTCGGCGAGGCTCTCGACGAAACGCTTGTTCAGCATGTCGAAGACCTGCTGGTTGGCCTTGGTCGCGGCGGCCGCGAATTCCTTGAAGTTGGCGACGCCGCGCTCGATGCCCTCACGGGCCAGTTCGGCCTGGCGGGCCATCTTGTCCTTGGGCTCGCCGGCGGCCATCATTTCCTGGAAGGCAGCGGTCATTTCCTCGGCGCTCTCGCGAGCGATCGCGGTCTGGCGCTGGAAGATTTCCTGGGCGCTCGCGGCGGCCAGCTTATTGGCGCTGGTCAGGGTCTCGACGTTCTTGGTCTGGGCGGCGATCACCTTTTCCACGTCGACCGCGGGCATGCTGAAGTCGCCCGCAAACTTGCTGAAATCAAAACCGGCAAAGGGATTGGCTGTGGCCATTTTCTGTCTCCTGTGAATTCCGTTGCATCGCACAACTTCTTTGTTGCGCTGCAGCATATACGTAATATACGCATCCGGGAGGCAGGGTCAAGAGTTTTTTGTGCACTGCACCATTTTTTGTGCAGCGCGGTGCATGGGCCCGTTTCAGGCAGCCTCGGCGCTCTCGCCACCCCGGGGATTGCGGCGACGGAATACCACTTCGGCCCAACGGTCTGCACGTGCCAGACCACGGTCCAGTTCCGCCATTGTCCGTGACATGTCCTTGCTGTCGTCTTCGACCCAGACCGCGACGCAACGCAGCCATAGCGCGGTCAGGCCGGCGATCTTGATCTTGCCGGCAATGCCGTCGGACGACAGGCGAGCGGCCTCCAGCATCCAGGCCATGGAGCAGCCCAATTGACCCATCATGGCGGCCGAGGAGACCGGATCGCGCATCATGCCGGCCCGGATATTTCGCACTGCCGCGCGGTGGGGCTGCAGCGCGTCGAAGCGGCGCATGAGCACCTCGAACAACCGGTCGCGCGCCGTATCTTCGGGCGCAAAGGCGAAATCGGTTTCGAGGATTTCGCGGTCTATCCGGCGCGTGAATGCCGTCAGAACCGCCATCCTGGACCGCCAGGCCGGATAAAGCTCGGACAGTTTGGCCCCCGCGCCCCCGGCGATCGCAGGCAGCGTCACCCCCTGCCAGCCCTCGCGCGCGGCCAGTTCAAGCATCGCATCGATTAACCTGGTTTCCAGATCTTTCGGGGCGGTCTTGCGGGCCCCGCCCTTGCCTGCCGAAGGTTTCCTGGCCATGACGATTCCTCCATATTTGTCAAACCTGCATGGAGGATAATATAGGCGTTACTGCAGCGTTTTACGAATCGGGTTGCCGCGCCATGGGAGGGCCGGTCAGGTACGATATTCGGTACAATGGACACTATTCCTGCACCTCCCTATACTTCTGAGCGAACTTGTAAGAAAGGGTGGTTATCCTTGGACAGGGAGCGGGTTCAGAGACGTCTTGCCGCGATCCTTGCCGCGGACATGGTCGGATATTCGCGGCTAATGGGGGCTGATGAGGAAGGCACAATCGCCCGGCAGAGGTCGCACCGAGCCGAACTGATCGATCCCGCGATCGCTAATCGTGGCGGGCGCATCGTCAAGACAATGGGGGACGGGCTGCTTGTAGAGTTCCCCAGTGTGGTCGATGCTGTCAAATGCGCCCTTACCGTTCAGGCCGAGATGCTGAAGCGCGAGTCCGGCGTTCCCGACGATAAGGGCATCCGCTATCGGATCGGCATCAATCTCGGCGATATTGTCATCGAGGGCGACGATATCCTGGGCGACGGCGTAAATATCGCCGCCCGCCTGGAAGGGTTGGCCCAGCCGGGCGGTATCTGCGTGACGGACAGCGTGTACCGCAGCGTCCGTGGAAAAGTTGAGGCCCATTTCGAAAATCTCGGTGAGCAGCAGTTCAAGAATATTGCCGATGCAGTGCACGTGTGGCGATGGGCTCCGCTGGAGGCCATGCCGTCGTTAACCGCCGGGCAGGCTACCAACAAGCAGGTACTGCCGGACAAACCCTCCATCGCCGTAATGCCCTTCACTAATATGTCGGGCGATTCGGAACAGGAATATTTCGCCGACGGTATGGCCGAGGACATCATCACCGAGCTATCGCGAATGCCATGGTTCTTTGTCATTGCCCGCAATTCCAGCTTCACCTACAAGGGGCAGGCGGTCGATGTGAAGCAGGTCGGCAGGGAACTCGGTGTTGCCTATGTGCTCGAGGGCAGCGTGCGAAAGGCCGGAAACCGGTTGCGCATCAATGCCCAGCTTATCGACACGGCGACGGGGAACCATGTCTGGGCCGACCGTTATGACCGGGAAATTACTGACATCTTCGATATCCAGGACGACATCACGCAGGCGATTATCGGAGCTGTCGGGCCGGAATTCATGTCCGCGGAACTGCGCAAGTCGCGCCAGAAGGATCCTTCGCAGCTCAATGCCTGGGAATGCGTCATGCGGGGCCGGGCGCATATCTGGAAGGTCAGCCGCGAGGATGCGGCGATCGCCCGCCAGTTGTTTGAAAAGGCGCTCTCGCTGTCGCCGGGCAGCGCGATGGGGGCCAGCGATCTCGCGCTTGTCCATTATCTTGACGCTTTCTATGGTTGGAGCGAGTCTCGGGAACAATCCCTGAAAGAAATGCTGCGGACGGCTGAAAAGGCGGTGTCGCTCGACGACAGCGACCCGCTGGCACTGACGATCCTGGCCTGGGCCTATCTTTTCGCCAGCAAGTGGGACGAGGCGCTCGCCACGATCGACCGGGCAATCTCGCTAAGTCCGAATTTCGCACCGGCGATCGGGGTTCGGGGCGCCATCCTGGCCTGCGCGGACGAGCCCGACCTGGCGATCAAGGCGGTGAGCGATGCGATCAGGCGCAGTCCCCGCGACGGTTTCATGCCGTTCTGGCTGACCGGGGTATATTGGGCATACCATTCCCTGCAGGACTATGAAGAGGCGGCCAGTGTCGCAATTCGCGCCGCCAGGGCCTACCCGCGGAATCCGACCTTCAGGAGGCAGTTGGCGGCCGCTTATTGTTTGCTGGGCCGGATGGACGAGTCCAGGGAGGCCATGGGCGACTATCTCGACCTGGAACCCGGGGCCACTACCGAAACCGTACACTACATCCCAAGCCGCAATCAGCAGCATCTGGAGCGATTTATCGACGCGCTGCGCAAGGCGGGATTGCCGGATTAGCTGTTATCGGTGCTGGTTGAAGCCCGGTCCATCTGGATCGACCCGGGAGTTAGCTTGGACCTGCGCTCACCGGCCGGGATACCCTCGCGACGGTTCCGCCTGTCAGTTCGGCCAGCGAATGGGGATCGAGCCGGAACACGGCAAAGGGCGTACCGGCGGCGGCCCAGATTTCATCAAAGGCCAGGATATCCTCGTCGACAAAGGTGACTATGGGATTGTCATGTCCCACCGGTGGCACTCCACCGATCGCGAAGCCGGTCTCACGGCGTACGAAATCGGCGTCGGCCTTGCCCAGCTTTTCGCCCAGCAGAGCCGCCACCGCCCTTTCGTCGACACGGTTCGCCCCGCTGGCGATTACCAGCACCGGCCGGCCGCTCTCCTTGCCCCGGAACAGGATGGATTTGGCGATCTGTGCCACTTTGCAGCCGACCGCGGCTGCGGCCTCGGCCGCCGTGCGGGTCGACTGGTCCAGTTCCAGCACCTCGAAGGAATATCCCCGGGCCTCGAGCGCCGCCTGAACCTTCGCGGCGCTGGAGGACAGGTCCGCCATGTTATCCCGCCAGTTCCCGGCCGCGCCTCGTGGCGGCGGCGACCGCGCGGGTCATCAGCTGCTGCAGCCCGTCATCGGCCATCAGTACTTCCAGGGCCGCCTGGGTCGTGCCACCCGGGCTGGTCACGTTCTTGCGGAGCTGCGCCGGATCATCCCCGCCCCGCAGCGCCAACTGGCCAGCGCCGGCGACCGTAACCAGCGCCAGCCGATCGGCCAGATCGCGCGGCAGCCCGGCCTCGACGCCTGCCGCGGCAAGGCATTCGATCAGCAGAAACACATAGGCCGGACCACTGCCGGAAACCGCCGTCACCGGGTCGATCAGCGCCTCGTCGGTCACGCCAAGAACCTCGCCGATGGCGCCAAGCAGCGCCGCGCATATCGCCAGCTGCGCATCCGAAACGTTCGCGTTCGGGCAGGTGACGGTAATTCCCTGGCCAATGGCCGCCGGCGTATTGGGCATGGCGCGCACTATGGCGGCACCCTTGCCCAGGACATCCTCGAAGAACCGGATGGGGGTGCCGGCCGCAATCGACATGAAAACCGTGCCGGCGCCGGCATAGCGGGCGGCAAAAGGGGCGGCCTCGGCCATCTGCTGCGGCTTGACCGCGAAAATCACGACCTCGGGATCGAGGCCAGCAGGCAGGCTGTCCAAATCCTTGTAGAGGGCGACACCTTCGCGCCCCTCGAAAGCGGTCGCGCCCATCGGGTCCAACACTATTACGCCGCCGCCGGCAATGCCGCTTTCCAGCCAGCCGGACAGCATGGCTCCGCCCATCTTGCCGCAGCCGATAAGCAGCAGGGGACGTGTCAGCTTGCTCATGGGTCTTTCCTCAGGCTTCGCCGACGGTTTCCAGCAGCGCCGCCGAGATCGCCTCGTCAGGCCGCTGACCGCCCCACAATACGAACTGGAAGGCGGGGTAATAGCGGTCGCATTCGTCGAGCGCGACGTCGACCAGCTCTTCCAGCTGTTCCGGACCCGGGGCGAACTGCCCGCGCGTCAACAGGGTATGGCGGAAGGTCGGGCTGGGATCGTCGGCCGCCACCTCGAAATGGCCAAGCCAGAGACGCTCGTTGATCGATGCCAGCAGGTCGTTGATGTCGCGGCGCTTCTCGCCCGGCACCCTGGCGTCGATCCCGCAATGCAGATGAAGCGCCTGCATGTCCTCCTGCCAGATGAAGTGCAGGCGATAGGCGCACCAACGCCGCGGCGGTTCCGTAACCAGTTCGTCGGCGGCCGCCCGCATGTGCGGCCAGCCATGAACATTGGCGAGCTCCTCCAGAAGATCCAGCGGATTGATCGTCCGGTTGCCGGACTGCTCAAGCCTCATTCCCATTCGCGCCCCCTGTGGTACCGTTTGCCCGGCCGCCAATCGCCGCCAACATGGCCAGGCGCAGTGCGTAAGCAATATCCCGCTTCCATACAAAATATGGCTGCGAATCACTTTCACACCACAATACCTAGGATGCCATAGGGAGATTCCGCAGCGCAACCCTGCATTTGCGAAAGGTGGAAAATATATGTGGATAATCAGGTTTTGGGTTTGCGGGACGGCTTTGCTGCGGTCTTTTTTCCCGAAAGCGCGGCTTCCAGCGCGGTGACCCTTTTTTCCAGGGCTTCCTGCTCCATTCGGGCCTTGGCGGCCATGGCCTTGACCGCGTCGAATTCCTCGCGCGAGACCATGTCCATCTCGGAGAGGATACGCTCGAACTGGTGCTTGAGGCGCGCCTCGACCTCGCCGCGCACGCCGGAAAGCGCGCCGAAGGCGCCACTGGCCACCCGGGCCAGATCGTCGAGCAATCGATTGTCTACCTGCATGGGTCCGCTCCGTCGTAACTGGATTTCCCAAACCTATACGCCCCGGGCCGGATGCGTGCAACTGCCGACGCGCCTTGAACGGGCGTGGGGCGCTCCCTATAACATGGGTTGCGGGCGCCGTGCGCCAAGTGACTTCACTGCCTGGAAGAATTGGCGCACATGGAATATTTCGTCTTCCCCGACTTCGACCCGGTCGCCATCCAGCTTGGCCCCCTCGCCATTCGATGGTACTCGCTTTCATACGTGGCGGGGCTCCTGCTGGCCTGGCGCTATTGCCTGCGCCTGGCGCAAAAGCCGCCCCATCTGGTCTCCGCGGAACAGCTCGACGATTTCCTGACTTGGGCGGTGCTGGGGGTAATTCTCGGCGGGCGCCTGGGATTCGTGCTGTTTTACCAACCGGCGTTCTACCTCGCCAATCCAGGCGCCATCCTGAAGGTATGGGAGGGCGGCATGTCTTTCCATGGCGGCCTGGCGGGGGTAACGCTGGCGATGATCATCTTCGCCAGGCGCCGCGCGATAAACTTTCTGGCCCTGACCGACATGGTCGGCGCCGCCGCGCCCATCGGCCTGTTTCTGGGGCGCATCGCCAATTTCATCAATGGCGAGCTATACGGGCGGGTGACGGACGTGCCCTGGGCCGTCATCTTCCGCCATGCGGGCGATCAGCCGCGCCATCCCAGCCAGCTTTACGAGGCAGCGCTTGAAGGTTTGCTGCTCTTCGCCATCCAGGCATTCATGATCTTCGGCCCATGGAAGTCCCTGCGCCGGCCCGGCCTGACCACCGGCATTTTCATCGGCGGCTATGCGCTGGCGCGGATGTCTATCGAGAATTTCCGCCAGCCCGACGAGTATATCGGCGAAGGCGGATTCATGCTTCTAGGCACCACATGGGGTCAGTGGCTGTCGGTCCCGCTGCTGCTGGGCGGCGCGTATCTGGTCTGGCGCGCGATGCGCCGCCCGCCGGAAGGCGAGTGACGAAGACCCTTTCAGAACTGCTGCGCCGGCGCATCCGCCTGACCGGCCCCATCACCGTCTCCGATTTCATGGCCGAGGCGCTGGGCCATCCGGAGCATGGCTATTACATGACCCGCGACCCGTTCGGCGTGGCGGGAGATTTCACCACCGCGCCCGAGATCAGTCAGATGTTCGGCGAGTTGATCGGGCTCTGGTGCGCCGAGGTCTGGCGCGCCACCGTCGCGCCGCGCCCGGTTTGCCTGGTGGAGATGGGGCCCGGACGCGGCACGCTGATGGCCGACGCGCTGCGCGCCGCCCGGATGGCGCCGGAATTCCTGGCGGCAGCCTCGGTTCATATGGTCGAGACCAGTCCGGTTCTGGCGGCGATGCAGCAGCAGGCCCTGGCCGGCCATGACGCGCGGTGGCACGGGTCTCTGGGGGACGTTCCGGACGGGCCAGTTCTGCTGATCGCCAACGAGCTCTTCGATGCCCTTCCCATCCGCCAGTTCGAAATGACCGGTGAAGGCTGGCGGGAGCGCATGGTCGGGCTTGGCGAAGACGGCGAATCATTCCGGCTGGGACTGGCGCCCGGCGCGACGGCTGGCGAGATGCTGATTCCGGACGCCATCCGCAGGACGGCCGCCGAGGGCGATGTGGCCGAGGTCTGCCCGGCGGGCCTGTCGATCGCCCGCGCCATCGGCGAGCGAATCGCGCGCCATGGCGGCGCGGCGCTGGTCGTGGATTACGGGCATGCGGTCAGTGGCGCGGGCGAAACCTTGCAGGCGCTGAGAGGCCATGAATTCCATGACCCGCTGCAGGATCCCGGCACTGCCGACCTGACCGCCCATGTGGATTTTGCCGCCCTCGCCGCCGCCGCGCGCGAGGGAGGCGGCGCGGTTCACGGCCCGATTACCCAGGGGGAATTCCTCACCCGCCTGGGGATCGAGACGCGCGCGGCGCAACTGATCGCCGGCGCATCGCCCGTCCAGGCAACCGATATCGCCGCCGCCTGTGAGCGCTTGATCGCCAGGGAGCAAATGGGCTACCTGTTCAAGGCGATGGCGATAACGCTGCCGGCCGCCGCGCCGCCCCCGGCCTTTGAGGAAACAGCAGGTTCATGACCACCACGCTTCCAGCACAGATTACCGAACCCGCGCTCGCGGAAATTTCCGGCATCCGCCATGCCTTCTTCACCCGGCATGGCGGGGTCAGCCAAGGAGTTTATGCATCACTGAACGTGGGCTACGGATCCGATGACGACCGCGAGGCGATTACGGAAAACCGCCGGCTGTCCATGGCGGCATTCGATCTGCCGGTAACGGCCCTGAACACGGTCTACCAGGTGCACGGAACCGACGTCGCAATCGCCGACAGCACCTGGGACCCGACGGATCCACCTAAGGCGGACGCGATGGTAACCGACCGGCCGGGCATCGCCATCGGCATACTGACCGCCGACTGCGTGCCGGTGCTGTTCGCCGGCCATGCGCTGGATGGGCGCAAGATCGTCGGCGGGGCCCATGCCGGCTGGCGGGGCGCGATTACCGGGGTTCTCGACAGCACGGTGGAAGCGATGGAAAATCTCGGCGCGACCCGCGACACCATACGCGCCGCGGTCGGTCCCTGCATCGGCGCGAAATCCTATGAGGTCGGCCCCGAATTTCCGCGACCCTTCCTGGACCAGGATCCGCAAAACGCCCGCTTCTTCCGCCCCGGCATCCGCAAGGGACATCCCATGTTCAATATCGCGGGCTATGTGGAAAGCCGGCTGGCGGCGCTCTATGTGAGACAGGTCGGCCGGATCGACGC
>Ga0210122_1000640_pt1 | contig 12112 bp, 12 predicted proteins | sample Muzzi_CordB_D2_FD_185530 | JGI IMG/M metagenome (GOLD analysis project Ga0210122, IMG submission 185530) | Wetland microbial communities from San Francisco Bay, California, USA, that impact long-term carbon sequestration - Muzzi_CordB_D2 (SPAdes) | ecosystem: Environmental > Aquatic > Marine >... | reverse complement strand
GATGCTCGCTCGCGTGCGCGAGCGCTTCGGTGTGCCGATCGTCACCGAGATGCGGGACGCCTCGACGCTGGAGCTTTTCCAGCGGTACGAGATGGACGTCATCCAGATCGGCGCCCGCAACATGCAGAACTACGAGATCCTGCGCCGTGCCGGGACGGCCGGGCGACCGGTGCTGCTCAAGCGGGGCCCGGCGACGAGTGTCGAGGAGTGGCTGATGGCCGCGGAGTACGTGATGCTCTCGGGCAATCCGCAGGTGATCCTGTGTGAGCGGGGCGTGCTGCCGCCGGCTTCGGTCGCGACGCGGTATCAGCTCGACATCGCGGCGATCCCGATCGCCCGGCGCCTCTCCCACTTGCCGGTGATCGCCGATCCGTCCCATGCCGCCGGTGCCCGGGAGCTGGTGTTGCCGCTCGCCCAGGCGGCGATCGCCGCCGGCGCCCAGGGGTTGCTGGTGGAGGTGCACGCCGATCCGTGCCGGGCGTTGTGCGACGGCCGGCAGGCCCTGGAGCCGGTGCAGGCGCGGCAACTGGTGGAGAGTCTGCGTCGGCACCGTTTCCTGCCGGAGCCGCCGCCCCATGCGGTGCCGCGGGTCGATTGCCGCGGCGCGATCGCCGGACGCACGGGCGAGCCGGCGGGCGGCACGGTCTACCGGATGCCCGTGGAGCGCAAGAGCCGGGAGTAGGGTGCGCTTCAGCGCACCAGACCATGGCCCGGTGCGCTGAAGCGCACCCTACGGATCTTCCCCTCCTGAGGGTGAGGGACGCCACCGCCCGGCCCCGGGAGTCAGCGCGGCAGAACCGCACGGCTGCGGTGATAAGTTAGAAAGCCGGCTTCGGATGATTCGAGGCCGGCTTCTGGTCGTATGTCGACACCGATCCTGATGACCAAACCACTCCAGACCGAGCTCACCGGCCCCTGCGACTCGGGGGTCTGTATCCTCTCCCTGTCCGGTGGCATCGACTACCGCTCGGCGCCGGAGCTCCGCGAGCGGGTGTTCGCCGCCCTCGACTCGGCCGGCGACGGATCGCTTCTGGTCGACCTCGCCGACGTCCGCTCCATCGATACCGCCGGCATGGCGGTGCTGGTGGAGGCGCTCGTGGCGAGCCGGGAGCGGGGGACCCAGCTCTTCCTCTGCGGCGCCGGTGAGGCCGTGCGCAAGGTCTTCCGGTTGGCTGGCTTACAGGAGGTACTGGAGCACTGCACGTCCTGTCGCGAGGAGGCCGAGCGGCGGCTGGCCCTCTCGGCATCGTGAACGGGGCGCCGGTCCAGACGTCGCTTCGGGAACCGGACCAGCCCCTGGGCTTTCTGGGACGTCTCGGAGGCCGCCTCGGCGAGGCGGTCCTCACGCTCTTGGCGGATGCCGGACGCATGGCGATCCTCGCCGGCCGCGCCGCCGAGCAGGCGCTGGTCGGCCCGCTCCGTGGCCGGCCCCCGCGCATGCGCGCCACCGTCGCCCAGGTGGCGCGGGCCGGTACCCAGTCCCTCCCCCTGGTGGCCCTCATCTCGCTCCTCGTGGGGATGATCCTCGCCCTCCAGACGGCCGGTCAGCTCGAACGCCTGGGAGTGGTCGACCTGGTCGCCGGTCTGGTGTCGGTGTCGGTGACCCGGGAGCTGGCGCCGCTTCTGACCGCGGTCATCGTCGCCGGCCGGGTCGGCTCGTCGATGGCCGCCGAGCTCGGCACCATGCAGGTGGATCAGGAGATCGACGCGCTCCACGTGATGGGCATCGACCCGATCCACTACCTGGTGGTGCCCCGGGTGATCGGCCTGCTCGTCGCCCTGCCCTGCTTGACCGCCTTCGGCGACGCGGTCGGCATCCTCGGCGGTTTCACGGTCGGTGTGGGGGTGCTCGACCTGAGCGCCGCCGGGTATCTCACCGACAGCCTGACCGCGCTCACCCTGGAGGACGTCTGGGGCGGCATCGCCAAGGCGGCGGCGTTCGCGCTCATCATCGGCGTGGTCGGTTGCGAGCGCGGCCTCTCGACCGCCGGCGGCGCGGAGCAGGTGGGGCGGAGCACCACCGCCGCGGTGGTCCGCTCGATCGTCCTGGTGATCGCCGCGGACCTGTTCGTGACCGGTCTGCTCTACGCGCGGGGTGGTCCGTGAGCGCCGGCTCCGAAGCGGCGATCCGGATCGAGCGCCTGGAGAAGTCCTACGGCGGCGAGCCGATCCTCCGGGGAATCGACCTCGCCGTCCATCGGGGGGAGATTCTGGTCATCCTCGGCGCCTCGGGCAGCGGCAAGTCGACGCTGCTGCGCTGTCTGGTCGGCCTGGAGCGGCCCGACGCCGGGACCGTGCGCCTGTCGGGGGTCGATCTCTTCGGGCCGGACCGCAAGGCGGTGGCGCGGCTCCGCGAGCGCATGGGCGTCGCCTTCCAGGGGGGAGCGCTCTTCGGCTCGATGACCGTGGCCGAGAACGTGGACCTGCCGCTCGCCGAGTTCACCCGCCTGCCGGAGTCGACCCGCCGGATCGTGATCGACATCAAGCTCGCCCTGGTGGGCTTGGGGCACGCGCGGCATCTGCTGCCGGCGGAGCTCTCCGGCGGCATGGTGAAACGGGCGGCCCTCGCCCGGGCCATGGCCCTCGACCCGGAGCTCCTGTTCTGTGACGAGCCCTCGGCCGGGCTCGATCCGATCACCTCGGCCGGCCTCGACCAGCTCCTGCTCAGGCTGCGCGACGTGTTCGGGGTGACGCTGGTGGTGGTGACCCACGAGCTCCAGAGCGCGTTCACCATCGCCGACCGGATCGCGCTCCTCCACCGGGGGACGGTGCGGGTGGTGGGGACACCGGCCGAGCTCGAGGCGTCCGACGACCCGGTGGTGCGTCGTTTCCTCGACCGCGAGCCCGAGGAGGAGACCGTGGAGACCGGCCTGTTGGCCAGCCTCGGGGAAGGAGGAGGGAATCATGCCTGATCGCCGTCGCGGCACCGAGGTGACCGTGGGCCTGTTCGTGGTGAGTGCGCTGGCGCTGCTCGGCGCCGGCACCCTGTGGATCGTCGGCCTGGCGCCGTTCGGCGCCGAACGCACGGAGTATCGGGTGGCAGCACCCGAGTCCGGCGGGGTGAGCCGGGGTGACCGGGTGCGGATCGCCGGTGTGCCCGCGGGTCGGGTGGAGCGGGTGGAGCTGCGGCCGGGGGAGGAGCGGCCGGTGGTCTTCCACGTCTTGCTGGGGTCGGGGCTGACTCTCCGCCAGGGGGCGAGCGGCCGGCTGACCAGCGACGGCTTGCTGGGCAGCATCTACCTCGAGATCGATCCCGGACCGCCGGGCGCGCCGGAGCTGCCCGAGGGGGCCGAGATCCGGGGCACCGGCGACGCGGGGCTCGACGAGGCGGTGGCCCGGGCCGAGGAGGTGGCCGCCCAGGCGGTCTCCCTGGTGGCCTCCGCCACGGCGCTCCTCGACGAGCTGGGGGCGCGCACCGGGCCGCTCCTCGAACGGATGGAGGGAGTGCTGTCGCCGGAGAACGCCCAGGAGCTCTCGCGCACCCTGACGGCGCTTCGGCAGACCGCCGAGGAGGTGGCTCCCAGGGTGAGCTCGATCGCCGAGCGCCTCGACCGGGTCGCCGCGGCGGCGGAGGAGAGCACCGAGGACCTGCCGGCCCTCATCGACCAGGTGTCGGGCGTGGCCGCCGACCTGCGGAGCGCCCTCGGACCGGACGGGGCGCGCCTGGCCGGCACCCTCGACGCGGCCCGCGAGGGGCTGGTCTCTGCCGGCCAGGCCCTGGACACCGTGGGCGAGAGTCGGGGCGAGCTCCAGCAGGCCCTGAACGACCTGCGCTCGGCGGCCACGGCCCTCGAAGGCCTCGCCCGGCGGCTCGAAGAGCGCCCGTCGCGGCTCCTGGGTCTGGGCGAGCCGAAGGAGCGGCGGCCCGGCGACGGCGCCGGCGGGACCGGGGAAGGGGGGCGGCGATGAGCGGGCACGCGCGCTTCGAACGGACGGTGCGGTGGGCCATGTCCTCCGCGGTCGGTTCGGTCGCCCGGGCCGTCGCCTCGACCGTCGCGGTAGCGCTCGCCCTGGTGCTCCTCCTGGCGAGCTGTGCCGGAGCGCCGGAGGTGCAGCGCTACCGGCTGGCTCCGGAGGTCCCGCGGGCCGCGGACGCCGTCGGGGAGGAGGGCCTCCGCGTCGGCGTCATGCCCTTCCGGGTCGATCCGCCCTACGATCAGGACCGCATCGTCTACCGCGTGGCCGCCGAGCCCCAGCGGGTCGGCTTCTACAGCTACCATCGCTGGGCGGCGCCGCTCGAGCGGATGGTGCCGCTGGCGGCTGCCCGCCTGCTCGAGGGACGCGCCGGGATCGCCCTGGCCGAGCCGGCGGACCCGGAGACTCGCTACGATGTGCTGCTGGGTGGCCGGCTCCTGGCCGTCGAGGAGGTCGACCTGGCCGGCTTCGAGCGGGGCCGGGCCGAGCTCGAGCTCTGGCTGATCGGCCCGGACGGCGACGAGCTCTGGCGCGGGCGGTTCGAAGGCAGCGCCGAGCAGGACGTCGAGACCGTCGCCCAGGTGGTGGCGCTGGTCGAGCAGGCGCTGGTGGACGCGCTCGAGCGCGGCGTCGACGAAGCCCTCGGCCATCTGCCCCCTGGTGGAGGTAAGGTGGGGTAGATTCGGCAGCGCCCGAGACCGATCGATGAGCCCCTCTGACCGTTCTGACCTGCTTGGAGATCCGACGATGGAACCGCGCAGCTTCCGACCTTCGTTCGTCCGCCGCCTCCCGGCCCTGGCCCTGTCTCTGGGGGCGGGGGTCGCCCTGCTGGCCCTCGCCCCGGCTCCGGCCCGGGCCCAGGAGGCACCTTCACCGTCCCCGTCGTGCGCCGACTCCCTCCACCGCCAGCTCGACTTCTGGGTGGGCGAGTGGCAGGCGGTGGGCGCCGACGGCCAGCCGGTGGGGATCAACCGGGTCCGCGCGCTCCACGGGGGCTGCGTGATCGAAGAGAACTGGACGTCGGCCAAGAGCGGCGTGACCGGGCAGAGCATGAGCTACGTCGACCCGCGGGACGGCCGCTGGAAGCAGGTCTGGTTCGACAGCTCGGGCACCCTGGTGGCCTACGACGGCGAGCTCCGGGACGGTGCCATGCGCTTCGAGGGCCAGACCGTCGAGGCCGACGGGAGCGCCGTCATCGCCCGCGCGGTGGTCGAGCCGATCGGAGGGGGGCGGCTGCATCACGCCATCGAGCACTCGAAGGACGGGGGCGAGAGCTGGGAGGTGGTGTTCGACGCCACCTACGTGCCCCTCGCCCAGCCGGTCGAGCAGCCGGCCGCCCCGCCGGCTACCGCGCCTCCGCCGGCTCCGCCGGTGGCGCCCGCCCCGGCGGCCGAGCCGCCCGCTCCGGCGAGAGCCAAGGAGCCGACCGGCGTCCGCGCCGCGTCCGGTGCGGTGCCCGAGGAGCAGGTGCCGATCGATCAGCGCCCGAGGATCCATCTGGAGTCCCCGATGGTGCTCGAGGTGCCGATCGGTCCGATCGAGTCGATCCCGGAGGCCTACTCCTGGAGCACGAACGAGACCTCGGTCTACGTTTCGGGTGGTGTGTCGGTCCGGAAGGTGACCCTGACGCGGAGCGAGCGCCGGGGCTCGGTCCGGATCGACGTGACCCCCGCCTTCTACGGCACCGAGTACCTCCAGCATGCCGAGGTCGCCGCCGAGCTCGTCTGGCGGGGCGAGGTGCTCCAGTCGGCCGCCGTGGGCGAGTTCCCCGTGGGCCGTTCGATCAAGGCCCAGAGCGAAGGCGGCGGGCTCGAGAAGACCATGACCTTGAGCCTCGACCGCGAGCGGTTCGAGGAGATCTTCGGCGCCGCGGACGAGCGTCCCATCCTGCGCCTGACCGTGACCGTGAGGAACTGACCCGATGGCCGACTACACCCGCGAGCTCGACACCGTTCTCGAGACCATCCACGCCGCCGGCGACGAGATCCTGCGCCGGTACCGGAGCTTCGAGCGGATCGAGGACGCCCCGGCCGACATCTCGACCGAGGCGGACAAGGCCTCCCAGGAGATGATCCTCGAGCGGTTGCACCGGGCGTTCCCGGGGGACGGCCTGTGCGCGGAGGAGTCGAGCGAGCGGTTCGCGACCGAGGCCACGGGGGACGGCCGGTTTTGGGTCGTCGATCCGATCGACGGCACGCGGGGGTTCGCGCGCAAGAACGGCGAGTTCTCGGTGATGATCGCTCTGGTGGTGGAGGGGCGGGTGGTGGTGGGGGCGGTGCACGAGCCGGCGATCGACCGGGTGACCTACGCCGTGGTGGGTGGGGGCTGTCATGTGCGTCAGCCGTTCGGTGCGGAGGTGGAGGCGGCCCGGGCGTGCGCCGTGACCGGCGCCGAGGGGGCGCCCCGGGCGCTCGCCATGAGCCGGTCCCGAGGTGCCGAGGGGGAGCGGGAGCTGCTAGAGGCCTTCGGCGCGGAGCGGGCGGTGCAGACGTATTCGGCCGGCATCAAGATGGCGCAGGTGGCCCGGGGTGAGGTCGACCTGTACCTGGGTGACTACCTGACCCTTCACGACTGGGACGTGGCGGCAGGGCACATTCTGGTCACCGAGGCGGGTGGGCGGGTGACGAACATCGAGGGCGACGAGATCCTGTACGACGGCTCGGGGAAGAGTCTCCGGGGGAAGGGGATCGTGGTGACCAACGGGGGTGTTCACGAGGCGGCTCTCGCGACGCTGGCGACGGGGAACGTCAAGTTCTGACGGGCCACCGGCGCGGGTGGGGGCTTTCCTTCGGCGGGGCAGGAAAGGACGCCCCTGGCGTCCCAAACAGGTTGACAAGGGCCATCCTCCGTGTAGCCTGAGCGCGCGTAGGGTGCGCTTCAGCGCACCGGGTCATGGTCTGGTGCGCTGAAGCGCACCCTACTTGCCCGGCGTGTAGATCGGGGCCGGGAACGTCGTCACTTTGCCGCCGCCTTTGATCGGGCTGATGCGGCTCGCGCCCCTCTTGTCGACCTCGTCGATGCGGAGCACGGCGTGCATCGGGAGGTAGGTCCGTTTGACCCCTTCGAACTCCCGCTGGAGCTGTTCTTCGGAGGGGTCGACCACGACCTGGGTCTTTTCGCCGAAGACCAGCTCCTCGACCTCGATGAAGCCGAACAGGCTGCCCTGAGAGACCTGCCGGGCGTAGATCTCGTAGATCTGGCCCTGGTTGAAGAAGTGGATCTTGTACATGCGCTCTTCAGCCATCGACCGGTCTCCGCGGCGACGATAGCACGGGGGTCGTCGGTCGATAGTGCCAGGGGGCTGCCCGGGGCCGGCCATCTGGTGGCTGACCCCGGGGAGCCGGATCTCAGGCCCGTCTCAGCGTGCTACTGGCACGAGAGCGAGCTGCTCGTGAACGCGTCGCACCGGACACAGATGCAGGCCGGGAACGTGGTGCAGCAGCGGGCCTGGAACGCCGTCGCACACTGGCAGGTGGTGACGTGGATGGTCTGACCGCCGGTACAGGAGAACTTGCTCGTGCCCGACTGGCAGGCGGTGTAGCCGGTGTCGACCGTGCCGCAGTTGGTGCCCTTGCATTTGTTGTACGGGCCGCTGGGGCAACCGTGGACGGCCGGGCAATCGGGCAGGGTATCGACGGCAACCGCTCCTCCCGGGACGAGGCCGGCGTCCTTCAGGATCTCCTCGGCGCTCGGCTCCACGGCTGGCGCCAGGGGCGACAGCGGGGCGGCCGAGGCCGAGCAGGCGATTGCCTGGGGCAATTGGAGAGAGGCCGGCGGAGCGGTCTCCGCGGCGACAGGCAGGGCGATGACAGCGAACAACAGGGCGGACAGAGTGAGCGTTCGACGCATGGGCGGTTCCTTTCCGGACTCGATGTCAACGGGTCGACGCCGCCTGCCGGCGCCGGGGGCAGCCGGAGGGACCGGTACCAAGCCCTACTCGGTCGACGGGCGATCGAGGGACCGGTCCGGCGGCGGAGCGCTCCGGTCCGCCTTGCTGGCGCGCTTGGCGCCTTTCGAAACTTAGCGATTCTCTGTATTCAAGGTGCGTCGCGTCGGCAGACGTGGGACAGGGGGGCCGAACGCGTGCCGCGAGGGGACGGTGACCTCAGTCGTCGTCCTTCTTCGCCTTCTGGAACGCCGCCGCCAGGGAGCCGAAGCCGCCGGCCGAGCCCTTGGCCTCGCCGGAGTACTCCGCGGCCGATGGCGTGTCGGCGGCCTCGACCGGAGAGGCCAGGGAGAGGGAGATGCGGCGCTTGATCGGATCGACGTCGAGCACCCGGACCTCCACGTCCTGACCCAGCTCGACCACGTCCCGCGGGTGGGCGACGCGGCGCCCGATGGCCATCTCGGAGACGTGGACCAGGCCGTCCAGGCCGGGGGCGATCTCGACGAACGCACCGTAGGGCTCGAGGCGGGTCACCCGGCCGGAGACCGTTTCGCCGACGGGGAAGCGCTCCGCGACCGCCTCCCACGGGTCTTTCTGGAGCGCCTTGGTCGAGAGCGAGATGCGCCGGGTCTTGCCGTCGCGCCCCTCCTGCTCTTCGATGGCGAGGATCTTGACCTCGACGATGTCGCCGGCAGAGAGGATCTCTTTCGGGTCTTCGATGCGGCTGTACCCCATCTCGGAGACATGGAGCAGGCCTTCGACGCCGCCCAGGTCGACGAATGCACCGTAGCTGGTGACCGAGGTCACCGTGCCGCGGACGACCGCGCCCACGGAGAGGCGCGCCATGGTCTCTTCCCGGCGCTTCCTCTCCTCCTCCTCGAGCAGCTCGCGGCGGGAGAGGACCACGTTGGGCCGCCCGCCGCGGCCGGCGGCCTCGAAGCGGGTGACGGCGAAGGTCAAACGCCGCCCGACGTAGGTCGCGGCGTCCTCGACGAAGCGCAGGTCGAGCTGGGAGATGGGGCAGAAGGCGCGGACGCCGGAGACGTCCACCTGCACGCCCCCTTTGATCGCCTCGGTGACCATGCCTTCGACCGGGATGCCGTGGTCGCGGGCCTGGGCGATCTCCTCGAGCGCGACCTCGTCGCCGCCGAAGCCGGAGCCTCCGGGGCGCACCCGCAGCACCAGGCAGCCGCTCGCCTCGTCGCGACCGCTGATCATCCCTTCGACCGTGTCGCCGACGGCGACGGTGAGCGCACCCTCTTCGTCGGTCAGCTCGGTGAGCGCCACGGCGGCGTCAGACTTGGCGCCGATGTCGACGAAGGCGGCCTCCTCGCCGATCGAGAGGATGGTGCCGGAGACGCGGCTCCCCGGCTTGGGATCCTTGCCGCCGCTCTTGGCGTGGGTGGCCTCGAACTCGGCGAGGATGGCTCCGAAATCACGCTGGTCGTTCTGCTCGGACATGATGGGTCGATTGTAGCGGGGATGGGGGCCGGTGAGGGGTGTTTGCTTCGCGGGGGTCGTTGCCGGCAGGGACGCCGGGTAGGGTCGCTCGCTTTGCTCGCAGTCGGCCGGCAGGGCCGCCGGCCGCTTCGATTGCGGATGGAGGGTTGCCAGCGCCCTCTCCAGATGAAGCGGCCGGTCCCCGTGCCGGCCGAGTGCACCCCGCCAGGGGTGCGGCCTTACCGGCCTTCTAGAACCGCACCAGCGTCGCCGCCCAGTGGAACCCGGCGCCGAAGGACGTCAGGAGCACCAGGTCCCCGGGGTGGATGCGGCCGGCGTCCCTGGCCTGGGAGAGCGCCAGGGGGATCGATGCCGAGCCGGTGTTGCCGTAGTCCTGGACGTTGACGAACACCCGGTCCATGCCCACCTCGAGGGCCTTGGACACCGCCTGGATGATCCGCATGTTGGCCTGGTGGGGCACCACCATCGCGAGGTCCCGGACGGTCCGGCCCGCCGCCTCGAGCACCTGGCGCGACGCCTCCACCATGTGGGCCACCGCTTCCCGGAAGACCTCCCGGCCGTTCATGAAAATGCTGTCGTGGAACTCCCCACCTCCCTCCGGTCGAGCGCCCGGCGAGCGGTCGGCTCCGGTGAAGAACAACGGCCGCCGGGTGCCCCCCGCTTCGAGGCAGAGGATGTCCCACCGGCTGCCGTCGGTGCCGGCGACCGTGGCGACGAGCTCTGCGCCCCGGCTCTCGTGCTCTCCCTCCACCTGGTCCTCCAATGGGCCCACCACCACCGCCCCGGCGCCGTCGCCGAAAAGGACCGCCGTCGACCGGTCGCTCCAGTTCATGAGCCGGCTCAAGAGCTCCACGCCGCAGACGAGCACCCGGCGCTTGCCGGAGAGCACGCGGGAGCGCGCCACGTCGAGCGCCTGGAGGAAGCCGGCGCAGCCGCTCCCGGCCAGGTCGTAGGCCGGGACCTTGCGCGTGCCGAGCAGGGTCTGGACGAACGAGGCGGTGTCCGGGATGTAGACCTCGGGCGTGTCGGTGGCGACGATGATCTCGTCCACCTCCTCCGGTTCCATGCCGGCGTCGTCCAGGGCCCGGCGGGCGGCGTCGACCGCCATCGTGGCGGTGGTCTCCTCCGGGGCCGCGATCCGCCGCCGTTCGATTCCGGTCCGCGTGCGGATCCATTCGTCGGTGGTGTCGACGTACTCGGACCACTCGGCGTTCTCCATCACCCGCTCCGGGGCGTAGGCGCCGAGCCCGAGGATGCCGATGGGTGGGGTGCTCTGGGGGTGGGGCATCGCGAGCTCCAGGCTAACTGAAGAAGGGTCGCCACTTCTCTTCGGGCGACGGCTTGGTCAGCAGGCTGACCCCGATCAGGCAGACGATCGAGGCCAGGCCCGCGGGGTAGATCACGTAGTCGTACTCGAGCGGCAGTGTGTGGCCGAAGCCGATGGGGATGGTCTCCCAGCCGACCTCCTTGAGCACCAGGAAGACCAGCGTGGTGAGCATGCCCGCGCCCACCGACGCGGTGCCGCCGGCCGGGGTCACCCGGCGCCAGAGGAAGGCCGCGAGGAGCGCCGGCGTGACCGCCGCGCCGACGATGGTGTAGGCGAAGAGCGCCATCTCCAGGATGTTGCCGAACCAGGTCGTCAGGAGCAGGGAGACGGCGGCGAGCGCCACCACCGTCCAGCGCTGGAAGCGCACCACCCGTTCCGGGCTCGCTTCCGGGGCGATGAAGCGCTGGAAGAGGTCGCGGGCGATGTTGGTGGACGGCACGATCAGGAACGTGGTGGCGGTGGAGAAGATGATCGCCACCGCGCCGGTCAGGAGGACGAGCCCCGGCAGCACGGGCAGGTCGTGGCGGGCGAGCTCGAGGATGATGGTCTCCGTGGTCGCGGTGTCGAAGCCGCCCGCGGTGTGGAAGGCCGGGTTGTTCCAGTAGAGGGCGGCGCCGAAGACGGCGGTGGCGGCGAGCGCCGTCTCGACTACGATGACGCCGATGATCATCCCCACCACCGCCCGGCGGGCGTCCTGCTCGCTCTTGGCCGACATGAACTTCTGGTACATGCCGCTCTCGCCGAGGAGGAGGAAGAAGGTGGGGAAGAAGAGGCCGAGGGCGGCGAGCACGCCGGGGCCGCCCATGGGGGTGAAGTGGGTCTCGGGCAGGGTCGTGGAGAGCCCCTTCCAGCCGCCGGCCAGGTGGTAGACGATCGGCACTGCCAGCAGGATGCCGCCGGTGATCAGGATGCCGTTGACCAGGTCGAGGGTGACGATCGACTTCATGCCGGCGAGCGCGATCACTATCACCACCAAGACGCAGATGATGACTTGGCCGGCCCGCGGGTCGAGCGACGGCACGACGATGCTCAAGAGGCGCCCCCCGCCGATGAACTGGTAGCTGGCGATGGTCAGGTAGGCGAGGACGATCGAGATCGTTCCGAGGAGCCGGGCCAGCGGCGTATAGCGAGTCTCGAGGAGGTCCGGCACGGTGTACTGGGCGATCCTGCGCACCCGGGGCGCGAGGAAGTAGACGATGGCGATGCCGGCCCAGGCGCCGGCGCTCAGCCAGAGGGCCGAGAAGCCCTCGCGGAACGCCCGGCCCGCGCCACCGAACAGGCTCCCCGAGCCGATCCAGGTGCACACCAGCGTCGCCACCAGGAGCGAGGTGGGAACCGATCGTCCGGCCACCATGAAGTCATCCTGGTTGTGCACCTCCCGGCTGCGGTAAACGCCCACAGCGATGAGGAAACCCAGGTACACGAGGACCACCGCCAAATAGATCATGTCTGCCTCCACGGATAGGAATCGTGCGGTTCGCCGCGGCAGTGTATCGGAGTGGGGCGAGAACCGTCGCCGCGTC
>Ga0210122_1000631_pt1 | contig 12231 bp, 12 predicted proteins | sample Muzzi_CordB_D2_FD_185530 | JGI IMG/M metagenome (GOLD analysis project Ga0210122, IMG submission 185530) | Wetland microbial communities from San Francisco Bay, California, USA, that impact long-term carbon sequestration - Muzzi_CordB_D2 (SPAdes) | ecosystem: Environmental > Aquatic > Marine >... | reverse complement strand
GTGCTCGAACCGATGAAGCGCCTGTTGTTGCCTCTGCTGCTCGTCGCCGCGACGGCGGGCTGTCGCAGCGCGGCGATCACGTTCCAGGCCGGAAACAACGGCGAGTTCGAGACCCGGATCTCGATCGATGAGAACGCGGTCGTCGTCACCGGCAAGGAGCGGGTTCCAGCCTCGTTTGCCATTACCCGCCGCGATAATCGCGAAGGGAACGTCCGGGACGGGCAAGGAGGCTACCACGCTGGTTCGCGAATCGAACAGACCGCGCCACAGGATCAGATTTACCGGCGGGATATATTGCAGGATATCGGCCATCCGCGAACCCCGGCTGGGCGGGGCGGTCATCACCAGCGCGTTGACACTGATCCGATTACGCCAGGGAGCCTGCGTTCGCGCCAGAAGGTCGCGAACCACCAGCCCGCCGAGGCTATGGGTGATGAACGAAACCCGGTCCACGCCTTGGAGGTTTTCGATCAGATTCGAGAAGTCGTCGGCATTGCGGGCAACCAACCGGCGCGTACTGGCATAGCTTATCGCGGCAACCTGATATCCCGCTGCCTTCAGGCCCCGTTGCAGCCCGCCCAGGGAAGCGCGCGACCGCCCCAGCCCATGCACCAGGATCACCAGATGACCCCGATAGGGCTCGATGCGGCTTTCCCCGCGGATGCGCTGGAAAACCGTGCGGCAGGCATCGTAAGAGCCCCAGCAGCGCCGCACATTGGCCGGGTCCAGCAGCCGGGCATGGCCGGTGACCGCATTTTCCTGAATGCGCCAGCCGGAATACAGATAGCGGTCGGTCCAGAACTGCGTGCCGCCCAGCGTCGGCAACGGAATGTTCCGATATGCTCCGGGTTCCGCGGCCAACGCATTTCCTGCGATTCCGCCAAAAACCACGGCGGAAAGGGTGGTCCGCGGAGCCGATTTTCCGATGTTCCTTGCCAGAGTTTTCAATAAATTCAATATCATGTGAGATTCTACCGCGTCAGGAATTGGGGGTGGTGGAAACAAGGTTGTTATCCAAATATAAATGAACTATGTTCAGTTATTCATCGATTGTCAAGATTGCACGTTTATTGCTAGGAACCGCGGGCTAGATCCCTGCCGGGACTAAACCGTTGCCGGAAGTCCGGGGGGCTTTCTGTTTCCATTCGCCTGGATCAGATTAACCAAAGCCTGCACCCTGTTGCGGACGGACCGGAATCATTGAGGAGGGCGCCCGAGGGCGCGACCGGGTGAATGAGACAATTGTTGATCCTCGCCGTGGCGGTATCGCTGCTGGCTGGATGTTCGGTGAAGAAGACGGTGGTCAATTACGCGGGAGATGCGATCAGCGGCGGCGGCGGGGTGTGGTCGTCCGACGAGGACCCGCAGCTTGTCAAGGAGGCGCTTCCCTTTGCGCTGAAAACCAACGAGAGCCTGCTGGAGGTTTCGCCGGGACATGAGGGCCTGCTGGAAACCATCGCCACCGGTTTTCTGGCTTACGCGCTGTTGATCAAGGAAGATGCCGACCGGGTCGAGGTAGACGACCTGGCGGCGGCCCGGCGGATGAAAACCCGCGCCAGCAAGCTGTTCATTCGCGGCCGCGATTACGCGCTGCAGGCGCTGGAGCATCGATATCCCGGTTTTACGGAGAGCCTGAAGGCCGACCGTGACGCGGCCCTGGCGCAAACGGAGGCCGGCGACGCGCCGTTCCTGTATCTGGCCGGGGCCGGCTGGGCCGGCGCACTGGGCGCCGATACCGGCAATCTGGGTCTGGTTGCCGACTTTCCCGTCGCCGGTTCGCTGGTCCAGCGGGTGCTGGCGGTGGACGAGGATTTCAACAACGGTTCGGCCCACGAATTCATGATCACCTTCGAGGCGGCGCGCCCGGGCGGCAGCATAGAAGCCGCGCGCAAGCATTACGAACGCGCGCTGGAATTGTCGGGCGGCAAACGCGCCTCGGTCTATCTTGCGCTGGCCGAGGCAATTTCGGTCGGGGAACAGGATGTTAACGAATTTCGTGCCATGTTGAAGGCGGCCGGCGCGGTCGATGTCGACGAGGTGCCGAACGACCGGCTTCTCAATGTCGTCGCGCAGGAGCGGGCCGAATGGCTGGAGAGCCAGATACCGGAACTGTTCCTCGTGACCGAATAGGCGACTCGCCTAAGGGACTGTTTGAAGACTCAATAGCAGGTTGGAAAGAACGATGAAGAACTGGATTATTGCGGCCTTTGCGGGCCTGGCCCTCATGGCCGCCGGCGGCGCCGCGTCGGCGCAGACCATAAAGCTGGGAACGCTGGCGCCCAAGGGTTCGCCCTGGTTCGAGAACCTCCAGGACATGGCGGCCGACTGGGGTAAGGCCTCCAACGACCGCATCAAGGTGCGCATCTATCCCGGCGGGTCGATCGGCGACGAGCGGGATATGGTCCGCAAGATGCAGATCGGCCAGCTTCAGGGCGCGGTGCTGACCGCCGAGGGGCTGAGCATCATCGTGCCGGAAGTACTGGCCCTGCAGATGCCGATGTTATTCAAGACCGACGGCGAACTGGACTATGTGCGCGACGCCCTGAAGCCTGAACTCGAGGCGCTGTTCGAGGCGCGTGGCTACAAAATACTCAACTGGGGCGACATCGGATGGGTGCGGCTGTTCAGCCGGAATCCCGTCGTCGTCATGGACGACCTGAAAGGCCAGAAGCTGTTTACCTGGGCAGGCGATCCCGAACTGGCCGAGGGTTACAAGATGCAGGGCTTCACGGTGGTGCCGCTGCCGGTGCCGGAAATCTTCAGCGGGCTGCAGTCCGGGATGATAGACGCGCTCTATGCGGCACCGGTAGCCGCGCTGTCGTACCAGTGGTTCGGCCTGGCCAACCACATGACCGACCTGAAGGTGCTTAAACTGATCGGCGCCACGGTGGTCACAAGCCAGACCTGGAACAGGATTGCGCCGGAAGTCCGCCCCGACGTGGTGGCGGCGGCCGTCGAGGCCGGCGACAATGCGCGCGACAAGATCCGCGATTTCGAGGATGAGGCCATCAAGGTCATGCAGGGCCACGGCCTGACGGTTCACGAAGTGACCGACGAGCAGGCCAAGGTCTGGGAGACGAATTCGCGGAAATCCTGGGTGGTCTATACCGACTCCAACGTGCCGGCCGAACTGGTTGCCCGGGTCGAGGCGCTGCGCGACGAATACCGCAAGCAGCAGGCCACCGCGAACTGACATGGGCGCCTTGCCGGCCCTGGCGGGGTTGAGCCGCCGCGCGGAATCCATGCTGGCCGGCGCGGTGCTGCTGGCGATGGCTATTCTGCCCGTCATCGAGATGGCGGTGCGCGGGTTTGGCGGCAGCGGCATTCCCGGCGCGCAGAGTTTTGTCCAGCATCTGACATTATGGGTCGCCTTCCTTGGAGCCATGCTGGCGACCCGCGAGGGACGGCATCTGTCGCTGTCGACGGGGCTGAAAATATTCCCGGACCGCATCCAGCATTACGGCGACATGCTGGCCGCCGCCGCCTCGACCGCGGTGTCGGCCGGGCTGTTCTGGGCGAGCTACATGTTCGTGAAGTCCGAATACGAGTTCTCCATGGGCGCGGGCGGGCACTGGCTGCCGGCCTGGGCGATGGAGGCAATCCTGCCGCTGGCCTTCCTGGTGATGACGCTGAGGCTGATGTTCCAGCCGAAGGACCGGGCGGTGCGGCTGGCCGCCTTCGCCGGCGTGGCGCTGACCATCGCGCTGATCGGGCTCGGCATGACCGGTCTGTTCGCACAGCGCAATTGCAGCCCGGGGCAGCGTGAAATGGCGCAAAAAGTCTTGCAGTCGGCCGGTGAAGTGGTGTGGCTGGAAGAGGAAGGACTGCTCGACGTGGTGACGGCCGTGTCCGGCAGCGGTCCGGCCTATTTCTTTTACCTGATCGAGGCACTGCGCAGCAGTGGTGAAAGGCTCGGCCTGCCGCCGGATGTGGCCGCGAAGCTGGCGTTGCAAACCGCCCACGGCAGCGGCGCGATGGCCGTGCAGAGCCGGCTTGATGTAGCCGATCTGCGACGCCAGGTGACGACACCGGGCGGCACGACCGAGGCCGCGCTCCGGGTGCTCGATGACGGCCGTTTCACAGAATTGATGGAAAACGCGGTAGCGGCAGCGACGCGACGCGGGCGGGAACTCGGCAAGGGGATCAAGGCATGAACGTATCCGGCGCTGTTATCTACCTGGTCAGCACGCTGACCGACCTGTACGTAACCGCCATACTTTTGCGTCTGCTGCTGCAATGGGTCAGGGCCGATTTCTATAACCCCCTGTGCCAGTTCCTGGTCAGGATCTCGAATCCCGTGCTGAAGCCGGCGCGGCGGATCATTCCTTCCATCGGCAAACTCGACACGGCATCGGTGGTGGTGATGATCCTGCTGGAGCTGCTGGAGCTGACCATCATCAACCAGCTCGGCCATCTCTCTTACGGCGCGCCGTTCCTGTTGCTTTATGCCATCCGAAAGCTTTTGGTCATTTTGCTGTTCACCTATATCGTGCTGATCATTGCCAGGGTGATCGTCAGCTGGGTCGCGGGGCGTTCACACCACCCGATGATCCCATTGATCTATCAGCTGACAGAACCGTTGCTGCGCCCTTTCTCCAGGCTGGTCCCGGTCATGGGCGGCATCGATCTTTCGCCGTTGTTCGCGCTGATCGCACTGCGTTTTCTCCTGCTTCTGCTAGGATGGTAGGTGTTGCACGCCTTCGCGACCGGGTCAAACCGGCGGCGACTGCTGTTATTATTGCAGCTGCAGGCTGAATCTTTTGCCGAGGACCATAGTAATGAAAAAACTGTTTCACATTCTCGGGCTGCTGGCCGTTTTGACGGCCGGTCCCGCGCTGGCACAGCAGGCACAGGAGTTTGGTGACTACAAAGTTTATTACAACGCGCTGAATTCGAGCCTGATCAGTCCCTCTGTCGCCAAGGTTTACGGTATCCGCCGCTCGGACAGCCGCGGCCTGATCAACATCGCGGTGAAACATAAAGACAGCGACGGCAATGAGGCGGCAGTCAAGGCCGCCGTCACGGCTAGCGCCCGCAATCTGACGGGGCAAACGCGCAACATCGATATGCGCGAGATCGACGACGGCGACGACGCCGTCTATTACATCGGCGAGTTATCCGTCCGTAACCAGGAAACGTTCGATTTCACGGTGCTCATCACGCCGGAAGGTGCGGTCAAGCCCTTCAGCGTGACGTTCAGGCAGCAGTTCTTTACGGAGTAACCATCGGCATCCCCGCCCGAGCGGGGACCTCGTGAGGTTCCGGGTTCCGCCAGCGCGGCCCCGGGACGACGGTGGAAACGCTCAGGGGTACAGCCGTTGCCGAACCCAGGCGCCGTCCTCCAGCGTAAAACGGTAACGATCGTGCAGCCGATCTTCCCTGCCATACCAGAATTCAACCATGTCCGGCACAAGCCGGTAGCCTGACCAGTGCGGCGGGCGAGGTACCGCCTCGCCGGCAAACCGCCGCTCATGGTCCGCAACCCGCTGCTCGAGCAGCTCCCGGCTTTCCAGTGCCTCCGACTGCAGCGATGCCCAGGCACCGATCTGGCTGCCCCGCGGCCGGCTGGCAAAGTACGCGTCGGCCTCGCCGTCCGGCACCAATCTGGCGCTGCCTTCGACGAGCACCTGCCGAAATACGCTCTTCCACAGAACACACAACGCGGCCTGCGGGTGCTGCGCCAGCTGGCGGCCCTTGATCGAGTGCGTGTTGGTATAAAACACCATGCCGGCAGCATCGATATCCTTGAGCAGGACGGTTCGAACCGAGACCCTTCCATCCGCGCCAACCGTCGCGAGCGCCATGGAAGTCGGCTCGGGTTCACCGGCGGCCATGGCGGCCTGCATGCCGTCTTCGAACCTTTCCAGGACTTCAGTGGGTAGTTCCATTTTCTCTTCCCGTTGCAAGTAACTGTTCATAGCCCGCGCGGTAATCCGGGTACAGCAACCGGTAACCGCTGTCGCGCAGCCTGCGATTGGATACACGCTTGCCGCCGCTACCGCCTGCGACCTCCAGCGCGGCGGGAGCCGGCGCACCTTGGCGCGACGCCAGCCAGGACAGCACCTCGTATCTGGGCGCCGGGCAGTCGTCCGACGCAAGGTACAGTCCCAGCGGCGTACGCATCTCCGCCAAATGCGACAACACACCGGCGGCGTCGTCACGGTGAATCCTGTTCGTAAACAGCGGTGGCGAAGCCTGAACCTCCAGGCCGGGAGATATGGACTGCCGGATCAGCCGCTCACGGCCGGGGCCATAGATTCCGCTGCAGCGCAAAACGATGCAGCCCTCGGTGCAGCGCTCGGCCCTCCGCTCCATCCGCCGCAGCACTTCGCCGTTGAAGGCTGCCGAGGCCGCGGGCGACTCCTCGTCAACCACGCTGCCGTCCGTCTGCGCGTAAACCGCCGTACTCGACACCAGTATACTGCGGGCGGGTGGGCGTCTGAAGGCCGCCCAAAGGTTGTCCCAGCCATCCAGAAAAACCGCGGAATAGGCGGACCGGTCGCGGCGCGCCGGCGAAGGCATGAATATCAGGCAGTCGATGTCGTCAGGGAGTTGTCTCAGCGTGGCCGCTCGCGTGAGGTCGGCCCGCACGGCTTGCACCCCGGGCGGCAACTCGGCGGCATTGCGTCTGAGACCGAAGACGCTGTGGCCCCGACCCAGCATCCGGAGCGCCAGCGGAATACCGACATAGCCGCAGCCTGCAATCAATACGCGCATGAATCCGGCGTCCTGCGGAAAACCCGGTCAGACGGTATCCGCACGGGTGCCGTTACCCGAATCCGTCCCCGCTTCGGCTTGGTCGCCCTGACGCCTGGAACCCGGCAGCGTCCGCAGCCAGATCAGCCAGACCACCAGGGCATCGAGTATGATCAGGGCCTGCCACAGGTACAGGTGAAACCACTCAAAGGCGGTGTAGTTCCACTGGCCCAGGTAGTACAGGCTGATGATCCTGACGAGGTTCAGCAACTGGATGGCAAAGAACCCGATCACAAAACCGATCAGCTTGTTCTTCAACGGGGCCGGGAACGCAAAAATGGCCGAAAACAGGATGATGACGGCTTCCAGGCCGTTGCAACCCCGCTCGATGCGTACACCGAACCCTGAAACCTGGTCGCGGATGACGTTGCCGGCCGCAACGACGCTGCCATCGAAGAACTGCACGATCCAGACGCTGATGTGAGCCACCAGTGAAGTGAATGGAAGGATGACGTACTTTTCCGCGGGCTGTAGAATCTCAAGCGTAAACAGGCCCAGCAGCAACACTGAGAAAATGATAAAAAAGCGCAGCATGACTCCCTTCGACATTCCTTACAGGCAGGACCAAGCCATGGTACCCAAAGCCTGTCTGGCTTGCACGTTGTAATCCTCGGGACAGGAGCGACCGTGATCGGTTCCGTACCCAACGTCTTTTTGATCGGCCCCATGGGGTCGGGTAAGACAACGATCGGCAAAAAGCTGGCGAAACAGCTCGGGCTGACGTTTTATGACTGCGACCAGGAGTTGGAGCGGCTGACGGGAGTGAGCATCAACCTGATTTTCGACATCGAAGGGGAACAGGGCTTCCGCGGCCGCGAGACCCAATTACTCGGACAGCTCGCGGCCGGCAGCGGCGTGCTGCTGGCCACCGGCGGCGGCGTGGTCTGCAGTGCCGAAAACCGCCGCATCCTGAGCAGCCGCGGCACCGTGGTCTATCTCAAGACCAGCGTCGACAACCAGCTCAAGAGGCTGCGACAGGACAAGAACCGCCCGCTCTTGCAGGCCCCCGACAGGAGACAGCGGCTGCAGAACCTGGCGGAGGTGCGGGACCCGCTTTACGCCTCGATCGCAGACCTGACGTTCGCGACCGGCGAGCAGAGCGTCCACGCGACCTCGAAGATGCTGACCCGAGCCATCACCGACTACCTCGACCCGCTGACAGACACGGAAGAAACCCATGCGGGTTGACGTGAAGCTGAAAGAGCGCAGCTACCCGGTATGGATCGGGCACGGCACGCTGTCCGAAATCCCGTCGTTCATTGACGCGCCGGCCGCCAGCAAGACGCTGGTCGTCACCAACACCACGGTTGCCCCGCTGTACCTGCAGGCGCTCGTGGATGCACTCGGGGAATCCGAAGCGCACACACTGGTTTTGCCCGATGGTGAGCAATACAAGACCCTGGAACAATGGTCGAGGATTCTCGACAAGCTGGTTGATATCCGGGCCACGCGGGACGCGACGCTCATCACGCTGGGCGGCGGTGTAATCGGAGACATGGGGGGCTTTGCCGCAGCCAGTTATATGCGCGGCATCCGCTTTGTCCAGGTACCGACGTCCCTGCTCGCCCAGGTCGATGCCTCGGTCGGCGGCAAGACCGGCATCAATCACCCGCGCGGCAAGAACCTGATCGGCGCCTTCCATCAGCCGCAGGCGGTAATCATCGACACCGCCACGCTCGAGACCCTGCCGGCGCGCGAATTCACCGCGGGTCTCGCGGAAGCCGTCAAGATCGCTTGTGTGCGTGACGCCCCTTTCCTGGCATGGCTCGAAGCCAACACGGACGCCATTGTCCGCAGGGACGCAGACACGCTGTCGAGCCTGATCCGGCTGAGCGTCGCCAACAAGGCCGCGGTCGTGGCCGAGGACGAACGCGAATCCGGTGTCCGCGCACTGCTCAACTTCGGCCACAGCTTCGCACACGCGCTGGAAACACTGACCGGCTACAGCCGCTATCTGCACGGTGAAGCGGTCGCCATCGGCATGTGTATCGCCGCCAGGCTCAGCGAGCAACGCGGTCTGTGCGAGCCGGGTTTCAATGATCGTCTTCGCGGACTGCTGACCACATTTGGCCTGCCCCGCGATTTGCCGCATAATCTGCAGCCCGGCGACATCTTTGAAGCGATGAAACTGGACAAGAAAAACCTCGCGGGCTCACCGCGTTTGATCCTGGTCACAAGGGCCGGCCAGGGCGTCATCGACAGCGATTGCGACAAGGCCCAGATCATGACGTCGATCAAGGCCTGCCAGACCGGCCGACAAGCAAGGTAAAAAATGAATTCCCCATTGAAAAACGATCTGTATCTGCGCGCCCTGTTGCGCCAACCCACCGACCGCACCCCGCTTTGGGTGATGCGCCAGGCCGGTCGGTACCTGCCGGAGTACCGCGAGTTGCGTGACCAGGCCGGCAGCTTCATGAATCTGTGCAGCAATCCGGAACTGGCCTGCGAAGCAACCATGCAGCCTATCCGCAGATTCGGCCTCGATGCCGCGATCCTGTTCTCAGACATACTGACCATCCCGGATGCAATGGGGCTGGGGCTGTACTTCGCCGAAGGTGAAGGACCCCGCTTCGAACACGTGATCGACAGCGCCGAGGATGTTGCCAGGCTGTCGAGCGTGGACCCATGGGAGTCGCTACGCTATGTCATGGATGCCGTCAGCCTGATCCGCAGGACCCTCGACGGCGCTGTGCCCTTGATCGGTTTCAGCGGCAGTCCATGGACACTGGCGACCTACATGGTCGAAGGCGGCTCCAGTAAGAATTTCGCCAAAATCAAGAATATGATATACGGCGACCCGCAAACGGCCCACCAATTGCTCGATAAGCTGGCCGATTCGGTTTGTGCCTACCTGAACGCCCAGATCGAAAGCGGCGCGCAGGCGGTGCAGATATTCGACACCTGGGGCGGTGTGCTGGCACCGGAAATGTTCCGGGAGTTCTCGCTGGCCTACCTGGCCAAAATCGTCGCCGGGCTGCACCGCAGCCACGCGGGTCAGCGTATCCCCGTGGTGCTGTTCTGCAAAGGCTGCAACGCCCACCTCGAAGCGCTCGCCGACACCGGTTGCGACGCCCTCGGCGTGGACTGGACGATCAGCCTGCGCGAGGCCAGGTCGCGGGTCGGTGAGCGCGTCGCCCTGCAGGGCAATCTCGACCCGGCCACCCTGCTGACGAACCCCGGGGTCATCGAGCACCAGGTCAAGGCAACACTGGAGAGCTATGGCCACGGTACGGGCCATGTATTCAACCTCGGCCACGGCATCACGCCGGACGTACCCCCGGAACACATGACGGTATTGCTCGACAGCGTCCGCCGTTTCAGTCCTGCCTGGCACGACGCGAACGGGCAATAGTTGCGGCAATGGATTCCGGCGGACGCACGGTCCCGCCCCCCCGGCAGCCGCCCCACCGTACAGACAGAACGGAAATTCTATCGCTTTGACGATGCGAGCGCTGGCGGCGGGCAAGTGCGTCTGAAACTCGCAATTTGTCAACGACCTTACCGGAATTCGCAGCTAGTCCGCGTCCAGTTCTGCGATCAAGGGCTGCAGGTAGTCCCGGTATTGTTCCCACAGCCGGACCGAGCTGGTGTACATCGGCTGACGCACCTGGTAAAAACTCGCCGTTTTCACGACATTGTCGCTTTTCTCAAAATTCAGGCAGGCCGACTGAAACTCGAGACCGCAGGCCGACAGCAGCTTGCGGATTTCACGTTCGGGGTCTTGGGTCAGCGCCTCGTAAGAAATGTCGTAGATCATGTCCGGCAAGACACGCTGCCAATGCTCCATCAGCTTTTGATACTGCTTGTAAAACTGCCCAATCGTCCTTAAATCGTAGGCAAACCGGTAGTTTTGGGTCGTAAAGTTCTGCTTGTAAATCGACAGGCAGGTGTCCCTGGCGTCCCTGACGCAATGAATGATTTTTGCATGCGGCAGCGCGATCCGGATAAGCCCGAGCATCATCATGTTGAAGGGCATCTTGTCGGTGATGTACCGGGCCTGGCCTTGCAAGCGCCCAATCCTATCCAGATAAGCGCGGCCGATCGTTTCAAACCGCTCTACAGGATAGGTCTCCAGGGCCCGGAAGTGATAATGAATGGCTTCATCCATGAACAGCTCCCTGGCCATCGAGAACATGTAATCCAGTTCGCCCGCGGCGAAAACTTCCGTATGAGCGGACAGAATCTGTTCCACCAGCGAGGTGCCTGAACGGGGCATGCCGACGATGAAGATGGGTCTATCCGATGTCTGCGCGTTTGCCTGCAGCCTGGATATGGCCTCTCGGCTAAAGGTCTGGATAATGTTTTCGAACAGTTCCGCGTCGCTGCCGACGTCGTAATGAAACTCCGCGCGTCTGAGCTCGTTGCCGGTTTCCATGTAGCCGAACGCCCGCGGGTAGTCCCCGATGTCCTCAAAAGCCTTGGCCAGCGCAAACGCAAGGTGAATCCTGTTTTCGGCTTGAAGGTTACCCTTTTCATACAGTTCGAGCATCTGCGTCAAGTGCGGGTCGTCGCGGTCCCGGTATTTGTGGATACCGGAATAGGTGAAGTGGGCTTGGGTATAATCGGGTTGCCGGGCCATGATCTGCCGGTAGCAATCGGCGGCCTCGTCGAGTTTGCCTTGTGCTTTGAGCAGGTTGGCTAGCAGGTACCGGGCAACCACCGAGTTGGGGTGACCGGCAAGGACTTTTCGATAGCATGTGACGGCCCGCTCCACCTTGCCGGACCTTTGGTAGCTGTCGGCAAGAGCCAGGACGATATCCGGATTGCCGGGCTCGAACGCCAGCGCCTTGCGCCACAGCATGCGGGCTTCTTCGAAACGCGCTGTTTGGTCGCAAATCAAGGCCAGGTTGCGAAAAAGCTGCGGCGCCTTGGCCTTTTCACCGATGAGTTGACGGTACTCGGCTTCGGCAAATGGCAGATGGCCGGCCACTTGGGCTTGGGCCGCCTTTTGCAGGCGGAATTGCTGCTGGCTGGATAGGGCTTGTTTCGGCTTAACTGGTTTTGTTGTCTTCTTCTCTTTTTTCTTTCTTCTTCTGCTCATTGCCGTTGACTTTAAATCGGGGGTTCGCTACTTTCGAAGTTCTCTGCTGTCGTACAATAAACATCAGATTCTTTTGGCCCTTCGCACAAACATACCATATTTCAGCAGGTCTCACCGGTTGGTGTTGTAACGCCCACGATCCTAAACCAGGGCACTGCCAATATAGCCAAATGTTTTTGCACGACGTTTAATATGCTGTGATCACGGTTCAGAAAAAGGAGTTGTAATGAAAAAGCGATTGTATGCAATGCTATTGGTGTTGTCAGCGACCTTGCTGGCGGCCGACATCGAGGCAGATGAGTCGGTCGTGCCGGAGCCGTTTCGCGGATTCGACTCGGCCTCCGCCTACTCGATCAATTATTCCGACCTGACCGCCTTGTTCAGGGCAACGGTGCTGGACGTGGGGCGGTCCACGCGGGAAGTCGCCAAGGCGG
>Ga0210122_1000629_pt1 | contig 12266 bp, 9 predicted proteins | sample Muzzi_CordB_D2_FD_185530 | JGI IMG/M metagenome (GOLD analysis project Ga0210122, IMG submission 185530) | Wetland microbial communities from San Francisco Bay, California, USA, that impact long-term carbon sequestration - Muzzi_CordB_D2 (SPAdes) | ecosystem: Environmental > Aquatic > Marine >... | reverse complement strand
CGAGAGCGTGGCGAGCTGGCGGTTGACGGCCTTGACTACCTTTCCTAACAGCGCTTTGGAATCCGTGATGAAGCCGACCACGCTGTCGCCGCCGTGTTCGGCCTGGGCGAGCATGTCCGCGGCGATGAATTCCGGGTTTCCGGTCTTGTCGGCGAGAATGACGATCTCGCTCGGGCCGGGCAGCAGGTCGATGGACACCGCGCCGATGATCAGGAGCTTGGCGCCCACCACCAGAAGCACGATGCCGAAGGCGCTCTTGACCGCGGGCATCAGCACCCGGGGTGGCGCCTCGCCACCGTACTCCTGGTCGAACTCCCAGGTCACCTGGGCCTCCTCTTCCGCCGGCTTCCTGAGCAGCACCCAGAGGTAGCCGGCGAGGAGCGCGAGGAGGAACATGCCTTCGATCCGCCCCACCGAGCCGTCGGCCACGAGGAAGAGCATCAGGCCGCTCGTGCCGATCATGAACGGCATCTCGCGCAGCAGGAAGTGGGCGCGGGCGGCGACGGGGAAGATCAGCGCCGCGATGCCGAGAATCAGCCCGATGTTGGCGATGTTCGAGCCGATCACGTTGCCGAAGGCGACCTCCGGCGAGCCTTCGAGGGAGGCGGTCAGGGTGGCGGCGAGCTCCGGCGCGGAGGTGCCGAAGGCGACCACCGTGAGGCCGATGACGAGCGGCGCCATGCCGAGGGCGCGGGCCAGAGCGGACGACCCCGAGACCAGGGCCTCGCCCCCCGCGTAGAGCAGGACGACGCCGACCGCGACGAGAGCGAAATCCATGGAAAGGCTTTCGAGCTACCGGCCCCGAGGCTTGTCGGCGCGCTCGGGCCGCTTGCGATCGACCCGCCAGCGGCCGGTGGTCGTCGGGTGCCCGTCGCCGCCGTGGGTGATGAACGTACCCTCGATGACGTCGCTGCCGACCCGGCCGACGAAGGTGGTGGAGACGACGCAGCCGCAGGCCGGATCCTCGTAGGGCTCGAGCACGCCGGTGACCGTCTCGTCGCCCGAGCGGACCTGGATGAAGCGCACGGTCAGCGGGCGCGCCGCGCGGTTTCGCGCTTCGCCGGTCTCGTTGGCCGGCCGGAAGGGTCGGGCGTCGGGGCCGGCCGGAATCATCGTTACCTCGCCGACGGCGAGGCCCGACTCTGGATCGATGGTGAAGTGGATGCGGCCGGTCCGGCCGGTCTGGGCGCTGGTGTACTCGCCCCACCAGTCGCCGCCCAGCACCTGGAGATCGACAGGCTCGCCGTGGACCGGCACGGTCTGGGGGGGAGCGGTGGACGCGCAGGCGCTGGAGAGGAGAAGAGCGGCGAGCGCGGCGGGCAGTGCGTGGGGTACCGAGGATGCATGGGCTCGCATTGGACCCTGATTCTATCTCCGACCCGCGGCGACGGTTTCGGTCAAGGGCTGTACCATCGGCCCGTGAGCACACGACGTCAGCGGATCATCGCCCTTCTGGAAGAGGACGACCACGGCTTCGAGGAGCTGCGGGAGGAGCTGGGCGTGCCGGTCCACGTCCTCGAGGAGGACCTGGGTCACGTCGAGAAGACCGTGCGGAGCGCCGGCCGCCGCCTGCGGGTGGAGCCGCCCCGCTGCTTCGACTGCGGTTTCGTCTTCAAGGGCCGGGGGACGAAGCACTTCCACGCTCCGAGCCGGTGCCCCAAGTGCCGCAGCGAGGCGATCTCCGACCCGCGGATGCGAGTGCGCTAAGCGGTCTTTCGGGCAGATTGCTACGCGCCGGCTCCGTGCTCGGCGGCGATCCGCTCGGCGAGCTCGGTCGCCGTCTGGATGCAGTCGGGCACCGACACGCCGCCGGTCCAGTTGCCGCTCAGATAGAGCCCCGGGTGACCCTGCTCCGTCTGCTGGGCGAGCTCCACGTAGCGGCCGTGGCCGAGCTCGTACTGGGGGATCGCCCGCTGCCAGCGGCGAAGCTCCGCGAACGCCGGCTCTCCCGAGAGCCCGAGCGCCCGGTTTAGGTCGCCGAGGATGGCGCCGTGGAGCGCCTCGTCGTTGAGGTCGAGGACTCCCGGGTCGGTCCGGCCGCCGATGAAGGCGGCGAGCGCCACGTGGTCCTGGGGCGCCCTGCCCATGAACAGGCTGGACGGAAAGAGACCGCCCAGGATGCGGAGAGATTCCTTCCGCGGGGCGAGGAAGCCGAAGCCGTCCAGGGGGTGGCGGACCTGGCGTCGGTGGAACCCGTAGGAGGCGACCACGAGGGGCGCGTAGGGGATGTCGTCCAGGACCGAGCTCGCGCCGCCGGTGATCTCGGCGAGGAGCGTTGCCGCCGCGTCGGCCGGGACCGCCAGCACCGCCCGGGAGGCCCGGGCTTCCGTGCCGTCCGGCAGCTCGGCCACGAAGCCATCGCCGCTCTGGCGGAGCGTTCGGCAACGGGTGCCGGTCCGAATCTCGCTCCCGGTCTCGGCGATCGCTTCGGCCATGCGACGGGGCAGGGCCTCGAGACCGTCGCGCATGGAGATCATGCCGCCCCCCGGCTGGGGGCCCTTGCGCCGCGCGAGGGCGCCGCGGATGAGGCTCCCGTGCTCGTGCTCCAGGCTCCAGATGCGCGACACCGCCCAGCGTACCGAGAGGCGCTCGGGGTCTCCCGCGTAGACGCCTGAGACGAATGGTCCGACGGCGTAATCGAGGAACTGCTGGCCGAGGCGCCGGCGGACGAACTGGGCGATCGACTCCTCGGTGCCCTCCGGCGGCCGGCCGATCCAGGGCTCCTTGAGCAGCCGGAGCTTGGCGCCCGGGGAGAAGAGCGACGTGGTCAGGAACGTGTGCGGGCCCCCCGGCAGGGGATGGAGGCGATCGCCCTTCCACAGGTAGCGTCGCTTGCCGGTCGGGGCTGCTCGGAGCGCCTCCCCGGCGAGGCCGGCCTCCTCGATCAACGTGCCCACGGCCGGGCGGCTGGAGAGGACCGTGTTCGGCCCCTGCTCGAAGGTCCAGCCGTCCCGGTGGAGGGTCTGGATGGCGCCGCCCACCCGGTCGCTCCCTTCGAGCACCAGGGTGCGGAGCCCCCGGCGGGCCAGGTGGAACGCGACGGTCAGGCCGGAGATGCCGGCGCCGACGACGAGAACGTCGTGCTGTCTCGATCCCTCGGTCTCAGGCATGGTGCTTCCTCTGGGTGGGTGGAGGTTCGAGTGTGGGGTTGGTTGGTCTGGGTGGCAGGGCCGGGTGGGGTCGCTCGCTTCGCTCGCACTTCGGCCGGCGCGGAGACCGGCCGCTTCGTTCAAATCCGGCCGGCGCGGAGACCGGCCGCTTCGTTCAAATCCGGCCGGCACAGGTCCGGCCGCTTCAGGTGGAGAGTGTGCTTCCTAACCGTCCCTTGAAGCGGCCGGACCTGTGCCGGCCGAAGTGCCCCCGCCAGGGGGCGGCCATTCCTCGGCTCCCGCGCCCGCCCAGGTGCAACCTTACCCCGTTCAGCCCTCGACCGGCGCCAACGGCGGCGGGCCGGCCGTGGTGAGGTGCTCGTCCAGACGGCAGCGGGCGACGGCGACGGGCGCGTCCTCGTCGGCGCTGGTGACGATGATCGACTCCGCCACCTCGGCCTCCAGGGCGAGGACGGTCTCGCCCACCTCGAGCACGTACGACGGGTAGCGCTGGAGCAGCATGATCTCCGACCCGGGCACCAGGCCGAAGACCGCCAGGGCGTTGCGACGCGCCGAGCTCTCGCCGGCCAGGTGCGCCACCCGGGCGCGCTCGCCACCCACCAGATCGCGCACCGTGCGCGTGCCGGGCGGGCAGGGGGCCGGGGTGCGCGCCCCGCCGAAGAGCTTCTTCAGCCAGGAGACCGCACGGGGGGTCTCGGGGAACTCGTACTCGCACGCCGGGCAGCGGATCAGCCCACAGGCCGTGCGCATCGGACAGCCGTGCTCGCACAGCGTGTCCGTGGGTTGGAACTCGAGCCCGCAGAGCGGGCAGGTCACGAACCGATCAGCCATCCTGCCACCCGATGAACGACCCCTCCGACGAAGAAGGCGAAGGGGAAGATGAAGGCCGCCATCGACCATGCCACCTTCATGCCGTGCTCCTTGGCGATCATGAGGAAGTTCGCGATGCACGGCATGAAGAGCGTGATGGTCACCATGGCCACCAGGATCTGGTGGGGCGAGAGCTCGGGCGAAGGACCGGTGGCGGCCTCCAGCAGATAGACCGCACCGAAGTCCCGGCGCATGAAGCCCACCAGGAACGCGTTCGACATCTTCGCGGGCAGGCCGAGCCAGCCGGTGACCACTGGCTCGCCCCAGTGGGCGATCGCCGCCAGGGCGCCGACCTGATCGAGCAGGAAGAGGGCGGCCGTGCCCACTATGAAGAGCGGGATCACCTCCCGCAGGTACCAGTTGAGGCGGCTCACCGTCTTGATCGCCACGTTGCCGAGCTGGGGCCGGCGCATGGGCGGGATCTCGAGGATGAAGTCGCCCGCGTCCTCGCCGCCGAAGACCCGGGCCGTGAGCCAGCCGACGAGGAAGATGACCGCGATGATGAGCGCCAACCAGGTCAGCGCCCCGGCCAGGGAGAGCGCCGCCATCATCGCCAGCAGCACGCCGAGCTGCGCCGAGCAGGGCACCGCCAGGGCGAGCAGCATGGTGGTGACGATGCGCTCCTTGCGGGTCTCGAGCACCCGCGTCGTCATCGTCGCCATGGTGTCGCAGCCGAGCCCCAGGATCATCGGCAGCACCGCCTTGCCGTTCAGGCCCATGAACCGGAAGACCCGGTTGACCATGATCGACATGCGCGGCAGATAGCCCGAGTCCTCCAGGATGCTGAACAGGAGGAAGAAGGTGGTGACGATGGGGAAGACGATCGCCAGGGCGTAGGAGAGCGCCATGGTCAGGAGACCGTACTCACCCACCAGGCCGTCGTGGAAGAAGCGCAGGACCTTCTGGCCGAGGCCGAGGCTCACCCCGTCAGGGATCGTGTAGTCGGGCACGATCGCCGCCTTCTCGATCGTCCCCAGGCTGACCTCGTGGACCGGGGTGATCGGCAGCGCGAGGCCGGCTTCGAGGGTCTCGACCGCGTGGGTGTGGGGGAAGGGGAGCACCGCGTCGACCGCGTGGATCGCCAGGGGGTTGACCCGCTGCTTGAACAGGCCGGTCTCGAGCAGGTTGACCAGGGTGCCCGCCCCGAACAGGCCGACGAACCAGAAGACTGTCGACAGCACCACCGCCAGCACCGCGATCCCCTTGACCGGGTGCATGGCCCAGAAGCCGAGGCGCACGCCGAAGGCGGCGTGCATGGGGCGCTCGACCGAGTAGGTGCGGCCCAGGATCTCCTTGATCAGGCCGAGGCGGGTTCGGTTGCGCTCGTAGTCGGTGTCCTCGGAGCCGCCGGGGACGCGGAGCTGATCCTGGAGTAGCGGGATCGACGGCTCGGCGTCGGAGTTGCCGGTCAGGAGGTCGACCACCGCCTGCGTGCCCCGGTTGCGTAGCGCCACCGTCGCCACCACCGGGATGCCCAGCAGCCGCGACAGGCGCTCCGTGTCGATCCGGCCGCCCCGTTGCTCGAGCTCGTCCATCATGTTGAGGACCAGCATCATGGGGCGCCCGAGCTCGGCGAGCTGCAGGGTGAGCAGTAGCGCCCGGCGCAGGTTCTTGGCGTCGGCCACCTGCACCAGCGTGGCGTCCGGGTTCCGGTCGATCATCTCGCGGGTCACCCGGGCGTCCTCGGCCCGCGGCGAGATGTCGTTGATGCCCGGGGTGTCGACCACCTCCACGGTCTGTTCTCCGGAGGGACCGTCGAAGGCCGCCTTGGCGCGGGCGATCTCGACCGTGGTGCCGGGGAAGTTCGAGACCGTCACATAGCGCTGCGTCAGGTTCCGGAACAGGACGCTCTTGCCCACGTTGGGGTTGCCCACCAGCAAGATCTTGCGGGGCGAGAGGCCGCCGCCGGCCTCGGGACCGGAGCCGTACGGGGCGCTCGAGGGCTGGATGCTGTCCACGGCCATCGTTCGGGGTGGGCGTCAGACGGTCCGGGAGTAGCGGGCCTTGGCTGCGGTCGGCTTCTTCAGGTACTCGTCGAAGACCATGGCCACGTTGCGCACCAGGAGGCGCCCCATGGGGGTCACTTCGAGCTGCCGCTCGCCGATCTCGACCAGGCCGTCCTCGGCCAGCGGCTCGAGGGCCTCGAGGGCGTCGGCGAAGTGCTCGTCGAAGTCGATGTCGAAGTGGCGCTCGATCGCGTCCTTGTTGAGGCGGAAGTGGCTCATGATCCCCATGATCACGGCCCGGCGCAGGCGATCCTCCGGCGTCGGGAAGAGGCCGCGGAAGACCGGCAGGCGGTCGGCCTCGATGGCGGAACGGTAGTCGTCCAGGGCCTTGACGTTTTGGGCGAAGCCGCCGGCCACGTGGCTGATCGAGGAGACGCCGAAGGCCACCAGGTCGGTCATGCCGCAGGTGGAGTAGCCCTGGAAGTTGCGGGTCAGGGTGCGGTCCTCGAGGGCCTTGGTCAGCGGGTCGTCGGGCTTCGCGAAGTGGTCCATGCCGATGAACGCGTAGCCGGCGCCGGTGAGCTGGTTGGCGGTGTTTTCGAGGATGGTGAGCTTCGCCTCCGGATCGGGGAGGGCCTCCGGATCGATCACCGTCTGGTGGGCGAACATCTCCGGCAGGTAGGCGAAGTTGAAGATCGCCAGCCGGTCGGGCGCCATGCGGATGACCTCGTCGACGGTCTCGGCGAAGGTCTCCGGGGTCTGGTTGGGCAGGCCGTAGATGAGGTCGATGTTGACGCTCGACATGCCGCGCTTGTGGGCGCCGTCGAGCACCCGCCAGGTCTCCTCGACCGGCTGTACCCGGTTGACCGCCTGCTGGACCTCGGCGTTGATGTCCTGCACACCCATGCTCAGGCGGTTGACGCCGCCCGCCGCGAGCACGTCGAGCTGCTCCTCGGTGCACATGCGCGGATCGACCTCGACGCCGAACTCGCAGTCGTCGGCAATCGAGAAGTGGCGGCGGATCATGGCGATGAGCTCTTCCATCTCCGCCGTCGGCAGGAAAGTCGGCGTGCCGCCGCCCCAGTGGAGCTGGATGGTCTCGCGCGAGCTCGCACCCAGAAGCTCCGAGGCGCGGGCCATCTCCTTGTCGAGCAACGGGAGGTAGGCCCGGGCGCGGTCCCGGTTGCGCGAGATGATGACGTTGCAGCCGCAGAAGAAGCAGCGCTTCTCGCAGAACGGGATGTGCACGTAGAGCGACAGCGGCAGCCCCGCCTCGCGGCTGTCGAGCAGAAGCTTGGAGTAGTCCGCGGACTCGAACCCGCCTTTGAACTGCGGCGCCGTCGGGTAGGAGGTGTAGCGGGGCCCGGGGCGGTCGTACTTCTTGACCAGCTCGCGGTCGAAGTGGAAGTCGTGGAGAGTCTCGTTCATGGGTGCGTCAGGGGTCGGTCGTCAGAGTGTCCGCAGAGAGTGTCGTCGACGATGGTACGCCCGAGGTCGGTACCGTTGACCATCTTGGTCAAGATTAGAGGCTCCACCCCGACGAAGCCACCACCCGACGGGGCGGTATCTGGCGATCGTCTGGGCGGGATCGGCTGATTTTCCGGGCGATCCCGGAGCCTCTCCTGAAACTGGTCCCGATGCTGGGCGCTCGAGGTTCCAAACGGCTCGCGGCCCCCGGCGATTCCGTCGGCGACGTCACGCTCCGGGGGCGACCGCCTCGGTCACGAGCTCCGGCGGGTGATCGATGATGTGGCGTTTGACCGCGCACTGGTCGGCGGCGCGGACGATGGCGCTCCGGTACTTCTCGGGGAAGCCCTCGGGCAGGTGGATCCGGAGCTTGATCTGGGAGAGCCGCGGCTCTTCCGGGTGGCGCACCGGGTCCAGGGTCAGCTTGAGGCCGGTGGTGTCGATCCCCCGCTGCTTGCAGAAGGCGAGGGCATAGAAGCCGGCGCAGGTACCGATCGAGGCGAGGAAGAGGTCGAACGGGGCCGGGCCGCTGTCCTCGCCACCGGAACAGACCGGCTGATCGGTGAGGATCGTGTGGCCCTTGTGCTCGGCCTCGACGGCGAGGCCGCCGGGGAAGCGGATCTCCATCATGGTGCGGTACGTCCTTTCGTCGGTCTGGTCGGAATGGGAGAGCTTGCGCGGGTCGCGAGCATGCCACAACCGTTCGCGCCGCGTCCGTCCATTGAGAGCCAGATCGGCGTGGGAGGTTCCCGTGCCGCCCGATGGGTGAGCCTGGAGGGATGCCGCGGATCGCCGGCCCCCTCCTCCCCGGGCGGGGAGGAGAAGGCCGGCATGCAGTGAACCGGGGCCTACAGATAGCGCCCGCGCCGCAAGCCACCGGCGCGAGAGGACGACAGCGCCCGCCGCACCAGGGCGTCCGCGTTCGGCCGCGCCGAGGCGAGGGCCGCGCGCTGGTCGCGCACGGTCGGCAGCGGCAGCGACTCCATGAAGGTCGGCGCCGTCCGCACACCGGTCGCAGCCTCGAAGCCGGAGGTCACCTTGATCAGCGTCGGCTCGCTCCACCGGCGGCCGAAGAAGGAGACGCCCACCGGCAGGCCGAACGAGAAGCCAGCCGGCACGGTGATGTTCGGATAGCCGGAGACCGCCGCGTAGGCCGAGCTGCCGGTCAAGAAGAGGTCGCCGTTGACCAGGTCGGTGGTCCACGCGGGAGAGCCGGTCGGCGCCACCAGGGCGTCGAGCTGATGGGCGTCCATTACCGCGTCGATCCCTTCCGGGCCGGCCAGTCGCCGTCCGCGTTCGAGCGCCGCCAGGTAGTCGCCCTCGCTGAAGATCTCCGCCTCGGCGAGCTCGAACCACTCCTGGCCGAAGTACTGGAGCTCGTCGCCGGCGTTGTCCAGGTTGAACTGGATGACGTCCGCCATGGTGCCGACCGGCACGCCGGTGCGGGTGGCGAGGTAGGCGTTCAGGTCCCGCTTGAACTCGTAGACCAGGACGATGATCTCGGACGAGTCGTTGAAGAACTCATTGACGTTGGGCGGGTCGGCCGGGTCGACGATCGTCGCGCCGGCGTCGGCCATGGCCTGGATCGCCTGCTCGAAGATGACGTCGGCCTCGGAGCTGCCGCCGGTGGCGAACCTGGTGACGCCGATACGCGCCCCCACGAGACCGCTGGGGTCGAGGAACTGGGTGTAATCGGTGAAGAAGTTGCCGGCGCTGGCGAAGGTCGCCGGGTCCTGGAGGTCGCCGCCGGTCATGGCGCCGAGCACCGTCGCCGCATCGGCCACGGTGCGGCCGTGGACGCCGATCGTGTCCTGGGCGGCGGCGATCGGCACCACGCCGGTGCGGCTGATGAGGCCCACGGTCGGCTTGATGCCCACCACGCCGCAGGCCGAGGCGGGGCAGACCACCGAGCCGTCGGTCTCGGTGCCGAGGGCGGCGGCGCACAGGCTCGCCGACGCCGCGGCGGCGGAGCCGGAGCTCGAGCCGCAGGGGTTCCGGTCGAGGATGTAGGGGTTCCTCACCTGGCCGCCCCGGCCGCTCCAGCCGGAGGACGAGTCGAAGCCACGGAAGTTGGCCCACTCGGAGAGGCCCGCCTTGCCGAGGAGGATGGCGCCGGCCCGGCGGAGCTTCCACAGCGCCCGGGCGTCCTGGCTCGCCGGGGCGCCGACCAGCGCCAGGGAGCCGGCCGTGGTCATCATGCGGTCGCCGGAGTCGATGTTGTCCTTGACCACGATCGGAATGCCGTGGAGCGGTCCCCGGACCTCGCCCATCGAGCGCTCCCGGTCACGGAGCCGGGCCAGGCGCATGGCGTCCGGGTTGGTCTGGATGATCGAGTTGAGGCCTGGGCCGTCCCGGTCGATGGCGTCGATGCGTTCGAGGTACATCTCGACCAGGTTGACGGCGGAGAGCTCGCCGCTCTCCTGCATCGCCTGGAGCTCGGCGATGGTCGTCTCCTCGATCGCCTGGTTCGGGGCGTTGAGGTTGGTGAGTGCCCCGGCGGGCAGGCCGTGGAGCAAACCGCCCAAGGAGGCACCGGCGCCCGCGGTGGCGGTCCACTGGAGGAAGTTGCGCCGGCTCACACCGGAGCGGGGCTCGTCCTGACGGTCGGTTGGGGGCTCGGTCGGGTGGTCGTCTTCTGGAAGGTTGGGAGGGGTGGGACGATCTTCAGACATCGTGACTCTCCTCTCAGGTCGAGAGTTGGGGGGATGAAAAAGCGGCCGACGGAGCGCCGGCCCCCGAACGCCCGGGGCCGGCGCTCCGTGGGGAGCACCGGACACCGCTCGGGGTCGACCTCGCTCCGGCCGCTCGAACGCGCCCAGAGAAGCGGCCAAGCCTCCAGCCGGTGCACAACCGCTCGTTGAAGTAGTACCAGGAGGAATAAACAGTGTACACCCGATCCGGATGCACGAGGCGCGGTCTGGGGCAATGATTGCGCAAATCTTGGAGAATCTCTACGCCCGGGGGAGAAACGGGGCCCACTCGGAGGCGTTCGGCGGCCAGGACCAGGGCGCGGCGTTGACGGCTCCGGAGGTGACGAGTATTGTGGATCAAGCTGAATTCAACGAGCTCTGTAGGTCGAGGAGGCTCAAGATGAGAGGTCTACGAACAGTAGTGCTGAGCGGAGTCCTGTTGGCTCTGTTCTTTCTCGGATCGGCACGCACCGCCACCGCAATCTGCTCGGACTGCGGGACCATCTATGGCGACGAGTGGTGCGTCTATTTCCCACCGAACTTCCTGAGCTGTCGGACTTTCCCCGAATACGAGATCATCTGGGTGCCTGGTGACTGCGGCACCTGCCCGGGCCACTTCGTGCGAATCGTGTACTACAGGTGCGAAGCCTACGGCACGTGCGCGGTGTAGTCCCGGCTCTCCTCGGAATCGTGTGCTGGGTCGGCTTCGGCCCCGCGGCGCTTTCAGAGGATCCTCCGGCCGACCGGACCCAGTGGTGCACCCGGAGTCACAACGGCAAGCTCGAGATCGCCGACTTCACCGACTCCGGCTCGACGGATTGCGAAGGCGAGGTCTTCGTTGTCGGCGATGGGATCTGGGGCCATGCCACGGGCTCGACCGGCAGTCCGATCCCAACCGAGCCGGCCGGAACGGTCGAGCTCACGCTGAAGAGTGTGAGCGTCGAGGGGCGGTCTCTTCCTGCCGCGTTCATCGGGCACGTGCTGCGAGGGATCGACTCGGAGGTGCAAGCGGATCGCGTCCTCTGCCTGAAGGCGGCGGAGGGTGAGGCGGTCACCGACAGGACCTACGCGTGCGCGGTGCCGGCGGGAACGTCGGCTGTCAAGCTCAGTCTCGATGGCTTCGGAACCGCCTTCGTGTGGGACCTCTCGGTGGCCGATGGGGAGACGGTCAGAGCCCACGCCAGGCTGTTCCCGGCGGTCCGTCTCTCCGGTCGAGTCGAAACGCCAGGGCTGATCGTGCGACTCTCCCCTCGGGGGCTCGAGCGCTCGAGACGGTCGGTGGCGTTCGCAAGCGTCGTGCGGGAGCTGCCGGAGGGAGGGGCCTTCGTCGTCGAAGACGTGGCTCCCGGGGCGTATGTCTATCGCCTCGAAAGCTCATCGGGAGCGTCTTCAGAGGCCGAGGTGGTGGTTCCGACATCGGTCAGCCAGATGGAGCTTCCCCGGCTCCGAGAGCCGGTCCGCGTGACTGTCCAGGTCCAGGTGAGCCCGCAGGCCCCGCAGGTCGATGGAGATGGGGGCGATGGGGATGGCTGGGAGCTCACGCTTGTGTCGAGGTCGGATTCGGATCGCACCGGCGTCCCCCTCTCCCAGCAGGCGGACGCCTTGGGCTGGGCGACCTTCGAGTCCGTGGACCCTGGTCCGTATCTCGTTCTCGTGGAGGATGGAGCCGGATCACTCTGGCTGACCCATGAGCTGACCGTCGAAGAGAGCGAGGTGGTGTTCCTCGAGCTGGAACACGTCCCGATCCGGGGGCGAGCGTCGATCGGGGACGAGCCGTTCGAAGGGGAGCTGATCTTCGGATCCACGCAAGGATCGCGACGGATCACGCTCAGCACGGACCGCCATGGCCGGTTCAAAGGCCTCCTGCCGAGCGAAGGTCTCTGGGAGGTCGAGGTCAGCCTGGGGGATCTGGGGTGCGGTCAGTGCGAAGGTACCCCCGGGGCGATCCGCGTCCCTCCGGTGGAGGTCGAAAAAGGCCCTTCCGGGGCAGCATTGTTCGACGTGAAGATCCCGGACACCCGGCTCCGAGGGCGGGTGGTTCGCGAGGAGCCGCTGCCCTCGGGAGGGTCGGTCCAGCGGCCTCAAGAGGGCGCGCTCATCCTGGTCACCAGAGCTGTCGGACCGGTTCGGTCTCGGGGAAGGCAGGCGCAGGTCTGGACCGACGAGACGGGCCGGTTCGAGAT
>Ga0210122_1000628_pt1 | contig 12268 bp, 8 predicted proteins | sample Muzzi_CordB_D2_FD_185530 | JGI IMG/M metagenome (GOLD analysis project Ga0210122, IMG submission 185530) | Wetland microbial communities from San Francisco Bay, California, USA, that impact long-term carbon sequestration - Muzzi_CordB_D2 (SPAdes) | ecosystem: Environmental > Aquatic > Marine >... | reverse complement strand
GACCTGCTGCTGATCGTCCAGGACGTCGGACCGCACGCCCTGCCGATCGTGTCCCTGATCAGCTTTCTGGTCGGCCTCATCGTCGCCTACATGGGCGCCGTGCAGCTGGCGCAGTTCGGCGCACAGATCTATATCGCGAACCTGGTCAGCATCGGCATGGTGCGTGAAATGGGCGCGCTGATGACCGGCATCATCATGGCGGGCCGCACCGGTGCATCGTTCGCCGCGCAGTTGGGCACCATGCAGGTCAACGAGGAAATCGACGCCTTCCGTACGCTCGGCATATCACCCATGGACTTCCTGGTGATGCCGCGCATGCTGGCGCTGATTCTGGTGATGCCGCTGCTCACCCTCTATTCAGACCTGGTAGGCATGCTGGCCGGCCTGTTCGTGGCCCACACGGCCTTCGATATCGGCACCTTCGAGTATTATCATCAGACGGTGCACTCCCTGGACCTGCGCCAGTTTGCCGTGGGCATCAGCAAGGGCACGACCTACGGCATTCTGATCGCCTTCGCCGGCTGCCTGCGTGGCATTCAGTGCGGGCGCAGCGCACAGGCCGTGGGACAGGCCACGACCTCCGCCGTGGTCACCAGCATCCTTTTTATCGTCGTGGCAGCATCCCTGCTGACGATCATTTACCAGCAGCTGGGCATCTGACATGACGCCTGAGCAGAATCCGCAGATACCACCGGATGCTCACATCACGGTGCGGGATCTCTCCATGGCCTATGGCGACTTCGTCATCCAGCATGACCTGAACTTCACCGTGCATCGCGGCGACATCTTTATCATCATGGGCGGCAGCGGCTGCGGCAAAAGCACCTTACTGCGCCACCTCGTCGGACTCAAGTCACCGGCAAAGGGGCAGGTGTATTTCGACGGCCTCAGCTTCTGGGAAGCCGGACAGGAAGAACAGGAAACTGTCAAACGCAGTTTCGGCATGCTGTTCCAGAGCGGCGCACTGTGGAGCTCCCTGACGCTGGCGGAAAACATCGCGTTGCCGCTGGGTGAATATACCGAACTCAGCCCGGCCGAGATCGGCGAAATCGTATCACTCAAGCTGGCGCTGGTCGGCCTCGCAGGCTTCGAGGAGTTCTACCCCTCCGAAATCAGCGGCGGCATGCAAAAACGGGCAGGACTGGCTCGCGCCATGGCGCTGGATCCCGATATCCTGTTCTTTGACGAACCCTCTGCCGGGCTCGATCCCGTCAGCTCGCGCCGGCTCGACGATCTCATACTGGAACTGCGTGAAAGCCTGGGTGCGACGATTGTCGTGGTGACTCATGAACTCGCCAGCATCTTCACAATAGGCAACAACTCGGTATTCCTGGATCCGGAAACAAGGACCATAATTGCCAGCGGCGATCCGAACACACTGCGCCGGGAATGCCCTGAGCCCAAAGTGCGCAGTTTCCTCAACCGGGGTGAAACATGAGCAAACACGCCAATCCAACCGTCATCGGCGCCTTCGTGGTCGGCGCCGTGATTCTGGCTGTCACAGCGATACTGCTTCTCGGGAGCGGCGATCTTTTCACCCAGAAACCGCGCTTTGTTCTCTATTTCAAGGGTTCGGTCAAGGGTCTGAACGTCGGGTCGCCGGTCAATTTCCGCGGCGTCAACATCGGTACGGTAACCAACGTCCAGCTGGTCATGGGTGAATCCGGATCGGATATCAGGATACCGGTCACGATCGAGATCAATCCCGCAAACTTCATCCGGAGTGAGCAGATGATCGGACAAATGAACGAGAGCAGAAAGAAAAAACTCGCCGAACTGATCGACGCCGGTATGCGCGCCCAGCTGCAGCTACAGAGCCTGCTGACCGGACAGCTGTTCATTCAGCTGGATTTCTATCCCGGCACGCCGGCTGATCTGGTGGGTGACGACCGATACCCGGAGATTCCGACGATACCCACGCCGATAGAAAAGATCACCCGAAAGCTCGAGGACTTTCCCGTCGAACAGGTCATGAACAATATCATTTCCACATCGCAGGGCCTCAACAAACTGGTCAACTCGCCGGAACTGCACCATTCAATCCAATCACTAAACGAGACCCTGGAGAATATCAACCGGCTCGTGAAGTCTCCGGAATTACAGAAATCCATTGCGTCGCTGCACAGTGCACTCGATGATCTCGGCTCGCTGGCGCGCACTGTTGACAGCCGGGTCGAGCCGCTGAGTTCAGAACTGCACGCCACACTGAATGAAACGCGGCTCGCGATGATACAGGCGCGCGGCACGCTGGAATCGGCGCAGTATCTGGTGAGCGACCAGAAACTGCTTTTTTCACTCGACAACGCCCTTGCGGAAATCACCAGCGCCGCGCGTTCGATGCGCGATCTCACTGACTTTCTCGAGCGACAGCCGCAGTCCCTCTTGCGGGGCAAGTCCATATCGGGAGGAAACTGATGCGACATCTGCTTGCGTACTATCTGATTGCCGTCATGCTTTCGGTGCTGGCCGGATGCGCCACGACGCCCCGCTCGAGGTTTTACATTCTTGAGCCGGTGAAAACCTATGCGCCTGCGCAGCCGGCAGAACACGCAACGGCTGTCGGCGTCGGTCCTGTGGAATTGCCGAAGTACCTGGATCGTCCACAGATCGCCGTGCGCAGTGGCGCCAATGAACTGTTCTACGATGAGACCCAGCGCTGGGCCGAGGCATTGCAGGATAATGTAACCGCCGTCCTCGCGGAAAACCTGTCGCGTCTGGTCCCGACGGACAGGGTCGCCGTCTTTCCATGGGGGCGCACGACCACGATAGATTACCAGGTGGTGGCGCAGATCTCGCAATTTGATGCCGATGCGAACGGGAATGTCGTGTTATCCGCGAACTGGAAGCTCTACCGCGAACAGAACCGGGAAGTCGTCGCGCAGAAGAAGACGACATTTACCGAACCGGTCGACGGCGCCGGCTATACCGGTATCGTCGCCGCACAGAGCCGGGCACTCGTCTCCCTGAGCCGCGAAATTGCCGGGGCGATAAGGGCCGCTGGCAGCCACTGAACTCGGTCGCCAACGAAAAAGGGCTGCCGTAAGGCAGCCCTTTTCGCGACAATGTTTATCTAATCTCAGAACGAGTAGGTAACCGCAACCACGGCCTTCAACTGATTCTCATCACCCACCTTCTTGACCAGCGGGCTGTCCTCGGCGTCGTTCAGCATCCGGGTGTAATTGACAACACCCGCCATTCCCCAGGTCTGGTTGAACTTGTAGTGGCCTATCAGACTCAGACCGGTGTCCTTTATGCCGCTGCTGGCCTTGTATTTCGAAAACCCGCTCCGCGCCGAATTCTTGCTGTCCACCCCGAAATAGGTCTCCATGTAATCGTCGCTGGCCCAGGTCATATGCGCCCCAAGCGTCAGTCTGAACTGCTCATCGACCGGTATGTCATAGTAGCCGTTGAAATACCAGACGTTACCGCTGTGTTCATCCGAAACATCCGTGACATAGGTCGTGCTTAGCGACAGGCGATCCGCTTTCCATCCCAGGAAGGCGCCTGCTTCCGTGGCCGCATCGACCTTCTTCATTTTATCTACCTTGTTGTTGTCGACGTCGTCGCGCTCCGTCCGGTACTGCAGCACCGGACCCAGTTCCCACGCGGTATCACTGGTCAGGACGTTCAGTTTAAGGCGTGCAGCACTCTCAGCATTCGCAGTGCCACCGAGCGAGATATAGCGACCGCTTGCCCAGTTGTAGCGGCCAAACGGCGCCACGATCCCCTTGTGTGTGTCCGAACCTTCGTAGTCCGGTACCGTGCCGACGCCGAGGCCGACGAAACCCCGGCCCTGCTGCCCCACCTCATCCGCAATCTCCGAATACGCGAAGGCATTTGAAACTGCAACTGTGCCAGCCAGCAACAGAATGCCGGCGGTAACTGATTTCACCTGTTCCATAAGAATCTCTCCTGTTAATCTGATCCCTGGCAGCCGGTATTATAAGGCTGTGACCCGGCCCGCTCCAGCAAAGCCAAGGCAGCATACTGGAAATCATCCGTTATGGCGACAATCAAAAATCCTTGACGGCAGTAGGCAGGTCGCTACCAACTGCTTCTTCACGCTATGATATCCGTCCATGACACAGGGCTGGGACGCGCCTAATGAAAACAATGTTACACACGATCCTGTCTGCGACCCTGCTGGCCCTGCTCACTTTTTCCCTTCATACCCAGGCAGTGGAAAGCAACTCCTCCACTTCCCAACTGTCCAGCACCGTTACCAGGGAGACTCTCCAGGCGAATATCAGGGAAGCCGAAGCTTCAGCCGATCTGGACGAATCGACCCGTAAGAAACTCGTTGAACTGTATCGCAGCGCCCTGGCGTATCTGGAACAGGCGGGCTCTCACGACAAGGCCGCCAGAGAATTCCAAAAATCGAGAGAATCCGCGCCGGCGAGGGCCAGGGTGATACGCGAGGAACTCGACAAACGACAGCAGTCCGATAAACAGATCTCCACCGGCGTCACGGATAAAACACCGCTTGCCGAGGTCGACCAGATCTTGCTCAAGGAAAAGGCCAATCTCGCGGCCGTCGATGCCGTACTGACCGACCTGCAGGATCGCCTGCTCACGGAATCTGACCGGCCCAACCTGGCACGGCAGCGACTCACCGTGGCAAAACAGCGGATGGAGCAGATTTCCGGTGAGATCCGGCAGCTGACCACTGCAGACGAATCCCCCCGACTGATCGATGCGAAACAATGGGCCCTGCAAGCCGAGAGCAAGGCGCTCAGCGCCGAGATCAGGATGCTCGACCAGGAACTGCTGAGCGCACCGATGCGTCTCGAATTGCTAGAGGCTGAAAGAGACAAGGCCACCAGCGCCCTGAAACGCATGCACGCGCGGGTCGAACTGCTCGAAAATCTGTTAAGTGCCAGGCGGGTTGCCGAGGCGCAACAATCCATTACGGAGGCCGAGAAAGCACGACATCAGTCCGTGGGAAAACACCCGCTGGTCCAGAAAATGGCAAATATGAATGCCGCCCTGAGCGAGGAAATCGGTTCATTGGCAACCAGTCTCGAACAGGCGACCGCCGAGGACGACACAATAAAGAAGCAGGCGGAGCAGATCAGCAATGAATTCCGCAGTACCCGACAGAAAGTCGAGCTGGCGGGTCTCAGCCAGGCCCTGGGTCGGGTGTTGAACGAACAGCAGCGCGAATTACCGAACCCGCGGATATTCCGCAAGCAGAGCAGGGAACGCGAGCAGAAGATCACCGCGGCGGGTCTGCAAATGATCCAGTATAACGAGGAGCGCCAGAACCTGGGCAACACGGCGGATTATGTCGACGAACTCACGGCCAGTCTGCCGCCGGAGGAGACCTGGGGAATCCGGAGCGAACTCGAACAGCTCGCGACAAACCGCAAGGCGCTGCTCAAGCAGGCAATTGATCTCAACCAGGCCTACCTTCGTGCCCTGGGCGAGGTTGAGTTCGCCCAGCGCCAGCTGCTCAACACGGTCAGGGACTACGATTCATTTATCAGCGAGAATCTGCTCTGGGTCCGTAGTGCCGAAGCGCCGAACATGAATACCCTGCGCGAAATTCCGGGTCAGTTCATGCAGCTGCTGTCACCCGGGCAATGGAAGACAACCGCAGACCTTCTCAGGACCAGGGGAACGGAGTCGCCCTTCACTTTTCTATTGCCTGCAGGACTCGCAGCTATCGTCCTGCTGCGATCACGCAGGCTCAACGACGTGCTGCGCGCGACCGGCAATCAAGTAGGTAAACCACGTACCGACAAATTCCTCTATACGTTCCAGGCGCTGCTCCTGACGCTACTGCGGGCCGCCCCCTGGCCGCTCCTGCTGTATATCACGGGTTGGCAACTTGGAGACGCTATCGAGGCCACAGATTTTGCCAAGGCACTGTCGCACGCCTTTTTGTGGGTGGCGCCCGCGTTCTTCTTCCTGCAGTTTTTCCGCATACTCTGCACACCGGACGGTCTGGCGGAAGCCCACTTTCGCTGGCCCGAACAGAGCCTGGTACTGCTGCGTCGCCAGCTTGTCCGCCTGGCGATCACCTTTCTGCCTACGGTTTTCCTCGCCGTGTTAACACTGCACCTGAGTGCACTGCCAACCGGGGCAGGCATCGAACGTCTGGCTTTCGTGCTGGTGCTGGCTTCGCTTGCCGTTTTTTTCTATCGACTGTTCTCGCCCGTGCAGGGACCACTGCAGTTCTATATGACCACCAATTCGCGGAGCCTGTTCACCCGATTACGTCATCTCTGGCTGCTGATAAGTCTGGCTCTTCCGGCGGCACTCGCCGTCCTTGCGGTGGCCGGCTACCACTACACGTCCGGTATCCTGACAGACAGCCTGATCAAGACCATGTGGCTGATTCTGATGCTCGTCATCGTTCACCAGATGGTGGCGCGCTGGTTGCTGCTGACGCGTCATCGTCTTGCCTACAAGGCGGCGATCAAGCGGCGCGAAGCCGCACGCAGCGCGGCGCAGGCCCGTGAAGCGGCTGCACCCGGCAGTGAAGGCATCGTGGACGTCGTGGAGGAACCGGTTATCGACCTGGTCGCCCTGAGTGACGAAAGTCGCAAGCTGCTCAACATGGCCATGGTGCTGATCGGAATTATCGGCGTGTGGATCATCTGGTCGGACGTGCTGCCGGCCTTCGCCTACCTGGACAAGATCACGCTCTGGCATCATGCCGTCGTCGTCAACGGAGAATCACAGCAGGTTCCCCTCACGCTGGCGGATGCACTCCTCGCCCTCATCATCGCCATCGGCACCTTCGTGGCGGCCAGACGATTCCCCGCCCTGCTCGAGATCGTCCTGCTGCAACTCATTCACATGTCGCCAGGTGGCCGCTATACCGCTATTACCCTGTCGCGCTATTTCCTCGCGGGAGCGGGTGCGCTGCTGGTTATCGGCATGCTCGGCGGCAGCTGGGGGCAGGTCCAGTGGCTCATCGCCGCACTCGGCGTAGGAATCGGTTTCGGCCTGCAGGAGATCGTGGCCAACTTCATCAGCGGCCTCATTATCCTGTTCGAGCGTCCCATCCGGGTTGGTGACTACGTCAGTGTCGGGGACACCGACGGCCATGTCACCCGCATACAGATTCGCGCCACCACCATCCAGACCCGGGATCGCAAGGAATTGCTGGTGCCCAACAAGGAGTTCATCACCGGGCGGCTGCTCAACTGGTCGCTCTCCGACCAGGTAACCCGCATCATCATCCCCGTCGGTATTGCCTATGGCAGCGATGTGGACAAGGCGATGGCGCTGATCACCGAGGCGGCAAAGGAAAACTCACACGTGCTCGCGGACCCTCCCCCGTTCACCGGTTTCGAGGTCTTTGGAGACAACTCCCTGAACCTGAACCTGCGCTGCTTCATCGATTCCATCGATTACCGCATCTCCACGATCAGTGAACTGCACCAGGCTATCAACCGCAAACTCAACGCGGCCGGTATCGTCATCGCCTTCCCGCAGCGTGACCTGCACCTGGATACCACGCGACCGCTCGATATCCGCATTCGTCATGATGACGACACACAGGGTGACGGGTAGGATCCGGAAATTGGCTTACCGCAAAGGCGCAAAGAACGCAAAGTTGTTTAATAGTTTCTTGTTAAAAAGTTTCCTGGCGTTCTTTGCGTCATTGCGGTTAGATGGTGTTTATATGGATGAACACCAACCAGCTTCAACCTTTACGGTCCCGGTTAGCGTTCATCCCAGGGTTTGAAAGGATACTCGATCGGGCTGTCACGCAACTCTTTGGGCAATACCAGCCGGCGTTCGCCGTGCTGCCACTGCATGACGTAGGTTTGCTTGCCAAGCTGCTTGCCCGTGTCGTCGACTTCATAGGCACCGAGTATCGAGCGGAACTTCATGTGACCGAGCTGCATGCGGATATCTTCTTTATCCAGCGAACCCGCAAGCCGTACTCCGGCTTCCAGCACCTGGCCGGCGCCATAACCGTAGGCGTTATAGACACTGGCAGCCGGGGTCTGGCCGTAGTGCTCATTAAAGCGGAAGGCAAAGTCGAGGGCCATCGGCATATGCGCAGCGGCCATCCAGGCCACGGCACCGAGCACGCCCTCGGCATCCGGGCCCAGCGCTTCGCCGAACTGGGGCAGGGCAGGACCCACCGTAAACACAAACGCCCTGGGGGACAAGCCGCTTTTCTTCGCCTGTTTCATGATGGCAATGGAGCCATCGAGATAGGTAGCGCCGATGACCACATCGGGATCTTTCGCGCGCATCTGTCCGACGATGGCTGCGAAGTCACTGCTGCCCTGGGTAAATTCCTCATCGAGCACGATTTCCATGCCCTGCTTTGCCGCCTCGACACGCACACCCTCGGCGACTTGCCGCGTAAAATCGGCGTCTGCGTATAGCATTGCAATCGTGGCCAGTCCCGCCTTCTTCGCTGAAGTAATCACCAGGTTCAGATAGGTGTCGGCAGGGGCATCCACCTGGAAAATATACTTGTTGCCGCGGGACCAGATATCTGTCGATGAAGCCCCGGTGGCGACCATGGGGAAATGGTGCCTTTCCGCCACACGGCTGGCGGCCAGGGTAAGATTGGAGGAATACGGTCCCAGCAGCAGGTCAACCTTGTCTTCGCTGACGAGGCGCTCGTACAGCGCCTCGCTGGTTTCAGCATCGGACTTGTCGTCGTAGTAGACGATTTCAACCGGACGTCCCAGCAACGCACCGCGCGCATTGAGATCATGCGCCCACATCTGTATGCCTTGCAGCTGTTCGCTGCCCGGCGCAGCATATTCGCCGCTGAGCGACACCGTCACGCCCACCTTGATGGGTTCGACACCCGCGGCTGCCTGTGGCCAGAACACCACCGGAAAAACCAGCACAGCGGCAAGCAAGGTACCGGCTCTCAGTAAATATCCCTGCAATCTCTTGGTCATGTTGATCACTTCTCAATGTCCATCTTGCGCTTGGTGTTATACAGCATGCGCACGAACTCATACTCGAAGGGTGAACCGGTTTCGTAGTACCTGAAAGGTACATGTGCCCGCGTGTCGATGGGATAGAGAGTGTAGTAGGCAATCTGCCTTTGAGGATGCCCATCCAGGTTCAGCGGATCGATCGTCGACATCACCACGCTGTCCGTCAGCAGGCCGGTGGTATCGCGCAGATTGCTGGGGCCGTAGATCGGCAGAACCAGATAGGGTCCGGTGCCGACACCGTAGTAGCCCAGGGTCTGCCCGAAATCCTCCAGCTGGCGCGGCAGATCGATGGAGGAGGCAACATCGATCAACCCGAGCAGACCCACCGTCGTGTTGACCATCAGGCGGCCGGTCGTGATGAAGGATTTCTCGGCGCTCAGTTGCAGGGCGCTGTTGATCAGCGTGGTGATGTCGCGGATATTGTTGAAGAAGTTGTGCACCCCCTCCTGCGCAATGTCCGGAACCACCGCCTTGTAGGCGCGCACCACCGGCAGGAAAAAATAGGTGTCGAAACGGTAGTTGAACCGGTACATGGTCCGGTTGAACCCTTCCCAGGGATCCGGGACCTCATCCGAGATGTAGGTCGTGCCCGGCACCAGCACATCATCTGGAGTGAAATAGGGCTCCTCGATGACATCACCCTTCTGGATGGGCGCCGTGCTGCAGGCGCCCAGCAGAAAAACGGCAACCAGGATCAGGGAATACTGCGCCAGCTTCTTGCAGATTGTTTTCATGATGTTAGCGTCCTCATTGCCTGAAGACGTTGACCATATGGGCTACGTTTTCCTTGTAGTCCATATTGCCGCAATGCCCGCCGGTGGGATAAATCGTGGCGCGGTCGCCGAACACGCGCTTGAAGAAATTGACTTGCCCGGGTTCCAGGATGATGTCGTCGGCGTTGGTCATGACCTCGATCTTCTTGCTCTTGTGCAGATAGTCCTCGATGGCAGTGAGACTCATTTCATCGATCAGCTGCTGGCGTGTCACGGACGGGTCCCTGGCATGAAAGTAGGGATAGAAATAGGCATGGAAGTAATCCGTGAATCCGACACGCATGCTCACCTTGGCATAAACTCCGGGAGACGTGTTCCTGGTGAAAACCACATTGCTGGGTTTTACGAACCCGTAGTTGGTGATGAGATCCGAGGTAAACACCAGGTTGGCGGAAGAGATGCGGAACGAAACACCGATCAGTGCCGCCAGTTCCTCGTTGTTGGGATTGACGGCCTCGAAGGCCTTGTAGAGAAACTCGTCGTCGAAATCCACCGACTTGGAGCGTTCGTAGACCCTGCCGATCTGTTCCACCAGCTTGTTGTAGAACAGCGCGAAATTATCCACACCACCCGGGATGTTCTCGAGCATGCGATCAAGCAGCGAGATAGAGTCGTAGAGGCGCACCGGGGGATTGATCAGCAGCGCCTTCCTGAAGCGGAACACCTGTTTCTGCTCGTCCAGCAGGGTCACGAAGGCAGTATTGAATCCGCCCAGGCTGTATCCCGTGATGTAGAAGTCCGTCACCTCGATCCTGTCTTTCAGCGTGTCCCAGATCCGCTCCATCGCCCGGTAGAGATCTTCGGCATCCTTGTAGGCATGCCCGGGCACGCCTGTCGAGGAGGCGGACACCATGAAGTTGGGATGCGTGGGCGAGGACAGCGAAACGACATGAAAGCCGGCCTGGTAAAACGCCCGCGCCATGTTCCGGTTCTTGGCGCTGTTATACGGAGAGCCGGTACCGGCGATGAGAAACACCAGCGGGGCCGGGCCTTTTTGCGCCACATAGGAGTAGCGCATTTCCGACTCATACCACAGGTAGTCCGGCACCTTTCGATCGGGGAAGATAGTTATGCTGCGATTCTTGACCGGAATCGTCTTCGGCAGATCCGCCATGAATTCCGGCGGAGTCCCCACTACCGTGGCAACGTACTTGTTGTCGATGGGATAGCCATAGGGCTCGTCGGCGACAACCGCCCCCGTCACCAGCCAGAGGGCGACCAGCAAAAAACCGTGGATTGTTTTCATTGGCATCACTGTTATATATAAAGCACGCCAGCAAAGCCGGCAGCGCGCAGCAGTCTACCGGAATATAATTTGCTTGTCATTCGCGGTTGATCGCCGACAGCAGTCCGTACCGGAAGCGCATTCCCCTGCCGGAGGCACGGGGTATGCGGCGGATTCCCGGCAGGTGACTTCCCCGGCACGCGGATGGAGACGTCCTTTCGCACCAATCCAGTGCAACCCGTTTTCCGGCGAAAGCAACCACGTTACAGCAATGGCGCAAGCAGATGAACCGCATTCTCGAGAAACCGCTGTTTAAAGGTGCGTTGACGCCATTCGTTCAAACTGACCGGATCTGAATCATCCTGGTAGCCCTGCTGCATGCGTCTGATCAGGGCGGTTGACTCCCGGTCATAAATCAGCAGGGATAATTCGAAATTGAGCCACAGGCTGCGCATATCCATATTGACTGACCCGAACAGGGCAAATTCACCGTCAACCGTGATCGACTTGGTATGCAGTAAGCCGCCCTTGAAGGCGGCGATCTGCACGCCAGCCTCAAGCAGGTCGGCGAACACCGCCTTGCCGGCCAGGTCCACCAGCCACGAATTATTTTTTGCAGGCAGTATCAGGGTCACTCGCACGCCGCGGTGGGCCGCGGACAACAGCGCAGTCAGTACCGATTCATCCGGCACAAAATATGGCGTGGTTACGATGAGCTCGCGTTGCGCGGCATAGAATGCGCCCAGAATCATTTGCAGGATCGAGAGCGGCTGCGGGATGGGTCCCGAGGGAATCACCTGAACCGGCACTGTACCCTGCTCCTGAACCGGCCTGACGTCATGCGAGTCCTCGAGCTTGTCCAGCCCGGCGCCGGTTGCGACTTCCCAGTCATTGATAAACACCCCGCCAAGCACTTCCACGACCGGGCCCTCGATACGAAGCATGGCATCGACCCACTGCCCCACGCCTTCATCCTGTTTGAAGTAGCGTGGATCAACCAGATTCTGGCTGCCGGTCCAGGCTGTTTCGCCGTCGATCACGGCAAGTTTCCGGTGATTGCGGAGATCGGCGCGGGTCACCAGAGTCGTGAACAGCCCGACCGGCAACGCCACGGCAAGTTCTACACCGGCCTGCCTGAGCCGGCTTGCCGCGGCGCTGTGCAGAAACGGCTTGCTGCCCAGCGCATCGAGCAGCAGACGACAGACCACACCCCGCCGCGCCGCGCCGATCACGGTCTCCAGCAGTTCATCGGCAAGGCCGCCTGCATACCAGATATAGAATTCCAGGTGGCAGCTGCGACGACTGCGGGCGATCGCCCCGATGAGCGAGCGAAACACCTCGTC
>Ga0210122_1000627_pt1 | contig 12270 bp, 11 predicted proteins | sample Muzzi_CordB_D2_FD_185530 | JGI IMG/M metagenome (GOLD analysis project Ga0210122, IMG submission 185530) | Wetland microbial communities from San Francisco Bay, California, USA, that impact long-term carbon sequestration - Muzzi_CordB_D2 (SPAdes) | ecosystem: Environmental > Aquatic > Marine >... | reverse complement strand
CGGCTGTGCCCGCGTTTCGCCTGTTGCCGCCAGCACGAGCGCGAGTGCGCAAATCCACGACGCAAGCAACGTATAACGAACAAACAATCGTGACATAACATCCCCCCACGCTGACGCGACCACCACCACAACAAGTCTAGGCCCATGCGGAAAGCTGCCGCAACCGGCGAATCCGCAACGGCCGGCGTTTCATCGTCATCTGTTGCCGCTCTGTGACGGCGAGCATCGGCGATGCCGCTGCCGCCGATGGCGGCGGTGTCCGCCCCATGCCGGGAGGATGACGCGATGCAACAATGAAAAACCCCGGCCGCGGCCGGGGTTTCGTGTCGCCGCGCGGCGCGCCACGCTATTCGCAATAGCGGCAGGGCGGGTAATCGCGGCTGTAGACCGGTTGCGCGAGGAAGGCATCCTTGCCGTAGGTCCAGAACTGGCTGACCGCCAGATAGGTCTTGATCACCGTGTTCCACAATTCGGTCTTGCGGGAGCCGAACATTCTCTTGCGCTCCACCTGCCTGATATAAACGTTCTGCACCGGGTTGCGCAGTTCATCGAAGGCTAGCGGCCCGCGCACGGCGTCGATCTTGAGCGTCGCCATCGTGGCGATGAATTTCTCCGCGCCCGGCCAGCTGCCGCCGCTCTGGCGCATCACCTCATCGATCAGCTGTGCGGTGGTGTAGCTGGTCTCCGAGAAGGAGGACGGCATCTTGTCGTATTTGCTGCGGTATGCCTTGACGAAGGCCTCGTTCTTCGGCGTCTCCAGCGCGGCCGAGTATGGCAGCGCGGAGACGTCGCCGATCACCGCGCGGCCCATGGAGGGCAGGGCGAACTCGTCATAGCTGGTGCCGCCGCCAATGATCGGCGTCTTGTTGCCGGCGCGGCGCAACTGCCTGGGGAACTGGCGCGCCATCGGCCCCACCATGACCGAGAACAGCGCGCCCGCCTCCGGTTTGATGGTCGCGATGTCGGGGCCGAAGTCCTTGCTGCCGGGCGGCGCCCAGATCTTCTGGATGATCCGGCCACCGCAGCCCTCGAACGCCTTCTGGAAGCCGCCGACCTGCTCGTAGCCGAAGGCGGAGTCGGCGGCGATGGTGGCGATCGTCATGTAGCCCTGGTCGCAGGCCCATTGCCCCAACGGATGCGTGGTTTGCGACGACGACCAGCCGGTGCGGATCAAATAGGGATATTGGCCGGCCTGACGCTGGGTGAGGTCGTCGGCCGCCGCGATCGAGGCGATATAGACGGTCTTCTCGGCGCTCGACACCGGCGCCAGCGCGTAGCCGGTGGAGGCGAGCGCGCCGCCGACGACCACGTGCACCTTGTCGCTCGCCACCAGCTTCCTGGCTTTGGCGACGGCGGCATCGCCCGTGCCCCGGTTGTCCTCGACGGAGAAGGTGACGGTGGCGCCGCCGAAGGCGTCCTTGCCGCTGTGCTGGTCGAGATACATCTGGAAGCCGTTGACCATGTCCTTGCCGACCGGGGCCAGGCTGCCGGTCAGCGGCGCGATCAAGCCGATGCGCAGGTCTTCGGCCTGCGCCGGCGCGGCAAGGCCGGCGGCGAGGCTCAAGGCGGCAAGCGAACGCGTCGCGATGGTGGGTGACTTCATTGCTCCTCCCCGGGCAGCCGGCGCCGTCTCTCTCTCTCTCTCTCTCTCTGCGCGCGCAGCGCGGCGGCCCCACTGGTGCCACCGGGCAACGCTACCCCGGCATCGCGCGTGCGCGAAAGCCCGCGCCGGCGCCGGCATCCGCGGCAAGGGCGGATGATCAGGGGCAACGGCGCAAGGCGCGCTGCGACGGCTGCGCGCTCATCAGTCCCGCAGTGCCGCCAGCAGCGGACCGAGGAATTCTTCATACGCGTGCCAGCGGCCCACCGCGCCCGGGTAGATCGGCTGGCGGACCTGGATAACGCTGGCCGTGTGCACCGGCCGCTCGGTGCGGTGGAAGGCGAGGCAGCGGTCGTCCCAGTCGAGCCCGCAATGCGCCACGATCCGCCGGGCCTGGGTGTCGAGGTCGGCGATCACGTCTTCGTAGCGGACCTCGAGCATGCGGCCGGCCGGCAGCACGCGCTGCCAGTGCGCCATCAGCCGCCGGTAGCGGCGGTAATAGCGGCCGAGCTCGCCAAGATCGTAGGTATGGTTCTGCTCGGAGCTGAACAGCTTGGAGAAGCACGACAGGCAGGTGTCGACCGGATCGCGCACGCTGTGGATGATGGTGGCATTCGGCAGCGCCAGATGGATCAGGCCGGCGAAGAAATAATTCGACGGCATCTTGTCGGTCACGCGCTCGCCGTCCGCGCCGATGTCGCGCAGGCGGGCGAGATAGCGCGCGCCGATTCTGCGCAACGCCGACGGGTCGAGCGCCGGGACGAATTCGGGATAGGGACTGGCGTGGCCCTCGGCCCGGCCGCTGGCGAGGACGACATCGTTGAACGCCTGCAGCTCGCCGGCGCCGTGCACCATCGGGTGGCTGGCGAGGATCTGCTCGATCAGCGTGGTGCCGGAGCGCGGCATGCCGATAATGAACACCGGCCGCTGCGCGGCATCGCCGCCGCCGGTTTTGGCCGCCACCAGGTCCGGCGCGAACGCGGCTTCGATGCGATCGAAATAGGCGAAAGTGGAGTTTTCATCATAGGCGACGATGGCCCGCTTGGCGGCGTTGCCGGCGCGCAGATGCCGGAACGCGCCGGCATGCTGCTTGAGATCGGCGAACGCCTTGCCCAGCGCGAAGTCGAGATACAGGCGATCGGTCGTGGTCAGGTTCGCGGATTTTTTTGCCAGCCCTTGCATGGCTGCGATGTGCGGGTCGCCGGCCGCGAAGGTCTTCATGTCGGCCAGGTTGAACCAGGCGGCGCAGACCTCCGGATCGATATCGAGCGCGGCGAGATAGGCCTGCTCCGCCTCCGCCAGCCGGCCCAGTTCCTTCAAGGCATTGCCGCGATTGGTGTGGGCATTAACGTCGTCCGGGCTGACGGCCAGCGCGCGATCGTAGCTCGCCAGCGCGTCGTTCGGGCGATTGAGGCGGAGCAGAACATTGCCGCGATTGTTGAGCAGCTCGGCGCGCGCCGGCTCGCGCGCCAGCGCCCGCTCGAAGCTGGCCAGCGCCTCGGGGAGGCGGCCGAGATCGCAGAGCACGTTGCCGCGGTTATTGAGCAGCGCGAGGTGGTCGGGCCGCACGGCAAGCGCACAGTCGTAGCTCGTCAGCGCCTCGGCGTGACGGCCGAGATCGCGCAGCAGGTTGCCGCTGTTGAACAGGCTTTCGAAGTGGCCGGGGCGTAGTGCCAGTGAGCGCCGGTAGCTGGCGAGCGCGTCGGCGGGGCGCCGCAATGTGATCAGCGCGTTGCCGTGGTTGAACAGGGTTTCCGCATCGTCCGGCCGCAGCGCCAGTGCCCGTTCATAGCTCGCCAGGGCCTCCTGCGGCCGCTGCAGGTCCATGAGCGCGTTGCCGCGGTTGACCAGCGCCTGGACATGGGCGGGCTCGCGCGCAAGTGCCGCGTCGTAACCGGCGAGCGCTTCGGCGCAACGTTGCAGCTTCTGCAAGGCGAGGCCGCGATTGACCAGCGCATTGAGGTGATCCGGCCTGCGCGCCAGCGCCCGGTCGTAGCTCGCCAGCGCCTCGGCCGGGCGGTCGAGGCCGATCAGGGCGTTGCCGCGCTGGAACAGCGCGTCCGGGTTGTCCGCCTGCAGCGCCAGCGCGCGGTCGAAGCTGGCGAGCGCCTCGTCGAAGCGACCCAGCGCGGCCAGCACCAGGCCGTGATTGCGCAACGCATCCGCCGAGCTGGCGTTGACCTGCAAGGCCCTGTCGATCAGCGCCAGCGCTTCGGTGGAGCGCCCGCGCTGCTGCATCAGCACGCCGAGCAGATGCAGGGCGTCGAAGTGATCGCGTGCGTCCTGCAGGATGCCGGTGTAGAGCCGCTCGGCGTCGTCCAGCCGGCCGCCGCGATGGAAGGCCACCGCCTGCTGGATGGCCTGTTGCGCGGCGGCTTTCGGCTGTGGCGGCCCGGACATGCGGGCAATGGTACGCGATTCGCCCGCGCCGCATGGCGAAGCGGTCTGTCATCCAAGCTGGGAAACCATCACCTTACAGCGCGCACCACGCAGCCGCCGAGGCGCGGTGTCCGCCGCACTCACGTCGCCGGCTGTGAATCATGGATGGCGTGCGAATCGTCCGGCGCTCCGGTGCGGTCCGTCAAGCCGTAGTCGCGCATGACGGCCCCTATCCGCAGTCGGTAATCGGCAAAGATGCCGGCGCGTCCCTGTGTCTGGCTTGCTCGATGGCCGGAATGATTGCGCCAGCTCTTGACGGCCTCTTCGTCACGCCAAAACGACAGTGACAGCAACTTCTTCGGGTCGGACAGACTTTGGAAGCGCTCGACCGAGATGAATCCGTCGATACCATCGAGTTCGCTGCGTAACGAGGCTGCGATCCCGAGGTAGTCGTCCTTGCGCCCGTGCGCAGGCCAGACTTCGAAAATGACCGCAATCATCAGACAGGTTCTCCTTATCGACGCCGTCGCTGGCTGCACGTTCCGGGCCGGGCATGGTCGAAGCCAATAGCGGCGGCGGGCCGGATGCCGGCAGCAGCCGTTCGGGTGAGTGGCGCGCCGAGGCGGTGTCCGGCATTTGCTCCCGGCCTCGTCGCGCCGTGGTAACCCGTGCCTGCGGTTGCGCTTGAACTACATTTCGAAACGCGCTGCGGTTGTCAGAGGCCCGCGCGAAAACGCGTCATGACGATGATAATGGCAACCTGCATGGCTCCCTGAGTCGCAACCGCATAGAAATACAGCCTCATCCATTTGCTTATCTTGGTCAGATCAGGATTGCTCTTTTGCAGTTCCAGGCAAACAAGGGCGTTCACCGGGGTGAGAAATCCAAGACCTTGAATTGTCATCAGCGTGACCAGCGCCAGCGACGCCGCAACCCAACCGTAGGCGGGCCAGTCGAGGGCTGTATAGCCGAGCTGGACGGCGAGGAACCAGCCGCTCGTCCCGGTAATAATCGCAAGCGTGGGCATGATAAACAGGGTGCGCGGCGTCAGTTGCAGGGCGATCCCCCGACGCACGGAAATATCCGCGCGTCGCAAGATGGGCCCAAGCACAAATCCCATGAACAGATCGATGCCGGTCCATAACAGGCCGAAAAAGACATGAATGAAATTCAGGAGCCAAAGATTGCCGATCACAATTGCGGCGATCATTACCGCCAAGGCTGCTGACACATACCATAAGTAGCGCCAGCGAATGAGGTCTCCTGCCATGCCCAGCCCCGTCGAGTCGTCGTCAAGGCGGGATGTTAGTGAAGCGACGGTCGTCACGCCAGCGTGGCCGGGGCTTTGTTTGGCGTAGCGCAGCCGGCGATGCGGCCCTGAAGCCGATGCGCGCGGAAAGGGGCATATCGGCTTTGGATTCGATTTGAATGGGTTTCTAACGTGTGCCGCGAACGGCCCATGCGCGCGCGGCCATCAGGATCATGCCGTCCGGATCGGTCGGGACAGCCTGCCGTAACCGGTTCCTGAGTTCGTCCCGCGCGGCCTCATCCAGAGACATGCAATAGCCCGGAGCGGGGGCGATTTCACTCAGGAACGGTGACCAGTAATCATCAAAATCCGCAAATGCCGTCGGCACATCGATGGCTTCTGTCACAACGTCGCTGAGACCCGCCGCCCGAAACAGGTCCCTGAGCGGTTCGGGTCGGCAAATCGGAAAACGCACGCCTTCGTCCTTCTCGCGCGCAGCCGGATTAAGTGCGATCGCCGCATCCCAGAAATACCGCATAAACTGAACGTGGCCGGCATAGTCCCAGACATAGGCCGCGATCGTCCCGCCCGGACCGGTGGACCGCATGAGTTCCGCCAAGGCCCTGCGCTGATCGGGAATGAAGTTGAGAACGAGTCCGGACACCGCGACATCGATTTCGCCGTCCCGAGCCGGTATCCGGTCGCCGGATCCCTGCCGGAATTCCGCGCGCGCGTCGCCAACCTGCTGGCGCGCAAGTGACAGAAAGTTTTCTGACGGCTCTACGCCGATGACCGAGCGCGGGTCGCAATCCTTCAAAATCCGGGAGGTCAGAGCGCCGGTGCCGCAACCGAGATCGAGCCAGCGAGCGCCGCTTGCAGCATCAAGCCAGACAAGAAACTTCTCGCCGATCTTCCGACTCCATCTCCCGACATACATCTCGTATGCGGTACCGTCGGTCCACTTGTCCTGCATTGCCGCGCCTTGTGTGGAAAAATTGGCTTCGCGAGACTTTCACGAAACGCCCGGGGGCGCAAACAAGCAGGTGCAGGTGTCGTCCTGGGGTCGTGTCGGCTCTGCCGCCAGGTGATGCGACTGTCACCGACGCAGCTTCCTGGTCGATGAAGCGTTTGCCAGGCCCGGTCCGACCCGATCACTGCGCGGCAGGTGAGGCGGCTCCGTGGGGCAACTGCATTTTCGCGGGCATGCCGCCGCCCGCCGGGAATGTCGGCAGGACTTCGGGTACCGCGATCACCACCGCGCCATATGCCACGAGCGCGACCGCCGTGGCGCGAGCCACCGCGCGACTCCAGGGCAATGATTTCTCGGCGAATATGACCAGCGTGATAACCGCCATGGCAGCAATATTCATGATGCCGAGCGGGAACAGGATAACGAACAGGAGCCAGCAACAGCCAAGGCAATAAGCGCCGTGGAGCAATCCCATGCGCAGCGCGCCCGTGGTGCCGTCGCGCCACGATGTCATGATGAACGTGATGGGCGTGCGGCACTTCGAGAGGCACAGGTCCTTTAACGGCGTGAGCTGGTAGAGACCCGCGGCGACGAGCACGGTCCCGCCGATGCGGGCCGCGGTGGCCGGCGATAGCGCGGTGCGCGCGGCAACCGCCTCGGCGGCGAGCGCGCCGGCATAGGCGGCAACGCCCGACAGCCCCCACACCAGCAGGTACGCCGCCACGAATATCCACGTCGAGACGAAGGCTTCGCCGCGCTGGCGCTTGCCCGCCTGCACCCTATGGAAGGCAACGATCATCGGCGCGGCGGTCGGAAACATCATGGCCACCATCATGACGACCCAGATCGCCAAAAACAGCGGCGCCCGCAGGCCCATGGTGGGCGAGTTCATCGCCATATCCATGTCGGCGCCGGCGCCCTGCCAGAAGAGCGCCGCCCAAGACGCCGCCGCGAGAGCCAGCAGCAAGGCCAGGATGACGTTGCGGTGAAACGGGATCGGGCTGGTCTGGGCACGGTCCATCGGAGCGGTTCCTCGCGGCACCACAGGCTGCCAATATGGCGAAGCTCGAGAGAGTGGCGCGTGCGGCGCTGTCAGTTCGACCAGCTGATCGGCGCGTAATGGCCGTTCTTGCCGGAATTGTCCCAGCGCATTCCGTGATCGGTGAAAGTGCTGCCCTTGGTGCCCACGGCGAGCGCCTGCTTGTCCGGCGCGACCGGATGGCCCATGGCAACCCAAATCTCGCCACTCGGATGCATGGTCGGCAGCGGCTCCACTTCCATATGCAGGATGCCGGGGATTTCCGCCGAGCGGGTTTTGTCCTTGATGGCGTATTTGATCGCTGACTTTTTCACCCCGAGATGTTTGCCGACCAGAGGTGCGAAGGCCGCCATGGGGCCACCTTCGGCGCCGCTGAAGATGGCACCGAGCGCCGCGGTCTGCTCGTCATTGGCGCGCTCATCGATATAGGCCGCGAGCGTCAGGTTGCCCTCTGCCATGGGCCCCGGCGCATGGCCAATCACGGCAACGTTGAGCCCGTCCAGCGACACTTTGTCGTAACGACCCTTGTCGATGTGGAAGAGGAGCGCAACGTCGCACACACCCTCGGTCGGTCGCGCCGCCAACGGCGCACTGGGCGAGGCGAGGCATGGGCACACCACGCTGCAATTGCAATTTTCGAAATAATCGCCCGACAACTGCCACTTCGATTGGGTCGCCATCAGTTCCTCCCCTGTGACAAACGAATGAACGGCACAAGTTCGTGAGCCGCCTTGCGCGCATGACACGGACCTGAGCCAGGTCTCAGCATCGTGAGCTGTCAGATCCGAGATTGATTGTGCCTGCCGACCGCACCCGTATTGTTCATTGAGATCGCAGCGTCATCGGTAGTTTTTCCCACTTCGCGACAACACCCGGGCGCACCAGCCATCGCGCCGGTGAACGGTTGCGAAAGCTACCCTTTATATACCACCATAACAAGGCCAATGCGCTAAACCGGAAGTGGTCAATTACGGCAATCCCGCACGCACCGGTTTCGGTGTCAGGCATGCTCGCTTCGGTCGCAAGCAGCATTGGCGCCTATCGACTTGAACGTCCGTATTGCGCGAAGGGCCGCTGACGGACAGCGAGCCCTTCATCATTGCGCGCGAGGGTCATCGTTCGTGTCAGCCAACACGCGCGGCCGCGTGCACGACGTCACCCCGAGGCGGCAGTGAGCACCGCCAAGAGATGGATGACCACCGCCAGCCAGCCGATGGCGAACACCGCGGTGCGCGTGCCCCAGATCTGCGCCACCTGCGCGAACGGATGCGCCAGCCGCGCCCAGTAGAAAACCATGGCGCAGGCCGCCGTCGTGGCGGTGTGCACATTGGCGAACTCGCCCGCCATCACCGCGATCGCGAAAATCGGAACGTTCTCCACCAGATTGTAGTGCGCCTGCTTGAGCTTCCTGGCCCAGGCCGGCATCTCGCCCTCGTTCGTATAGGCGAACGCCTTCATCGGCCCGACGCGGGCGATGTGCGCCAGGATGTAGGGCACCCAGATGACGGCAAGCAGGATGGCGACGTAGACGAGATACCGCAATTCGACAGACAGGTGTTTCATGAGCAAGTCCTCCCCCTCCGGCAAACGCCGACGGCGCCGGGATAGTACCCCGGGATCCCGCCTGATGCTGCCCGCACTGCCATGAATTTGTGCGCTGTCCCCATCTCCGGCGCAGGCCGGCGTGGCCTGCGGTCGCCGGCCGTCATCCCGGCGAGCAGGGGCAGTCGACGGGGCCGACCACCGTTGCGCTGGTCCGGAACGGGACCGGACGACAAGACTGGCGAAAAAGTTTTGCGACGCTGCCACGTCGAAGACGGGTCAATCGCGACCAAAACCCCATGTCCGCTGTTCGAAAGACTGCGTCCGCCTGGCCTCGAAGGCAGACGTACTGCTACATTGAAGAGACTGGCCGCTACGGGCCAAAAGCAGACATCAATCACGGCCCTCCGTCTTCCATATTCCAGCCAACCGATAGCTCCGCTACACTGATATTCCGGTGGCAGGCATGACCGAGAGCATAACCCAGACCAACTCCCCGCTCGTAAGTACAGAATGGCTCGCGCAGCACTGGGACGATCCGAATATTCGTATTGTCGATGTGCGCTGGCGATCACGCTACGAAAACGGTCGTGGCATAAGCTTCGACGACCACGAAGGATATCTCGCGGGACACATCCCCGGCGCAGTATTCGCGGGCATGATTGGAGACTTGTCCGATCCGGAGCACCCAGTGCCGGATATGCTGGCCCGGGAAGACCGGTTTGCCCAGGCGATGGGACGTCTCGGGATCGCGAACGAGACCCTCGTGATCGCCTACGACAACATGGGATTTCCGCTGGGTTCGGCGCGCCTGTGGTGGGCATTATCCTACTACGGTCACGACCATGTCCGGGTGCTGGATGGCGGCCTTCGGCAGTGGCAACAGGAGGGCCGGCCGATTTCGACGGATGTCCCCGTCGTCGAGCCGGCGAAATTCACGCCGCGACGCCGTCCGGACTGGATTGCGAGCAAGGAAGACGTCATGGCAGCGCTCGACCGTTCCACCACAATCATCATCGACTGTCTGACACCGGAACTGTATCGCGGCAGCGGAGACCGTCATCTCTGGGGCCAGCGCCCGGGCCATATCCCCGGTGCTGTGAATGTGCCTTACCTGGCCAATATTGATCCCCGGTTAGCCAACGTAACAGCTGCCGAGCGCGAACGCTTGCTGGGGAGCGGCCGGCCGTTCACGTTCTGCTCGTCGAAGGAACTGTCCGCCCTCTATGAGGCTGCGGGCGTGACCCCCGATCGTGATGTCATCACGTATTGCGGGCGCGGTTATGCTGCCGCGTGCGGTTTGCTGGCGCTCAAAATTCTCGGGCATCAAAACGTTCGACTTTACGATGGTTGCTGGGCCGAGTGGAGTGCCGACGCAAGCCTACCGGCGGAGGTCAATGAGTAAGGAAATCTGAGGAATTGACCAGCCACGTCCGCTATGGGTCACAAGCGGACGTCGGCGGTATGTCTGCGCCTGTCCGCTTGCCCCCGAAAGCGGACATTCGCCCGCCCGCCGCGAATCCTCCTCACACGGCCGCGATTGCCTCGATCTCCAGCAGGAAATTCGGATTTGCCAGCCCGCGCAGCACACAAAGCGTACTGGCCGGTGGATCGCCGCCGAAATAGTCCTGCAGGATCGAGCGCGCCTTCGGCACGTCATGCTGGTTGCAGACGTAGATCGTCACCTTCACCACGTCCTTCAGGCTGGCGCCGCCTTCGGCCAGAGCGAGCTTCAGGTTCTCCATCACCATTCTGGTCTGCGCCGCGAAGTCGTCCGGCGGCAGCACCTTGCCGGCGGGATCGGCGGCGACCTGGCCGGCGCAAAACACCAGCTTGCTTGCTCCCTGGGCGATGACCACGTGGGAATAGTTGGCGAAGGGCTTATGCGCCCCGGCCGGCGACTTGCGCGTCAATGTTGCCATGGCTCTCTCTGTTACCGTTGCGTTGTTCACAATGGAGCCCGTGAGCGCCAATATCCGGTTTGGGTCACGGTCCGACCTTTCATCTTACCGCGTTTTGGCTGCCTTGGCAGCGCCGGCGGGAAGGAGGAGAAGGTCTGCCCGGCGCCATCGGGCACCATTCCGCGAAGTTCGGGTCAGGTTGCTTTTGCCCTGATTGCAGACGGCATGCCGGCATGTCAGAAACGGCCGGGATCCTGATCGGGCCCTCGGCACACTCAAATCGCCATTTGCGACTTGATCGCGCAGCACCAGGACATCGAATTTCCGCGCATGCGAAACTAATCTCTTGTCACGAAAACCATTGATCACGCGCGGCATGCTCGTCCTCGGCGCCGGCTTCCTCGTGCTGTTCATCGGCGGCGGCGCCCGGTTTGCTGTCGGTCTGACCCTCAAGCCGATCGTCGAGGATTTCGGCTGGGGACGCAGCGATCTCGGCCTCGCCGTCGCGCTGTTCCAGGTCGTGTCGGCGGTGGCGATGTTCGCCGCCGGCTATCTCGCCGATCGCGCCGGGCCGCGGCTGGTGCTGGGCGGCGGCCTTCTCGTCAGCGGTGTCGGCATCGGCCTGATGAGCGTGATCGCGGCACCCTGGCACGCGCTTGCGCTGTATGGCGTGGTGTTCGCGCTGGGCAGCGGCGCGGCGTCCGTGATCCCGGTCGGGGTGATGGTGACACGCGCCTTTCCGGAACGCACCGGCATCGCCAATGCGGTCGTCATGTCCGGCATGAGCGTCGGCCAGCTGGTCGTGATTGCCACGCTGGCGGCGGTGCTGGTGGCGATGGGGTGGCAATCGGTCTACCTGTGGCTCGGCGTCGCCCATCTGCTGCTGGTGCCGCTGCTGATCGCGACGATCCCGAAAACGACGCCGACGCAGGCGAGGGCGGCGCGGCCGATCGATGGCGTCGGCGTGATCGAAGGCGCCCGCACACGGCAGTTCTGGCTGCTGATGGCAATCTACGCGATCTGCGGCTTCGACGACTTTTTCGTTGCCACCCACGTGGTCGCCTTCGCCCAGGACCGTGGCGTCGATGCCTTTCTGGCGGGCAATCTGCTGGCGCTGATGGGCCTCACCGGCCTCATCGGCGTGGTCGCCGGCGGCGCCCTGAGCGACCGCTCCGGTCCGGTTTGGCCGACGGCGTTGTGCTTCGCCGCCCGCATCGCGGTGTTCGCGCTGGTGACGGTGGACCAGTCGGCGATTTCGGTGGCGGTGTTCGCGCTCGTGTTCGGCGCGACCTTTCTGGTGACCGCTCCGCTCACCATCGTGTTCGTGCTGGAGAGTTTCGGCACCCGCCATCTTGGCGCCCTCACCGGGCTGATCACCATGGTGCATCACATGTTCGGCGGCCTCGGCGCCTATCTGGGCGCCGCAGTGTTCGACGCCAGCGGCAGCTACGACGCCGCATTTGCGATGATGCTCGCGGCGTCGCTGCTGGCCTTGCTGCTGACCCTGCTGCTGCGGCAACCAGCCCGTACCTCCGCGGTCTAGACCGGGTCCGATCGCAGACATTCCACATCGGGACATGAGCAGGTTCC
>Ga0210122_1000626_pt1 | contig 12275 bp, 9 predicted proteins | sample Muzzi_CordB_D2_FD_185530 | JGI IMG/M metagenome (GOLD analysis project Ga0210122, IMG submission 185530) | Wetland microbial communities from San Francisco Bay, California, USA, that impact long-term carbon sequestration - Muzzi_CordB_D2 (SPAdes) | ecosystem: Environmental > Aquatic > Marine >... | reverse complement strand
CCTCAGTGAGAATTCATCATAGATGAAAAAGGCTGCGGTCCGCCGGCGGATTGGTGCCAGGAGGCGGTTTGCGTTGGATCCGCTTTCATTAACCGATAGCTAAGACTTTATCGACCAGGCTTTTCGACAACTGGTCGGGTCTGCCGAGATTGGCCGTGAGATCAACTTGATGCCTATTTCCGCTCACGAAATAAACCGCTTTGAGTTTAAGGTTTGTGGCGTCTATCGTGCCCAAACCGGTTTCAAATCCTAATGATTCAATTTTAGGAACTGCATCTTTAATCCCTTTGTCCACTGCGCGTTGAATTTTTCCAAGCATCTGTTCTCTTGGCGGGAATTGATTGTAAACTTTTTCACTATTGATCCTTATGTTTGTCTGGTCAGGTAACTTGTCAATCCAGGCGATTGCATCTTTTAATTGAGCGACTTGTTTTTGGTCCATCAAGTCGCGCTCAAAGACTTTAATATGGTAAGTTTTCCATGGTGTTGGAATTGGCACACCAATTTTTAAATGATTGTTCCTTAAAATATCATTAATTGCGGCTTTTAATTGCGGCCGAATACTTTTATCATCGGCTTTTTCAGCGATTTCGCCCAGCTTATTTACTCTTGCGACGTAAGGCGCGGCAATCTTTCGTGCAACAGGGCGGCCTGGTGATTTCCAGCCTTTTGTATTTGCCACAATATTACGGTCAACAATTTTGGCAATGTCCCTGCACAAATCGGGCAGCCAATCACGCAGACCTGAGATGCTGACCTCCAACCCATCGAGTTTACTTACGGCGTTTTGCACGTCATCGTATGCCTTGTTAACACCTTTTGCTACGGCCTCCTTGGCTAGTGATTCAATGCGTTTAGTGTACGAATTAAATAAACTGTCAGAAATAATAATATTGACTGTCGCTAAAAACAGCTGCCCTTTGGAGCCTGGCGTTTTAATTTTAATTGTTGCATCAAATTCGAGTAACCTTAGATCGAATCCGATGGTTATTCCGCTGCCATCAATTTTTAATTCAGCGCTATAGCCGGATTTAGGTTGATTGCCGTTTTGCCATTGAACATTGCCCTTCATATAGAAACCGTGGCTTCCGATCTCCAGCAAACCGGTCATAGCAAAATTCGGCGTCAGTTCCAGCACAATTTGAACATTAAATGATTGTTTCGTGACTTCTATCTTACCCTTGGTCACGATAAGTGATTTTTCTTTCCAATAAAGTCCGACCGCACCGGCGATAGCGACTTTGCCGGCGTCAGCCTCGACGCGACCACTTATTTCTAAGGCGAGGACTTGCGCAATTGTGCCGGTTAGCCGAAAGCCGGTTTGGAACCCGGCACCGTGCGTTAGCGACATCCCAATTTGGGCATCTAAACCTGCAACCGGACCTAGATTTACGCTGCCCATTAACAAAATGATAAATCCATTATCGACGGTAGCCTCCTCGGGAGTTGCTGGTAACGACTTTAAGACGCTTTGATCCAAATTGTCAGGTAATTTACCGGCCGGTTGCGCCTCAACCAATACCGTATTTACAAACTCTTGCTCCGTCGTAATGCACCAGGCAGCTTCGAATTCCAGTGGTCCGAAATTGATGTTGAATTTGTTGACCCGTATCCAGGAATCGTCCACTCGCAACGGAATCGCTTCGATTAGATAACCCAAATTCGCAGTTTTCATCGCGTCGAGCAATCTGGAGACATTGTCATAAGCACGTATCGCCGGGAGCTCTTGAGTTAATCCTAACGGTTCACATTTAAGAAAATCCGGCAATCCAATAAAATTTTCGCCAAGCGTAAATTTCAAGTCAAATTTCTGCGGCGCTTTTTGCTCATGTAATAGGTATTTTTTATCGCTGAAGAATTCGATCAGCCGACTTAATAAATCAATTGCTTCGATAAAGCCGCCTTCCGGCTTCGGGAACTTAAAATGGCTCTGCAACCGTAATCCCGTCAAATGATGGTATTCAATACCAAATTGGGAGTAAAACACAGGGATGGGAAACGGGACGCCCGCCGCTGCCGGGATTAACGCGGTTATATCGCTGGCGATGATGCGATACGACAAACTGTTCGCCGTTTCTTGCGACATTATTTCATCCGGCAGCAGACAGGCGCCAATCAAATTCTCGAGCGGGAACCGGTCGATATATCCATCAAACTCCAGAAGCAAAATCGAACCGCCAAACAGTTCGCCAAGAGAAATTCGTTTTAAGCTAACACCAACAATTTCCGGCAGCGGCGCCGAACAGGGAAACATCAATTTAATCGGTTTGGGATCCTTTTCTTCGGGTGCGCCCATGCTGATGTCAAATTTTATATTACCTGTCGTAGACGTTTCGATATCAAATTGGAAACCGTCAGGAACCTCTGCGGTCGCATATTCGGTAAATCGACTGGGTAAACGTTCTAACTGTTTTTCTATTTTGGCAATTAGGTTCTTAAAACTATTCGCGTTGCTTCCCGCCAGATCCGTAAGGCCACCCAACAGGCCAAGCAGGTCACCACCGGGTGAGCGGATCGGAACGCCATTTGGGATTAGATCGACAAGATGAGCATCAACTTTTAGCTGTTTAAGCAACCATTTTAATGGCGTCAAAGGGAATTTGAAATGACCGTCTTTGAGTATGCCGCCGCTCGCTGACCAGGTTGCGGTATTGGTATCAAAAGCAAACTCCGGAATTTGAACGCTCACTTTAATAATGTCTCCAATCTGCCACCACTCAGTCCAGATAGACCCATCTTTTTCGGTGCGAGTCGGTATCCGATTAAAGGGTGAGCTTTGCAGCCGGGCCTTGATGCCATTTCGGACGCTTATAGATAGTTCACCGGCACACTGTGGGTTTAATATTATTTGTTTCGGATCGCCATTTTCCTTAACTCCAAAGATACGGTTAATTTCGCTAAGACCACTGACTTTGAGTTGTTGGCTTAATCTGAGTTCTTTTCCAAAATGCAGACTCAGCTCTTCCACAGATATTGCAGGTTGTCCGAGGTCTATATTGAAGTCGCCGGGAAGCTCAACTCGCAATTTGGGAAGGCTTTGGCTGAGTGAATAGTCACTCGCTTTCACATAAACCTCATCACTGCCAAAACCGATTTCTATTGTTAGCTCCTCGATTGGAAAATATTTATTCAGGGCCGTCGGAATGTTGAACAAGGCTAGCGAGCCACTACCGTTGGCGTGCCACTGAGCTTCTTTATCTTTTTCTTTGCCGTATTTAATTTCAAATGGATGGAGTCCTATTCCGGCTTTAACCCCGGCAGCTAAATCAAGTGTGATCGGTGATAGTGCGCCGATGGAAAAACCAAATTCACTGCCATGGCTGCCGGATTTTAAAAATAAGTCAGCAGGTGTATTCTTCATCAAAGGAGCCATGTTTACATTGCAAGCACCACCCACGCTCCAATCGGTTTGTTTACCCTGCTTTTCGGTTTGCCGGTTTTCAAGGCAAATGGAAAACGCTGCAATCGTAACATCAGCTACATTTTTGATTATGGTTATTGAAATGTCAGACGCATAGGTTAACTTAAGTGCTGTACCTTCTGTGCTGTCGATAAAATCAGGAATTAATTTATGGGTAGTGCCAAATAGTCGGCAATCTACTTTACCTTCAACACCCCAACTCGATTGGGCAGAATTCCAGGCAGCCGTCATGGAGTCAAATTCAACCGCCAAAATTTCACCGAGTGAGACCTTTCCAGCCAGCGTCACCGATAGTTCGATGGCGATATCCTGGCCTTGCTGTTTCGACAAGCAAAGTGAAACTTGAGACAGATCGGCGTGATCGTTTCCGCCTTCAGGGAACCGGTAAATTTTGTTACTCAGTATTTCAATCGACCAGGCGCCATTACGAGGCTCGACTGCAATCGCAATTCGGTCCAGACTTATTTCGGGAAATCCTAAAGGTTTGGGTATGCCCAGTGAGTCCCCGATACTGCCCAAGTCAATATCAACCGAGGCTCCCAATTTAAATTTTCCAGTCGTAGAAAGCTCCAAATGAACGTTTTGCAGCACAATATCCGGCAAGTTTTGAATCGGTAAATCGGTTAAATATTTTTTAGCTAATTGGGATAGCTTAACCTGCGCGGCGTCGCCGATAAATATCCCAGCATCTTGAGCGCCTATGCTACCGGTGACAAGGATCGGTTCATCTCCAACCAGCAAATTACCGGTAGCTTTAATCTGGCTGTCGCTTTGTTCTTTATCGAGCCGGATACCCACTTCAAACTGTTTAAGATCGATACCCGGCGCAATTGTGACATGCGCAATCGCACCGAAACCCAATTCAAAAGCAGATTGCTTTAAATCGGCAGCTATCGAAATGAATCCAATTTCGATGTCTTTGAAATTTCCGAGGTTAACTTTAGTGCCCGTGATATCGCTTACCAGTGACTCAAGAGACTTTCCCTTATCGATCCTTATGGTGCCGGCAATAGCGGATTGGCTGTTTATTTCAACTTCAATATCTATCGTATCCCTGATTCGCGCCACTCCTATCAGCGATAAATCCAGGATGTTATCGGACGCATACCATTGCCACTTTGCAAATATATGGTTTACTTGAACGAAGTCGGATGCCTGCCAATTCTGCAGTTGAATATCGACCGCCGTGCCAACGATCGATTGCTTAGCCAAATCCAATATGAGCATCACCCGGTCCAGTGATAATGTACCGAGCTTTTGCAGCGGTTGCGGAAGCATGCCATTTAAATTCTCTGCGTTGCCAAACAGCCCCGCCAATTCTGTAAGATTGATGATATTCCCGTCAGTCGGCCTTCCTTCGATAAATAAGATACCACTCGGCGTAAATTGTGCCTTTACCGGAACGTTGAGCTTCGCAACCGCTATCTTTCCTGACAAAAATACAGCAGCGGTTGCATACCATTGGTTCCGTTCGTCTCTTCCAGCTGACAGCTCTAAAGAAACCTTTCCTTCCGAAACTTTTACGAGACCAAGGTTCATTACCTCCGGGGGGCCGACATCCAGGGCTAAATTTACATATGCAGAATCCGGCGCCAGAGATATATGCCCCGTCATGTTAATTTGCTTAAGGGAATTAGACCCGGGGATCAGTGACGCCACGCTGTCAAGGTAGGCAAAAGGTTTGCTTACCACCTCCACATTTAGGCCGGTTTTCAATGTGCTGGAATTCGAATCCGTCGTAAATATATATCGTTTGACGGTTATTAGTTTTGGATAATCCTGATCGGTTCGAAGTATCGGAAAGTCATCCAGTAAGGCAGCACCGCTGGTTGGGGTTATATCCAATTCAAGAACCAGATCACCATTCCGGAATTTCAAAGTTACCTGCAGCGGTGAGTTTTGATAATTAAGAAAATCCAGCGTGCCATGAAAGCTGACTACCTCTTCTTTTAAAACAACTTTTTCAGCAGTTTTGACGATCACAGACTTTTGATCAGGCACTAACGGAGCAAGCAGTTCAGTTAAGCCGCCGATGCCCAAGACCGCTTCACTGAGAACCACCGTGTTGCTCGTTGTTATCTGATCATTAAATGAACGGGTTAGTTCGGCCAGTTCCCTCATTAACTTTCTCCTTATGGCCTAAATGCGTTACAATGCTTTTAAAGTACGATTGACTCTTTCAAAGTCTTTATCGTGTATGGTGATGGCATCTAGAATTAAATTTGCGAAAGAATTATCTGCTTGTGGAGAGTATAAAAATTTTTTAAGCGCGGCAAAATTATCTTTGCGGTTTTTCACAATCGCATTCGATCGGGCAATCGCTTCGTACCCGAGGAAAAGAATATCGCCGCAATATTTAAACCATTTTTTGTTACTATTCCGCACCGCTTGAGCAGCCGGAGACTTGTCCCCGTCGGCTGGGTATTGCGGACACCATGAAGCACATTTTCCAAGATGCGTAGCAGATGCGGGGTACCCGCTGGCCTCCATAAATATCGCACAGGCAAAACATGACCCCAATTTTGTCGTATTGTTACCCACTGCAACTTCATAAGGCGTGCCGTATGCCAGGTAATCTTTACCGGGATGGGTAATGCGGCACGCCTCGATGTTATAAATCGCTCGAATCATTCCGTGCGTATAGCCGACAAGATCAGAAAATGGCGTGGGCGGTTGGTTTGGAATAAACTGCATGTGCAAGGCCTGCAACTGGTTTTGAGTATCGTGACTTCCGATCATCCCCCAAACGCGTTGGTCGGGTTGCCCGCCGACCACTGGACCCAAAGACGATTTCCCATCCTTTTTTGTGCACTCAAAACTCTCCGTATTCGGGTGCCAGCGACTGGCGCACTGGTCATGCGGTAAAGTGATGCGTACAGTCGGTAACGCTTCTGCATCCGGGAGCGTGGCAAATCTATTAAAGACAAATCCGGTATAGGCACCGCTGCCCTGATAGACAAAATCCCGCACAGCCTCAAACCTGCGAGACTCCCAGGGATTAGGACGCGGAGCAGAATAACGCGCCAATGACCAAGGTGGTTGATCGCCGGAGCCTCCGATTATTTTTCCATCTGCAATTTGGAGTTCCGGCGTATGCCCTACAGACACACCGGTTAGCTCCGACTTGCCTGCTTTTAATATGACCCAATTAATTTTATTGACGGCATCTTCCATTCCGCGCCAGGTCGTTTCCGTTTTTTCAAGCGGCACTTTCGCACCGTTTTTAAACTCAACCTCAAAACAGTATTTACATTCATTAACGTTGTCTTTATGCAATCGGCGGATTGAATGACCGACAATTGCTGCTGTCATGATGACATCTGAATCATGTAATGGGTTGGTTTTTTTGGAGAGAATTCCTTTTTGCGTTCTCATATGTTCACCACTTCCAGTATACTTAACTGGTTATTGACAACACTTCGTGATTTAAGACCTGAATTTTGCCTAATTTTATGCTAACCACAGACAGTCAAAAAGGCAAGGTTTTAGGATTACATCAAATTTGCTTTAAGATGGTTTGTGCAAGGAATCCCTCCAGGTTCGAGGTCCTGCATTGTTCCGGCCCTTTTTGAGCTGCGGTGCGGCCGGAATCGAGCGGAATATGCGGCGAGGACACATTGCCCTACCATTTGGCGTAAATACATGCTAATGCTTCTCCTATAAACCCGAAAATCTTAATCAGAAAAACCTGCCGGAAAGGAGACATTGTCATGTATAAAGTCTGTGTCATGTATCCGAATCAAAAAGCTGCCCGATTCGATTTCAATTATTATCAAACAAAACATATGGAACTTGTCAAAAAGCACTTGCAGCCTTTCGGTCTTATCAAAACAGATGTGGATAAGGGCATTTCCGGCGGTGGTGATCAACCGGCACCCTATATCTGCATCGGAAACCTCTATTTTGAATCCCGGGATGGCTACGACACGGGAATCGCGCAGGCAGGGCCAATACTGCGTGGTGATATTTCCAATTTTACCGACGTCACACCGATTCGGCAAATCAGCGAGATACTTGATTGATTGCGGGATCGAAGAGGATGCATATAGAGATTGGTGTCACCCGTTGAAGGCTGGGTGAAATCTTGACGGTTTTTCGCCCGGAATTGCAATGTAAATCCGATTGCGGTTTTCATTCAACCACATGCAACGGCATGGCGAAGGAGGAATAAAATGAGCGAGAAAATCACAGAAGAATCAATCTTGGAGCTGGCCCGCGGTTTTATGGCCAGTCGTGTACTTCTTAGCGGCGCGGAACTGGATATTTTCACCGTGCTCGCCAAAAAATCCTTGACGGCGGAGGAAATCGCAGCGGCCACCGGAACCAAACTTCGCGGGATGGTGATCCTTCTCGACGCGTTGTGCGCCCTTGGTTTCTTAGTGAAAAAAGACGGACGCTACCATGCCGAGCCATCGGCCGCCCCATTGCTGTCAGCCACCGCGCCCGATTCAATTCTGCCCATGGTTCTTCACATGGGAACGGTGTGGCAGAATTGGTCTCAAATCACGGACATTGTGCTCGGCAAGACCATGCCGGGTCTTAATAAAACACAAGGCGCATTGGCCAAAGATAACCGTCAAGCGTTTATCGGTGCAATGCACGTGGTCGCTTCCAGAGTCGCGCCGAAGATTGTGGCTGCAATTAATCCGGGACGGGCCCGCAGACTGCTGGACGTGGGCGGCGGCTCCGGAACTTACACCTTGGCCATGCTCAGCGCGGTACCCGAAATGAGGGCGACCCTGTTCGACCTGCCGCCGGTTATCGAAATGGCGCGCGATCGCTTCCAGGCAGCCGATATGCTCGACCGGGTCGAACTGGTGGCCGGAGATTTTTACAAAGACGAACTGCCTCCGGCAAACGACCTTGCCCTTTTATCGGCCATCATCCATCAAAGCAGCTATGAGCAAAACGAGGTCCTATACGGCAAAATCTTCCGCGCCCTGGACTCGGGCGGCCGGATTGTGGTCCGCGACCATGTTATGTCGGCAGATCGCACCCAGCCGCTGGAAGGCGCCCTGTTTGCGGTGAACATGCTGGCCGGCACGGAAGGCGGCCGAACATACACTTTCGATGAAATCAAAGCAGGCCTGGCGGCGGTGGGGTTCACCCGGATCAAATTGATTCAGACCCAGGGCATGTTTTCCCTGGTTGAGGGTTTCAAGCCATGATGAGGAGATAATTGTATTCGATGGGTTGTTGATCTAACGTATCCCCGGTCTTTCCGTCAATCGTCCAGCTCCTCAAAATAATCTTTCTCAGCGCCGCATTCCGGGCAGCACCAATCATCGGGCAAGTCTTCAAAGGGCGTGCCCGGGGGAATATTGCGCTCGTAGTCGCCGGCTTCGGGATCGTAAATGTATTTCTCACAGGGGCTTTCATAACGGGATTTTTTCGGGTTGGCCATCATAATCCTCACTCAATAGACGTGTGTAAACCCGGACACCTGCCGTCCGATCGGTAATCAACATAAAACACAATCGGCCGTTTGTCGATGCGAAAGGCTGCTTTTTTCTGGATAGTCGCTATAGACAGCACTCCTTCCATTAGCCGGGTTCAGTTCATTGCCTTGAATTTTTCTTTTACCGCATCACAGACCGGGCAGCGTTCCGGGGCTTGATCTTCGGCGATATAACCGCAAACCTGGCAGACATGATACACCGTTTCCCGTTCAGCGATCATATCGTTGATGGCCTTCTTGTAAAGTTCGGCATGCCGGCTTTCGACATCACGAGCGTGGGAGAAGGCCTTTAAGGCAGCGTCCTGACCCTCTTCGGCAGCCTCCTTGATCAACTTCGGGTACTCTTCGGCATTGGCCTTGATTTCGTTTTCAAAAGCCCTTTCAAGGTTTTCCTCCGTGGATCCGATTTTACCCCGCATCAGCATCAGGAATCGACGGGAATGGACCGACTCTGCATCAGAGACTGCACGAAACAGGCGCGCGATGTTGGTGTAGCCCTCTATTTCAGCTTTTTTAGCGAAGACAGCGTTGCGTGCGGCAGCCTTTGATTCGGCTCCAAAGGCATAGGCCAGGTTTTTTTCGGTCTTTTTAGACATCGGCATGAGCACCTCCATTTTTAGTTAATTATGAGCGGCAATATAGGGAAAAAAAATTGTCCGGTCAAGTAAGATACGGGGCGCAGGTCACGAGTTTCGAGTTGCGGGTTAGGCGTTTTGAGTTTCGGGTTAAGTGATAGGTGTTGCAGGCTGCGGGATACGGGTTGGGAGGCCTTCCCTTTATTTCCGAATTCCGCATTCCCACTTCCAAATTCACCTTTCTGTCTTCTGATATTCCGTTGGCATATATTTTGCTTTTTATCGGTTTATAGTGTTTGCTTTACTTCTATATTACCCCAAACCAAGGTTGAATAAAATGTTGGAGATAATTTCCATAGCATTGGTAGTAGGCTCCGGAGCAGCGACACTTCTACTTTTCTGGTTGGCCTTAAAATTTACTCCCTAGTTTGATTTTAAATCGATTAAGCCTGAATTTGTGTCTGAAAAAGTAAACGGACTGTATACTTAATTCAAAAATTGGGCCATTGGTTACCCAACGGTCAACCCGCGCCCTTACGGGGAGAAACCAAATATACAGTGCCTAACACTATTTATGTCCGATGTGAGCAAAGTGTCCGACAGCATCCAGGCTCTCATAATTGATGGTATACAGGGAATTTATTATTTTATTCTGGAAAAATGCGTCGGTCATCGATTCGCCTTCATATAACAGATCCACTAAACTGTCGGTCGGTATTTTTTCGAAACAGTCCTGACAGGTGAAAAACCCTTCGAATATGAACAGTTGTCCCCCGGTCGCGTAGGCCTTTTTGAGAGAATTGCGCGTAGCGGTGTGCGAGCAGGTAATCCAGGTCTTTGGCGGGTTTTCATAATTTTTTTCCTGCTCAAACAATTTCGTAAAGTTGAAGTTGCTGTCAATCAAAGGACTGATAAAATTTTGTTGAAACGATATATCCGTCATGGGCCGGCACGAACCAATTAATTGTGACAAATCAGCATTGGATAAAATTCTGTCAAGGCAGGTTTCGCAGAAACATTTCCCCAGAACAATGGTTATCAATCCCGAGGCCAGATAGTACCGATAAACTGAATCCGGTTGGGATAAATGGGGACAAACCAGCCAGGTGTACTTATTGGAATTTTTTGTTACCGGTTCCATCGTCGGGGCCAGGACCAGGTTTGCGGCATAACCCGGTGTCCCGGCTGCGATGGCACCGTTCGGCCATTCAGGCCTATCAATTATAAAAAAGGATTGTTCATTTATATCTAAATTGGCACCCATACAATTTCCCTCCAGAGACGTTCCAAAATTAAATCCTGCGGCTTTAACCTCATTAAGCAAGATCAGTACCAACTTTCAGAATGATTATAATTCGTATGAATTTCGGAAAGTTGACTTTGGAGGTGATTGACTGGCCCGGTTAATTGCGCCAATATTTTGAATGGGTTTGTCAATTTGATATCAAATTTATTGAATAGCCCGAATGTGACGGGTCACGGGCATCCGATCTAAAAGATTCAGCTCCGGGTATTTAAGATTTTGTGAAAACGGCCGATATGTATAAGTAATCAAAAAAAATGCGGCATCCTTAGAATCGAACGAACTATCGACACCAATTTTAAAAATGGGGAATAAATATATGAACAGCACGATAATCAAGCGATATTTGGTTGGTTTTACTATCGGAATTTTCTTCTTCTCGATAAGCACTGAGATTTTAGCGGGAAGCAGTATCAGTATTCAATGGGGTGATAGATCGGAGCGTGATAATTCCGGGGAGGCGAAGAAAAATAAAAAGGCAGGACCACCATCACATGCTCCAGCGCATGGATACCGGGCCAAGCATCAGTACCGATATTACCCGTCCAATTCAGTCTATTTCGATACCGAGAGAGGACTTTATTTTTATATTAAAGGCGAAAACTGGGAAGTTGGGGCCTCATTGCCGACCAAATTGATGGTGAATCTGGGTGATTACGTAAACCTAGAATTAGATACCGATAAGCCCTATATACACCATAATGAGCACATAAAGCAATATCCTCCCGGGAAATCAAAGACAAAGATGAACCAGAAGACAGCCAAAAAATCGAAAAATTAGTTTAACTCTGACCTGTATATTGCACGCAATTATACCTCATTGAAGTTTGAGATTAAGATAGCGCACTAGATCCGTATCGTGCAACAGCACAATTACCCCCTCAGCTGTTTCCGGCACATCCATTTCGGCAAAAATTAGACGCTGCTTTAAATTATGACACTGCCTCCCGGAGGATAAGACCATATAATCCCCCTCCCTCAATCCCTCCCGCCAGGGGAGGGAAGATTGTCTCCTCCCCCTCGTCGAAGATCCGCCTCAGGCTTGACGGGGTGATATAAAATAGATAATCTCCTTCCCCTTAAATTGGTATATGGATCCGTTTATTTTAAATTTGAAAGAATACTGCATGCGATGTTGGACGTTCGATGTTCAATGTTCGACGTTTATAAGTTACTTTTGTGATCAAACTGGTCGCTTCACCGCCAGCAGATGCGCTGATACCTGAAACCGAAGCATTGGCAAACGGCATTAATTACGTCACTCCTCTCTCCGAGCTGTCTGCTCTACGAGCCGGAAGCCGGGGTGGCCAAAGTTTGCCGCCGGCGGGCGCTTTCGGACCCGGATATTTATTATCAGGGGTTGCAATTTTTGGCCGAGATGTATATAGTCTTAATCAGATTTACTCTTGCCAAACAAATCCCGCCGCCACGGGACTTGGCACCCGGTGGCCAGTTCAACCTATCGAGCACTGACGTACTATTGCTTTTTTCCGTTACCAGCAGGACAACCAGGCCAAC
>Ga0210122_1000619_pt1 | contig 12342 bp, 8 predicted proteins | sample Muzzi_CordB_D2_FD_185530 | JGI IMG/M metagenome (GOLD analysis project Ga0210122, IMG submission 185530) | Wetland microbial communities from San Francisco Bay, California, USA, that impact long-term carbon sequestration - Muzzi_CordB_D2 (SPAdes) | ecosystem: Environmental > Aquatic > Marine >... | reverse complement strand
TTCACCTTCAACGCCGCTCTGCAGACCGCCGACGGCGAGCTGGTCGACCCGGCCACGCTGACCGGCGCGGTCCGGCTGTTCGGCGCTGGTGGTGACCAGGTCGAGTGCGCTTCGTGCCACGACCCGCACAACAACGTGAACCAGCCCTTCCTCGTGACGTCGAACACCGGCAGCGCCCTCTGCACGACCTGCCACATCAAGTAGCGGCCCACGCCGCGCTGGAGAGGGCGGGGGCTTTTCTTGGGTCCCCGCCTTTTCTCTACCCTCTGCACTCCCCGAAAGCAGCAACCAGCCTCCCGAACCAGTGTCCTGGCCAAAGCTCACCCGGACAGCGCTTCTTCTCTCCTTGCTCGCAGGGCCGGCGACGGCACAGGAGTTCGGGCAGTGGTGGTGGCGGGGCAACGTCGGCGTCGGGTACAAGAGCTTCCAGAACACCCTCGACGGCACCACTCTGGCCGATTACGAGCAGCAAGAGCTCGAGGTCGGGCTCGACGTCAACGGGTACGTGATCCACCCCGCGGTCGGCAGCTTCGACCTCGGGTTCGACCTCTTCGTCAACCAGCTCGACGGCACCCAGACGATCGACACCGATCGGTTCGGCGCCCACGGCAGCGTGGAGCTCTTCCAACAAGGCAAGTACCCGATCCGCCTGTTCGCCGAGCGCCAGAGCTTCGACTACACGGATTTCCCGACCGACGAGCCCTTCACCCTGCTGGGCGCGCCGGAGACGCTCACCCGCTGGGGTGGCCGGGGACGCCTTCGAACCGGGGCGCTCAAGGGTTCGCTGTTCGGCTTCGAGCGCACCACCTACAACCTGCTCGAAAGCGGCCAGGGAAGCGGTCAAGACATCGACGACACCCAGTTCTTCGACTGGAGCCGCACCTTTGGAGACATCCGGCACCGGCTCCGTGTCGAGCGCCGAGAGCGGCAGTTCGGCGCGGTCGACGTCAACTTCGAGGACTACGTCCTCAACCTCGAAGAGGGCGGAGATCTCGGGGAGATGTGGCGCTGGGACCTGAACAGCAACGGGATCTACAGGACGCTCGACGTCGGCAACGGCTCTGAAACTACCTTTCAGACCTACTACCTGAGGAACCGCTTTCTCCGCCCGGTGCGCAAGACCGACCTCTTGGACATCCGCCACTCCCATGGCATCACGATGACCGACACCACCTCGGACGACCGGCACACGCTGTCCGTGTTCTACCGCTGGCGGCCCCGCCCGAGCTGGGAGATCGGTCCGTTCGGCGAGTACAGCATCCGCTCCGCCGGCGACGTCGACGTTTCGACTCCGCGACTCGGAGTCGTGGTGGCATGGAACCGGGCCTGGAACACCCTCACGGCATTCGTCACCTCTCAGGTCAGCTACTCCACGGTGTCCCGGAGTGGCGACAGCGGCGGCGCCGACGAGTCGCGCCTGGGGTACTCGTTCAGCAGCTCCTTGAACCACCGTCCGACCAACGGCTTCAGCGAGGAGCTCGAGCTCGAGATGACCCGGGACGAGCAGCGCACCTCACCCGGCCCGCTCGTCGCGCTCCCCGATCTGGGCGTCGGTCTCGGAGGTCTCGGGACCCAGTCGAAGGAGCGGGCCCGCCTCACCCTGGAGCAGCGGTGGCGTGTCCGCAGCGTGCGGGCCTACGGCGAATGGACCAACCGCCAGTCGGACGACATGCTGACCACGCCGAGCTTCGACCTCGAGTCGGTGACCGGGAACCTGGTCCTCTCCGGCCGACGGTGGAGCCTGCGGGGTCACGTGGGACAGACGGACATCAACCGGATCGCGCAGCCTCCGGAGCGACTGGAGTTCCTCTCCGCCACGGCCTCTCTACGCCCGTTGCGGTTCGTGCAGCTCCGCGCAACCTACCGCACCGACACCCGCCAGTTCGAGCTCCTCCCCTCGATCGACTCGGAGCAGACCGAGGTCGAGGCGACTCTGGAGCTTGGACAGATCATTTTCGAAGCCCGTGCGTTCGAGCGCATCCAGGACCCCATGGATCTGGACGCTCGCACCTCGAAGGGCCTCATCGTGTCCCTGAGCCGCCGCTTCGGCGGCTGGCTGCCGGTGGTCACAGGGGACGGACGGCGGGGGTCGATCCGCTAGAATCCTCCCTGTCCACGGAGCCCTACCGTTCGCATCCCACGAGACGACCGATGACAGCCAGCACGGAGAGACGACGGAGCCCCTCGGGGCTTCGGCACGGAGCGCCCCCCGGGCGCGCTCTGGCCACTCTCGCGTGCCTCGCCTTGCTCGCCGGCGTCGGCTGTGCCTCCTCCCGGAGCCCGAGCCTCCGGATCTCGGACCTCGGCTGGCCCGCTGACGCGCCCAGGGTCCGCCTGGAGCGGGTGCTCGAGCCCCAGGGCGCGCGCACCGGCCGTCTCTTCCGGCTCCTCGCCGGACAACCGGAAGCTCCTCTGCTCGAGCGGCCGTACGGCGTGGCATGGGACGGAGGGGACCTCCTGCTGACCGACCCCGGCGCCGGCAGAGTGCTGCGGATCAGCACCGGCGGCCGGGTCCTGGCTTCGAGCAAGGCCGAGCTCTCGAGCCCGATCGGAATCGCCAGTTGCTCCCGCGGCATCGTGGTCACCGACTCCGAGCGCGGCGAGGTCCTGCTGCTGGGAGAGGACCTTCGAGTTCGCGAGCGCCTCGCCGAGGGCCTCCTCCGGCCGACCGGCGTTGCATGCTCGGCCGACGAGATCTTCGTCGCCGAAACGGGTGGCCACAGGATTCGCGTCCTGTCGGAGTCGGGAGAGCGTTTCCTCGGCACCCGCGGGTCCGAGCCGGGGGAGCTCAACTTCCCCACCTCGCTCGTCCTGGACGGCGACGACCTCTGGATCGGCGATACACTCAACTTCCGCGTCCAGCGGATCGATGCGGCCACGGGTGCTCCCCGCGGAGCCTTCGGCCAGTTGGGCGACATGGCCGGAGAGATGCCGCGGCTCAAGGGTCTCGCGATCGACGGAGCGGGCCAGCTCTGGGTCGCGGACGCCCACCTGGACGCGATCTCGATGTTCCGCCGGGACGGCACGTACCTGATGACCGTCGGCTCCACCGGTGCCGCGCCAGGCAGCTTCAGCTTTCCCGCGGGTGTCGCCGCGAACGCGGGCGGCGAGCTGGCCGTGGTCGACTCGTTCAACCGACGGATTCAGATCTTCCGGCTCGTCGCGCCGGGCACCGATCAATCGTAAGCCGGTAGCGGGAGGGGAGTTGGATGCATAGCACGACAAGCCGGCAAGCAGTCTCGAGAGCGGACTTGAAGGTCCGCGGCCCCGTGGCGTCAGGTGGCTGGCCCGGTCTCGCCGCCGCGCTCCTCGCGCTCGCCCTCCTCCCGGCCCCGGCCGTGGACGCCCAATCGACGGGCGGATCCGGAAGCGGCATCGCGGCCACGGTTCACAACCTCTCCGTCTCCGGCCCCGGCGAGATCCGCTCGCTCACCGAGACGGAGATCTGCAAGTTCTGTCATATCCCCCACAACCCGGTGGTCGCCGATCCCCTATGGGGCCATACGCTCTCCCAACAGCAGTACTCTGTGCCCCGCTCCCCCTCGGCCGGTCCCGGGGTCCAGCTCGGCGGCCAGCCGGACGGCAGCTCCCGCCTCTGCCTCTCCTGCCACGACGGTACAGTCGCCCTGGGCGACCTGGGAGGGCGGGGCGCCACGATCCCGATGACCGGATTCCAGCGGCTCTCGCCAGGCCGTCCTGGCTATCTGGGTACCGATCTCTCCGGCAGCCACCCGATCTCGTTCATCGTGCCGAACGGCGAGCCGGCCAACTCCTCCGACCGGGACATGGGTCTGCGCCCGTTGGCGGCCATCCACTCCGACCCCGACGTCGAGCTCGACGATCAGGGCAAGATGCAGTGCACGACCTGTCACGATCCCCACGCGGATCGCTTCTATCAACCCGGGGAGGTTCCCCGTTTCTGGGTCAAGCCCACGGTCGCCGAGGTCTGCTTGACGTGCCACGAGCTGCGATGAGAGTTGGAGCTCCACGGGCCGTGGCCCCCACCACGGTCGCCGCGTTCGCCTTGGCAGCCGCCTTCTGGTGGGCGGCGCCAGCCGGCGCACTCGATCCCCACGTGGACTCGAGCCTGGTCCCCAGACTCTGCTCCGCGTGCCACGAAGGGCACGGCGCGTCCAGCTCCCCGATGCTGCCGACGGCCCAGCGAGAGCTCTGCCTGGAGTGCCACGGCACGTCGGCCGGGGTCTCCCGCCAGGTGGCCGACGGGCAGCTCTCCGCCGGCGCCGCACCTCCCCTCGTCGGGCCCGCCTTCGACCTGCCGGTGACCCATCCGGTCGACACCGCGGCGTTCTCGCGCTGGGATCCCACCGCCGTCACCTGCACCTCCTGCCACTCGCCGCACCGCAGGTCCGCCGAGCCTCCCGGCCGCCAACCGCCCGGCCGGAGAAAGCTCTCGCCGCGGAGCCCCACACGCTTTGAGTACCAACTGTGCGAGGACTGTCACGGTGCCGGGGGCACGACCACGCAGAGCCTGACCGACATCAGCCGGCTGACGAACCCCTCGAACCGCTCGTTCCACCCCATCGAAACACCGGCGAGCAGCCGCGCGCCGTCGGTGATCCCGGGCCTCGTGGGGCGCGAGATCAACTGCACCGACTGCCACGGCAACAGCAATCCGACCGGCCCCTACGGACCGCACGGCTCGTCGGTCTCGTACCTGCTCGTGGAACAGTACGCAACCGCGGATGGCAATGGCGAGTCCGCCCAAGCCTATGGCCTCTGCTACCGGTGCCACGACCGCTCCTCGGTGCTCAACTCCTCGAGCTTCCCGGAGCATCGGCTGCACGTGGTCGAGGAGCGGGCCTCCTGCGCCACCTGCCACAGCGCCCACGGCTCGGTCGGCAACCGCGCGCTCATCCGGTTCGGCGAGGAGACCACCGTGGCGGGGGTCACTCCGTCCGTCAAGACCGGGCGCCTCCAGTACCTCTCCTCCACTCCGGGCTCCGGAACCTGCTACCTCACCTGCCACGGCGAAGACCACTCTCCGGAGACCTACGGACCGGCGCCTCCGATCCCGGCCGCCCTCGTGCAGCAACTGCTGGCCACACCGGGCGTCGGAGACAGCGAGGACCGCGAGGCCCCCTCCATGCCGACCGGCCCGCGCCCCCGGCCGGTCGAGCGGGACGAGCCCCCGCCGCCGCGCTGAGCGTTCGATGGAGCCATCATCCAGGTTCCGCTGGCTGCGGATTCAGGCGCTGAGCACCTGCCTGGTCCTGACCGCCGCTTGCGCCGGCCCACAAGCCCCTTCCGCCACCGATCCAGGCGTCCGCACCGTGGTCCTGGTCACGGTGGACACCTGGCGCCGGGACGCCAACGGCTTCCTCGGCGGCCTGCACCCGAGCCCTACGCCTTTTCTCGACCGCCTGGCAGCGGAGGGCTCCGTGGGGATCGACGCGATCACCCCGGTGCCCCTCACCGCTCCCAGTCACTGGAGCATCCTCAGCGGCCGTTGGCCCTGGCGCGACAGCGTACGGACCAACGGCGACCCGATCCCCGAAGACGCCGGGCCGACCCTGCCCCAGATCCTGTCGGCCGACGGCTGGCGCACCGGAGCGTTCGTCTCCGCCGCCGTGCTCGACCGCCGCTACGGCTTCGACCGGGGGTTCGAGACCTACGACGACACCCTCGATTTCGGCAGCGGAGACCCGACAGAGCTCGAGGCCGTCGACCGGCCGGCGGAAGCGACGGTGACCCGCGCTGTCGATTGGTTGCGCGGCCTTCCGGCCGACGACCGCGTGTTGCTCTGGGTCCACCTCTTCGACCCCCACTTTCCCTACGCGCCGCCCGGGGGGCCCTTCTCCGGCGACCATGCGGCCTATCTGGGCGAAGTGGCGTACGCGGACTCCCAGATCGAGCGCCTGGCCCGGGAGCTCGACTCCCTCGGCCGGGATCGCACGGCGAGCCTCTGGGTTGTCCTCGCCGATCACGGCGAAGGGTTCGGTGAGCACGGGGAACGGACCCACGGCATGCTCCTCCACGGAGCGACCCACCGCATCCCCTTCCTCCTCGCGGGTGCCGACGTTCCACGGGGCACCATCGAGGGCCAGGTGAGCACGGTCGACGCCCTGCCCACGGTGCTCGCCCGCCTGAGCCTGCCGGTGCCGGAGGTCGACGGGCTCGACGTCCTCGCTCCACTCCCGGAGCAACGGGCGGTTCCTCTGGAATCCCTGGAGGGCGCCCGCACCCATGGCCTCGCTCCGGTCATCGGCCTGCGCCGGGGACAGTGGCTGTGGGAGGCCTCGCCGGCGGAGCACCTCTGGAACCTGGCCGACGACCCGTACGAAGAGCACGACCTCGCCGCCGCGGAGCCCGAACGCAGTCGAAGCCTCCGCAGCGTGCGCAGGTCCCTGGGCATCGCACCCTTCGAGCGCTCGGCCCCCGCCAGCGCGGAGACCGCCCGCGCGCTTCGCGCCCTCGGCTACATGGGCGGCGGGGCCTCGGCGGGAGATGCCGACGTCCGGGAGTTCGTCCGCACCGGGCTCCAGTGGTTTTTCGAGCTCGTCAGCTTGGAGGCGGAACGCGCATGGGAGCCGGCCGAGGAGCTCAGCCAGCGCTTCTTGACGGCCTACCCGGCCTCACCCCACGGATGGATCGAGGCAGGGTTCGTCGCCGTCGGCCGTGGCGACCTGACCGCCGCGGAGGAACGCTTCCGTGAGGCAGCCCGGCTCGACCCCACCAGCACGAGCGCCCTGGTCAACCTGGGCAACGTGCTCTGGCAGACCGGCCGCCCCACCGAGGCCGAGACGTTCTACGCCCAGACTCTCGAGATCGACCCGCGGGACTACTTCGCCCTCTACAACCTGGGGACGCTCCGAGCGAATCAGGGTGACCGTGACGGCGCCGTCCAGGCGTGGCGTAGCTTCCTCGAAGCCTACCCGGAGGACCAGCGCGCTCCCGGCCTTCGCGCCACCCTCGAGGGCTGGTCCTCCGCCCCCTGATCCTCCCCGCCGTCCAATCTTCGCGGGCCCTCAGCCGCCGGCCCCGGGCCCGGTCGTGAACACCCAGCGCACCGGCTGCGCCGGGTTGCCCGCATCGTCCCGGAAGTGCTGGAACTTGTCGCTGTTGACCCAGATCGTGTACGTGGTCGCGGGCGCCAGGTCGACCGGCAGGAAGTTCGTCTTGCGGTCCGGGCTGAACGTGGGCTCGCCGGAGGTCGGGGGCGGCGTGGTGCCCGCCTCCGTCACCCAGGCCCAACTCGCCTCCATCGGCCGATCGAAGGTCACACTGATCGTGTCGCGACCCGGATCGACCCCGGTTGCTCCGTTGGGTGGATCGAGCGTTACCACCCGCGGCCCCGCGATCACCGGGACCGACTGGCGGCTCGACAGCATTGCGACGGACGGCGCGTCGGCCCCTCCGCCCGGCTCTCGGTCTCCACCGCGGGTGCGGAAGCTCCACCGGTAGGGAACGGCCGGCGTTCCGTCGATCCCCTTGAAGTACTGGTAGCTGTCGGAGTTGATCCAGATCACATAGTCGTGGCCCGGCTCGAGCTCCACGTCGACCGTGTTGACCCGCCCCATCGGGTCGAATCGCGCCTCGCCGATGGTGGGGGCGGTCTCCTCCCGTTCCACCACCCAGGCCCAGCCCTCCGGGCTCATTTGACGGTCGAAGGTGACGGAGAGCGAGGTCCTCGCCGGGTCCACGTCCGTGGCACCGTCCGGCGGATCGAGCGCTACCACGCGGGGGGCGGCCACCGGCATCCCCGGCGCTGCCGGCGCCGGCGATCCCGTCGAGGGTACCGGCGCGGGCGCGCTCGACGGCGCCACCTCGGAGATCGGGCGGGCGCCCGGAGGCACGTCGTCGCCGCAGGCGCCGAGGCCGACGAGCGACAGCACCAGCATCAGGGCAAGTCGCCGGACAGCGCTCCCCTGGAAAAAGGGCCGGCGCGCGCGCGGCCCCGCCGCATCACCTGTGGGGATCGCTCTCATCATCGTCTGGTCGAATCGGGACATGGTCGAAGCTCCGGGCAGCGTGGTTCGTCCTGTCTACGGTTGCTCGTTCCACCGGACCCGGCCGCTCGCGCCGGATCGGGTGGAATGTATCGAATCGTACCCGGCGACCCCACCCCCGGGAGGGTGGGAAGGCCGCGGGGTCTTCACGGCCGCGGGCCGGTCTCAGGGCCTCCGGGAGGCTCCAGTCTTTGCCGAACCGCCTCCATGTAGCGCCGGTGCTCCTGCGCCCGGGCGAACCCGGGTGCGAGCTCGAGCGTACGGGAAAACGCGCGGAGCGCCTCGTCCACGTCGCCGAGCCGCTCCCAGGCGAGCCCCAGATTGTAGGAAAAGACCGCCTCCTCCGGAACCAGGCGCTCGCCGAGCAAGAACGCGTGGAGGGCGTCGTCGTACTGCAGACGCTCGAAGCAACCGGTGCCGATCCGGCTGAGCCTCGCCGCCCGGCGCAGGGCCGGGGGCGACGGCGCGCGGCCCCGGGCGGTCGCCTCCAGGCGGCCGGTGAGCTCCGTCAGCGCCCCCTGCAAGGTCTCGTGATCCCCCCGGCCGGCCGCCGCCTCGGCAACCGCGAGGAGCTCCTCCGGCGAGCCGCCGAGCACGGCGTTGTCGCCGGGCCGCGGGGCGGCGTCCGCCGCCGCTTCCGGCAGACTCTCCGCCAGCCGATCCAGGCACCGGCCCGCCTCGGTGACGGGAAAGATTTCGCCGCAACGCTCGAGCGCCAGAGCGCGGAACCCCCGGCTCCGGAGCATGAGGGTGAGCCGAACGCGCCTCTCCTCGTAGGGCGCGAGGCCGTCGGCGGAGGGCTCGGAGGAGGCCCCGCTCGACACATAACCCAGCGCGGTGAGCTGCCGCCGGGTCGCCTCGTCCATCTCGACCCGCTCCCCCGCACCCTCGGACCCCGCTTCGGCCGTCGCGGCTCGGTCGTCGAGATCCCGGAGCATCTGCCCCACGGTGCCGGCACGGCGGGCAGCCAGATCGGTCGTCTCCCCCGGATCGGACACCAGGTCGTAGAGCTCGGTGGTCGGCCCGGTGATCAGCTTCGTCTCCGGCGTGCGCACGCCCCGCAGCTCGAACCATCCATGGTTCTCGAGGGGCAGACGGGTTTCGAGGTAGGCCGGCACGGGCTCCAGGTCGTCGCCCCGGAGAAGCGGCACCAGCGACCGCCCATCGAGCCCCTCCGCCGGGCCGAGGCCCAGGAGATCGAGGACCGTGGGCACGATGTCGATCAGCCGTGCCTGCTCCGCCACCCGCCGCCCTCCACCCTGACCGGGCATCCGCATCACCAGCGGCACCCGCACCGTCGGTTCGAACAGGAAGACGCCGTGGGTCAGCTCGCCATGCTCCCCCAGGGCCTCGCCGTGGTCCGCGGTGAAGACGACGAGGGTCCGGCCGTCGAGGCCTCGATCCCGATAGCCATCGAGGAGCCGGCCGATCATCCGGTCGGCGTAGGCGATCTCGCCATCGTAGGGACTCCCGGGATAGCGGGAGCGCTCGGGCTCCGGCGGATTGTACGGCATGTGTGGATCGAACAGGTGAACCCAGGCGAAGCTCGGCACCTCCCCGACCCCGTCGAGCCAGGCCAGGGTGCGCTCGACCACTTCCTCGGCCCTGCGCTGGGGCTCGAACTCCGCACCCGGCTTGCCGGGCATCTCGTCGTCGTAGACCTCGAACCCCTGGTCGAGCCCGTAGCGCGCGTCGAGCACCGAGGCGCCGACGAACGCTCCGGTCCGGTAGCCCCCTGCCGCCAGCCGCTCGGCCAGGGTCACCGCGCCGTCCGCGAGCCGGTAGGTGCCGTTGTTGCGCACACCGTGGGCCGGCGGCAGGAGGCCGGTGAGGATCGACACGTGGGCCGGGAGCGTCACCGGCACCGGCGAGACCGCCTGGAGAAAGGCCGTCCCCTCCGCCGCCAGGGTGTCGACCGCGGGGGTTTCGACCGGCGACGGCCCGGCGTAGGAGAACCGGTCGGCGCGCGCGGTGTCGAGGGTGATCAGGAGGAGGTGGAGCGGCCCGCCGTCCGCACGCGGGGCACAGGCGCCAGTCAGGCCGGCCAAGAGGAGGGCGCCGAGGAGAGCCACGATCCCCGTGCGGTCCCCACATCCCCGGCGAGTCGGAGGCAATCCACCAGACCATGCCCAGAACGTACAGCTCGACGGTTCAAAGGTACAGCCTGTACGCAAGATGAACATGTCGTCAGGGGTCCGGAGTATCGAGACCGCAGGTAGAAAAGGAGGGCCCGGGAGCCGTCGAGCAGGTGCTCTCCCGGCGAGGCGTCAGCCGCCACCGCTCTCGCCTCGTTGACCGCCTCGCGGACCGCTCGGCGATCAACGATGAAGAGAGATCCTAGCAGGTTGAAACCGGCACACGGCACACTCCGCCGCCGCGGACCAGCAACTTGGCGCGACAGAGGATCTACCGGAGAAAGAGAGGCTTCGGAGCTGCTGAAGAGTCCACCGACCCATGCTCGAAGGCTCGAAGGCCGGGAGGCACATGGTATGGTTTTGCGAGTTTCAGCAATCGATCGATCGACAGTTCTCGGACCGCTCGATCCCCGACGAAATGGGGACGATCACCCGAGATCACAGGAAGGGAGCCTGCCAGTCATGATCCGTCGTCTCGCGGTGACCTGCGCCTGCCTCGTCCTCTTCCTGGTCGGATCGAGGCTGCCCCTCCCCCTGGTCGACACCAACGCCCTCTACGAATTCGTCGATGTGTCGGGTCTGCCCGCGTTCGGAACGTCCTGTTTCGAGCTCGGGGTGAGCCCTTTCCTCACGGCCTTCGTGCTCGTCGAGCTCTTCTCCCTGCTCACGCCCCCCGGCCGCCGGATGCGACGAAACGGAATCGAGGGGAGGAGGAAGCTCAACCGTGGTGCGCTGCTGTTGAGCGTTCTGGTGGTCGGCGTGCAGGCGAAGGGAGTCGCCCTCTGGTTGACCAATCTGACGTCCCCTTCCGGGGCGATCGTGACCTCCGCCCCCCCTGGTTCCTGGCGATCACCCTCTCGGCGGCGACCTTCGTGGCGGCGGGGTTGGCGGAGACGATCTCCCGCTGGGGCCTCGGAAACGGCTACGCCCTCCTGTTCGCGGCGGAGTTGATCCCCGGGGTGATTTCGACCATTCACCACGTCGCCGTCGGCGAATATTACGGCGAGCCGGGAACCAACATCATGGGCCTGGTCTGGGTCGTCCTCTTCGCCGCCTTCGTGGTCGCCTTCATGCGCCACCGCCCGGAGGCCCGCCTGACCACCCCCGAGGGGGTGTCCCTGCCCTACCGGATGCCCCCGCTGCCCCAGGGCGTGGCACCCCTCGCCTGGGCGTACGCCGTGGTCCACCAGCTCACCTGGCCGGGTCTGCTCTCCGCGACACCGCTCTTGACGCCCGACCCCCTTCCGTACTTCGGCCTCCTGGCCGCCGTGATCCTCGCGCTCAGCCCACTCGCCGGCTGGATGTTCACCGCGCGCAAGCGCCTCGAGACGAATCTCGAAGGCGTGGCGACCGTCGACGCCGAGCTCTACGATCGCCTGTGGCGCCGGGGATTGATCCTGGGCGCCCTCATCCTGGCTGGCGGCGAAGCCGGTGTCGCCGCGCTGCCCGAGCTCCTTCCCGCGGTCAACACGGCCGTCTTGCCCTTGCTCACGCTCCTGCCCCTGGTGGCCGTCGCCCTCGATCTCGTCGACGAGGCGCGGCTCGTCGCCAAGGGAAGGCTCGAGCGGGTCCTCACCCTCGACAACGTGCACCTGGCGGAGCTCCTCAAGGCGCGGCTCGCCGAGGAGGGGATCGAGTCCGTCGTCACCTGCTTCCGCTACCGGCGCCTCTCCTACTTCCTCGGGCCGCTCTTCAAAATGGGGCTCCTCGTCCCCGCCGCGGATCGGGAGCGGGCCGAGGGGCTGGTCGACGAGACGCCGTTCCAGATCGTCTGAAGGACCTCAGGCCGCGCAGCCGCCTCGGCTCACGATCCGGCGGGCCGTCACGGCCCGTTGCCCGTACCTGTTCCGGCGACCGCGCAGCTCGCACGCTGAGTCTACGGACTCGGTCCGGACGATGGCAAAGAGAACCGAAAGCGCGGGCGCCTCGAAACCGGCGTCATCGGCCAGACCGTGGCAACTATGTCTGGCGATGTGGCTTGGCTCAGATCCGATCCCGAGGCGCCTGAAAGACCACTCGACCGGGTAGATCCTTGTTATAAGAAGGATCAATCGATCGACACAGAGTGCGTGAATTTGACGCACCCGCATTCTTGTATGTTTGCAGCTCTTCGGCGTAAGGAGCGCAGTCTGATGGAGCGAACCACCTGGAACGGGTTGGTGTGGCTGGCCACGTTGTGCGGCTTCCTGGGCGCCGCCGGACCGGCTGCCGCGGCGTGGCCGGAGCCGTTGGGCCGGGTG
>Ga0210122_1000614_pt1 | contig 12361 bp, 9 predicted proteins | sample Muzzi_CordB_D2_FD_185530 | JGI IMG/M metagenome (GOLD analysis project Ga0210122, IMG submission 185530) | Wetland microbial communities from San Francisco Bay, California, USA, that impact long-term carbon sequestration - Muzzi_CordB_D2 (SPAdes) | ecosystem: Environmental > Aquatic > Marine >... | reverse complement strand
AACAGGCGGAAAAGCGGAAGGAAAAGGGCTGAATGACAACGGATGGCGACAGCGGCTGGACCGAATTCGACGAGGAGGTCGATGTCGTCGTGGTCGGCTTCGGCTTCGCGGGCGGGGTGTCGGCGATCGAGGCGCACGACGCGGGCGCCCGCGTGCTGGTGCTGGAAAAAATGCCCGATCCGGGCGGCATCTCGATCTGCTCGCACGGCGCGGTCTGCTCGACCCGCGACCCGGACGGCGCCTTCGCCCGTTATCGCGAGGCGACTGGCTGGAACCCGCTGCGCGACCCGGCCAATCCCCCCGACCTGCGTAGCTTCCTGGTTGGCCTGGGCCGTACCGGCAAGCCTCATGGCGAGACCTTCCGCTATATCTCGCCGAACTCGGATTTCCTGGGATGGCTGCTTGAACGGGTTGGCGGAAAACCAATGGCCGAACTTCTTTCGGAGCATATCTGGCGGCCGATGGGAGCGCGGGATGCGGCCTGTATCACCGTCGACCGTCTGGGCGCGCCGCGCAATGCCGGCGGCATCTGCGCAACGGCGCGCGATCTTGCCCTGTTTGGAGCAACGATGCGCGATGGCGGCAAGGCACCTAACGGAATGCAGGTAATCCCATCGGACTGGGTCGCCGATATTCGCAACAATGGCGACCGTCAGGCCTGGCTCAATGGCGACCCTGGTTTCAGCGGCCTGCTGCCCGAAGGGCGCTATCGCGGCAAATGGTATCAGACCGGGAACGCTCATGGCGCTTTCTGCGCGATCGGTATCCACGGTCAATGGATCTATGTGGACCCTGCGGCGGATGCGGTGATCGTCAAGCTGTCCGCCCAGCCCGAACCGCTGGACGACCCACTGGACAGGGCGTGCCTACGGTGCTTCGATGCGATCTGTCGGACATTGGCCTAGCGAACAGCAGGAGGCATACATGCCGAATGAAAAGGGTGGTAGCGGAGGATGCCTATGCGGGGGAGTCCGCTACCGCGTGGATGGCAGGTTGGATGACATCAGCGCTTGCCACTGCAGCCAGTGCCGCAAGACGACCGGACATTATTTCGCGGCAACGGCCTGCGAGCGGTCGGCGCTGATTTTCGACGCGGACGGGACGCTGGCATGGTACCAGTCGTCACCCGGCGCGCGACGGGGATTTTGCTCACGCTGCGGCTCCAGCCTGTTCTGGGAGAGGATCGGCGAGGATCGGATCGATATCCTGGCCGGCACGCTGGACCACCCAACGGGCTTGAAAATGACCGATCATATCTATGTTGGCGACAAGGGCGATTATTACGAGATTTCAGATGGCCTGCCGCAATATATGCAGTACCGCAAAACCAATTGATCCTATGCCACACCGGTCTGTTCGGCTCGGGCCACTATATGGCGGAAATGATAAGATATGACGGGATTTCAAGCATGATGCGGGGGCGATATGCCGAATAGGAACGGAGGCGCCGGGGGATGTTTATGCGGCGGCGTGCGCTACAGGGTTATGGGTGAATTGCGCGATGCGGTGGCCTGCCACTGCACGCAGTGCCGCAAGGCCACGGGGCATCACGCCGCCTTCAGCGCCTGCCGAAACGAAGCCCTGATACTGGAGAGCGGCAAGTCCCTGATCTGGTACGAGTCCTCGCCCGGGGTGCGCCGGGGGTTCTGCGGCGCATGCGGTTCGACACTCTTCTGGGACGACCGGTCGCGGAACTACACCGCCGTGGCGGCCGGATCGCTTGACCAACCGACCGGGATCAAACTGGTAAAACAAATCTTTGCGCAAGACAAAGGCGATTACTACGCCATCGAAGGCTTCGACCCGGCCGACATTCACGCCGTGGGGCTTGGCCGCGTCAATTCAGGCCAGGAATGACCCAGCGCTGCCTTCCCGTACCCTTGCAGGCAAGAGCCGGATATTCACGGCGGGGCAAACTGCCCTGTTTCGTGATGCTGTAGGTTCGGCAAGGACTGCCGCCCGGCCCTTCGAAGCGGTTATTGACCCGAATCAGATAACTTTCCGCCCCCACGGGATTTCGCCATACGGTTTCCTGTCCGGGCGACAATCGATCCAGCGCGTCGTAGATGGCTCCTTCGCGGGCCTTATGGAGTGTTCGGCTACCGCCGCCGGGCAGGATCGCGATCAGCTCCAATATGCCGATCTCCAACCCTGCTCCATCGAAATCATGGCGCCGGACGAAATGTCCAACCGCCGGAACATAGTACCAGATACGTTTCTGCCAAGCGCCGGCGGGAGCCGGCGAACGCTCGCACAATATCGTTTGCGCTTTGAAGGTACCGGCCGGAACCTTGACTCCCTTTTCCCCCTTGTTACTGCATGACCAACTCGCGTCGCTGGCCTGGCGCGTGGCGTTCTTGCCCTCGGCCTCGTTCCATTCCTGGCTGGCCACGTCAAAGTAGATATCCATTCCTTCGTTGGGCGGCCACGAAGTCTCCGGCGGCAGGGTCGACTTGGCGACGCCCTTCCAGGTTCCCGATTGCCACTCCACCTCAGGCAGGCCGAAATACGGGCCGGTGACATAGTGGTCGCCGACACTCGTTTCCCAGCGGACACGCCCGCCCTCGACCCCGATTACGCTATGGATTTCCACGCCGGAATAAACAAAGCGCGTATCAATCGGGTAGAGACCCGCCGGAATGGCGGCCTCGACCGCGACCACCTGTGGCGCGACCTCCGGCTGACCCTGCATATGGCGGATTAGTGTCGAAGTGGCGGTGCCGTCTATCGAGAGCCCGTTATCCCGCTGATAAGCGGAGATCGCACGCGAGGTTCTTGGTCCCATCTTGCCATCGGCCGGGCCAGGCTTATACCCCCGTGCCGCCAGGATCGATTGAACAAGGGTTATCTGTTGCTGCGTTAGCGGCTTTTCCGGAAGGGCCGGCCTTGGCGTGGCCTGCGCCTCCGGCTGCGGGGCTACCTGAGGCGGGGGCGGTGGCTTCCCGGCGCCGCATCCGGCCAGAAGAAACAGGAACATAACAATAGCGACGCCATAACGAAGACCCCGAAGGACGGCAAGACTATCCTCCATCTCGCCTGTGGTATGCAGTGTGGTCATGCGCATTGCGAATCCCGGTCGCTTTTGACTGCCACCGTTTTCGCTCAAGTAGCCCTCGGGATCAAGCTCGCCTGATATTCCGGTTCGCCTAACTGGAACTGGTCACGAACGAGTCGTCGTCCGGGCCGACGCCGTCACCACCTGGAATGCGCCATTTCCGATCCTCGCCCGACATGCAGGCCAGCGCGGGATATATCCGGGAAACACCCGCACTTTGCGTCACCAGTTCGAAGGTGCGGCAGCGCTGTCCTTCGTCGGAATTGAATTCCGGCCCAGGACGGATGACAAATTCGTCCTTTACCATTGTGCTGCTCCACAGGCTTTCGTTGCCTTCGGGCAATCCTTCAAGCGCATCCTGAATCGCCCGGTCCAGCCCGGCCCGGACAGCCGGCGGCCATTCTTCGGCACCGGGACGAATTCCCTGCAATTCTTTGGAAATCATGTTGCCGGAGGGCGAGATATCTGTCCTGGCGACGTAATGGCGTACCGCTGGAGCATAATACCATATGCGGCGAGCCCATTCGCCGGGAGGCGCCCGATCGCGATCGCAGGCAAGGATGACCACGTCGAATTGTCCGGCGGGTACAGTAATATGATCGGTTCCGGTAGAGCGGCAGTTCCATGACTGCAGCTGACCGTTGTCGTCGACCTCGAAAGCGAACGGCGAATTGGCCGTGAGCGGCCAGAACTTGTCCGTGCCAAGGTGAGCATCCGATTCCCCGATTCCTGCAGGCCCGGCCCAAGTGGTCGGGGGAATTAAAAAATTGCGGTCGGCGGTATAACGAACACCATTGTCGACCCGCCAGAACAGCTTGTTGCCAGCCACCCTAACGACGGTTTCAACCCGCCCATTGCTCCAAACATAAGCGTCACCGGGATCGTAGAGCGGCGGGATGCCGGCATTTTTGACTTGGACTGCCGCGACGGGAGGAATAACGACTGCTGCGACGGGGGGGATAACTGCCGGTTCGATTTGCGGATCGGGATCCTGCACCGGTTCCGGAATCTCCGCAGTCACGGGTGCCGTCGGTGTAATCACGGGTGCCGTCGGTTGTTCCGGGCGAGGAGCCGCAGCCAGACTAAAAACCAGAATCTGGGTTATCTGCCCGTCCGGCTCTAGTCCCGCATCCTTCTGGTAGGCCTTGATTGCTTCTGTTGTAAGCGGTCCCGCAATGCCGTCGGCCTCGCCCGGGTCATATCCTAATTCGACCAGATCGGACTGTACTGCCTTCACTTCCTCGCGTGTGGGCCCTACTGGGACAAGAACGGGCTCCGGGTCGGAAGTCGGAGTTTGCGCGGTCACCGGCGCGGCATCGATTATCTGGGATGAAACGCGTTCCGCGATCTTGCCTTCGCCGCCGGTCCAGGGCGGGATCCGGGCGGCCAGTTCAGACAAGCTGGAACATCCGGACAACAGGATCAGGCAGGTCACCACCGGTATCGCGCGACGCGTTCCGCGCAGAAACAGTGGCAGATGCCGGTTGCCCGGCATCAATCTGCCCGCATCGGTATGTTGAAATCTGTACATGCCGGTCGTCGTCTCCTGTTGTGGAAATTCACTGTTGACCTTTCCCGTGGTTTTTACTCGGCCGCGATGCGTTTTCTTATAACGCGATCAGACGGGAATATTGCACAAACCATTGTCCCCTTTTGCGGCTGGCTTTCCAGTTTCAGCTGGCCGCCATGCAACTCCACCAGACTCTTTGTCAGTGGCAACCCCAGTCCGGTTCCCTCGTATCGGCGGGCAAGTGACGAGTCGGCTTGCGTGAAGGGTTTCAGGATTCTTTCCTGATCCGCCTCGGCTATTCCGATACCGGTATCGATAACCCAGAACACAAACTCGCCATTTTCGTTCACATCGGCCGAAGCGCTGACACGCCCACCCGGTGGCGTAAATTTAACGGCGTTCGACAGCAGGTTAAGAATTATCTGCTTGAAAGCTCGCTCGTCGGCATAGAGTGACGGCAGGCCTGGCGGCAGATCCGGTTTCAACCGGATTTCACCGGCCTTCGCTTTTGCCTCAACCAGGTGAAGCGCTTCATCTAGCAACGTCGGAACATCCAGTTCTTCCTCGTAAAGCTCGAAGCTGTTGGCCTCTACCTTGGACAGATCAAGAATATCGTTGATCAGGCTTAACAGATGAAGCCCGCTACTGCGAATGTCCGACGCATAGCCCATGTAACGCGAGTCGCCGACCGGCCCGAACATTTCGTTCGTCAGAATTTCGGAAAAACCGATGACGGCGTTCAATGGAGTGCGCAACTCGTGGCTGACCATTGCCAGGAATTCGGATTTGGCGCGGCTGGCGACTTCGGCCTCTTCCTTGGCTGTCCGCAACTCTGCTTCCACCCTTTTGCGTTCAAGTATTTCATTCTCGAGCCGCTCATTGGATCTATTGGCACGCGACAGTTCGGCTGTCCGTTCCACAACCGCAATCTCGATTTGCTGTTGCTTGTACCGCGAAACAACAAGATAGCGGGTCATCAGTGTTGTCAGCACAAGACCGAAAAGCGCGACTCCCCAGGGCACGGCGCCCAAGTCGAAATCCATCGTACCCGGAACCGGCCGGACGACAACGCTGTATGTACGGTTGCCAATTTGTTGTTCTTCCATGGTGGCGAAACCGGCGCCCATCTCTTCGTCGACCGGGTCCGGCATTCCGGGCGTGCGAAGAACCGACGGTTCTACATGGACAAGTGTGTCCGAAGCCCCGCCATTGCCCGTGTACAGATAGGTATCCAGCCAGGCCGGCGTCGTGAACTCGCTCAGGGTGGTCCCAAACAACAGATCCAGACGGACAAGACCAACGATATATCCGATGGGCCCGGCAATGTACTCCCCAGCCTGTACTGCATTCGCGGCGAAAACCGGCTGCACCAGCATCAATGTCTTGTCGTTTCGATATTTCGGGCCGCGCGGATCTTTCCATTCGATAACGTTCATCTGCCCGTCGCGATTCGTCTGCAACATGGCGACGCGGATTTCGGGAATCGACGCCAGGTCGAGACCAAGCAGATCCTCGTTTCCCTGATAGGGGTCCAGAAAATATAAAGGCAGATGGTTTTGCCGTCGCGCCGCCGGGACAACGATCGAGGTTCCGGTTATCTCTGAAAAGTTGAATCCTCGCAGGCCTTCGGCTTCGGCCCGCCGGACATAGGCTTCCCGCTGGTCGTCCGGTACGACTGGCACCCAGGCCAGGGCCTGAAAGCCGGGGTAGTAAGCCAATCTGTCTTTGGCAAATTCGTAAAATTCCAACCTGCCCGTTACGCGATCGGGATATCCGAACAGGCTGGCTGCCTTTCCAACCAATTCCAAATGGCGGTCCGTTGCCTTGTGCAAGGCCAGGACATAATGGCTCGCTTGGCGGTCGAATTCCTGTTCCGCCGCCCCGCGATAAAGGTCGCGGGTTACATAAGACGCCGCCAGAGTCAGGCCCGCGCCGACGAGAAGAACCACTACCGCCGGGAGGTTAACCTCATGATGGGATTTTGTTGGATAGCCGGAGGGCCCGCGCTTGATTAGTCCGAACAGACGGTCGATCCATGCAAGTTTCGCCCGGCCTAATGTCGGCGCCGATCCGGGTTTGCGCGAATCGTCCTCGCCGGCTCGCGTATCCGGCGAATCGGTTTGATCGTCAAGATTCAGGGCCGCTTCACGGAATCGATCGAAACTGCGATCAATCGCAATCTGTTCCAGTGTGGCAAAGCGACTTCGGCGTTGCCGGGCCTTGTTGATCGTCGAACCACCCATGGATGCTCCGGTTTCATTTCCAGCGCCCCTTTTTTTGCCGACTTGGCATAACAGCCTTGTCTGATTCTCGGTGTTTTTATCTTCCCCTTGAAGCGGAACACTCGTTTGGTGTGTTACCGTTAACTTTACTTCGGCGTACTATACTATTTTATCGTTAAGTACTCATTAACTAACGTATAGAATTTTCCGCGCATTTAGACCTAAATCCAGCAATTATGATGGCGGCGTACATTGAACGGCACAGCGCTGGCGGTGGCCACTCTCCGAGGTGGCGGGCGCGCGAAGAATATTCAGCGACTCATTGCAATGGGAAGAACTGACCCCGGGTCCACGCCTGGGGTCAACCAGCGTTCCTCGCCAGGAATCTTGCATGCTATTGCCGGGAAGAGCCTCGCCTGTTCCAGGCCAGTTCGTTCCAGGCTGTATCGTCGGCAGTACGCTTTTCCCGGCGCGGCCACATCGCCCTTCTCAAGCCGGATGTTGAACGTGGCGCCAACGGCCGAACTACGCCATTCGACGGAATCTTCGTAATTTCCGGCTTCCAGCGTCCCCTGGATCGACCAATCGAGCCCGCCGCTCGCGGCTGGTGGCCATCCTTTGCCTCCCGGGCGGATGGCGATAAGGTCGACCGTGACTTCTCTTCCCGTTCCATGAATCAGGTCTACTCGGCGCACATAGTGTCCGACCTTGGGGACATAATACCATGTCCGCTTCTTCCAGGTCCCTGGTTCGGGCTTGGCGCGCTGGCATTCTATTGTAATGGCGTTAAATTTCCCGACTGTAACATTCACCGGCAAAATACCCTTGGCCGCGCAGCGCCATTTTCCCGACCAGGTTTTGGGCATATCCACAGCATCACCGCCGGCCTTTGAGCCAACGGAAAATATGACATCCCCCGATATCGCGGGAGGCCATTTCGCGCCAGTGGCCGGTTGCAGCGTATTTTCGCCCATGGAAGATCCGCTTTTCCAGGAAATGGGCGGCAGTATGAAGTTTCGGTATGTGGTATAGCTGCTGCCTTCGGCGGTTTCCCACATGGTGCGCTCTGGCCCGACGCGCGTAACCGTTTCGACCCGGCCGTCCGTGTAAACGTAAGTATCGGCGACTTCGTAGGTCGGACCCATGGCATCAAGGATGTCGGAGATATCTCCGGCTTCTCCATTCGGTTCTTCTGTTTTCCTGGAGGCTGCGGTCTGCCGGGCCTTGAGTTCGGAGTGCCGTTCTTTCAGTGCGTGGATCAGTGGAGGCGTCAATTCGCCATCTACTTGCACTTCCGTATCGACCTGAAAATGCTTGATGGCGATCTCTGTTTGCTTCCCCATAACGCCATCAACCGGTCCGGGGTTATACCCCAGCGCGGATAGCTGCTGTTGCACCTTTGCGATTTCGGCCGCCGAAAGCGGCCGCAAAGCGCTCAGGTCGTGCATATATTCCCCTGAACTCGGCGCCTGGCCACTGCCTTGAGCCTGGCCATCGCATCCGGACAGCGCCACAGACATTACCGCGGCACAAAGAATTCCCGCCAGTGGATTTACCCATCCCGCATCTCTTCCGCTACCCACCCGCACTCGTCTTGCAATAAACACACCGGTCAATGGGTTGACACGCCTACGACGCGCTCCCTTGGAAAGGTAACGGTTACTTTCGTGCCTTCGCCGAGTGAACTTTCCAGCTCGACCGACCCGTCATGGAGTTCAGCAAGGCTACGGGTAAGCGGCAGCCCCAACCCCGTTCCCTCGAACTGGCGGGCGAGCGTATTGTCTACCTGGGTAAAGGGGTCAAATACGCTGTCTATGGATTCTTCGGGGATACCGATCCCCGTATCTTCGATCGCAAGTACTAATTGTCCCATCGTGTCGACAGCGGCCTGAACCTGAATGTGTCCGCCCGGCTCGGTGAATTTTATCGCATTCGACAGCAAATTCAGGAGTATCTGTTTGATCGCCTGGCGATCGGCCCGCAAATCGGGAAGATCCGAGGGTATGTACAAATCGACCTTTACGCCGCCAGCTTCAGCCAGTTTGGCGACCAACCGCAGGGTTTCCGAAATTCCGTCACCCAGGCTGATTTCCTGGTCGTTCAGCCCGAACCGCCCGGACTCGACCTTTGAGAGATCGAGAATGTTGTTGATCAGTCCCAACAGATGGGTTCCGCTCTTCCGGATATCGACAACGTAACCCTTGTATTTGCTGTTTCCCACCGGGCCGAATACTTCCTGCGACATCATTTCCGAGAACCCGATGATGGCGTTCAACGGTGTGCGCAACTCGTGGCTTACCATGGCCAGGAACTCCGACTTTGCGCGGTTGGCGACTTCCGCCTGATCCTTCGCGCGCCTCATTTCCATTTCGGCGCGCTGGCGCTCCAGAATTTCATTATGCAGCGAGATATTGGCCTCCGAAAGCGCCGCCGTGCGTTCCGCGACCGTTTTCTCAATAACCCGCGCGCGGTTCTGGGTGGCCCCAAGATAATACGCCGTAAACAATGTCAACAATAGCCCGACCGAACCGACCCAGTAAGGCAGCACGCTGGATTCGAAGCTGTACTTCGTTGCGACCGGCTTGACGACAACGACCAGTTCCATGTTGCCGATAGAGAAAGCTTGGCGGCTAAAAAGCCCGTCCATGATTTCCGCGGAATCCAGCGGTTCGGCAATTTCGGTACGCATTCCCGATGGCCGGAACAACAGAAGGTCCGCCTCCGCAGCTTTACTCCTGTTATAGACGTAGATATCCAGCCAGGCTGGCGTCGTCAATTCACTGACGACCGATTCGACGATCGTGTCGAGGCGCAGCACGCCGGTTACAAAACCTCTTAATCGCTGCTTTCTCGGCGCGCCGATGTCAGCGCTTCCGCTGGAGTCGTAAACCGGGCGAACAATCTGGAACTCGGTTGGCGCCGGAGTCAGGTGTCCATAGCGCGACCAGGGCAGTGCGACGGAATGCCCACCTTCGCCAGCAGCATCTAGTGACGGCTTGAACTCCGCCAGCGAATAAAGATCCAGGCCCAGGAACTCACGGTCCCAGTCGAACGGGTAGGCGTAATATATAGGGAGATAGAAATCCCTGGGTCCTGCGTCTGCCAGGCCGGTTGTTCCGCCTCGTTCGCGAATTAGAAATCCGAGCAGCCCATCTTCATGCGCCTTGGTCTCGAATTCCTCGCGGCGGTCGGCGGATACGAACGGTATCCAGCCGAGCGAGCTCAGGCCCTCGTAATGTTCAAGTTGCTCTTGGGAATAGGCATCGAATTCAAATCGATCCATGGGAACCGGCGCTTCGAATCTGTGCGCAAGATCGCGTATATATTCCTCATAGCGCTGAGTCGAGTTTACGACGGTTTGAATATAGTGCGCCGCTTGCCGGTCGAACTCTTGCCGTTCGCCCGCGCGGAAGTAATGCTGCGTGCCCAGAAAGGCCGTTACAGAAAGCGCTATCCCCAGGACAAGCACTACCGATGCACCTAGTTGCTCGCGCACGACGCCTATTGGATCCGGTGTTGACGTGCCCCCGGCGGTATCGTTCTTTTTTGCAGAATCGGATACGGCAGGCGCGCCAATTAGCGAATCCGCTGTTTTCGCTTTTGCCGACAGAAAAGATAGGCACTTTTGCAAGAGCTCCGGCAACGCAAACAACCTTATTCTATGGACAAGGTAAGTCAGTTTACAATTTTCTGTCCATTTAATTTTTTATTTCAATTTTATTAAAATATTGAACTTTGACAGTACTTTATTATCTCATTATTTACTACGCTTGTCCAGAAAAAGCCCGTCCCGGTGTTGTGCTTCCCTGTCGTCTGCAGCGGAAGGTTTCAGAAATTTACCGTAATGCAAGCACGTCTGCCGGCAGAACCGATCCTTTTTCAAGCCCTGGTATCTTCCATCGTCCGCTGACGCCGTCCCGGCAGGCGAGAGCCGGGAACATACGCGGTTGGCCCGGCATCTTCCGAACCACCGTATAACGGCGGCAAACGATGCTCCCTGCCGTTTCCATCTCGCCGGTCAGCGTAATGTCGAATTTTATGCCGCTATCGGCGACCGCCCACTCGATTGAATCTCCTATCGAGCCGCCGTCAAGCAATTTCTGGATGGCCCATTTAAAACCGGTTCGCGCCGAACGGGTCCAGTTGTTGCGCCCCGGCCTGATCCCTATCAATTCCATGGCCTTGGGCATCTGCCCAACATCGGCCGCTTCTTCCTTGCGGACGAAATGGCGAATATCGGGCGCGTAGTACCAAACCCGGCGGCGCCATTCTCCCGGCGCGCGGCTGGTTTTCTCGCAGCCGATCTTCACTACATCGAACTTGCCGGCGGGCACGGCGATGGTCGACTCTCCCTCAACTCCGCAAACCCATTCGCCGGACCAGGTTTCGTAAAGATGGCGGTTAGCGCCGGGTTCGCTTGGATTCGCCACGAACCTGACTTCGTCCGTATTCGCCGGCGGCCATTTCACGCTGGAAGATGATGCCACGGTCGACTCAACAGAGCCTGTCCGGTTTTCCAATTTGACGGGCGGCATCACAAAATTGCTTACGGCGGTGTACCGGCTGCCATCATTGACCACCCAGTGAACCAGGGGGCCATTGATTCTCACGGCGGTTTCGATCCGTCCGTTCGAATAAATGTAGTTGTCGCCAGTCTCGTAATATGGCTCGTCGGAAATGCTGTAAACAGGTTTCCGTCCGGGCTTCGCCTGCTCACCAGTAGTGCTTGCGACTGTTCCCGCCGCCGAATTCTCGCCGTCGATCGCCATCGGGGTTTCGGTCAATTCAGCCGCTTTATTGTAGGCTCCACCGGAATCGGCTTCTTCCGAGAGATCGGAATCGTCGTCAGAACCAGCCAGAAGGCCGCTTTTACGCTGTGCAATCGAATCCCGGGCGCCTGTCTTGGCCGTCCCGTTACGGAACTCATACTCACCCTGAAGGGCGGCGGAAAGTTCCGCTGAGATGCGCCCGTCGACCGGCATATTCGCATCGACCTGGAATTTCTGGATCGCCGCCTCGGTCCGCGGCCCGATAATTCCATCGTTAGGGCCGGCGTCGTAACCAAGCTCGTTCAGCATTGCCTGAATGGCCTCGACCTTTGTGGAGCCGGCAAGGTCAGCCTGCATTTTCTTGCGGGGTTTAGGCGCAGGCGCACCGTCATCGTTCTGCACGGGCTGTGATGAAGCGGATTCGTGCGCGGACTTACGTTCAAGGCCTGCTAGGTCGAGCAGGCTATCGCAAGCGGCCAGGAGGGGCAGCATGGCGACCAGGCAAACAACTGGCCTGAATAATAGACCGGAACATATCTGCCCTTTATTCCTGCCTCGCCCAAATTTCCAACGGGCCATCGCTTAATTCATTCTCTGTAAAAATTCGCTGCGGCAACTATCGATGAAACAGGTTAAGAAACTATGATTCCGATGTGGGGCTATTGTTTTGGATATCCCTAAAATTCTCTCGAAACAGCCAAAATTTTGACATTCGAGTGGCTCCAGGCTGACGGCATGGGGCAGGACTTGTCAGTCACCGAGAACAGTTTCGATATCGAAGACACTGTCCAGGACCAAGTCCGCG
>Ga0210122_1000613_pt1 | contig 12369 bp, 9 predicted proteins | sample Muzzi_CordB_D2_FD_185530 | JGI IMG/M metagenome (GOLD analysis project Ga0210122, IMG submission 185530) | Wetland microbial communities from San Francisco Bay, California, USA, that impact long-term carbon sequestration - Muzzi_CordB_D2 (SPAdes) | ecosystem: Environmental > Aquatic > Marine >... | reverse complement strand
TGACGGTTGTGTGGCGTATTCGCGGCCCCGGGATGACGTTGCCCAGGCGTAATCGCGGCCCCGGGACGGTGGCGGCCGAAACCGCGCGCCCGGGATGACGGCGATATCTACTGCCTGGGTTTGTACTTGAATTTCTGTCCGCCCACCGCGGCTTCGTACATCAGGCCGCCATCGGCGAGGGTGAATACGGCCACGCCCTTTTCGTAGTCGATGTCGGCGGATGCGCCCACCGTGATCGCGACGGCGGAAACCTGGGCGTCGAACTCGAACTGTCCGCGGGTGAAGTGATCGAAGGCGGTCTTGTCTTCGAACAAAATGTATTCGGAGTACACCTGGCCGCCGAGCTGTAGACCGACGGTCACTTGCGACATGCTGGTCTTGCCCACGGTTTGGCCGTCGCGGATGACCAGGCCCTTGCCATAGGCGCCGCCGAGGCCGATACCGCCCTTGCCGACCTTCGGGAACACCGCGTAGGCGTAAGCGTCGGCAAACCACTTCTTCGTTGCGGGGTTCTTGTCCCAGGCCTTGACCAGGGCCTGCTGGACCGACAATTCCTGCTTGTCATTGGTGTCGGGCTGCCAATCCTGCGCCCAGGCACTTGGAACGATCAGGCCCATCACGATACACAATGCAGACAGTCTGTTCATCTGGATTCCTCGGTATTGGTCGGTGGATTAGTGTAACAACATGGCGCCCAGAATGGTTCCCCGGTGAATGCCGCCGCTGTATGCGCGCCGGCCGCCATGTCGCCTTGGACAGCAAGGGCGCCGCCAAATTCAGGCCAGTATCGCGGGTTTGGCCGGTCGTGGACCATTCTGGCCGCATGACAGTCATGCGGCCGGGGGTTGAGCCGGCGTCGAGGTCCCGGCGACGGAAACCAGCCTGCGTGCCGCAAGGTGCGGTGGACGCTATTCGGGCAGACCCCCCATAAATGCGTCGATCGCGGCCAGGCACTCGGGTTCATCCAGTAGCGGCACGTGGCCGCGGTTGGGCACTTCGACGGATTGCAGACCCGGCATGCGTGCGTGCATGCGGGACAGGATACCGGGCGAAAGGATATCGGACAGCACGCCATGCAACACCAGCGTAGGCGTCGCGGCCAGGGCGTCGAAAAGCTGCCACGGGTCACCGCTCTGCGCTCCGGCCTCACGAATCGCGGTGCCGATGTCCGGGTCCATGTCCAGCAGCGGAACGCCATCGTCATTCGCCCGGTATCCGCGCCGCGCCAGCCTGGCCCATTCCTCGTCACCGATATCCGGCAGCGACTGGCCGTAAACCTCGCGCGTCTGCGCCGCCGCCTCGGCCCAGTTATGCACCGGCGGCAGTTTGCCGGTGTAGCTGGCGATCCGCGCCAGCCCCTCGGGTGCGATTTCCGGGCCGATGTCATTCATGATCACACCCGCCAGGCGCCCCCGGTCCTGAAAAGCCATTGCCATGGCAATGAGTCCGCCGAGGGAGGTGCCGATGACGGCCACCCTGTCGATGCCGAGCGTGTCGAGCAGGGCCCAGACGTCCGCAACGTAAGTGACAGGGTGATAGTTCTTCCAGTTCGGGTCCCAGGCCGAGAAGCCGCGTCCGCGAAGGTCGGGCGTAATGACACGCCTTTGGTTGGAAAGACGCAGAGCCAGGTCTTCGAAATCACGGCTGTTGCGTGTCAGGCCCGGCAGGCAGATCACCGGAACGCCGGGCCGGCCGGGCGCGTAGTCACGATAGAACAGCCGCAATCCGTCGGCACTGTCGTAGTAATGTGTGGTTGCTTCGGTGTTCATCCGCGTTCCGGGTCTACAGATTCAGAGACCGGTATTGCTTGCGAAGTTCCCGCTTGAGCACCTTGCCGTTCGGGTTGCGCGGCAACGCGTCCGTCAGGTCGCCTCCGGCAACCCGTTGCTGCTTGCCGAGCTGTCCGTTGGCCCAGGCGATGATCTCCTGCGCCGATGCATTGCCGTCCGGGCGCGGCACGATCACCGCGTACGGGGTTTCTCCCCATTTCTTGCTGGAGACCCCGATCACGGCGACTTCCCTGACGTCCTCGTGCCGTATCAGCACCGCTTCGATATCGGCGGGATAAATGTTCTGGCCGCCCGAGATGATCATGTCCTTTTTGCGATCGACCAGGTACAGGAAGCCGTCCTCATCCACTTGCCCGATGTCGCCCGTGCGCAGCCAGCGCTGCCCGCAAGGCGCGACCCAGGTCGCCGCTTCGTTTTCGCTGTCGTTATGGTGATATCCGCTCATCATGAACCTGCTGTGGCCGACAATTTCACCTTTCCTTCCCGCCGGCTGCACCTGGTCGTTCTCGTCCAGGATGACCAGGTCCTGGCCGGGGCAGGGGCGGCCGACGGAATCGATCTTGGCGGCCATGTCCTCGGGCGGCAGGATGGTCACCAGGCCCTCGGTAAGACCGTAGAGTTCGATAAACTGGCCCGGAACCCGGTCCATGAGTTGCTGTTTTATTTCGACGGCGAGCGGTGAACCGCAGCACATCTGCGCGTGCAGGCTCGACAGGTCGAATTGATCGAACTGGGCGCATTCCAGCAGCCGCTGGAATTGCACCGGCACCATTGCCGAGTGGGTGATTCGGTGCTGCTCGATGGCCTGCAGGCATTCGCGCGGATCAAACCGGCGCTGAATGACCATGCTGCCGCCGGCGAAGACGGTCGCCAGCATGGCGACCCAGCTGATATTCGAATAGAGGCCGAGGCTCAATAGCGTTCGGGCGCCGGAGTGATAACGCAATGCGACCGCCATCTCGCTGGCCCAGGCCATGCGGCACGAGTGGCTGTGCACGATGCCTTTGGGCTGACCGGTCGTTCCGGAGCTGTAAATGATGTTGCACTCGTCCTGCGGCTCGACGGACACGTCGACCGGCCGCGAAGACGCGCCGTCCCGCAGATGCGTGTAGCCGAGCCAGCCCGGTGGCAGGTCGCCCAGCCCGATCAGGCGATCCGAGACGTCATCCCCGAGTTCGGCGCGGCGGCTTTCGATCCGCCGGACATGCTCATCCGATGCGATAACGGCCTTGGCATTGCAATTCGCGATCATCCCGCACATGGCCGCGTCGCTGACGGATACGTTGAGCGGCACGGCAACCATGCCCGCGCAGATGATTCCGAACATGGCTTCGGCCATCTCCGCGCTGTTGTTCATCAGCACGACGACCCGGTCCCCGCGCGTCAAACCCAGCCCCGTCAGGGCGTTGCCGATCCGGGCCGTGCCGGCGCCGAAATCTGGCCACGAGAGTTGGCGTTCATCTATAATGATGGCGGGCTTGTCGGGCAGCCAGCGGCTGTTGAGGGCGATGATCTCGGGCAGCAACAGCGGTCGGGGTGAAAACCAGGTCATGGGTTAGGGTCTCGCTCTGTCCTAATCGTTGTTTATCGAAGCCTTGAATGGCCGAAAAAATTAAACACTCGTTGAAGTTTAGTTGAACACTCGTTGAAAAACAACTGAACGGCGAGCTCCCCGCGATGGCTTTTTTATGCGACAATCAGGATGCACATGAGAAAGAACACCCACCCAACTCGCGAGCGAATACTGGACGCCGCCGAAGAGCTTTTCGCCCGTTCCGGCTATGCGGCGGTCTCGATTCGGCAGATCATGCGCCGCGCCGAAGCCGACGTATCGTTGGCCTATTATCACTTCAAGTCCAAGCGTGACCTGTTCGACGCGGTCATGCTCAGGCGTGTCGAGCACCTCAACGACATCCGGCTCAAGGCGCTGATAGAAGTCGAGGAGCGGCACCAGGACGACGCACCCACGGTCGAGGAGATCATCGAGGCATTCACCCGGCCGCTGCTGACGCTTCTCACCGAGCAGCATGAAGATTGGCACCCTTACATGGCCCTGATCGCGCAGATCAACAATTCCAGCGAGTCGGGCGGCGAGTTGATGACACGCTATTTCGACCCGCTGGTCTCGCGCTTCATAGACTCGCTTCGAAAGGCGTTGCCCCACTGCCGCGAGGAAGACCTGTACTGGAGTTATCATTTTTTCTCCGGGGCCCTGACGCTGACTCTGGCGGAGACCGGGCGGATTGACAACCTCTCCGGCCGCCGCTGCCGTTCGTCCGACATGGACACCATCAACGAGCGCATGCCCGTCTTTATCGCAGCCGGTTTTCGCGCGCTTTGCGCCAACCGCAAATCCTGAGCTTTCCAGGCCGGTCCCGCCTTCTCCGGCATGTCCGCCGGAGGTCCATTTCGGCAGGGGTATTGTTTTTCAACACTCGTTGAAATATTATTGTTTGAACGTTCGTTGAGTTTCTATTAATAATATCGGCCGAGCTGTGGGAAAAAATATTATGCGTAAACATGCTTCGATAATGATCAACAGCACCTTGCTGACGCTCCTGGTTTTCATGCTCTCCGCGCTACCGGCCCTGCCGGCGCGTGCTGACGAAACCTCGTCGAAGAAGGTCCTTGAAGAAGTCACCGTGACAGCACGGAGGCGGGAAGAATCACTGCAGAAAGTGCCGGTCGCCGTAACGGCGTACAGCGGTGACTACCTGGATGACATCGGTGCGATCGACATCACCGCCTTGAGCCAGTCGACACCGAACACCACGCTGGAAGTGTCGCGTGCGACCAATACCACGCTGACCGCTTACATCCGCGGTGTCGGGCAGCAGGACCCGGTGGCGGGATTCGAGGGCGGCGTCGGCATCTACCTGGACGATGTTTACCTGGCGCGGCCGCAGGCCACCGTGTTTGACATCTACGACGTCGAGCGAATCGAGGTATTGCGCGGTCCGCAGGGCACCTTGTATGGCCGTAACACCATCGGCGGCGCGATCCGTTACGTGACGCGGCGGCTGGCGCGAGACCCGGAATTTGAAATCAAGGGTTCCTACGGCAGCTACAAGCAGGCCGATATTCTGTTGAAGGGATCGACACCGCTGAGCGATACCTTCCGCGTCGGCGGCAGCGTCGCGTCCTTCAACCGTGACGGCTTTGGCAAGAACCTGTATACCGGCGCCGATAACGCCGACAAGCAGATCCTCGCGGTCCGGGGCAGCGCGGAATGGGAGCCCGCCGATGCATGGTCGGTAAGGTTTGCCGGCGACTACAGCGTGGACAAATCGAATCCGCGTGACGGGCATCGTTTCCTGGTCAGCCTTGAGGGGGACCCGGTGCTGAAAGACGTGTTCGACACGCGTTCCGGCATCACCACGATTCCGACTTCGAACGCCGGACTGAAGCAGAAGGTCACGCAGGGCGGCACCTCGATGACGGTCGAATGGACCGCCGACGACAACTGGACGCTGAAGTCCATCACGGCCTATCGCAAGGACCACACGGATTCGCTGATTGATTTCGACAACCTGCCGTATGACAATTTCGACGCGCCGGTCATTTACAAGAACCACCAGTTCAGCCAGGAATTCCAGGCGAACTACAGCAGCGACCGCCTGTCCGGCGTCTTTGGACTCTATTACCTGGATGCCAACGCGTTCGACGCATTCGACGTGATCATTTTCCACAGCGTCACCGCGTTCACGCTGGGCGACTACGACACCAAGGCCTGGGCCGCTTTCTTCGATATGTCCTGGGACTTCACCGATACGCTGAGCTTGTCCTTCGGCGGCCGTTACACCAGCGATGAACGCAAGGCGACGGTCACGCGGGAGACGTTTCTCGGTCTGGGCTCGCCCTATTTCGGCAACGACTCGGCGATCTCCATCACCGCGCCCGTGCCCGGCGCCGTGCCGACGTTCAATGGCAAGCGCACGGACGACGCCTTCACGCCTCGGGTGAGCCTGAGTTGGGCCGCGTCCGACGCGCAAAACCTCTATGTTTCCTATTCCGAAGGATTCAAGGGCGGCGGCTTCGACCCGCGTGGCGCGTATCAGTATCCGGAAGTGCGTTCCGGCTTTAAACCCGAAGAGGTCAAAAGCTACGAAGCGGGTATCAAGTCCAACTGGATGGATGGCCGGGCGCGGACCGCATTCACCGTCTTCCATGCGGACTACACCAACGTGCAGGTGCCGGGCTCCGTGATTCTCGATACCAACAACGACGGCGTGGCCGACGGCTTTGCCGGTGTGACCACCAACGCGGGTAAGGCCAAGATCGAGGGCGCCGAATTCGAAGCCGTGGGGCAGTTTACCGACGCGTTTTCGGGCAATCTCGCCATCGGTTATGTCAACGCCGATTACACCAGGTGGCTGGTGGGTTCGACGGACCCGGTGAGCGGGGACCCGACCTTTACCGACATCTCGAGCCAGCGCGTGTTCCAGAACACACCCGAGTGGTCGGGGTTCCTGTCACTGCGTTACGAGTGGCCGCTCGACCTGTTCGGCATGCAGGGCAGCCTGGCCGCGATCGGTTCGGCGGCCTACAAGGACAAGACCTATCAATTCGAAATCCCGAACCCGATCACCGATCAGCCGTCCTACTGGCTCTATGATGCGAGCCTGGTGTGGACCTCCGACGACGACCGCTACCAACTCGGGCTGTACGGCCGCAACCTGGCCGACAAGGAATACGTGGTCGCCAGCTACGATTTCCCGACGGTCGACAACTCGGTCATCGGCTTTTTCGGCAACCCGCGCACGGTTACTGCGTCCTTTACGATACGTTACTAGCCTGCGTATTGCAGGCCGGGGGGCAGGGGGGCTGGCACGCATAGGTGTGTGCCTGGAGACGCAAAGGTCTCCGAAACCGGAAATGCCGGCGTGCGCAGCGCCGGCATTTTTGCCATAAGGTGGCCGCGTTGCATCTCACGCGTGGACCCGCAAGAAAGAACAGGAACTCGACGAAGGCGTGGAACGGGTCCGGTCATTGGAGAATCCGTTGTCGAAAATGTCGCTCCGGTTGAGCGATCAGGCCTCGGCCAATTCAACGTCGCGACGGTCGTCACGCGAGGGTCACGGACTGACCACGAACAACTCCTTGAACCACTCTCGAACCCGCCAGGTTGTCGTTGATCCTTTCTCGAAAGAGGCAAACGTGCCGGGACGCAACTCCACCGTCTGCGCGCCCTCGACTTCGACCTGGGCTTCGCCTTCGAGGCAGTAGACGACCTCATTCATGTCGAATTTAAACCGGACCGCACCCGCAGTACTTGTAAAAAGGCCCGCGTGCACGGGTCCGCCAGGCTCCTCTGTTTGTCGTAGCCAATGTACGCGCCATTCGGGTTCGCCTTCGACAACCTCGAAGTTTCCGGCATCTGGATCAAGCACGGGGAAGGGGTCTTCAACGGGGGCATTACCGTCCAGAACGTATGCGAGAGGCGGCTTCGACATATTGGCTATCCTTTTTGTTGAGGTCAGGTTCGTTTGTACGATTAATCAGGTCCGGCATGCAACTGACGTGTTAGTTGCGGGGAAGAGGCCTTGTGCAGGAAACCCGAACAAACCTGTTCCCGAAGCATATAGGGCTACTCATTTTAGCGAACTCAAGCCCCCCCAAGTGACGTTCTCGGCCAACTTGGTGTCCAAACAGGCCAAGTCGGTTCAGCAAACTTATGTCGAGATAATCTCGACAGGTCCAAGACGCGGGCGGCGAACGGCCATTACAGCCGTAGGAAATCAGATCCGGCTCGCGTACGCTCGTGTCGCGTGCGGTCAAAGGCGGCCAGATTCAAACCGCCTGCCTCATTCGCTCGTGTTATCCAATTTGACGGGAAAACAAAAACAGGAACCAGGTGTTTTACCTAAGTTCCTGTTTCTAATTCAGAATTTGGCTCCCCGGGTCGGATTCGAACCAACGACCTAGTGATTAACAGTCACCCGCTCTAACCAGCTGAGCTACCGGGGAATAATAGTGAGGCGCGGTATTTTCCGTGCTTTGCCCAAATGAGTCAAGGGCAATTTGGCTTGCCGCGCCCACCGGTCAACAGTCTTATTCTACCAGTATTCGACAGGCTCAGGGTGCCCGCGTAGGCGCTGCCGCGCTGGTCGCAGAACGAGATCGTGGCGTTGCTGCCGGCGGCCGTGCCGTCGGGGTAAAAGCGCAGGCTGGTGCGGTAGCGGGAACTGTACACGGTGAGGAACTCGACGGCGTTGCCACGGCTTATCAGCGGCTCGGAATTCTGCCGCTGGCGGTCGCCGTCGAGGTCGGCAAAGACGATCCAGCCGCCGTGCCAGGCGCTGCCGCCGCTGCAGACAGGGACCGCTCCGCTGTCCAGCAGCGGGCATACCACCGTCTGTGCATCCAGGGTGACGGCGCGGCTCCGGGCCAGGTTGAGATCCGCGCGCAGGCCGTGCATCGCGGTTTTCATACGCAGGTTGCGGCCAAAGTCGCGGAAGGCGGGGGCCGAGGCGGCCAGCAGGATGGCCGCGATCGCCATGGCAACGATGAGTTCGAGGGCGGTGATTGCGCGGCTGTTGCGGGCGGCGTCCAAGGCGGGCGGTCTCCGTGGTGCAAAGGACAAGCCTGCAGTGCGGGGGCCTTGGGCGAAATGGCAGGTCGCCGCGGGTTGTTGTTGGCAATTGCTGCGTGCAGTGTCGTACATGGCCGACGCCGCGGATTGGAAAATCGTCATCTCGGGTCCGCGAATACTTTATACCGACGTCATCCCGGGTCCGCGAATACTTTATACCGACGTCATCCCGGGTCCGCGAATAGCGGAACCCGGGATCTCCATGAACACGCCGGGAGCGTTGGGAGATTCCCGCTTTCGCGGGAATGACGTGGGGTTGTCATCCCGGGGCCGCGAATACTTTGTACCGACGTCATCCCGGGGCCGCGAATACTTTGTACCGACGTCATCCCGGGGCCGCGAATAGCGGAACCCGGGATCTCGTGCGTCTATAGGCCGGGAATTTTCTCGAGCGCCCCCGCGATCCGGCTGATGCAGGTCTGGAGATTCTCCATGCTGGTGGCGAAAGAAAGCCGCAGGTGACCCGGTGCACCGAAGGCGGTGCCCGGCACCATCGCCACGCCCGCGTGCTCGAGCATCCAGGCGGCGAGTTCGACGTCGTCGCGGACATCTTCCATGTGATCGATCACATCTTTGAATGACGGGAAGGCATAAAAGGCGCCGTCGCAGGACGGGCACTCGACACCCTTGAGCTTGTTCAGCGCGTCGATCAGGTAGGCGTGCCGGCGCTGGTACTCCAGGCGCATCGTCGTGACACATTGCTGCGGGCCCAGCAGCGCCGCCGTAGCCGCGGCCTGCGAAATGCTGCTGGCGCCGGACGTGGTCTGCCCCTGGATTTTCTGCATCGCGCCGATCAGCTTGGCCGGGCCGGCCGCATAGCCGATACGCCACCCGGTCATCGCGAAGGCCTTGGACACGCCGTTGATGATGACGGTCCGCGGGGCCAGTTCCGGGCAAACGTTGAGGAGGGTCACAAAGGGTTCTTCACCCCAGTAGATGTGTTCGTAAATATCATCGCAGACGATGATGATCTTGGGGTGTTCTTCCAATACCTCGGCCAGGGCCCGGTAATCTTCCGCGCTGTAGGCCTTGCCCGTCGGGTTGGACGGTGAGTTGACGATCAGCACGCGTGTCTCGGCCGTCAGCGAGCCTTGCAGTTGCTTCGGTGTGATCTTGTAATCGGTCTCGGCGGTGGCGTTCAGGATCACCGGCTCGCCGTCGGCCAGCTTGACCATGTCCGGGTAGGAAACCCAGTAAGGGGCCGGCAGCACGACTTCGTCGCCGGGGTTGAGCAGCGCCAGGAGCAGGTTGAACAGCGCCTGCTTGGCGCCGTTGGTCACGGTGATCTGGCCGGGCTCGAAACCGAGCTGGTTGTCGCGGCGAAGTTTGGTGACGATGGCCTGCTTCAGCGCGGCTGTGCCGCCCACCGGCGGATACTTCGTATCGCCGGCCTGGATCGCTTCGATTGCGGCCTGCTTGATGTGGTCCGGCGTGTCGAAGTCGGGCTCGCCGAAACCCAGTGAAATGATGTCGTGGCCCTGTGCACGCAGCTCCGCCGCCTTCATGCTGACCGCGATCGTCGCCGCCGGCTTTATCTGCGCAACGCGGTTGGAAATCCTGTACTGCAAGCTATCTTCACCCCGCTATATTCCCGAATCGTATCATATCAGTTCTGCCTTTGGGGTTGAGAGAAAAATATCCCGAAACGTGGCCGGACCCGTGCATGCGGGGCGGGTTATAATGGCAGGTTCGGTCAACCGGGAAGCGCCTCACTTGCAGCACAAGGATTTCGAACTCATCAGCGACTATCTGCCGGCCGGCGACCAGCCGGATGCGATCCGCGCGCTGACATCGGAGTTGCGGGCGGGGGCACAGTACCTGACGCTGTTGGGCGTGACGGGTTCGGGCAAGACTTACACGATGGCCAACGTCATACGCGACTTGCAGCGCCCGACGCTGGTGATGGCGCCGAACAAGACGCTGGCGGCGCAGCTTTACGGGGAGTTTCGCAGTTTCTTTCCCAAGAACGCGGTCGAGTATTTCGTCTCCTACTACGACTATTATCAGCCCGAAGCGTACGTACCGTCCTCGGACACTTACATCGAAAAAGATGCATCCATCAACGAGCACATCGAGCAGATGCGCCTGTCCGCGACCAAGGCACTGCTGGAGCGGCGCGACACGATCATCGTCGCGACCGTCTCGGCGATCTACGGCCTCGGCGACCCGACCCAGTACCTGAGCATGGTGCTGCACGTGTCGGTCGGCGAGATCATCGACCAGCGGCGCATCCTGCGGCGCCTGGCGGAGATGCAGTACAGCCGCAATGACATGGAACTGAGGCGCGGCACCTACCGTGTCCGCGGTGAGGTGATCGATATTTTCCCGGGCGACGAGGAAACACGCGCGATCCGTGTCGAGTTGTTCGACGAGGAAGTGGAGTCGATTTCGCTGTTCGATCCGCTGACCGGCGAGGTGAGCGAAAAGAAGCAGCGGGTGACGATCTTCCCCAAATCGCATTACGTCACGCCGAGACAGACGGTCATCGACGCGGTGGCCGCGATCGGCGAGGAACTGGAGGAGCGCCTGGAGCAATTGCGCAAAGACCAGCGGCTGGTCGAGGCCCAGCGCCTGGAACAGCGTACGCGCTATGACATGGAGATGATGCTGGAGCTGGGCTATTGCACCGGTGTCGAGAACTACTCCCGCCACCTGACCGGGCGCGGACCGGGCGAGGCGCCGCCGACGTTGTTTGACTACCTGCCCGAGGACGCGCTGCTGATCCTGGATGAAAGCCACGTGATGGTGCCGCAGCTTGGGGCCATGTACAAGGGTGACAGGTCACGCAAAGAGAACCTTGTCATGTACGGGTTCAGGTTGCCTTCCGCGCTCGACAACAGGCCGTTGCGCTTCGAAGAGTGGGAGCAGAAAACCGGTCAGACCATCTTCGTCTCCGCCACGCCCCGGCAGTACGAATTGCAGCGCTCCGGCACCGTCGTCGAGCAGTTGGTGCGGCCCACCGGTCTGGTCGATCCCGAGGTGGAGATCCGCCCGGTGGGAGACCAGGTCGACGACCTGTTGTCCGAGATCGGGCTTCGCACCGCGCAGGGCGACAGGGTGCTGGTGACGACGCTGACCAAGCGCATGGCGGAGAACCTGACCGAGTACCTGGCCGACCACGGCGTCAGGGTGCGTTACCTGCATTCCGACATCGACACGGTGGAACGGGTCGAGATCATCCACGACCTGCGGCTCGGTGAATTCGACGTGCTCGTGGGTATCAACCTGTTGCGCGAAGGCCTCGACATGCCGGAGGTGTCGCTGGTGGCTATCCTCGACGCTGACCGCGAGGGTTTTCTGCGTTCGGATTCCTCGCTGGTGCAGACGATCGGCCGGGCCGCGCGCAACCTGCGCGGCAAGGCGATTCTCTATGCCGACACGGTCACCGGTTCGATGCAGCGGGCGCTGGCCGAAACGGACCGCCGGCGGGAGCGCCAGCAGGTCTACAACGAGGCCCACGGTATCACGCCGAAAAGCATCGAAAAAGCGGTGCGCGACATCATGCAGGACGCCCACATGATGACTCCGGCCGGCGGCAGGCCGGGCAGGCAGAAGGTCGCCGAGGATGTTGCCCGTTACCGGCACATGAGCCCGGCGCAGCTCGGGGCGCGGATCGAAGAGATGGAGAAACAGATGATCCGGCACGCCGAAATGCTGGAGTTCGAGGAAGCGGCCGCGATCCGCGACGAGATCAAGCGTTTGAAAGAACAGGTATTGCTGCAGTAAGCACCGCCGCCCCGGGGCCCCGAACACCGATGCCTTCATCCCGGGGCCGCGAATACTCTACATCGACGTCATCCCGGGGCCGCGAGTACTCTACATCGACGTCATCCCGGGGCCGCGAATAGCGGAACCCGGGATCTCGCCAAACACTCCAAAACTCACTCCGTCATCCCGGGGCCGCGAATAGCGGAACCCGGGATCTCGCCAAACACTCCGGGAGCTTTGGGAGATTCCCGCTTCCGCGGGAATGACGCCTCTTTTTAT
>Ga0210122_1000612_pt1 | contig 12382 bp, 11 predicted proteins | sample Muzzi_CordB_D2_FD_185530 | JGI IMG/M metagenome (GOLD analysis project Ga0210122, IMG submission 185530) | Wetland microbial communities from San Francisco Bay, California, USA, that impact long-term carbon sequestration - Muzzi_CordB_D2 (SPAdes) | ecosystem: Environmental > Aquatic > Marine >... | reverse complement strand
CGTGAACCATCATCCGGCCGGGCGCGAATTCCATGCCGGGTTCGATGGTCAGCACCATGCCGGGCACCAGTTCGGTATCGTCGCCAGGTCGGTTCGACGGCCATTCGGTGAGCTGCATACCCAGCCCGTGGCCCATGCGGCCGACATTGTTGCCAAGCGAACCCGCTTCTTCCAGCACGGTGGCCATGGCGCGCCAAAGATCGGTGGTTGTGGCGCCGGGGCGGGCGGCATCGATTCCGGCCTGGGTCGCCCGCCAGACCACGTCATGGGCGCGCCTGGCGTCGTCCTCGGGCTCGCCAAAGGCAAAATTTCGATCGAAGTCGCAGAAATAGCCATCGAAGGTGGTGCCGGTATCGATGATCAGAATGTCGCCCGCCTCGATGACTTTCTGCGTCGGGCCCATGATGATGTTGTCATAACCGCCCGGCCCGGCCACACCCATCATGTAGGGCGAGGAATCGGCGCCGCGCTGCAGCACCTCGACCCGCATGTCGCGGCAGGCCTCCCATTCGGTCATGCCGACGGAAAGCTTCGCCGGCAGGGCCAGGAACGCCTCGGAGGTAAATCGGCAGACATGGCGGATCTTGTCGATTTCGGCTGGCGACTTCACACCGCGTAGCGCGCGCAGTACCGGCGTACCATCTGCAAATTCCATTGGTGCGATAGACTCGCCGATTTGCAGGAAATCGGCCGCCGGCATGCGCAGCACCATTTCCGGCCCCATCTCGGCCCCGATGCAGCCGAAGCGGCGGGGCAAGAATTTAAGTGCGTCGGCCAGCAGGCTAACTCCATCATCTTCCGGCACCGGCGCGGGCCAGGTGCGGATATCGTCCAGCCAGGTCTTGGCCATCACCGGGCCACCGATCTCCGGAATCACGGCGATCAGGTCGCCTTCGCGCGGGACGATCACGAACCATGGCCGCGTCGGCGAGGCCCAGAACTGGGAATCGAAGCCGGTGAAATAGCGCACATGCTGTTCGCTCGTTACAAACAGAGCGTCGAGTTCATGCGCAGTCATCAGCGCCCGGGCGCGTTCCGCCCTGGCCTCGAATTCGGACCGGGAAAAACCACGCGCGGGCGCTGTACCGTTCATGTCAGAGCGCCCCGAGGATCGCCGCGGTCAGGTCCTTGGTATCGGCGCTACCGCCCATATCGCGGGTCAGCGAGCCACCGTCCCTGAGCACGTCCTCGATTGCCGTGACGATCATGTCATGGGCGTCCTGGTGGCCGAGATGCTGCAGCATCATCGCGCCGGACCAGATCTGGCCGATCGGGTTGGCGATGCCCTTGCCCGCAATGTCGGGTGCCGAGCCGTGAACCGGCTCGAACATCGAGGGGTGTTCGCGTTCCGGATTGATGTTGCCGCCCGGCGCGATGCCGATGGTGCCGGTCACCGCCGGGCCCAGGTCGGACAGGATATCGCCCAGCAGGTTGCTGCCCACCACCACGTCGAACCAGTCGGGATGCTGCACGAAATGGGCGGTCAGGATATCGATATGGAACTGGTTCCACTTGACGTCCGGATAGTCCGCGGCAACCGCTTTCACCCGCTCGTCCCAATAGGGCATGGTGTAGAAGATGCCGTTCGACTTGGTGGCAGAGGTCACCTGCTTGCGCGGCCGTGTCTTCGCCAGTTCGAAGGCATAGCGCACGATGCGGTCGACGCCCTTGCGGCTGAATACATTGAGTTGGGTGACGAATTCATCCGGCAGACCGTGGTTCATGCGGCCGCCGATCTCGGAATATTCTCCCTCGACATTCTCGCGCACCACATAGAAATCGATGTCGCCGGGCTTGCGGCCTGCCAGCGGCGAGGCCACGCCCTCGAACAGCCGCACCGGGCGGAGATTGACATACTGGTTGAACTTGCGGCGGATCGGGATCAACAACCCCCAGAGGGAGACATGGTCCGGCACGCCGGGGAAGCCGACGGCGCCGAGATATATGGCGTCATGGCCGCGGATCTGGTCCAGCCCGTCTTCCGGCATCATCGATCCAACATTGTGGTAGCGCTCGCAGCTCCAGTCGAATTGGTCCCACTGGAATTCAATTCCCAGCTTTCCACCGACCTTCTCCAGCACCTCGATGCCGGCCGGCACTACCTCGTTGCCGATGCCGTCGCCCGGTATGGCCGCGATCCTGTATTTCGCCATAAGCTTCCTCCAATGTCTGAATGCCGGGCGCGACGTTAGCCGGGACGGCCGCCTATCACAACCGCAGAATAACAGAGCTTGTTCGCATGCGTCAGAACGCTCCGCGAACACCGATCACTTTTTGCCCCAGAACAGCGCGAGCAGTCCGGTTTTCCTTGACGATTTGGTCTGTCGGGGGCAGATTATACCCACGGCTGATGCCTCAGGGGCAGGCCAGATTAGACGCCGCAACACCGTGCGGTATCTCGGGTTCCGGTCATTACCGCGGATGGTCGAAACCGACATAGAAGCGACATCTTAATGTCCGGAGCCGCCAGTCTGACTGGCGGCTCTTGCTATGTGGATGCCGGCGCGCCATAACGTTGCCATGCCTCGTATTCTTCCCCTCGACGACGGGTCCATCGCCATCGCCGTCGGCCATATCCGGGCCGGACGACTGGTCGCCTTTCCGACCGAGACGGTCTACGGCCTGGGCGGCGACGCCACTAATGGCGAGGCGGTGGCGGCGATCTTCGAGGCCAAGGGGCGACCGCGTTTCAATCCGCTGATCGTGCATGTGCCGGATATGATCGCAGCACGCCGCATCGGCGACTTCGACAAACGGGCCGAGGAACTGGCATCGCGGTTCTGGCCCGGCCCGCTGACCCTGGTGGTCAAGCGCCGCGCGGACAGCGGCATATCGGAGCTGGCCAGCGCCGGGCTGGATACGGTGGCGATCCGCATGCCGGCGCATCGCGGCGCACGGACCTTCCTGGCCGAGGCCAATCGCCCTCTCGCCGCGCCCAGCGCCAACCGCTCGGGCAAGGTCAGCCCCACGACGGCGCAACATGTGGCCGACGAGTTGGGCGACGCGGTGGCGCTGATCCTGGATGGCGGGCCTTGCGAGGTCGGCCTGGAATCCGCTGTGCTGGACATGAGCTGTGAAACCCCGGTGCTGCTGCGCCCGGGCGGCGTGCCGCTGGAAGAGTTGGAAGAGGCGCTGGGTCGCAAGATCGAAATCGCCCAAGCAGGCGCCGCGATCGCGTCGCCCGGGATGCTGGAAAGCCATTACGCCCCCGGCCTGCCGCTGCGCATGGACGCACAGAAGGCCGAGGCGGGAGAGGCCCTGCTGGGCTTCGGCCCCGCGCCCGATGCCACCCTGAATCTCAGCGAAACCGGCGAACTGCGAGAGGCTGCGGCGAATTTATTTGCAATGCTGCGTAAACTCGACCGCCCCGGATTCAGCGCCATCGCGGTCATGCCCATCCCCGAGGAGGGTCTGGGCCGCGCGATCAACGACCGGCTAAGACGAGCCGCCGCGCCAAGAGGCTGATCCATCGTCCCGCCCCGGCTCGCCTGCAAATATTTGGATCTCCGACGGCTACCGGGAATGGTTTGTCGGACAACGGCTCATCAACCGTCTTCCCGGGAACTGTCCGGCGAATCCTCGGATGGGCTGCTGGCCAACTCAACGTCATCGCTCTCGACGTTGCCTTCTTCCGCTTTTTTCCGTTTGGCCTCAAGCCGAGCGGCTTTCTTGGAGTCCTTGGCCCTTTGGCGCTCCATACGCTCGAATTGATAGTTGGGTTTACGCGCCATATTTAATTTTCCTGTCTGGATGGGTATCGTCAAAGGTCGCCACCGGCAGACCGCGGGGAATATTTATGTTCCGCCGACGATGGTACGGGCCTATGTTTGGCATGAGCCCGGAGTTTATCCGGGAAATGCCGAATTTGAAAGGCGTAGATGACATGACCAAAGCCAGGGCCCGCCAAAGGGCAAAGGCGAAAGCCGGCCAGAAAGCAGCAAAGCGTGAAGCCAACGCCAGCGAACCGGGCCAAACGATCCAGCCGGGCCAGTTCGATCCGGGATCGAATTCAATATCAAGTCCGATGGCGAAAGCCAACACCAGGAACCTCGCCGGTGCGAGGCGGGGCGCCGCGCGGTCCAGATAGCCTGCACCCAACAGTCGCGCGACCGCGCTCCATTCAGCGTGACATCGCCCTGATAAACTCCACGAAATTGAATCGCCACATGGACAGGTAATCGGCGGCAGCGCTGCATTCGGGAGTCAGGGTTCCGGCATAAAGGGCCGCGCCGATATCGACGCCGGCCTCTTCGGCCAGAACGCGGGCGAGGCGCGGGTCGCCGCCGGCCTCGAGGAAGACCATGCGAACACCGGTCGCGCGGATTTCCGCCACCAGTTCACCCAGCCGCTTCGCCGAGGGTTGGGCGGCGCTGTCCAGTCCTGCCGGTGAAAGGATTCGGATGCCGTAATCCCGGCCAAGCCAGGCGAACGCGTCGTGGCTGGTGACGACCACACGCCGTTCGGGCGGGATGGCGGCGACAGCGTCGCGCGCCCAACTATCGAGTTTATCCAGCGCGGCCAGGAATTCGTCCAGATTGGCGCGGAAAGCATCGGCGCTGCCGGGCCGCAGTTCGGCAAGCGCGCCCGCGATCGCGCGGGCGTAGAGGCCGACTGCGGCGGGGCTGTGCCAGGCGTGCGGGTCGCGGGTACCGGAATCGTCAAAAAGGGGGGCGACATCCCGGCTGGCCACCAGCACCGGCCCCTCATAACCCGAGGCAGAGATCAGCCGGTCCAGCCAGCCTTCCAGCCCCAGCCCGTTGACCACCACGAGATCGGCTTCGGCAAGTTCGGCGATGTCGTAAGGCCGGGGCTCCCAATCGTGGGGTTCGCCACCCATGGGAACCAGGCTGGTCACCTCGACTTCCTTGCCGCCGACCTGAACAACCAGATCCTCCAGGATAGAGAAGCTGACGATCACGCGAAGGGGCTCTTCGGCGCGAGCGGGGCCGAAGGCCAGCGAAGTTAAAAGCAGGGAAAGAAAAAGAAAAAGCCGAAAACCAGTCATATCCCGATTATCCATGTCGATGGTAAGTTCGTTGTCTGCCCCGCAGGACGCCGCCTTGCGGGCCAGCGAATAGCGAGGCCGCATAGACCGCCCCGGCGACCAGCACGATGGCCGGGCCCGATGGCGCACCGGCATGCCATGAGATCAGCAACCCGCCATAACCCGACGCGAGCGCGATTCCCACGGCAGTCACCGCCATGCCCCAGACGTCGCGGGCCCACAGCCGCGCCGCCACCGCGGGCAGGATCATAAGACCCAGCGCCATCAGCGTGCCCAGCGCCTGGAAACCCGCCACCAGATTGATCACCACCAGCACCAGAAACAGCATATGCCAGCGTCCGCCTCCACCCGCGGATGCCATGAATTCCGGATCGAAACTTTCCGCGATCAGCGGCCGCCAGGCCAGCGCCAGCGCGCCCAGGGTGACGCTGGCGATGCCCGCGACAAGCATCAGCGAGGCCGAATCCACCGCCAGCACGCTGCCGAACAGCAGGTTGGTAAGATCTACCGCCGTTCCGCCCAACGAGACGATCAGCACGCCGGCGGCCAGGGCGATCAGGAAGAAGCCGGCGAGACTGGCCTCCTCCATCAGGCCGGTGGCGCGCGAAGCCGCGCCAGACAGCAACGCCACCGCCAGTCCGGCGACGGCGCCGCCAATGCCGATGGCCGGTAGCCAAAGCCCTCCAACCAGGAAGCCGATCGCCGCCCCCGGCAACACCGAATGGGCCAGCGCGTCGCCCATCAGGCTCATCCGGCGTAGCACCAGCAGCACGCCAATCGGCCCGCCGCCCAGTGCCAGCGCCAGGCAGGCGACCAGGGCGCGCTTCATGAAGGCATAGTCGGCGAAGGGAGCCAGGAAAAAATCGTAGAGCATGGCGAACATTCAAGCGGCCGCCCAGAAATTGCGGTCGGCGGCACAGGCGTCGCAGAGATGCTGGGCCCGGTGCAGATTGTCGTGGGTCAACACTTCGGCCGTCGGGCCACAGCCCACCGATGCGTGGGCCAGCAACATCGTCCAGCCGAAATGCCGGTGCGCCAGATCGATATCGTGCAATACCGCGACAACGATGCGCCCCTCGTTTCGCCAGCACTCCATAAGCGCCACCAGGGCCTTGGTCGTATTTGCGTCGATATTGGCAAAGGGCTCGTCGAGCAGGATAACGGGCGCGTCCTGCATCGCCAGCCGGGCAAACATGGCTCGCTGCATCTGGCCACCCGACAACGCCCCGATGCGCCGGTCGGCATAGGCTTCCAGCCCGACCGCGGCGATCGTGGCCTCGATTCGATCCGATTGATCCCTTGTGACCCGGCCCAGCGCCCCGATTCGCGGCAGCAATCCCATCCCCACCACCTCGCGTACCGAAATGGGGAAAGTTCGGTCGAAACCGGTGGATTGCGGCAGGTATGCGCAGTCCGTACGGCCCGTGCCGGTGACTCTTACAGCCCCTGCGCGCGGGCGCAACAGGCCGGCGATAGTCTTCAACAGGGTGGTTTTGCCACAGCCGTTGGGGCCGACCACCGCGCTGAGCAAGCCGGCGGGGAAGCGCCCCGACACGCCCTGCAGGATGTCGGCCCCGTCATAGGCCACCGTCAGGCCTTCCAGTTCGACCGCTGCGTCCGTCACAGCGCCCACCAGACCGCGGCCCAGAGCATTGCCGCCAGCCCCGCAGCCAGCGCCAGCCGCCGCCCGGCGTGCATTTCCATGACGCGCACCGCCAATCGCCTGTGCATGCTATATCCGTTTCGTAAGGAAATTCGAGAATGTTATGTTATAACATAACGGAAATTTACGCCACCGGTTTATTGCCATGGAAAGCCCGAAATGAACTCGCCCCCCCCTCTGCCCGACCTGACATCCGATCAAACCGAAATGCTGGCCGAACTGTTCCACTTGCTGGGCGAGCGCAGCCGGCTCAGCATCGTGCTGGCCTGTCTGGAATTGCCGATGGCGGTGGGCGACATAGCAACCTCGCTGGGGCTGTCGCAGTCGCTGGTCAGCCACCATCTGCGCCTGCTGCGCGCGGCACGCCTGCTGCGCGGCGAACGGCGCGGCAAGCAGGTGTTCTATACCGCCGCCGACGAACATGTCCGGACCGTGGTCACCGACCTCGCCAACCACATACTGGAACCGGGCCATTCGAGCGACGAATAGGGGAAGGCGCGCCCCGCTTCAAACCGAAAGCCACAATTCCTTCCGGGTCTATTCCCTGCGACCCAATCAGTCAGTATACTGACACAAATTTTTTCAGTCAGATCAGCAAGCCGGATGGCATGGGAATGGAATCGACCGTAAGACAAGAAACCGAGGCCGCGAAACGGCACATGCCGGACATCGCCTGGCCGACCATCCTGCTTGCCATATGCCTGCTGGCGGGGTTTGCCTTGTCCTGTTGGGCGGCGCTATTCGGGGCCTGGCCATTCTGGGCCGCCGCCATCGTCAATACGGTCATTATCTATGCGCTCTATACCCCGGTGCATGACGCGTCCCACTCGGCCATCGTGCCGCGCATCAAGGGGTTGCGCTGGGTCAACACAGCCATCGGCATGGCCTGTGCCGCGCCGCTGTGGATGTTCTTCCACGAGCATCGCAAATCCCATTTTCAGCATCACGCCCGGACCAACATGGAAGACGACCCGGACCTCTGGGCCAAGGGCAGTTTCGCCCGCGTCACCCTGATCCAGATTCCATGGCTGCTGCTCAATTCGTTCAATCCGGTGGTGCTGTGGCGAGCCTGCGTCCGGCTGCGCCTGTCGGCGGCGGAGCGTTGGGGCACCATGGCGCAATTCGCCCTGCATACCGTGATCGTCGTCGCCATCGTGGTGGCGGGATACGGGGCGGAATTGGCGATCCTTTGGCTGCTTCCCTGGTTCGTTGGCCTGCTCGTCATGGAGACCATGTTCGGCTGGGCGCCGCATCACAACCATTCCGGGATCGGGCGCTACCGCGATACGCGCGTCGCCGAGTTCCCGCTGGCCGACGTCCTGACGCTGCAGCAGAATCTGCACCTGATCCACCACATGCTGCCCGCCGTTCCCTGGTACCGTTACCGCGCGGTGTATGAGGAAATCCGCCCGATCCTGATCGAGAATAATGTAAGGATCGAGGGGTTCTGGCCCACGGAACCCGGCCGGGCGGGCAGCGCCACCTAAACTCAAGACACGGCTTGCCCCACGCCCATTTCCGGGGCAGCATTGCCGCATGAGTCTTCTGCCCCCCGATCTCGAACCGCTGGCCGCGCTGCTGATGATAGCCGTCAGCTTGGGCGCTTCGTTCATTACCGCGGCCTTCGGTATCGGCGGCGGCATGGTGCTGGTCGCGGTAATGGCGGTACTGTTACCGCCGTCGGCATTGATTCCCGTACACGGAGTAGTGCAGCTGGGCTCGAATTTCGGGCGCGCACTGATCATGCTGAAGCATGTGGAGCGTTCCACCATCCTGCCCTTCCTGGTGGGCAGCGCAATCGGCGCCGGGCTGGGCGGAGCGTTGTTCGTGCAGTTCCCGCCCTGGGTCGTCCAGCTGGGCCTGGCCGGGTTCATCGCCTGGTCGGTGCTGGGGCGATTGCCAGTGATAGGCAAGGGCCATGTCTTCGCGGCCGGGGCGGTGTCCAGCTTCCTGACCATGTTCTTCGGCGCCACCGGCAGCTTCGTCGCCGCCACGCTGAAAGCCATGAAGCTGCCGCCGCTGAACCTCGTGGCGACCCAGGGCGCGCTGATGACACTGCAGCACCTGTTGAAGAGCCTGACTTTCGGCGTTCTGGGCTTCGCCTTCGCGCCCTGGCTGCCCTTCGTCGTTGCGATGATCGGCAGCGGCTTTCTGGGCACCGTGATCGGCCGGCAGGTGCTGGTCCGCATGGGTCACCGCTATTTTCAGACCATTCTCAGCGGAATTCTCCTGTTGCTCGCCGCCCGCCTCGCCTGGAGCGGGGTAGAGGGGCTGCTGGCGGCAGGGTGAGTGGGCGAGGCCATAGCGAAAAGCCTTACCCTTCCAACGACATCAAGCTCGCATTTCCACCGGCCGCCGTCGTGTCGGTGCTGACTACGCGCTCGCTTGCGAACCGGTGCAGATATCTCGGTCCGCCGGCCTTTGGCCCGGTCCCGCTTAATCCCTCGCCCCCGAAGGGCTGGACGCCGACGACGGCGCCGATCTGGTTTCGGTTTACGTAGGCGTTGCCGACTTCGGCGCGCTGGACGATGTGGCGGATCGTGGAGTCGACGCGACTGTGGACACCCAGCGTCAAGCCATAGCCGGTGGCGTTGATGGCGTTGATCACGGCGTCCAGGCGGTTCGCCGCGTAGCGCACCACATGCAGCACTGGGCCGAAGACCTCGCGCTCCAGCGCCGCGATGTCGCCGATCTCATAGGCTCGGGGCGCGAAGAAGGTTCCATGGGCGCAGTCGGGGCCGGGCTCCAGGGCCGAGAGCAGTTTCGCCTCGCGGTCCATGCGCTCGGCATGGGCCCGCAGCATTACCAGCGCCTCGTCGTCGATTACCGGGCCGATATCGGTGGACAGCAGCGCCGGGTCGCCGACCTTCAATTCGCGCATGGCGCCGGTCAGCATCTCGATGGTCTTGTCCGCGATATCATCCTGCAGAAACAGCACGCGCAGCGCCGAACAGCGCTGGCCGGCGCTGCGGAAGGCCGATGTCAGCACGTCGCGCACCACTTGTTCCGGCAGGGCCGAGGAATCGACGATCATCGCGTTCTGGCCGCCGGTCTCGGCGATCAGCGGGATGATCGGGCCGTCGCGCCGGGCCAGCGCCCGGTTGATCACGCGCGCGGTGTCGGTACCGCCGGTGAAGGCGACGCCTGCGATGCGTGGATCGCCGACCAGCGCCGCGCCTACCGACGCCCCGTCGCCGGGCAACAGGTGGAGAACGTCGGCAGGGATACCGGCCTCATGCAGCAACTGCACTGCTCGAGCCGCCATGATCGGCGTCTGTTCGGCAGGCTTGGCCAGCACGCTGTTGCCGGCGGCCAGCGCGGCGGCGACCTGGCCGGTAAAGATCGCCAGCGGGAAGTTCCAGGGGCTGATACAGACGAAGGTGCCGCGTCCATGCAGCGAGATCTCGTTTCGTTCGCCCGTCGGGCCGGGGAGTTCGACCGGGTCGGCAAAATCGGCGCGGGCGCGGGCGGCGTAATAGCGCAGGAAGTCCACTGCCTCCCGAACCTCTGCGATACCGTCATTCGCGGTCTTGCCGCCCTCGCGGCAGGCGATGGCCATCAGTTCGGCGGTATGGGTTTCATAGAGGTCGGCGGCCTTTTTCAGGGCGACGGCCCGGGTCTCGGCGCCGGCCTCGTCCCAGCTTTTTTGCGCGGCGATGGCGAGGTCGATCGCGGCCTCGATATCGAAGGAAGTGGCGTCGGTTACATGGCCGATCGCCAGCCGCCGGTCGGCAGGGTTAGTAGCGGGGCGGGAATTACCGGTATCCATCCGGCCGCCAACGACGGGGCCGGCATGCAAATCGCGGGCATCGGCCTCGGTCATGGCGGCGGCCAGCTGGGCCAGGGTCGCCGGGTCGTTGAGGTCGATGCCGGCGGAATTGCGCCGCGACTCGCCGAACATCCCGGCGGGCCGCGGGATGCCGGGATGGGGCCGCGGCGTTGTAGTGGCGGTCAACGCCACCGGGTCGGCGACGATATCGTCGATCGAGGTATCCTCGTCAACGATGCGATTGACGAAGGAGGAATTGGCGCCGTTTTCCAGAAGGCGGCGCACCAGATAGGCCAGCAGATCCTCGTGACCGCCAACGGGAGCGTAAATGCGGCAGGGGATGTTCATGCCGCTCTCGCCGACGATCTGATCGTAGAGTTCCTCTCCCATGCCGTGGAGTCGCTGGAATTCATAATCCCGTCCGCCACCGGAGAGCTCGATCACGGTGGCCAGCGTGTGGGCGTTGTGCGTCGCGAATTGCGGATAGAAGGCGTCGGAGTTGGCGAACAGGCGCTTCGCGCAAGCGATGTAGGAAACGTCGGTGGAGGCCTTGCGAGTAAAGACCGGATAGTCGGCCAGCCCCAGCTCCTGGCTCCATTTGATCTCGCTGTCCCAATAGGCGCCCTTGACCAGGCGCACCATTAGCCGACGATCATGGCGTCGCGCCATGTCGGCCAGCCAGTCGATCAGCGGCAGCCCGCGCTTCTGGTAGGCCTGGATGGCGAGGCCAAAACCGTTCCACCCCTTGAGCGCCGGGTCGCCGGAGACGGCTTCGATCACGTCGAGCGAGAGGTCCAGGCGGTCGGCCTCCTCCGAGTCGACGCAGAAACCGATATCGGCCTCGCGCGCCATGGCGGCGAGTTCGTTGAGACGCGGCACCAGTTCGGCCATAACTCGGCCTTTCTGGGCGTATTCATAGCGTGGGTGAAGGGCCGACAGCTTGACGGAAATTCCCGGCGCGTCGATCGGCCCGCGCCCGGCGGCGGCCTTGCCGATGGCCTTGATGGCCCGGGCGTAGGAGTCGAAATAGCGCTCGGCATCGGCCATGGTGCGCGCGGCCTCGCCCAGCATGTCGTAGGAATAGCGGTAGCCGCGCTTTTCGTCGTCGCGGGCGCGGCTTAACGCCTCCTTTATATTGCGACCCATCACGAACTGGCGGCCGAGGATGCGCATGCCCCTGGTGACGGCCTGGCGGATCACAGGCTCGCCACTGCGCCCGATCAGACGGCCCAGCGTGCCGGTGAAATTGCGTGCGGCCTTTTCGCTGTCGAGATTGACGACCTTGCCGGTCAGCATCAGTGCGAAGGTGGAGGCATTGACGAACAGCGACTCGGAGGCCCCGAAATGACTCTCCCAGTTCGCGCCGCCGATCTTGTCCTTGATCAGCCTGTCGGCGGTATCGGCGTCAGGGATCCGCAACAGCGCCTCGGCCAGGCACATCAGCACGATGCCTTCCTCGCTGGACGCGCTGCCGTTGAGGAAAGACGGCACTCTCGTCATCAAGGGCCTGCCGGTCGCCGACGAGTGGACCGTGTCCGTGTCCGCCCCCGGTTGGACCTTCGATCCGATCCGTCACCGGCTTCGCGAGCCGAACAGCAAGAACGAGGTCTCGTTCAAAGCCGTCGAGGATGGCTCCATCGTGGTGCGCGGCGTCCTGCGGACGAAAGACGGAACGCCATTGGCCGGCGAGACCTTGGAAGCCCGCCGGAGCGGAGGCCGACGAGCGCGGGCAAACACCGACAAGGACGGGAGGTTCGAGATCGCCGGGCCCCTGGCTCCCGGAGATCGATTCCGCCTTCTCCTCCTCGGTTCCAACTACGTGCTCCGGCAGAACAAGACCCAGCAACATGCCGGCTGGCACGACAAACGCTATCTCGTGACGCACGAAGCAGTCGCTGCCGAGAAGCTCGACCTGCAACTCGAGGCCACCCCCGGCGCCTTCGTC
>Ga0210122_1000611_pt1 | contig 12389 bp, 11 predicted proteins | sample Muzzi_CordB_D2_FD_185530 | JGI IMG/M metagenome (GOLD analysis project Ga0210122, IMG submission 185530) | Wetland microbial communities from San Francisco Bay, California, USA, that impact long-term carbon sequestration - Muzzi_CordB_D2 (SPAdes) | ecosystem: Environmental > Aquatic > Marine >... | reverse complement strand
CGGGATCGCGGCCACCAGGGCCCGGATCTCGTCGCGCACCCGGCGGTAGACGGCGAGCGCCTCCTCCTCCGTCGCGGCGCCCTCCGCCAGGTGGGGCGGGTCGTCGAACCCCCGGTGGACCACTCGCGCTTTCCCGGGGAAGAGCGGGCAGCTCTCCCGCGCCGAGTCGCAAACGGTCACCACCCAGTCGAAGGGGATCTCCAGCAGCTCGTCCACGTGCCGGGACGCCTGGCCCGAGATGTCCACCCCCGCCTCGGCCATCACCGCGACGGCCCGGGGGTCGAGGCCTTTGGGCCGCACCCCGGCCGAGTACGCCCGCACCCGCTCGCCGTGGAGATGGCGCGCCCAGCCCTCGGCCATCTGACTGCGGCAGGAGTTTCCTGTGCACAGGAAGAGGATGGTCAACGGCTCGGGCATCGCAGGGGCTCTCTTTCTCCTCGGGATGGCTCTGGCGCATGGATCGTACCCCAGGAGTGCGGTACCCTTTGTCCACTCCCACGACCACCGCACCGAAGAATTCCCCCAGAGGAGGTAGTCCCCATGCGTCAAGTCTGTGTTCTCGGAGGAGGAAGAGTCGGCTCGCTCATGGCTCTCGACCTGTCCCGCTCGGAGGGCTTCCAGGTCCGCGTCGCGGACATCTCGGAGGCCAACCTCGACCGGCTCCGCACGAGCGCCGTCGAGCCGGTCCGGGCCGATCTCTCCGATCCGGCGGAGATCCGCCGCGTCATCGCCGACGCCGACCTGGTGATCGGAGCCGTCCCCAGCTTCATGGGGTACGAGGCCCTCAAGACCGCCCTCGAAGAGGGTAAGCAGGTGGTCGACATCTCGTTCTTCGACGAGGACCCGTTCAGCCTCAACGAGCTGGCCCGCGAGCGCGGCGTCACCGCCATCATCGACTGCGGCGTGGCCCCCGGCACGGGGAACCTCATCCTCGGCCACCTGCTGGGCCACCTCGACCGGGTCGAGCGCTACCGCTGTTACGTCGGCGGCCTCCCCAACCTGCGCGTCTGGCCCTGGGAGTACAAGGCCCCCTTCTGCCCCGACGACGTGATCGAGGAGTACACGCGCCCCACCCGCCTCAAGGAGCGGGGCGAGGTGGTCGTCCGCCCGGCGCTCTCAGAGCCCGAGCTCGTCGACATGCCGGGCGTCGGCACTCTGGAGGCGTTCAACACGGATGGCCTCCGCACCCTGCTCGAGACCGTCGACGTGCCCTGGCTGCAGGAGAAGACCATGCGCTACCCGGGCCACATCGACCGCATCCGGGCGCTCCGGGAGACCGGCTTCTTCGACGAGGAGCCGATCGAAGTTCCCGGCCCCGACGGGCCGGTGTTGGTCGTCCCGCGGTCCTTCACCTCCACCCTCCTCTTCGACGCCTGGCGCCTCGATCCGGAGGGCGGCTCGGAGGATGACGACCTGGTGGTCCAGCGAGTGATGGTCGACGGCGAGAAAGACGGCCGCCCGGTTCGCCACGTCTTCGACCTGCTCGATCGCCGGAACCCCGAGACCGGGGACTCGGCCATGGCCCGCACCACCGGCTTCACCGCGACGGCCGCGGCGCGGGCGCTCATGGCTGGGCTCTGGGACCGTCCGGGCATCGTGCCGCCGGAGGTCCTGGGCCAGAACGAGGCCTGCTACCGCGCCATCTTCGCCGACCTCGAGGCCCGCGGTGTGCGCTTCCGGGAGCACGTCGAAAGGCCCTGAGACCGCGGGCGATGCGCGAGGACTGGACTGCTAGACTCGACCCCGGTCCAGCCTGCGGACCTTCGACCCGTCACAACACCGAGCCACAGCATCGCAGACGACCCGAGGAGAGAGACCCCATGAGTCGTACGTTCAAGATCGTGACCGTCGTCGGCACGTCCTCCGAATCGATGGAAGCAGCCATCCAGAACGCGGTCAAAGATGCCGGTGGAAGCCTCCGCAATCTGGGCTGGTTCGAGGTCAAGGAGATCCGGGGCCGGATCGAGGGCAACGGCGTCTACGAGTACCAGGTGAAGGTCGACATCGGGTTCAAGATCGAGCGTGAGTGACGAAACGCCCCCTTCCGCCCCCTCGGACGGTCTACCGGAACCGTCCGAGCTCGAAGCCGCCGACCTGGCAACGACCGCCGGGGCCGATCCCATCGCCGAGTTTCAGAAGGCGTTCGAGCGCGCCCGGCGAAGCGAACCGGGCGACCCCACCGCGGTCACCTTGGCCACCGCGACGCAGGACGGGCGTCCGTCCTGCCGAGTCGTGCTGCTCAAGCAGGTCGACGCGCGCGGGTTCGTCTTCTTCACCAACTACGGCAGCCGCAAGGCGCGGCAGCTCGAGAAGAACCCCTGGGCGGCGCTCACCGCGTACTGGAAGTCCCTCGACATGCAGATCCGGGTCGAGGGGCGGGTCGAGCGCGTGTCGGACGAGGAGTCGGACGCCTACTTCGCCTCCCGCCCGCGGGCGAGCCAGCTCGGCGCCTGGGTCTCGCGCCAGAGCGAGCCGCTCGACTCCCGCGCCCGGCTGGTGGGCCGCTTCCTGAAGCTCCACGCCCGCTACGCCGGCCGGACGGTGCCCCGGCCCGAGTTCTGGGGCGGCTACCGGCTGGTTCCGGAGCGGGTCGAGCTCTGGTGGAACCAGCTCCACCGGCTCCACGACCGCCTGCTCTACACGCGGACCGCCGAAGGCTGGGTCAAGGAGCGGCTCTACCCATAGAGGCCCTCACGGCTGGGGCGCCGCGGCTCCCCAGCCTCCCCCTCCCAGGCTGACGATCTCGGCGAAGCTCCTCTCGATCTGCGCAAGATCGTCGGCCGCCACCCCACCTCGGGTTCGGGCAAGAATCGAATCCAGCTCCCGGTCCACGGACTCGGCCACCACCTCCATGACCGGGGGATCTTCGACGGCCGCCGCGGCACCCTCGGCCGCCATGCGATCGAGGAAACGCCGGTCTCCCGCCGCCGCGGCCAGCCGCCCTGCCTCGGCCCAAAGACCGAAGCGGAAGCTCGGCTCGTCGGTCCAGTCGAGGAGCAGGGACTCCACCTCCTCCCAGTCCCGCGCCAACACCATGGGCGCCTCGCCGCTGGACAGGCGCGTCTCCAGATCGTCGAATGACGCCTTGAGAGGCTCTGAGGCGAAATACTTCTCCTTCAAGAGTCCAGCGATCTTGCCGATCAGGTCCTCGGAAACGACGGCGTCCCCTTCCTTCAATGCGACGGACAGGTCCAGGCTCAGCACGCCGAGCTGGAAGGAGGTCGAGGGCGACGGCTCCTGGGAGCCCAAGGGCTCTTCGAAGCCCGCCGTCCCCTCGTCGTCGCCTGCCCCCCGGTAGGTCGACCAGCCGTGCGCCTCGCCGGCTGCGAGGTTTGCAAGGCGATCCTCCGGCAGGGCAGAGACGTCGAGCGACGCCACCGCACCCCGGGAAGACCCCCTCGACAGGGCGTGCCAGGGCCCGAGCAACCACGGAAGGAGCAGGGACACGCCGAAGGCGATGACCAGCGCCGCGGCCAGCGACCCGGCGAACGGCACCAGACGCCGCCACGGGCCACGGTGAACGGTCCCGCCGGCGCCGCGGTTCTCGGCCCCTGCCTCCTCCTCGTCCTCCTCGAGCAGGCGCACCGTCTCCGAGAACACCTCGTAACAGTCGGGACAACTGCTCAGGTGCTCGGCGATCCGTTGCCGATCTTCCTTCGGCAAGGTCCGGTCGATGTACGCGGCGAGCTCTTCCGGATCGGGGCAGACTTGTACGGATCGGTCGATCATAGATGGATTGCCATTCATCAGGACCTCTGCCCTTGAGACGGACGCGGCACGCCGGTTTCCAGGGCCAGGTCCCCGTAGTCTACGCACAGCTCGAGCCGGTTCCATCCGAGCAGCTCAGTCACCGTCTCCGCACCGACTCCGTGCTCCTCGAGACCGGCGCGCAGCGCTGAGAGACACCGCTCGATCCGTCGATAGAGCGGCTTCTGGTCCAACCCCAGAGTGCGGGCGATGGTGGCCACGGTAAGACCGTCCTCGAAGCGCATCTTGAGAATCAGACGGTCCTCCGGATCGAGGCACCGGAGAGCCCCGGCAAGGCCCTGCTCGGCACGCTCTGCCGCCGCCCAGCGCTCCTCGTTGCGCACCCTGGTCTCGACCCTGCCATCCTCCTCCACCGAGCTCAGCGCCCCCTCCCCGACCGTTCGCCGGGGCATGCGGGGCGGAAGCTCTCCTGCGAGCTCGGCGAGCTCAGCGATCGACGCGCGGACCCCGTGGTTGCGCCGGAGGATCTCCGCCGCCTCTTCGAAGCCGAGGCCATCCCGGTAGAGCAGGGTCTCGAGCCGCACCGCCTCGACCCCCAGCCGCTTGGCCTTGGCCGACGGCCGCCACTTGCCCCACTTGGCGATCCGGTAGTCCCGGAACAGGTTCTGGAGAACCGTCACCAGGAAGGTCTTGAGGCTGCTCCGACCGCGGAACTTACCGAGGATTGCGCAGTCGTCCTCCAGCAGCTTGACCCGCGCCCAGGACGAGAAGTCTTCCGCCTCGTCGACGGAGAGGCACCGCCTCGCTGCCACGCGCCGGAGCACCCCCTCGATCAAGTCGAGATGGGCCTCGTAGGGACTCCGTTCGTGCGTCGAGGTGTCGATCTCTTGCTCCTCTCCGGCCGGACCGACCGGAAACTCCTCAGAGGGCGTCCGCCCACCACCGCAGCCGCGCGCACCGAACCGAGCGCGTTGCGCTCGAACCCCTTCCACAACACTTGGCGAAGACTACGGAGCGGCGTCACCGCAGCCTGATTGTACCGTCAAGTAGCCATTTACTCGATTCAAGTGGCGCATACAGGCGTACAGTCACATCTCATCGTCCGGAACGCTGCGCTCACTCGCGGACCGGATGCCCCGGGAATCGGCCAGCCGTCGCCGACCCACCGGCCACGGGCTTGGGAGTCACGCCGAGGCGCTACAATCGGCCCGCCATGACCGACCAACGACTCGAGACCGCCACCCTCGGCGGTGGCTGCTTCTGGTGCCTGGAGGCGGTGTACCTGGAGGTCCCCGGGGTCGACCGGGTGGTCTCCGGGTACACCGGCGGGCATGTGAAGGACCCCACCTACCGGCAGGTCTGCTCCGGCGAGACCGGGCACGCCGAGGTGGTCCAGGTCTCCTTCGACCCGGAGGAGATCCCGTACCGCCGCATCCTGGAGATCTTCTTCACCATCCACGACCCGACCCAGCTCGACCGCCAGGGGGCCGACATGGGCACCCAGTACCGGTCGGCCATCTTCACCCACTCGGACGAGCAGCGGCGGACCGCCGCGGAGGTGATCGCGGAGATGGAGGGCCTCTTCTCCGACCCGATCGTGACCCGGGTCGAAGAGCTCCCGACCTTCTACCCGGCCGAGGACTATCACCAGGACTACTACCGTCAGCACCAGACCCAGGCCTACTGCCAGGTGGTGATCGACCCGAAGCTGGCGAAGTACCGGGCGAAGTTCAGGTAGCTGGGTCCCCCCTGCAACCCCCAGGGAACGCGCGCGCGCCCGGTTCCTCCCGATTCCTGGCTCTCGTCTCACCGGACGCAGTCCGAATCGGCTACGATCCGCGGGCTATGACTACCGTAACTCTCCGTCCCGGCCGGGACGCTTCGCTCCTCCGCCGTCACCCCTGGGTCTTCTCCGGGGCGATCTCCTCCGTCGACGACTCCGCCGAGCCGGGCGACACCGTCGAGGTCCGCTCGACCGACGGCAGCCTTCTCGGCCGCGGCGCCTGGTCCCCCATCTCGCAGATTCGGGTCCGCATGTGGACGTTCGATCCGGACGAGGAGGTGGGGCCGGAGCTTCTCCGCTCGCGCATCGAGCGGGCCATCTCCTGCCGCCTTCCCGCAACCGACGAGCCGGCCGGGCGGCGGCTCGTCCACGGGGAGTCGGACGGCCTCCCCGGCGTCCTCGTCGACCGCTACGGTGACTTCCTCGTCTGCCAGCTCCTGTCGGCGGGCGCTGAGCGCTGGAAGGGGGAGATCGTCGACGCGCTCCGCGAGATCGTCGGCCCCGCCGGCATCTGGGAGCGCTCGGACGTCGAGGTCCGCGCCAAGGAGGGCCTCCCCGAGAGGGCCGGGCTCCTCTGGGGTGAGGAGCCACCGGAGCTCCTGGAGATCGTCGAGGGGCCCTGCCGCCACCTGGTCGACCTGCGCCGCGGCCACAAGACCGGCTTCTACCTCGATCAGCGGCGCAACCGGGCCGAGGTCGCGGAGCTCGTCGCCGCCGGCGCCCTGCCGTCCGGCACCTCCGGGGCGCGGGTCCTCAACTGCTTCGCCTACTCGGGCGCCTTCGGCCACGCCGTGCTCGCGGCCGGAGGCGGCGCTGGCGGAAACCAGGGAGCGGTCGAGCGCGTGACCCACGTCGAGTCGTCGGCGGATGCCCTGGAGCTTCTCGAGCGGACCGCCCGGCTCAACGAGTTCGACCCGGACGCGGTCGAGACGGTTGAAGGAAACGTCTTCTCGGTGCTACGAGCCTTCCGGGCCGAAGAGCGGCAGTTCGACCTGGTGATCCTCGACCCGCCCAAGTTCGCCGAGTCCCGGCGCCGGGTCGACGCGGCGGCCCGCGGCTACAAGGACATCAACCTCCTTGCCTTCCAGCTCCTCGCCCCCGGTGGCGTCCTCGCCACCTTCTCCTGCTCCGGAGCCCTTCAGACCGACCTGTTCCAGAAGATCGTCGCCGACGCCGCCCTCGACGCCGGCCGCGACGCCCGCATCCTCCGCCACCTGGCCCAGGCGGACGACCACCCGGTGGCGCTGGCGTTTCCGGAGGGCCGGTACTTGAAGGGCCTCGTGTGCAGAGTGTTCTGATCGCCGGGTGTCCTGATCGCCCCTCCTCACCCTGCCCCTCTCCTCCCCGCACGGGGAGGAGAGGGCACCACCGCCCAGCCCTTCGCTGCGGAGCGATCGGTACCGAGTCCACGCTGACGACCGGCGCGGGTCCGTGAGCCGGGGCGGGTGTGAGAATCGGGGCGGATCTGGGATCGCCGCTCGCTGCGCTCGCACCCGGCCGGCTGAAGCCGGCCGCTTCATGTCGAGATCGTGTTTCGGAACCGCCATCCTGGGAGGAAGCGGCCGACTTCAGTCGGCCGAACGTGAGCGCAGCGAACGACCCTATCCCCACGCCCCACCCGACCGTACGTCCGAGGACCGTGAGAACCGAGGCCCGGCAGCGCATCGATGGCAGGGTCCGTGGTCGGGGCGTTCGGGCGACGGGTGCTCAGCGGGCGCGCTCACGACGACCCCCCGAAGTCCGTCCCCGGCGAACGCGCCCGATGGGCAGGCGAGGCCCAAGCCACGCAGTCCCATCAGCCGAGCCGGCCCTCGACCGAACGCCCCGACCACGGACCCGGACAACAACAGGACCGCCTCAGCCTTGCTCCCGACCCTGGCCGCCGAAGCCCACCTCCCTCCACCACTCCCGCAAACGCAGGATGGGTAAATTGCCTCCGCGAACGCAACCTTGCCTCCGTATAGGGGTATAGCACCTCGGAGGAGACACCCTGTGACCACGCCGCACCCCACGCCCAGGCTACGCCTCACACCGCTCGCCACCGCCCTCGCCCTCGCCACCATCCTCTCCCCGACTCTCGCCGTGCCCCTCGGTGCCCAGGAGAGCGCGCCGGCCGGAGAGGACCCGCCGACCCTCCAGAAACGCCAGTTCGAGATTCACCGCGCAACCTCCGAGATCAAAGTCGACGGCACGCTCGACGAGCCGGCGTGGGCGGACGCCCTGACCTTCGACCTCCCCTACGAGTGGAACCCCGGGGACAACGTCACGCCGCCGGTCGAAACCGAGTTCCTCGCGACCTACGACGACCGCAACCTCTACGTCGCCTGGCGCGCCTTCGACCCGGAACCGGACCAGATCCGCGCCCACATCATGGACCGCGACTCGGTCGACACCTTCGTCCAGGACGACCACGTCGTGCTGATCCTGGACACATTCAACGACGAGCGCCGCGGCTTCCAGTTCCGCATCAACCCGCTCGGCGTCCAGATGGACGCCATCCTGAGCGAATCCGAAGGGATCGAAGACTTCTCCTTCGACATGATCTGGAGCTCGGCGGGCCAGGTGACCGCGGACGGGTATGTGATCGAGGTGGCGATCCCGTTGAACCAGCTCCGGTTCCCGCGCACCACCGGAACCCAGACCTGGGGCTTCGACGTCGGCCGCTCCTACCCGCGGAGCGTCCGCCACCGGATCTCCGCCGCGCCCCGGCTCCGGGGACTGACCTGCAATCTCTGCCAGGTGGACAAGGTCACCGGATTCGAGAACGTCCAACCGGGCCGGAACCTCGAGATCACCCCGACCCTGACCTCCACCCGCACCGACCAGATCTCGAGCTTCCCCGACGGCGACCTCGAAGCCGGCGACGAGGATGTCGAGCCCGGCGTCACCGCCCGCTGGGGCATCACCCCAGGGATCAGCCTGAGCGGTACGGTCAACCCCGACTTCTCCCAGGTCGAGGCGGACGTGGCCCAGCTCGAGGTCAACGAGCGCTTCGCCCTCTTCTTCCCGGAGAAACGCCCCTTCTTCCTCGAAGGGATCGACTTCTTCTCGACCCCGATCGACGCCGTCTTCACCCGCACGGTCGTCGACCCGGACTGGGGGGCCAAGATCTCCGGCAAGAAGGGCCCCCACGCCTTCGGCGTCTTCGTCACCGAGGACCAGATCAACTCCCTCCTCGTGCCGTCCAATCAGCAGAGCTTCTCGACCAGCCTGCCCGGGAGCGTGACCAGCTCGGTCGTGCGCTATCGCCACGACGTGGGCCAGACGTCGACCGTGGGCGGCCTCTACGCCGGTCGCGAGGGAGATGGGTACCATAACCGGGTCTACGGCCTCGATACCTTCATCCGCTTCGATGACGCCAACACCCTCCGGGCCCAGGCCCTCCGGTCGGACACTCAGTACCCGAGCACCATGGACGAGGCGCTCCGGGCGTCTCTCGACCAGGCGACCGGCCAGGCCTACTTCATCGACTTCGACCACTCCACCCGCAACTGGTTCTGGTCGGCAGCCTACACCGACCGCTCCTCCTCCTTCCGTGCCGACAGCGGCTTCGTGCCCCGGGTCGACATCCGGCAGGCGGAGGGGATCGGGCAGCGGACCTTCTGGGGCGAAGAGGACGACTGGTACACACGGACCCAGACCGGCATCTACGTCCGCCGGATCGAGGACCACTCCGGCACCCTGACGGACGAGACGATCAACGCCTTCTTCAACTTCAGCGGCCCCTACCAGTCCTTCGCCGAGGTGGCGCTCCAGCAGGACGAGCGCTTCTTCGAAGGCAGGCACTACGAGGGGCTGGTGACCAGCCAGCTCTACACCGAGGCCCAGCCGAACGGCATGGTCAAGGGAGAGCTCTTCGTCAACGTGGGCGAGACGGTCGATTTCCAGAACAACCAGCCGGCCGACCTGCTCCAGATCTCTCCGGCAGTCGAGGTCAAGCTCGGACGCCACGTCAACCTGAGCCTGGACCACACGCTCCGGCGTCTGGACGTCGAAGGGGGGGAGCTGTTCGAGGCGAACCTCACGGAGCTCCGGGCGATCTACAACCTGAACGTGCGGACCTTCGTGCGAGTGATCTTCCAGTACCTCGATCTCCAGCAGGACCCGTCGCTCTTCCTCTCACCGGTGGAGCCGGAGGTCCAGGACCTCTTCACCCAGCTCCTGTTCTCCTACAAGGTGAACCCGCAGACGGTGGTGTTCGTGGGCTACACGGACTCGCGGCTCGGCCTGCAGGACATCTCGCTGACGCAGACGGACCGGACGTTCTTCGTCAAGCTGGGGTACGCCTGGACGTTGTGAGACCTTTCTTGATCCCCCCTACAACCCCCCGTCTCCCTTCTCACCCCGCGGGGGGAGAAGGGGGCGCCACCGCTCGATCTCCCTCCAATCCCCTCGGTCCCCTTCCTCCCTCCGGGAGGCAGGGGACGCCCCCACCCGTAAGCGGCCGAGCGTCACTCACGCAAGCTCTTTCCAATTGAGCGTCACCGGCAGGGTCCGGGGCCGGGGCGTTCGGGCGACGGGTGCTCAGCGGGCGCGCCTCACGAGGACCCTTCGGAGTCCGATCCTGGTGAACGCGCCCGATGGGCAGGCGAGGCCTACGCGCCAGAGTCTCAGCAGCCGAGCCGGCCCTCGACCGAACACCCCGGACCCGGACCCGGACATCACGCACCGGACCATGCCCAGGTGCGCTGAAGCGCACCCTACTCCTCGTCGAGCGACTCCCGCGGCGTGACGTTCTTGACCTCGCGAACCTCCGCCTGCTCGACCGGAGCCTCCTTGCGCAGCGAGCCGAGGAGCACCGTCAGCAGGCCGAAGAGGATCTCGTCGGCGAACGGCACCGGGTCCGGGAAGACCAGGTCGATCAGAAAGAGGGCCAGTACCGCCCAGAAGAGCTGCGGGAACCTGAGACGCCCCGCGACCTTCTCGACGAGCTGGGTGATCAGAGAGGGCATGAGTAGACCTTACACGATCTCCCCGAGGTGACGCCGCGGGCTCAGTCCCCCTCCACCAGCAGCCCGAGCAGGTCCGACGTCGTGATGATGCCCACGGCCCTCCCCTCCTCGATCACCAGCAGCCGGTGGATGTGGTTGTTGAGCATCGCCGTCGCCACCTCGGAGACGGTCGCGTCCTCGGGCAGGGAGTGGACCTCGGGGTTCATGATCTCCCCCACCAAAACCTCGCCGAGCTCGTCCTCGAGCTCCAGGTCCTCCCGCGCCTCTTCGGGCAGCCGCACCTCCCAGCCCTGGGCGAAGAAGTCGGTCGCCCCGGAGCCCTCCTCCTCCTCCTCGTCCTCCCCCGCGGCCATGTCCGCGATGTCGACCACCGACACCACGCCCACCAGCCGTCCTCCCTGGTCGACCACCGGAGCGCCGGTGATCTCGTTGGCCATCAGGAACGACGCCAGCTCCCGCAGAGTCATGTCCTCGCGGACGGTGAGCACCTCGGGGTTCATCAGGTCGGCGGCGGTGATCGGTCGCATGGTCGGCTCCTCCGGTCTCGGCGCTCCGGGTCGAAAGGAGCGGAGGCCCTTCGTACCATAAACCCGGAACCCAGAGAAGACCGTCGTGGGCACAAAAGCCCGCGAAGGGCAGGATCAGTCCCCGGAGATGACGCCGACCGTCGGATTCTGGAACCGACGGAGGAGAATCACCGCCACTACGATGGCCACGGTCATCACCGTCAACAGCCCGAGCTCGATCATCCCCATGCGGAACTCCTCCGGGTTGACCTCGCCCAGGTGCCAGGCCTCGGCGGTGATCACCAGGATGCGCCGAACCCCGGCGATCAGGCCGACGATCAGGAAGGGCTCCGGGATGAGACTATGGGTGCGTAACGACGCACGCACCGTGTAGAGGATCTCGACCAGCATCAGCACCAAGAGCAGCCGGTCGAGCATGAAGAGCGCCGCCTCGCCGGCACCCTCGTCGCCCAGGTCGACCGCGAACTGCCAGGAGGCATTGCCGAGAAGGGCCACGGCGGCGACCACGAGAAGCACGGCGGTGATCAGGTAGACGACGGTCTCAGCGCCGGTCAACCAGCGGTCGGTGCGGCTCTGACGGCCCTGGTCTGGCTTGAAGTCCGCGCCTCGCCCGGCGCTCGGGGGATTTCCAGTTGGCATGGCAGCCTCCCACTCGGTTGCGTCGAAGCAATCCGGTCCGGGGAGCGCGCACGAACAGTGTACCGCAGCCCGGCGGCCGTCCGGCCCGGGCCACTCACCCCCACAGCCAACTGGAGGAGCCCAGATCATGAGCCCTGACGCCAAGCTGAACGAGCAGCAGACCCGGTGGTGCGAAGAGAGCCGCTGGGACTTTTCCGACCTCTCCGCCCTGTTCCTCAACTGCACCCTGAAGCCCTCCCCCGAGCTCTCTCACACCGAAGGGTTGATCGCCGTCTCGAAAGCGATCCTCGAGACCAACGGCGTCGCCGTCGAGGTGATCCGCCCCGTCGATCATGAGATTTCCCCGGGCGTCTACCCCGACATGACCGAGCGCGGTGCCGCCCGCGACGACTGGCCCCAGATCCAGGCCAAGGTGATGGCCGCCGACATCCTGGTGATCGGCTCCCCCATCTGGCTCGGTGACAAGTCCTCCGTCTGCACACGCGTGATCGAGCGCCTCTACTCGACCTCCGGTCAGCTCAATGAGCACGGCCAGTACGCCTACTACGGGCGGGTCGGCGGGTGCCTCATCACGGGCAACGAGGACGGCGTCAAGCACTGCTCCATGAGCATCCTCTACTCTCTCCAGCACCTGGGCTACGTCATCCCGCCCCAGGCGGACGCCGGCTGGATCGGCGCGGTCGGCCCGGGGCCGTCCTATCTCGACCCCGACTCGGGCGGCCCGGAGAACGACTTCACCAACCGCAACACCACGTTCCTGACCTGGAACCTGCTCCACCT
>Ga0210122_1000609_pt1 | contig 12397 bp, 6 predicted proteins | sample Muzzi_CordB_D2_FD_185530 | JGI IMG/M metagenome (GOLD analysis project Ga0210122, IMG submission 185530) | Wetland microbial communities from San Francisco Bay, California, USA, that impact long-term carbon sequestration - Muzzi_CordB_D2 (SPAdes) | ecosystem: Environmental > Aquatic > Marine >... | reverse complement strand
CCTCTCCCCCCTCGCGGGGGGTGAGGGACGCCTGCCCCCGGCCCTTCCTCTCCGCTATGTGGGACGATGGTCCAGACCCCCGATCCCCTCGATCCCCTTCCCACCCACGAGGTTGAAGCGGCCGGCCTCCGCGCCGGCCGGGCCATGGTCCGGTGCGCTGAAGCGCACCCTACAAGAGCGCCCCCCGATCCCCCCGATCCCTTTCCCACCCTCGAGTGGGGAAGGGCATGCCGTTCGCCTAGCTCTCGAGCTTCGGGGGGCTTGTCGGTTCGGAGACGCGGGCTCGTGGCGGCTGCTAAGCTCGGCCGGTCGCGGCGGCGGTTTCCACAACCTCCCCGATCGGAACGACCTTCCAAGACCCGAACGAAGCCTGCCGATGCTCCATCCGCACCCAGGGGCCCGCCCGCTCCTCCTCGTTTCGGTGGCCGTCACCCTCTTCTTCGTCCTCGTAGGTACCGCCTTGGGCCAGGTGGACGGGGAGGCTCCGCTGGAGGCCACGGCCCTGTCGCTCTCCGTCGTCCCCAGGGTATCCACCGGGAACGGACCGATGCGGATCGACGGTCGCCTGGACGAGCCGGCCTGGCAGCGGGCGCTCGAGGTGCCGCTGCCCTGGGAGTTCGAGCCGGGAGACCGGGTGCCGGCGCTGGTCGACACCCTTTGCCTGGTGACCTACGACGCGGACGCGCTCTACGTGGCCTTCCGGGCCTACGAGCCGGAGCCCGAGTCGATCCGCGCCCGGCTCGCCGACCGGGACCGGGCCTTCGAGGACGACTGGGTGGGCGTCTATCTGGACACCTTTGACGACCAGCGGCGGGCGTTCGAGCTCATCGTCAGCCCGCTCGGGGTGCAGATGGATCTGATCAGGAGCGAGGTCGGATCAGGCAACCAGGAGGACGCCTCCTGGGATGCCATCTGGGAGTCGGCCGGCCGCCTCACCGGCGAGGGCTTCGTGGTCGAGATGGCGGTGCCGTTCACGTCGCTCAGGTTCCAGAACGGCGGCGGCGCCCAGACCTGGGGCTTCATCGCGTTTCGCAACCGGCCCCGGAGCGTCCAGCGCAAGTTCGCGTCGGTCCCGCTCGATCCGAACGTCGACTGCGTGCTCTGCCAGGAGGCGCGCGTTCGGGGCTTCGAGGACGCCGAGCCCGGCCGCAACCTGGAGCTCGATCCGACGCTCACCGCCGGCTTCAGCGAGATCCGCGAGGACTTGCCGGACGGCGAGCTCACCGACGACGGGGGCGACCTCGAGCCGGGGCTGACCGCGCTCTGGGGTGTGACGCCGAACCTCACCCTCGCCGCCACCCTGAACCCGGACTTCTCCCAGGTGGAAGCGGACGTCGCCCAGCTCGACGTCAACACGCGGTTCACACTCTTTTTCCCCGAGAAGCGCCCCTTCTTCCTGGAGGGGGCGGACTTCTTCTCGACGCCGCTCAATACCGTGTTCACCAGGAACGTTTCCGACCCGGACTGGGGCTTGAAGCTGACCGGCAAGTCGGGCGCCAACGCGCTCGGGGTGTTCGTCGCCGAGGACTCGGTCACCAACCTGGTCCTGCCCGGCAGCGAGGGCTCGTCGACGGCGTCTCTCCCGATCGCCACCACCGGCGCGGCGATGCGCTACCGGCGGGACATCGGCGCGGCGTCGACCGTCGGCGTGCTGGCGACCGCCCGCGAAGGGACCGGCTACAGCAACCAGGTCTACGGCGTGGACGGCCACGTGCGTCTCTCGGACGCGGACTCGCTCACTTTCCAGGCGCTGGGCTCGGCGACCGAGTACCCGGAAGCCCTGGCCCGGGAGGAGGGTCAGCCCCTGGGCCGGTTCCAGGACCGGGCGTTCGCGGCGAGCTACCACCACGACAGCCGCGCCTGGGGCTGGTCTGCCGGCTGGGAAGACCTGGGCCGGGACTTCCGCACCGACCTCGGCTTCGAGCCCCAGGTCGACGCGCGGAAGGCCCGCACCAGGGTGCGCCGGAGTTGGTGGGGTGACGACGACGACTGGTGGACCCGGCTCGAGGTCGATGCCGACTACGACTACACCGAGGACCACTCCGGGACGCTCCTCGAGGGCGAGCTCGAGCTGGGCGTCGAGATGAGCGGCCCCTGGCAGAGCTTCGCCCGCTTCGAGTGGGGCGGGCGGGACCAGAGCTTCGCCGGCGTCGAGTTCGACGACCTGGAGGAGTGGGTCGGTATCGTCTCGGTGCGCCCCAACGAGGCGTTTCGGGTGTTCACCTTCGTCAAGGTGGGCGACGCGGTCGACTTCACCAACGTCCAGCCGGCCGACCGGCTGCTGGTCGAATCGGAGATGGAGCTCAACTTCGGGCGGCACGCGAAGGTCGAGGTGAGGAACAACTTCGAGCGCCTGGACGTCGACGCCGGCAGGCTGTTCACCGCCAACCTCACCCAGTTGACAGGTGTCTACCAGGTCAACGTGCGCACCTTCGTACGCCTGATCAGCCAGTACACGCGGGTCGACCGGGAGCCGGAGCAGTACGTCGACGAGGTGGAGGAGCTCGACGAGCGGCTGTTCAACCAACTCCTGCTCTCCTACAAGATCAACCCTCAGACGGTCGCCTTCCTCGGCTACTCCGACAGCTACGGCGGGGCAGCGGACTACTCCCTGACCCAAGAGGGCCGGACCATCTTCATGAAGATCGGCTACGCGTTGGTGTTCTGATCAGGGGCCCAGCCGCCCGGGCACTGCTGCGCCCCGGAATGGGTGGGGAGCTGAGGGGAATGGGGGCGCAGACGGCCTTCGAGCCCATAAAGGGCCGGCCGCCGGGCCGGGGCGCCATCGGTGTGGAGGGGACGAACTCCGATGACTCCCGGCCCTCGGCGGCCGTAGGAGGACGACATCAGTGAGATGCCACTAGGAGGACGGTTCCTGTCCGTCTCTGGAGCATGCTACTACAGCATCAGCCATCTGTCTAGGGAAGCGTCGGAAATTCAAGAAAAATCTTTTTTCATCGACTGTTACAGGTGGTCATGCCGTCTGTCATGTTGCTGGGGCGATCGACAACCCCTCGGAATTGATGCTTCGTCGGCATGGATCATGCCGGTGATCCCTGGCTGCTTCAGCTCAGCCCGTAACGCTTCAGCTTGTCGTAGAGGGTGCGCACGCCGATGCCCAGCTCCTCGGCCGCCCGCTGCCGGTGGCCGCCGTGGCGCGCGAGGGCGCGCTCGATCGACCGGCGCTCGATCTCTTCGAGGGTCCTGGGGCCCTCTTCGGGAGGGGTCTCGGCCGCCGCGGACCCCGGTGCCTGGAGCCGGGGGCCGACGGCCAGGAGCTCGGCGGTGAGGAGGTCCCCTTCGGCGAGGATCGCCGCCCGCTCGAGGGCGTTGGCCAGCTCGCGGATGTTGCCCGGCCAGTCCGAGCGCACGAGCACGGCCTCGGCCCCGGCGTCGAGCATCGGCACCGGGCGGCCCAGGTCCCGGGCGATCCGCTGGAGCAGGTTCCGGGCGAGCGGCAGGATGTCCTCCCGGCGCTCGGAGAGAGGCGGCATGCGCACCGGGAAGACCGCCAGGCGGTGATAGAGATCCTCGCGGAAGGCGCCGGAGCGGAGCATCTCGGCCAGGTCCCGGTTGGTGGCGGCGATCCACCGCACGTCGGCCTCCAGGGTGCGCGTGCCGCCGACCCGCTCGAAACGACGGTCCTGGAGCACTCGCAGGAGTTTGGCCTGGAGCTCCGGCCGGAGCTCCGCGATCTCGTCGAGCAGCAGCGATCCCCCGGCGGCGAGCTCCAGGCGGCCCCGGCGGGTGGCGGTGGCGCCGGTGAACGCCCCTTTCTCGTGGCCGAACAGCTCGCTCTCGACCAGGGTCTCCGAGACCGCGGCGCAGTTGACCGCGACGAACGGACCGCCGCTCCGGTTGCTCCAGCGGTGGACGGCCCGCGCGGCCATCTCCTTGCCGGTGCCGCTTGCGCCGGTCAGGAGCACCGTGGCGCCGGTCGCCGCCACCTTGCGCAGAGCCGCGACCACCGGCTCCATGGCGGGGGCGCCGTAGGAGAGCGGCGGCGCCTCGAGCTCCCCCTCGCTCGAGCGCTCCTTCAAGGCCCGGAGGTCGAAGCGCTCCGCTGCCCGCGCGGCGAGGAGCCGAATCTCGTCCGGGCCGGAGAGGGGTTTCTGGAGGTAATCGAGGGCGCCCAGCTTCATCGCTTCGACCGCACCGTCGACCGAGCCGTACGCGGTGAGCACCAGGACCTCGGTCTCGGGCGCCTCGGCCTTGACCTTGCGGAGCAGCTCCATGCCGTCCCGGCCGGGCATCTTGAGGTCGGTGACCAGCAGGTGGAAGCTCCGCTCGTCGAGAAGCCGTGCCGCCTCCTCTCCGTCGGCCGCCTGGACCACCCGGTGCCCGGCGCTCTCCAGGGCCTCCGCGACGAACGTCCGGACGCCCTCCTCGTCGTCGGCCACCAGGATTGTTGCCATGGAAGAGGTTCCTTCCTCGGTCAGCCGCCCGCCGGAATCGTCACCCGGAACTCGGCGCCGCCCTCGGGCAGGTTGGTGGTGGTGATGGCGCCGCCGTGGAGCTCGACGATGCGCCGGGCCACCGCGAGACCGAGGCCGGTGCCCCGGGTCCGGGTGGTGTAGAAGGGCTCGAAGATCCGCTTCCGCTCGCCCTGGGGTACCCCGGCGCCCCGGTCGCGCACCCGGTAGACGAGGGCTCCGCCCTCGGCCGAGATGGACGCGGTGGCCGCCTCTCCGTCGGGCGAGGCCTGGAGGGCGTTCCGGAGCAGGTTGCCGAGGGCCTGGCGGATGAGCCGCGGGTCGAGGGACCAGTGCTCCGGCGCGTCCGCCGTCTCGAGCTCGATCCGCTCCGGGCCCACCTCGTCGGCGGCCGAGCGCAGGATCTCCACCGGATCGATCGCCTCCCGCTCCACCTGCTCGGAGCGGATGAAGCTCAGGAGGTCGGCCGTCAGCTCCTCGAGCCGCACCGCCTCGCGCACCACGCGGCCGGCCTTCTCCTTCTCCACGCTGTCAGGCGCGAGCCGCTCGGCGAGGAGCTGGGCGTGGCCCTTCATGGAGGTCAGGGGGTTGCGGATCTCGTGGGCCAGGACCGCGGCCATCTCGCCCAGGGAGGCGAGGCGCCGGTCCCGCTCGAGGCGCTCCTTGAGCCGCGCCTCGCGGGCCGAGAAGCGCCAGAGCCCCACGGCGACCAGCACCAGCGCCAGGGTAGCGGCGCCACCGATGCCGAGGCTGCGGATCGCCCCGTGCTCGAGCTGCCGGGTGAGGATCGGCTCGAACTCGATCAGGATCGCTCCCCGTGAGCCGCCACCGGCCGACGACCCGCCGCCGCGGACCATGCGCACCCGGCGCCCGGCCGGCACCACCTCGTCGGGTCCCGAGGTGCGGATCGCCTGGCGAAGCGCCTCGGTGGTCCCCGCCAGGCACTCGCCGACGACCGACACCGGTTCGAGGTTGCGTCCCAGGACCGCGATGCACCGCAGACCCTCTTCCCGCTGCTCTTCGAGGAGCGCCTCGAGGAACGCCCGCTCGCTGCTCCGGCCGTGGCGGATCGAGTCGAGCATGGCGTCCCCTTGGCCCCGGGCCAGGGTCGCGAGCACCGCGTGGACCGAGACGTACGACGAGAGGACGGTGCCGATCAACGCCGCCGCCACGAGGAGCGTGACGAGGATCAGGATGCGTCGGGTCGGTTCCATTGGAAGGATATTAACGAGGATGCGTTCCAGGCCCTCGCCACGGCATCGCCGGTGAGTCAGCGATTTGCCGGCCGGGGCCGTTGCGTTCGAAGAAAGTCTCGGTTCTCGTCACTCTTCCTCGCACACCGTTTGGATCCATCGCATCCCCGCTCTCTCCCCCGACCCCTCTCCCACCCCCAGGGTGGAAGAGGGGCGCCGATCCATCGCATCCCCGCTCTCTCCCCCGACCCCTCTCCCACCCCCAGGGTGGAAGAGGGGCGCCCCCGCCCGGCCCTCGTGCGCGTGAGCTTCATTGGCTTTCCTAGGCGGTCGCCGCCCGGCTCTCCTCGGCCTCGTCGGTTCCCGTCTTCAGCCAGCGGTTCGCTTTGAGGCGGGCCGCCCAGCCGGTGACCGTGGTGTAGGTGACCGGGATCAAGACCAGGGTGACCAGAGTCGCCGCGATCAGGCCGCCGATCACCACGCGGGCGAGCGCCGCCTGGATCTCCGCCCCGGCACCCAGGCCGATGGCGAGGGGCAGGAGCCCCAGGACCGTGGTCAGGGTGGTCATCAGGATCGGCCGCAGGCGCAGACGCCCTGCCTCGATCACCGCGTCGGCGGCGCCCATGTGGTACTCGCGGCGGAGCAGGTTGATGGCGTCGACCAGCACGATCGCGTTGTTGACCACGATGCCGATCAGCATGACGATCCCCATGACGCTCTGGATGTTGAGCGTGGTGCCGGTCAGGAGCAGCGTCGGCACCACGCCGACCAGCGCCATCGGCACCGAGACCATGACCATCAGCGGGTCGAGGAAGCGCTCGAACTGGGCCGCCATCAGCATGTAGACCAGCACCAGCGCCATGACGATGGCGATCGAGAAGTCCCGCTGGGCCTCGAGCTGCTCCTGGTACTCGCCGCCGAAGAGGATCGAGAAGCCCTCCGGCAGCGCCAGGTCCGAGAGCTCGGCGCGGATCGCTTCGACCGCGTCGCCGAGCGCCACTCCGGTTTCGAGGCCGGCCGAGATGTAGGTCACCCGCTGGCCGTCCACCCGGTCGATCTCGAGCGGCCCGCGCTCGCGCCGCCGCTCGACCAGGGCGGAGAGCGGCACCAGGGCGCCGGCCGGGGTGCGCACCGCCACCCCTTCCAGGTCCTGTCCGGTCAGCCGGTCCTCGGGGCGCAGGCGGACCCGGATCGGGAACTCGTCGCCGCCCTCCCGGAAGCGGCCGGCCTCGATGCCGCCGACGCTCGCCTGGATCGCCCGGCCCACCTCCCGGACGGAGAGACCGAGCTCGGCCAGGCGCTCACGGTCGAAGATCAGGTTCTCCTCCGGCTGGCCCTCGCGCCGGGAGACGCGGACGTCGGTGATGCCGGGAACCCGCTCCATGCGGCTCCGGATCTGCTGGGCCAGGCGGTCGGCCCGGTCCAGGTCCCAGCCGCGGAGCTCGATCTCCACCGCGTCGCCGCCGCCCCCTGAGCTGAAGATCCGGCGGAGCATCCAGAGGCCCGGCTGGGCGTCCACGTCGATCTCGGCTCCCGGGATCGTGCCGTCGATGGCCGTGCGGATCTGGTCCGCCATCTGCCGGCTGCTCATGGAGCGCTCCTCGTCGGGCACGAGCTTGAGCTCCACCGCCGCCCCGCCGCCCCGGACCTCGGTGGTAAAGAGGTACACGTCCTCGATCGGCATTACTTCGCGCACCCGGTCCTCCATCTCCTCGAGGTAGGAGCGCGCCACGGCGATGTTCGTGCCCTGGGCCATGTCGAGGGAGATGTCGATCTCGTCGGCCGGAGTCTCGGGGGCGAGCTCCACCGGTACCAGCGGCCAGAGCAGGAGCGCCCCCGCGAGAAGCGCTCCGGCGGCGAGGAAGACCAGCCCACGGCGGCGGATCGCCCCGGTCAGGCGGCGCGTGTACCAGCCCTCGAGCGCGGTGAAGAAGCGCGCGCCCCGGGAGCGCTGGCGCTCTTCGTCCGAGCGCGTCCTCAGGAACCGGGCGGCGAGCATCGGCACCAGGGTGAGCGCCACGAAGAGCGAGCAGGCGAGGGCGAAGACGACCACCAGCGCGAGCGCCTGGAACAGTGCCCCGCTGGTGGTGGTGGTGAAGACCACCGGCAGGAAGATCACGCAGGTGGTCAGCGTCGAGGCGGTGATCGCCCCGGCCACCTCACGGGCCCCGATGTCCGCGGCCGGCACCGGCGCTTCGCCCTGCTCCTCCCGTTTCCGGACGATGCTCTCGAGCACCACGATGGCGTTGTCGACGATCAGGCCCACCCCCAGGGCGAGTCCGCCGAACGTCATCTGGTTGAGCGTCAGGCCGCCGAAGTAGAGGAGGCCGAAGCTCGAGATCACCGAGATCGGGATCGCCAGGGCGATGATCCCGGTCGAGGAGACGCTCCGCAGGAAGAGGTAGAGCACCAGCACCGCCAGGAGCGAGCCCCAGATGGCGGCGTTCCGGACGCTGGCGATCGAGCGCTCGATGAACTCGCTCTGATCGGTGACGACGGTGAGGTGGAGGTCGTCCCGGTCGGCGTTGATGCGCTCGACCTCCTGGCGGATCTGCCGGGCCACGTCGACGGTGTTGGCGCCGCTCTGCTTCTGGATGCTCAAGGAGACGGCCGGCACGCCGTTGACCTCCACCAGGTAGCGCACGTCCTCGTAGTCGTCCTCGACCCGGGCCACGTCGCGCACCCGGACGGGCAGGTCGTCGATGGTCGTGACCACGGTGCGGGCGATCTCGTCGACCGTCTGGTACTCGCCGAGGGCGCGCACGTAGAGGTCGCTGAAGCCGCTCTTGACGTTGCCGCCCGGGAGCGTCGCGTTCTCCCGGTCAATCGCCTGCTCGACGTCGAGCGGGGTGAGGCCGGCGGCCTTCAGGCGGTCCCGGGCGAGCTCCACCCGGATCTCCCGGTAGATGCCGCCGCGCACGCTGATCGCCCCGACCCCGGGGATCTGCTCGAAGCGTCGCGCCAGGTCCTTCTCCAGGATGCGGGTCGTCTCCTCGAGGTCGCGGGTCGACGTCACGTAGAGACCGACCACCTCGATGCGGTCGAGGTCGAGCTTGAAGATCTCCGGCGCGTCGGCCTCGGGCGGCAGCTCGTCGCGTAGCCGGTCGAGGGAGGCCCGCAGGTCGTTGGCGGCCTCGTCGATGTTGGTGCCGCGGGCGAACTCGAGGCGCACGCGGCTCCGGCCCTCTTCGGACTGGGAGGTGATGCGCTCCAGGTTCGGCAGGCCGGAGACGGCGTTCTCCACCCGGTCGGTGATGATCTGCTCGATCTCCTCCGGGCCGACGTTCGGGTAGTCGACGGCGACGGTGAGCTGGGTGTACTCGACCTTCGGCAGCAGGTCGACCGGCAGGGTGCGGAACGAGACCACACCGACCACGATCAGCATCAGGAAGAGCATCGCGGTCGCCACCGGGCGGCGAATCGAGACGCTGGTGATCGCGGCCATGTCAGATCTCCTTGCCGTCGGTGCTCGGGGCGGTCGCCTCGGCGAGCTGGCCCACGTCCTCGTCGGCCGCCGGCAGGTCGATGCCGAGCTGCCGCGCCAGGCGGCGCTGCTTGTCCAGGAAGCCGTGGAGCAGGTCCTCGCGCTGGAGGCCCTGGAGCTCGAGCACCGCGTCCCAGGTGGTGGGGCGGACGCGGGCGGTGACCGGCTCGCCGTCGTCGGCCGCCGCTTCGGTCGCGAGGAGGTGCTGGCCCACGGTCACCACCCACTCGCCCTCGTCGACCCCACGGACGCCGAGAGTCCCCCGGCCCTCGGCGACGACCTCCACCGGCCGGAACGCCACGGCGTATGCCGCGTCGGAGAGGCGGGTGGCGTCAGCCGACGGGGCCGACGGGGCCGCCGCGGGTGGAAAGTCGCCGTCGATCACGAACACGCCCTCGACGCCGGTCCTGGGGTCCTCCCACAGGGCCGCGGCCGGCACCAGCGTAGCCCGCTCGCTCTCGCCGTAGAGGACGTCCACGGTGACGAACATTCCGGGCCGCAGGCGATCGCCCTCGTTCCGGAGATCGATCTCGCCGGTGGTGCTGAAGCTGCCTTGTTCGAGAAACGGCGAGATGCGCGAGAGACGGGCTTCGATGGGTGTGGTCTCCTCGCCGCCGCCTCGGGTCCCCCGCCCGTCAGTGTGGACCCGGACCGGCATGTCCTCCCCGATCGAGCGGAGCATGCTTTCGGTCAGCGGCACCTCGACGATCAGCTCGTCGAAGTCACCGATCCGGAAGAGGATGGTGCTCGGGTTGGCGAGCATGCCGACCTCGGCGTTCCGGCGGCCGATCCTGCCCGAGACCGGCGCCCGGACCACCGCCTTGGACAGGGCGTTCCGGCGCTCCTCCAGGGTCGCCCGGGCCTGCTCCACCCGAGCCTCCGCCTGGGCCGCCTGGGCGTCGGCGGCGTCGACGCGGGCTTCCAGGGTCTCGAGATCCATCACCGGCACCAGGTTCTCGTCGGCGAGCCGGCGGGTGCGCCCCACCTGGGCGTCGAGCTCCGCCACCCGGGCCCGGGCCTCGGCGGCGCTCGCCCGGGCCAGCGCGACGTCCGCTTCCGATTGGCGGAGCCGCTCCCGGAGCTGGTCGTCCTCCAGCCGGACCAGCGGCTGGCCGACGGAGACCGCGTCGCCGCTTCGCGCCAGGACCGCGACCACCGGCGCCTCGATCTCCGGCCGGATCGCCACCTGGTTGCGGGCGCGGACCACGCCGCTCAACGTCTCCTGGAGGGGCAACGCGCCGTGGCGGGCCGGGACGGCCTCGACGGGAGGCGGACTACTGCCGTCTGGACCGCCCGGCCCGCCACCACGCCGCCCGGACCGCGCACGGTCCGGGGTTTCTGATTCGGCGCAAGCCAGGATCACCGAGAGGGCGAGGACACCCAGGGCGGTTGCGGCGACTCGCCGGTAGTTCGATCGCTGTCGTCGTACGTCACGCATCAGAACGCCTCCGGAAGGCCGCGGGCGGACGAGCTCCACCCCCGTGGGCTTCGAAGAGACCGCAAAGGTGGTGCCAGGGGGGCCCGGTAGGGCGAGAACGCCGTCACCGAAAGAGAATTCGCCGCTTCGGGGCTGTTCGCACGCATCCGCCAGCCGCCTCGACCGCCTGCGGAGCCCGCAGGAGGACTGCGGATTCCGCAGGTGGAGACCTGGGGAGGGCGAACTGTTCGGGGGAGGCACGATGTGAGACGGTCGGCTGGGTCACGCGACAAGGTCGGCCTGCGCCGTGCCAGGTTCTCTATAAATTCGCAATTGCTGTATAGTCGGCGGACTTGTGACGCCGCGAGGCGCCGATGCCCCGCGGATCGAGGACCTATCGAACCCAGGAGGTTTCCCATGAAGAAAGCGCTCGTCGGAGTCGCTGGAGCAATCGCGGTCGTATTGCTGGCGTTCGGCGCCTATGCCGGGCAGGGCCAGTCGTCCGAAGCGTCGGATCTCGCCGCCTCGGCGAACAATTCCGTTGCCGGCATCGAGATCGGGCTGCCGGCGCCGGAAGAGATGGCGTGTAAGCGCCAGCGTGCCATGGCGAACGACGACTACTGGACGACGACCAAGAACACGCCGATCACCGCCAGCCCGCTGGCGAACGACCCGGACACCCCCCAGAACAACCTGGGTGGCTTCGGCCAGCCGAGCCACGGGACGGCCGAGCTGGTCGGCATCGACGCCATCAAGTACACGCCCGACACGGGCTTCGTCGGCAACGACAGCTTCACCTACACCCACATCGGCTGCCTCCAGTGCTTCAACGGCTTCTGCAGCGAGCCGGACGACGATCAGGGAACCGTCTTCATCACGGTGACCGAGTAGGCCACGGGAGCAGGTCGAGCCGAGCAGTCTGCGCGGCATGGCTGGGCGGCGGCGCCCCTCTTCCACCCCGGGGCGGGAGAGGGGTCGGGGGAGAGAGCGGGGGCGGTAGGGTGCGCTTCAGCGCACCAGGCCACGGTCCGGTGCGCTGAAGCGCACCCTACCGGGGCTGTGGCATCCCTGCGCTTCGGGCTCATCGAGCGGGCGGCCGTCCTCGGGGCGCGCCGCCCGTTCTGTCTGGGCAGGTCTCGCCGTGGAGTGTCAGCCGCCGGCGGTGACCTGGAAGCCGATCGCCGCCTCGACGCCGTTGGCGGTTCTGGCGGTCAGGGTGGCCGGGCCGGTGTAGCCGCTTGCCGCCGGGCTGAACATGACCATCGCCCGGCCGTCGGCGTCGCTCGTGGCGGCGGAGCTCGTGAACAGGCCGAACGGGGCTCCGGTGTCGTCCCGCGTCGCCTCGAAGGTGACCTCGGTGCCCTCGCTCACCCGGCCGACCTCCCTGTGGAGCGTTGCGGTGGCGCCGAGCTGGTCGTCGGCGCGGTCTTCGACGGTGAGCTTCGTCAGCTCGAGCACCAGCCGGTCGGGCAGTGCCCGCTCGAACCGGATCTCCAGGGTCTGGCCCACCTGGGACGCCTCGGTGACCCGGGCGGTGACGATCGCGGTGGCGACCGCGGTACCGCTCTTGAGCGTCGCCCTGGCGCGGCCCGTGCTGTCGGCGGTCACGGTGCGGGTCGTGCCGTCGCTGCCCGTGCCACCCGCGAGGGTGCCCGCCGAGGTGGTGATCTCGATGGTGCGCCGGGTGGCATCGGGGCTGATCGAGACCACCAGGACCAGCTCGGAGGCGCCGTCGGCCGGCAGGGAGGTGGCGCCGCTCTCGGTAGAGAGCGTCAAGTACCCGTTCCCGGGTGCCGTCGGGTTGTCGAAGTCGCTCCGGTCGTAGTCGCACCCCACCGAGAGCAGCGCCCAGGACAGGGTGAAGATCAGA